>Ga0315298_1005515_pt1 | contig 17922 bp, 16 predicted proteins | sample WHS_1_MG_FD_203077 | JGI IMG/M metagenome (GOLD analysis project Ga0315298, IMG submission 203077) | Extremophilic microbial mat communities from Washburn Hot Springs, YNP, Wyoming, USA - WHS_1_MG | ecosystem: Environmental > Aquatic > Thermal springs > Hot (42-90C) | place: USA: Wyoming...
CTTCTAAATCGCCTACATGGCGATGAACACCAGTTATTTGTCAAAAAATATCATATAATCAATATTTTATCAAGTTTTTTTAAGAAAAACCTTGTGTTGAGCAGGTCATTTGTAAACCATTGATTTAATTAAATATTTTCTATAGCTGTTTTAAGGAAGGTCATAACGTCATCTAATAATTCTAAATTTTGAGCAGAATCTATTATTTTAGCTCGAAACTCTGTATCTTTAGCATTTCTTATACTCATTTCAAACGCTAAAGGCATTACAAGATAATCTTTAAAAAGATCTGCCACATCAAAAACTAATGCTCCTCTTCTAGTTTTGCCATGTAATATTGGTAAAAAATAAGGTATTCCCAACCCATGTAATGCAACAGAAGCATATCCGTAGGCTATATAATTACCATGGTCTAAAAAAGAGTTAGCTTTTTGAGCCGGATTTTCTGATTTCTTGACGGCTTGTTCTCTTGTAAATCGAATTCCTACATCTTTAGCTAACTCAGCATAAAGAGATTTGGCATAATGAGCTTCTACAATTAAAAGGTGCGGAATATTATCGGTTATTTTTGTATTATAAATTAATTTATTAAATATTTCTTGATTTATATTTTTATTATTATTTGCATACCATTCAGAAGCTTTTTGTCCTCTATATATTAAAAAATGTTTTGCTAAATTTATTCTTAATTTTTCGTTTGACCAAATTTCAAACCATTTTTGTCCGTATTCTGTTGGTCTATATTCGTCTTGTGGGGTTAAAAAAGCTATATCTATATCTGCAAATAAAGGGCTTCCGCCAGACCCGCAAAATCCTATAACAACATTAGATTCGGCTAATTTCCTAACTGCCGAATCAGTTATTGATGTACCTTTTCCCAATAAAATAAATGTTGTATTTTTATCCGGTATAGATACAAATTGTTGTATTCCATTAACTGCTTCAGTTAAATACACGACACGTTCGTTTTTTTGCATAACTCGAACATGTTCAAGGTAAAAAACGTTTGCTCTTTTTGAAAGCATAACTGATTTTGATTTTATATTTCGTTCCATTTTAAATATCTGGAATGGATATAATTTGTGTTTTCCTGGACAGCCCATATCCGTTTGGATCGCCATTTATATCTTTATCTACGTTTATTTTTTCAACGACTAATTTAAACAAGTTCCCGGAAGATGATCTCATCCTGATGAATGGAAAATTTATTTGTTCTATTTTTTGCCTTGAACGTCTTTCTATTTGAGAATCAACCCATTTCTGTTCAGATCTTCTGTGTCTCGGAACATTAGATGCAATTCTTCGCATTATAAAAGCTTTATAATTTTTTGTGGTTTTATTATTTTCCATTACACAGTCTATTTTAGCAAAATTATGTAGATTTGCCTTTAAAATATTTTCTATTTTATCTTGTTCAGAATCAATTTCATCAAACCATATTCTAAATAAATTTCCGAACAAGCATTTATTATCGTTGTCATAAAAATCAGTTTTGATATTGTAGTTTGGAAAGTCAACGGCAAAACTGATTTTATTGATGCCCATTATTTGATGGGTTTTCCTCCATATATTTGATATTTGATCATAGTAGTTACATTCTTCATTGGGAAGAATTATATCAAGATCAATGTATTTTTTGGCCAACATTATTCGTCGCCTTTTTTTTCTGAGAGAACAGCCCCTCTCATAAATACTGCCAACATAAAAGCAACCAAATTGTTATAATTTCTTTTGTCTGATTTGTAGTCATACAAACTTTTATCTGGTTCGAAATTTGATATTTGCAGCAAGCAATATCTGGTATCATTTTTTTTATTTCTGAATTCTTTATCGTATTTTATAGAAGCCCCGTTTGGCTCGACACTGATAGCTTCTTCTGCTTCCACATCATCTGGAGATTCCATATTATACCAGGTATCAATCTGTCGAATAGCATTTCCAATTTTTTGATCTCTTATGGCCGCGTCTCCGACATGTAAAATGTCGATTTCTTTTCCGTTTTGATTAGCATTTTTTTGAATATTTACTTTATACAATGATCTAGCAAAACCTTTAGGCTTGTCTGTAAGCATATTTTGAGATGGATAAACCTCAACTGCTCCAGTAAAACCAAAATTGATTTTTGCTACAATTTTCAATGCCCGTTCATCACCAATGGTGATTTTATCATAAATAGCTTCTGCAAGAATATGTTCTTCTTCTGTAAAGCCGACGTTAAAGCTTTTGTGTCCGCCAGAACAACTCACTAATGGTTTTTCGGTTCCTGAAATAAAAACTTCGATATAATGATTTCCCAAGATTTCATTTCTCCAAAGCCATTTTCCATTAAGTATGTTCCTGGCATACCGATGGCACACCTCTTTTAATTCATTGCTGTCCAAGAATTTATCCATAAATACGTTTATTTTTGTTCTAAAATCATTGTCGCTGCAAGAAAACAAAAGTTCTTTAAGGTTTAAAAAGTTTATATTGAAAGACACCTGGACGCCTTTAGAATACGTTTCTGTTTTGGCGCTTTCTGTAACTTGTATATTGCTTACTCCATCTCCATTGCCTTTTGATTTCTGTGTTCCACGTATGCCATGTCTGATGACTTTTACGTTGGAACCGATACGATCTGCCTCGTATACTTTCTCAGTTTCGCCAGGCAACAGATCGCCTTTAAAATTGATGATATTTTTCATAATACCATCAGTTATGATCATGCCGCGCTGAAAAGCCAAAACTCCAGGAAGTTTTTCGTTGGCCATATTAAGTCTCCTATTAACAGTTTTTAGTCGGTTTCTCTTGAAGCTGGTTTAGTCAACGGCACTGATCAAAAAACAATCTCGATCCCATCTGGATGTCCAATAATTGATTTTAAAATCAATTTCATCTTGAACGACCTCATCGTTTTCGATTTCCATGTTCCAGAAATCATCTTCTTTTCCATGATTTTTTTTATCAATCAAAGAGATGATATTTTTCAAACTTTTAAATTGAACCAAGCCAATCATTGGTTCGGCAAACGCATGAAGGACTGGTTCGTGATGAAAAGGATCTTCTCTAGCTCCTTTTCGTTCTTCAAAATCGGTCAAGATGGAATAACCTAAATTGGCCGGAACGATCCATGATGTCTCTTTGTTGATTCTTTGCGTCGACAAAAGGAAAGCTTCTACAGGATCCAAATCTTCTATGTTCAGGTTGTTTTCAAAAATGTGACCGGCGTCAGTCACAAGATATCCACTGTTTATGTATTTTAAAGAACTTTCTAATTGATCCATTGTCGTGATATGAAAAGCTGGATGATTTTCTATATTTCCGCCAGCAAATCTCATTTTGAATATTTTGTTTTTTATTTCATTTAAAAACGATTTATTTAATATATCACTATCTATTTCGCACTTTATAACTATAGAGATACAGTAATCACATAAAGCTTCAGGCTGCATCGATATTTGTGAAACACTCTTTTTGTTTTTATAACCAAATAAATGAGCACCTTTTATCATGATTAATCTTTTTAGATTTTGACCTTTATTTTTAAAAGTTTCTATAAAAGGAGATGAATAATGATGTATTATTTGTATTCCAGATGGAGATATGTCAATTTTTGTCTTTTTAAAAATTTCGTATCTTAAGGCTTCGACAAAAAGAAAAGATGGCATTATTGGAGCTGGTGATATGCACCAGGACGTCTGAAACATAGAAGCTCTATGAGCTTTAATATTTTTGATAACCAAAAACGAGGTCATGCCATTTCCCTCATAATCTCAATTATTGTTTTTTTACACCTGACAGCATCGTTATACGTAAATATATCGTTTTTACGGATAATATCTATGATATTGTCCGCCAGGCATTCTCTGAATTCAGAATTATAAAATTCGCCATTTATAATAAAGTTGTTGATTTTAGAATTCGTTTTTTCGGCAACTAGATTTTCGCCATTTTCATAGATATAAAGATTTGATATTTCTATAACTTTGTTGAATGATTGCCTGACTATTTTTCTTAAAGCCTGGCATCTCATTTCGCTTTTTATTGAATTAATTGTGCTTGTATCTCTTATATAATCATCTGCTGATTTAAGCCATATCATGTAATCGTTTAAGATTTTTGAATCTAAGCTTAACTTAAAACCATTTTTGATGAAACGATAAAGGTCTTTGTTTTCAAAATTATTTTTTTCTGGAGTGTTGAAGAAAAGCGGATACTGAATTTCACTAAATTTAGTCACATTCCTTGGGGTTGAACCTCCAACTGGAAAAAATATCTTGCTGATAATAATTTTTGCCATATCAGAAGCTTGATGGATTTTTTTTATTATATCGATATATTTTTTTTCATCATTTCTTATTTTATTGTTTGTTTCAGAAATGATTTTACATATGGGGCCGGATCCAACTGGTGTTATAGATACAAATTTATCATCTTTTTTAATCAATATCTGTCTTAAGCGGTAATCTATTTCATTTATTTTGGGATTATAATCTTTTGAAAAGTCATCGATTAAACCGGTTAAAATATTCTTTAAATCAACAAAAAAATCTTTTTTGCTATCTATATTGTTTTTTTCCAAAAATGATAATGCTTGACCAAGCGTTCCGTCTTTTTCGGTTCCTAATTTTATATAGTCAATCGGTATTTCAACATTTTTATTAAGCAAAAAATTTAAAGTCATATATGGTTTATTTGACGGTGTTTTGGCAAACAAAGCTTTACAGTTTGCGCTTGAATTTGTCAGTTTCGGCGTAAAATGAGTGGCATATTCTGATATTAGATTTGCGAACTTGTATTTTATTTTTTCTATTTCTTTTGGTATAAGGCTTTCGCATATTTCTAGTGTTTTAAAATAATGCTCATTAAAAGACGACTCATTTTCATAATTTTCCGGGAGTTCTAATTCTTTAATTACGTCAAACATATTTATTTCTGAGAAATTCGCGAAAGCTCTAATATATCTTGTTTTGCTCATAAAATGAGCGCAAAATTCTTGATCTGTTTGGGAACAATAAATTTGATGGGAAAAACTTCCAGGTTTACTAGTAGCTTCGTTTTTTTTATATTTTTCACAACCTTCTTTGTAACACAAGCTAATTAAATGCTTGAATTTTTTAAACCTATCCTCGTTTATGGCTTCTTGATTAACTGCTTGCCCAGATTCCTCATCTAGAGTTTTATCTGGAAAAGAAAAGTTATCCATAAATTGCCTCTTTGATCGGTCTCCATTGTTTTATCAACCAGAGCAATAGATTGTCAAAAATTTTTAAATTTGAAAAATAAATCATTGTGAATTATGCTATGTGCAAGAGCCAAAATGAGGCATTAATGATTTGTGCTGCATTCGTTGTTCTTAATAAGAACATATAAATATGTTTTGTGTTTTCATATCAAACTGTGAAGATAAGTCTATATTAAAAACGAGATCTATATTAGATAGATATGCCACTCGTATAGGCCAATTCGCCTGGCATACGAGAATTACCGAAGAAGCTTTGGAAGCTCTATATCTTGCTTTACGACGTAGTGCGACCAGGAAAACCAGTGTGGCGTGCTATAGGAATATGACCAGAGATAGTATGAAATTGCTCTGGATTGTGGGCAATCACATGAGTTATGATAAATATGGACGTTTTTCAGTTGGAATTAAAAACGTGAAAAAAGAAATGCCTACAGCATTCCGACACGCAGCTTTGCTTACAAGGATATCTGGATTATCCCATGATTTAGGAAAAGCAAACGAACGTTTTCAAGAAAAAATTGGGAATTCAAACGACAATAATAACATCCTTTTTCAGGGAGATGCGATAAGGCATGAATGGCTATCCGTATTTTTGATAAAAGAAATTTTCAATAAAAAACAAGATTTTGATGTAAATGCTTTATACGAAGCGTGGGAATTTTTAAGCAAAAGCAAAGTTTTTGACACAGGAGAAATTCCAGTCGAACGTATAGACAATTTTTTTGATGCTTTTCTAATTACTGTCGCTACGCACCACGGTTTGTTTGCAAAAAACTTAACGACAATAGGATCTGGAGCGCACGTTAAAAAAGATGGAAAATATGATTATTATAAAACCAAAAAAATGCTTTTAACGCCTAAACATCAAATAGGTGATCTACATGGCGAAGATTTAAAAAGATGGAAAAACATATTATCCGCTATAGAAACTAATTTTAAAAGGCTATCCCTTATTAATAAAAATGGTAGATATTGGGAAGGAATTATGTTGATCGCGAGAGCTGCTTTGATACTCGCAGATCATGATATATCAAGCCAAGAATATAAGTGGGAAAACGAAAAATATAATCCAGAAAAAATCCCAATGGCTAATTCTCTCAAAGGCGGCAACGGAAGATTAAATCAGCCGTTATCCTGGCACTTACAATCAGTTGCCGAACAAGCCTCTAAAAACATAAGGATGTTTATGGGAGATGATTTGCCACATATTGATAGAGATTTTTGTAAAAAAATCATATCTGAAGAAGCTTTGCCAAATTCGAGATTTAAATGGCAAGATGAAGCTGTTTCATTTTTAAAAGATAAAAACGAACAATCTCTTGTGTTTAACGTCGCATCTACAGGATCCGGAAAAACACTGGCAAATTTAAAAATGGGAATTGCACTAAGGAATGATAAAAATTCCAGGCTGTCTTTTGCTTTTAATTTGAGAACGCTTACGAAGCAGACATTTAAAGCGTTTGAGAAACATGTGGAAAATAAAAAAGTTTTTGAAAAAGATTTTGCAATTTTGATCGGAGAAAAAGCTATATCGCCTGAATTTGCCGAAGAAGATGAGATACAAGATGACGTTTATGGTTTAAATGACTTTTTGACAGAGATAGAAGGATATGAAAGCAATAAGACCCCAGAATGGCTGACAAAATTATCAAATAAAAACAATAAAATGTTGAAACTTATTGCGTCGCCAGTTTTAGTTTCGACTGTTGATTATCTGGTAGCTGCAGGCGAGCCAGGCAAACAAGCTCATCATGCCAAAGCAATGATTAGAGTTGCTACTAGCGATTTGATTTTAGATGAAGTCGATTCTTATTCCATAGAATCCATGGTTTCCCTTTTAAGGCTTATACAAATCAGCGCGATGTTTGGCAGAAATGTAATCATATCCAGCGCGACACTAAGCCCTGAGCTTGTTGAAGCCATAACTATAGCCTTTCAGTCCGGGCATGAAGTAAAAAAAGCAATGTTCGGAGAAGAAAAATTCAATATAATAACCGTATCTGATTTGATACCGCCGACCATAATAGACGTTACAGATGCGAAAAACGAATACATAAAATACATGAAAGAATTTTCAAATAAAATTTCGGAAAATAAAATTACTAAAAAATTTAAAATAGTAGATTTTTCAGACAGACAATTTTTCAAAAATATTTTCGACTTACATGATATGAATCATACATCTATTGGAGATTTAAATATTTCATTAGGACTATTCAGGATAGCAAACGTTAAAAATTGCATAAATATATCAAATCTTTTATTAAAAAATAAAGATGAAAAATATGAGATAAGAGTTTGTTGTTATCACGCTAAAGACATCAATCTTAGAAGATATGAAAAAGAAAAACTTTTAGATAAATGCTTGGATAGAACACATTTTGATAAAGAAAATTCTAATTGGATTAAAAATTTATATGAAACCATGCCTTGGTTAAAAAACAAAAAAGGTAATGTAATCCTGGTTCTAGTTGCCAGTCCAGTTGAAGAAGTCGGAAGAGATCATGATTTTGATTGGGCTATTATAGAACCTTCTAGCATACACTCTATTATACAAACTTCCGGAAGAGTGAATCGTCATAGGTTGGAACAGATAGATGAAAATAAATATAATATAATTATAATGAAAAACAATTTTAAAAGTTTATTCGATAAAAAAGAAAGCGTAGTTTTTCGATTTCCAGGTTTACAAAATAGAAATACAAATCATAATCCATCCATGAATATTATGATGAAACCGAGTGATAAAAATATTAAACCATCAGAAATAATAGATAGTAGGTTGATATTTGATTTTGACGAAAAAAGAGTTAGATTTGCAGAAGACGATGACTACGCAATAAAATTATACTTAAAGAATAATATAAAAATCTTGGAAAGGTCTGATAATAGCGGCTTATTGTTTATGACAAAAGAATTTGAAAAAAATAAGCTTAGAAATGAAACATATAATAAAATAAAGGTAGATATATTAATTGGAAAACCAGATGAAAATGGCTTTTACCTAATTGAAGATAATTGGAAAAAATCAAAAAATAAATTAAGAAAAAAAGGTGACGTGGTATGGGAAAATGAACCTACTAATCAATGGCTTGAATTAGACATAAAAAAACTATCAGAATTAAATAAAATAGATCTTGATTGCTCAATAGAATTGAACAAAAAAGATAATCTGATTGATTATCCAAAAACTATAAATATATCCTGGAATGGGGTTTTGCTTGATAAAAAATAATAGATTCTGCTCAAAATTTAGAATTATTAGATGACGTTATGACCTTCTTTAAAACAGCTATAGAAAATGTTTAATTAAATCAATGGTTTACAAATGACCTGCTCAACACAAGGTTTTTCTTAAAAAAACTTGATAAAATATTGATTGTATGATATTTTTTGACAAATAGCTGGTGTTCATCGCCATGTAGGCGATTTAGAAGTGCCGGTCACGGTCTTCCTGCGCGATAGCCTGGTTCATCGCCATGTAGGCGATTTAGAAGTGATCCCGAGCCGCCCGCCGAAGCCTGTTCACGTTCATCGCCATGTAGGCGATTTAGAAGCCCAATATGCACGAAGCCGCTCATGAATCAGCGTTCATCGCCATGTAGGCGATTTAGAAGAAGCTTTCTGATGAACAGCAAAATGCCTTGCAGTTCATCGCCATGTAGGCGATTTAGAAGATCGGGCTTTATATCGAGGCTTTCGGACAGTGGTTCATCGCCATGTAGGCGATTTAGAAGCAGCATTTTTATCCATAGCCGAGGATTTAATTGTTCATCGCCATGTAGGCGATTTAGAAGAGCTAGGCGCTCAAGCGCCAACGGATCGACCGGTTCATCGCCATGTAGGCGATTTAGAAGAGCCCATTGGCGACCACCAGACGCCGGGGCGTGTTCATCGCCATGTAGGCGATTTAGAAGTAATCGGCACATTCACTGCTTTGTGCCGATGTGTTCATCGCCATGTAGGCGATTTAGAAGTAGCGGCAGAAACAAGAGCACGGACAAGTGCCGTTCATCGCCATGTAGGCGATTTAGAAGACGGAACGCCATCGACGTAATCGGCAGCAAAAGTTCATCGCCATGTAGGCGATTTAGAAGGGCAACTATTTTGACAGCGGTTGAAGCTTTGCGTTCATCGCCATGTAGGCGATTTAGAAGCGCCGAGTCTGCTTCCCCCTCCCTATAGGGATGTTCATCGCCATGTAGGCGATTTAGAAGACGAGCAACGAAGATTTGTAGATCATCTCTATGTTCATCGCCATGTAGGCGATTTAGAAGTGATGCAGAACTCCGAGAGAGCCTGATGATGCGTTCATCGCCATGTAGGCGATTTTAATTAAGGTTCGGGTTGATTTTCTTGTTTTTCCTGTATTCCATTTTTTGCCAAATTCTCAACGGCGTCCCAATCAAGAATTGAATTATCTCTGGATAAACCGGGGAAATCTGGCATATTTCTTTGTGATTTCGCTTGTTTGCGGATTTCAAATGCTTGCTGTGATGTGAACATGAAAGTTGAAGGTTCTGGCATAAAAACGCCATCCATCGGTTTGAATGCTACGCCTTCAGGGAATGATATGCCGCAGAATGAACATGGATGGCCGCCTGGTAAAAGCGGGTGATATGCCGGTCCTGCCTCAAGCATGACGATATCTGGTTTACCGGTTATATCTGCTGTTTCGATAAAATCGATCGTCGCATTAATCGATCCGATCGGAAAATCCGTATTTATGATGTCTGCCCATAATGGAGCATTTCGCATATTTTCGAACTGCTTGAGCTGAGGCAGAGCTTCGATGCTTTTTGCCGCATCGACAATAGCTTGAGCTTTTTCTTTGAGGATCAAAGCAGATTTGGCATCTTCTTGAGTGATTTGTCCGGCCCAACCGTAATAGGACGATACTGCTGTCACTTTCCCATCATAGATGAAGGCCCGCCATTCTACCGGCCATTTGCCCCCATTTGGATCTTCAAACGGCGTTCCGACTGTATGCACATCTACACCGTGAAGCCATCTGGAAGGCTCTACCCACGGCCTGGCGACATAGATATGGTCACCATTGATATCGCCCGCACAATGGGCTGTCAGCGTGCGCTGATCGAGAACGTTGACCATCCGTCGATTGCCGATACGGATCCATCCAGGACCAAACCAGATCCTGTCATCGGTAGGATGAGCAGGGACTTCTGGAGAACGGCCATTCATCAAGCCAACGCCAGCCAAAGTCTTTAAAATAGAAGGTCCGGTTTCAACGGCACGAACCATAATATTGGATGGTAACTCATCCATGGCCTCGAAAAGCTTTTCCCGAAGAGCTTGAATGCTTTTTGGATCTACCGGTTTTACCTTGACCTCATTCAAATCATCGGCAAATTCGGTTTTGATGATGTCAGCCAAAGCTTGAGCATGCTTTTCAAAGCGGCCAGTTAATTTCGATAAATCGACCGTTCCTGACAAAAGACTAGCTTCTTCATCAGTTAAACGAAGTATTGGCTTTCCTGGAATAAATGGCACTCCTGCTTTTTCAGCAAGGACGAGCCAATATCTGAGATCGAGTGTAGAAAACGCGCCTCCAATATCAGAAAATTTATCAATCGGCGTCCAATTGTCTATGATTTTCTGATCTGCATCCAAAATATTCTGAATTTCAGAAATGGCTTTGACTGTTTTTTGAGGAAATCTAAGAGCCGTCAATCCAACAGCTTTAATGGTTTTGGCAAATGATCTGGCTTCACCTTCACGTCCGAGAGCGGCCATTAATCCGGCACGCATCGTTTCATCTTTTCTGGCCATTTTACCACTCTTTAAAAACTATTTGTTTTTTATACACATAATCGGCGAAAACCAAAAGGATAGAAAAATTCAATTTTTTATTATAGATACAATTAAATTTTGACTGAATGTAAAAAATGGTGGAATTACACCTTTCCAAGATTAATGCAAATCGAAAGAATTTCGATAAAAAGAAAATTTTGTCGAGCATGGACAAAATTGTAGAATATGTAAACGATAACCCGGTTATGAAACTGCAAACCTGAAAGCAAAGGATATAAAAGATGAATATTTTTGTTAACAATGTCGAAGAGGCCAAGAGAATAAAAATTGTTGGCCAGGATGGTAAAATAATTGATTTGCATAGCCTGATCAGTAATTTTTCTGATCTTTTAGACGGCCACTCAGAGCATGATATTGCTGCTCAAACTGGCCTGTCTAAAGAAGCAGTAGCTGATATTTTTGCAACGAGATCAATTGTGTCTCATCTATGGGATTTGAATAGACACGTAGAGCCGAGCAACGATATGTGATTAGGCATTCCTTGTAAGCTTAAAAACTTACAAGGAATTTTCAGATCTATTCATATATTCAATAGAATCTGCAATGTCACGTTCTATTTTAAGGTCAATTATTTCATCTTTAATATGGCCGATTAGCATTTTTAAAGCTTCAAAACGATGGCTGATTGTATTTTTTTGATCCATGTCCATTTCGGCCATGGTTATTTCATAGCCATCCGGGATAAAAAACTTATCGAACCCAAATCCATTTTCGCCACGCATAGTTGGCGACAATTTTCCTTTTAATGAGCCATAAAAAATATTGCCGTCATTATCCCTATCTGCAGACATTCCTGTGATGATTGTGCTGGCAATCAAGACGACTGGCATCCCATTTGACTTTTGCTGATAAAAATCAAAAGCTTTTTCCAGACCACCAATTCCTTCTTCGAATATTTTGGTGTCAACGCCTGGGAATGAATGTCCAGAAAGCCTTATGCTTTGTCCTTTTGTGATATCTTCGCCATATTCCCATGTCCAACCTTCGACATCCATTCCGCTATCATCGGCGAGAACTGAGAATCTTTCTGGCTGTGTTGAATAATTGCGAATGGCCTCGATGACTTCCATCATTTTTTTATAAGCGTTTTCGTAGTAAAAAATGCCGTCCTCATTGACATCGCCAAGCGTGCCAGGCGTAATTGAGAGCATGGTTTCAAGCTCATCAAGGCCGATAATCGGTAACGCCAATTCTTTTTCGAACATTTTGCCAATTTCAGCCAATTTATTTTTGTTTCTCGTAGCGAGAACAAACAATTCCGTGCTTTCGCAAATGACTGTCATTTTTGAGCATTCCTTATTTAGATGTATGATGTCCTTGTAAAACAACTATAATTCAAAAAAGACGAAAAACAAAGCTGAAACTGTAAAAAATGGAATTATTCAAAATGAACACGGAAGATTTTGAAAACAAACTTGCTTTGTTAATCAAGAAGGTTCTTAGTGATGAATATAGCAGACCATATTCATGGTTTTCAACGCATTCTTATGGACCTCAATATAAAGTTGATTTGGAAAATAAAAAAATATCTTTTTCCACATATCTAGGCCCATCATTAGATATCAGTGGAATTACTCACGAACTCGGCCATCTAATGATTTCCAGCCAGGAAGGCTTACTCTACAAATCATGGGGTCTTGAAAATCCTTATATAATGCCAGCCGCTTATTTAAATAGTGGTTTTGACACAATCAAACGGACGAATGATCTGACCGAAATCAGAACAGAAGCAAAAGCTTGGGCCTGGGAATATCTGATTGAGGTCATGGCCGGAATCGTGGATCCAAAAGATCCTATTCGCAAACATCCAGAAGCAGAACACCTCGACGACGCTTATTTGATGAGTAAAGAAGAAGTCGAAAAAACAACTGAGACCATATTTAATGAAGAATTGCAAAAGATATTATCAAAAGATTGGAAAGAACATATCAGAAATGTGATGGGTTCTGTCGAACATGTTCTAGGGTTTTTAAAACACAATAAATATAATTATGATCTTGATGTTCGCGAAAAAGTAATTAAAGAAAAAACTTTCTATAAAAATGATGAACAAGAATTGTCGGCAAAAATATTAGATATAGGTCAAAACTATTATAGAGTTGTAGCTGAATTTAAAATCGAAAATGATTTCATTAAAGAACACTTCGCAAAAGCTTTTTATCCAACTCGAAATTTTAGAAGAGCTGAAAGCTTTTTCAAAGTATTGGATAAAAATTTTACCCTTTATGCCGAATCGATGCAACAGGCTGATCCTGAATATGATCAAAGTCCATCATAACGGACGATACCGTCGTCTATATTAGTGGTATCGTCCGGGTAGAATTGGATCAGTTAGACGGTTCGTTCAAGCCGATTTTATTGGCTTCGTTTTTTCTGTCGATAATTTCTTTTACTGTTGGACGATATTCATTGAATTCAACCAGAACTTTTTTCACATATCCCCAATTATATAAATTCATAACAGCCAAAGACAGCTTTTCAGTCGGGTCTTCCATATAATCTGCTGGATTTACCTTTCTAATATCATAGACATTTTGAAGTTTCTTGATGACATTATAGAAATAATTGTCATAATTTTTTGAATTTTCGTCCAACCATTCGGACGGGAAAAATTGCTTTAGTTGCTCTACATATTGCCCAGCCGCTTCGATACAGTCTTCTGGCTTCAATGTTTTAGGCTTGTACAAAATGATATGATACTTCCAGGATCCAGTGGCCATAGCTTTTGTATTTCAGATGTTTTATGGATTAAACCATATTTTGCACATATTCATCATATTAGTCTCTAAAAAAGAAATTAGAAAACGTTGATTTAAAATTTTAAATATAATACTTTAATCACATATAAAGTTTATTTTTGTGATTTCTTGTATTTCGAATATGATGATGAAGATATCTTTTTATGGAGTATGACCATGCCGAGAACGGTTGAGAGTATTGTTGCATCTCATCAAATAGCCCGTGAGAGGCGCGACAGTGGAAAACCTATCTGGAACAAAACAATTACGTTATACCGGCCAAAATCAAAGTCCGTAGAAGATTTTATGGCGGCGGCAAATGAATATGAAAAAATACTAAAAAAGGCTTTACCGGCGCATCTTCTTGATGATAGCCATAATGATTTTGATGAAGATCTCGATATTATTCTTTTCAACTTCAGAGAAATATCTAAATACACTTCTTTGGAAAAAGAAGAGAAGGAATTAAATCCGAATATCGAAAAATATATTATTGAAACTGTTGATGCGTTATATGATTGGGCGGACAAAAAACGTTACTGGATAGAATTCAAAGATTATCAGGAAGAGGTTACTCCTCCTTCACCGGAATAGGAGATTTAGAAATGAATAGGCGATTTAAAAGGAGAAATGCTTGATTGCAATCCAGCTCCGATATTGGAGCTGGATTGACTTAATTCCTAGTCTGTAGCGGCAAGAGCTTTGCGGGCCATGGCGATAGCGCCTTCCTTGCTTTTTGCCGCGCCACAGAAGCGCTTCAGATGGACGAAGACGGCATCTGGAACGCCAGACACGGCTGCCAGTTCATTATCCACCAGGCCAGCCCATTCGGCTGGCAGAGGCTTCTTCTGAGAGTATGAGCTGGGTTCAATCGGCATGGTATCCACCATCCATTGACCGTTCTTTTGAGCCGGATAGACGGCGAACAAGGTATTGAAGCCATGCTTGAATGCTGTGTTGTTCCACGGCATTGACCTGTCCATGATCAGGATGCGATCGTCAATACCGTTCTGGTAAGCGGCAAGCACATGATTTTCGGCCAGGATCTTCGCACGATATTGATTGATTTTGTTTGATAGAAATTCGAAAACGAAATTAACCGCTTGATTGAAGCAGTGATCTTCATAATAGTCATTTTCTCCATACGGAGGCATATCCCAGGTGGGATTAAAATCATTGACAATCTGTGCGAGACCAATCGAATTATATCGCTTGTCAGAAGGCTGATCTTCTCCATTATCGATGAGATCGATCATCTTCACGATACGTTCGTCAATCATTTTGGCGATCGTCGTCACCATCTCGGTGCCTTCTTTGCAATAATCTGCAAGCTCGGCAGAAACGGCACGCTCTCCATATTTCTTCCAGATCAATCCGGCAGAAGAATATGACGTTCCATCTTCACGGCGCGGAGCACCTTGTTGATGATGGTCAAAACGGTTTGAATGTTCATCGGCAATGCCGCCGACGTCAAACACGATTTTTGCGTTGGCGATCTTTTCCTTGTCGCGTGTCCGCACAAGAATATGCTCATTGCCCTTAAATGCCATTTTCAAAGCGGCATAGGCAAAAACATCGTCACAATGAAAATGACCGTTATGGGTAAGCCAAATTTCAGGATTGGTTGCATTATTCATGTCATTTTTCCTTTTAATCAAACCAGAACACTGAATTTGGTAATTTTATGCCGAAGATGAATGATGTCACCATCGCGATTGATGCGCCAGGATGTTCCACACGACTTGCATTGATATGCGACTATGGGGCCTGCCGAAACACTCTTTGGCTTCACAGGCTTTTCACACTCGACACAAGCAAGTGTGTCAAAATCATCGGGAACATAATTCCGACCGGTATATGGATCGATCAGACCATTCTTTTGCTTGCTCATCATAACCTCTATAATTTGCCAAATCGGCAACCAAATCAACTATTACCTTGTATACGTAAATATTTTTAAAATCAATATAAATATTGTTTATATTTTCGGTTGTAAAAAATAGTATTGACTTTCAAAAAGTATCAAAATAGATTGTTTCTTGCGAAAGCAAGCGCCACATCTTTGTGGTTTTCAGGCTATATACACATTCATGGTGGATAATAAAATGATTTCAAATGTTTTGGTCGTTCTCGACACTTCGGTCAATGTTGAAAAGTCGCCAAAGGCGGCGATGTCTATCGTATGGCGTATTGGGCATGCCATTTGTGCCAGGCTGAACATTCAATTCGCATTGGGTTTTCCGGAATATGATATGCCTCAAAAGCGGCTTGGTCGTGTTCTTCATTTTTGGTTTGAAACTGAAGAAGATGCCGAAAGCTTTTATGAGGCGGCCACCAATGATATGCCCAATTTGGCCCGCATCGACAAGCCGGTTGCCCCTACTCACAAGGTCGATAAGAAGTATGCATATGTCATGCGGCGCTTTGCTGGAAAGCCGTCGAAGACAAACTCTGATGATGAATACGGCAAGCGAATTGCGTATATGCATGCAATTCGTAATCGGCAGCGCAATGAATTGGATATGTTGCCGAGTATTGGCATGAAGACTTCAAACGGTAATATGATGACACTCTTTATCGAACGAATTGAAGTCGATGAAGGTGAAGGTAAGCCAAATGGATATGGCTTGTCCCGCACTGGCGGAAACACCGGAGAGACGAATATTATTGCAATACCGTGTTGAATTGAAAACTTGAATACGGGTTGGAATATCAATATTGTTTAACCATGAAGAATATATTGCCATTCCCCAAGCATTCTTACAGCATTCATGATGCTGTTGAACTCGTTATGGCTTGCTGGAGGCTTGGGGATGGCGATCCTTCTTATATCGATTTTCGTTGTGGAAATTACTTTTTTTCAGTAGTTTTAGGAAATTTTGAGAAGCGTTTCCCGGCTTGGTGTTGGAATTTCATGAATGTCGCCACCAGGCATGGTCATAAAATTCTTCTTGATATTGATGAATTTATGCGTATAGCCGAGATGGATTATTTGATTGAATTCGACGGTTCGACCTTTACGAAGGGAACTGTTTTATTGAGTGAAGAAACCGCCAGATCTATCGTCGTCAATGGCGGTTTGTCTTCAGAAACAGCGCGATCTATTGGTTCTGAGATGCGCTGTTTTATGTCCGAGATAGTCAGAAATTCATTTTGCTGATTATTGGGAGATTTCAAAATTTTGATTCAGCGAATCATAGTTTCTTTTGACGATCTCATGCATAAGATCCAACAAATCCAAGAGGTAGCGGTTTATTTTTCAACAAAAGAGAATTGTAAACGATATTTCCAGCCGTTCCGCCATATAATTTTTTGGGTATGTGCAAAATATGGTTGAGTCCATAACAAAACAGGTCTATAAAATATAATATCATACCATGCAAACCATATCGGCCAAATACACTGTTTCAGATGAAGATAAAAATTCTATCCTGAGATGGAAATCAATCTACTCGTCCATCGTCCGATCGGCCTACACTCTCTCCAAATCTCACAATATCCAAGATATCAAACAAATTGTCGACCAACTCTTTCAGGATACCAATATCGGATCCTGGTTGACCCATATGGCTGTCAGAGAAGGTCTCAATATCAGATCAACACACGAAAATAAAAAAATAATCTTCGGTGGGAAAAAAGACTTTATCCGTCGACAAAAAAACCTGATCACAAATGAAGAATGGAGGTTGAAAAGATTAAGACCTCTATTCTCTAGCGGTGAAACTCGATTATCTGGAAATAGAGTATTCCGCTTGTCGGAAGACGGATCCATTTGCTTTATGACCATCAATCGTCAGACCATTGAGCTTAGGTTGGCCGATTTAAGGGGAAACTGGAGCAAATTAATCAGACAGATTTCTATTTTAGCCAAAGCAAAAGAAATCAGTCTGACATTCCGACTGGATCATAAATTCCTCCATATATCCTTCGACGAAAAAGACTTGCGTAAATTACCTCCAGGTATCTCTCTGCAAATGGCGAAAGACCATGATGTAGATATCGGTCTTACCCGTAAAAAAGGTCGTCCCAGACAGGCAAACTATATCCCTCCGAAGACGAAAAATATATACGGGGTAAGACCAATTCACCATGAATGGAAAGACCAGATTGTCTGCAAGAATAATCGTG
>Ga0315298_1005517_pt1 | contig 17918 bp, 16 predicted proteins | sample WHS_1_MG_FD_203077 | JGI IMG/M metagenome (GOLD analysis project Ga0315298, IMG submission 203077) | Extremophilic microbial mat communities from Washburn Hot Springs, YNP, Wyoming, USA - WHS_1_MG | ecosystem: Environmental > Aquatic > Thermal springs > Hot (42-90C) | place: USA: Wyoming...
TGATCATTTAGTTTTCGGCACGGCAGAGAGTGCGGCATATTCGAGATCGGAGGGTTCATGGTGAGGGAGAGGAAGATCCGCGTGCTGATCGCGAAACCAGGATTGGATGGGCATGACCGGGGCGCAAAAGTGGTCGCCAGAGCTTTGCGCGACGCGGGTATGGAGGTGATTTATACCGGCTTGCGCCAAACGCCCGAAATGATTGCCCAGGCAGCGCTCCAAGAAGATGTGGATGTAGTGGGTTTGAGCATCCTGTCCGGGGCACATATGACCCTAGTCCCTCGCGTGATAGACTTGCTCAAACAAAATGGCCTCGAACATGTAGCCGTGTTTGTCGGTGGTATTATCCCCGATGAAGATGTACCAGCCCTGCGCCGCCTCGGGGTCAAGGGCATCTATGGGCCAGGCACCGCGCTCAGCGACATTGTGCAAGCAATTCGGCAGGAGGTGGAGGGTCGTGAATAGGCGCTCCCGGGCTACCCCTTGTATCCTGTGCCTGTTATGCTCTGTCAGACCGCCCGAGTAGGCATGGACATATCACGCATGGATGACCTTGTAGCACAAGCACTCGCCGGAGACAGACGGGCGATCGCGAGGCTGATCAGCACGATGGAGCAGGGAGGTGCGGAGGCACGGCAAGTCCTTTCGCGCATTTATCCCCATACGGGACGGGCGCACATCGTGGGGATAACGGGTGCGCCAGGCACGGGCAAGAGCACGCTGGTTGCCGAGCTCGCCAAAGCCTATCGCAAGCAAAGCCTCTCTGTGGGCATTGTGGCAGTAGACCCTACGAGCCCTTTTTCAGGTGGCGCGATCTTGGGTGACCGCATCCGCATGCGGGATTTGGCTACTGATCCCAATATTTTTATCCGCAGTATGGCTACACGGGGCAGCTTGGGCGGATTGGCACGCGCCACAGCCGATGCCGCACATGTCCTGGATGCGGCTGGCTATGCGGTCATTTTGGTGGAAACAGTAGGCGCCGGGCAGAGCGAAGTGGACATTGCCCGCATGGCTCATACCACCCTGGTCATCCAGATGCCAGCCTCTGGCGACGAAATTCAGGCTATCAAGGCTGGCATCCTCGAGATTGCTGATATTATTGTCGTCAACAAGGCGGACTTGCCTGGAGCAGATCAGGCCGTGGCAGCACTGGAGGCCATGCTCGACCTAAATTCCGGACATACGGAATGGCATCATGGGCGGCTATTTCAAGTAGAAGGCGTGCTCGCCGGTGGAGATCAGGTGAAGCATTCCTGGAGGCCGCCCGTATTGAAAACCTGTGCACTGCGAGGCGAGGGCATTGAGGAATTGGTGCAAGCCATTGCCGCACATCTCCAGTATCAGCGTGAGAGTGGATTGTACCAACAGCGTGAGCACGAGCGTGCTGCGGAACAGCTGCAGCGGATATTGCGCTACACTCTGCTGGAGCAATTGTTGGAGCGGATCCCGAAGCACGCTTTACAAGAAACGGTAGAACACATTGTTGCACGGGAACAAGATCCTTACTCTGCGGCGGAAGCGCTCATTGCGCAAGCGCGCCTATTGAGTTAGGTATGCTGTAAGTAATAAACCCCCTAGCCAATGTTCCTAAAGGTATTGGCGCGGGGTCATGTGATGAGGATATATGCGGATACTGTTGATGCGACATGCTGAATCAGAAGGAAACGCAGCGCAACGCATTCAAGGCTGGAACGATGAGCCGTTGACCGATAGGGGGCGAGAACAGGCTAAAGCTCTCGCTAAGCGCTTGCAAAATGGCTATGGCATTTGTGCCGTTTACGCCAGCAGCCTATCGCGAGCTCGCCAGACGGCGGAAATCATCGCGGGATCACTGGGCCTCACGCCTGTCTTGGATGATCGCCTCAGAGAGTATGATTGCGGCGTTGTCACGGGGTTAACTTGGGAGGAGGTGCAAGCCCAGTATCCGGATATAGCCAGGAGATGGGCGGAGGATTCCTGGCGCGTGCCCATTCCGGGTGAAGAGGGGATTGAACTTTTTCAACAACGCGTGGTCTCTGCGATGGATGATGTCATCGCTCGACATAAAGAAGAAGATACCGTAGCAGTTGTCGCGCATGGGGGCACATGGAGTGCATACCTGGCTTATCTCGTGGGACTGGACTACCGCCAGCGTCAACCTTGGGTATTTGACAATGCTTCGTTAAGTATTATCATTTTGGGTGGCATTCGCCCGCGCATTGCCTTGCTCAATGATACGTGCCATCTGAATGCGGATGGTGAGAAATGATCAGTGATAAGTGATGAGTGATGAGTGATGAGTGATAAGTGAGGAGTGAAGAAAAGTGACGCACACGCTCTATGGGGAACTGGCTCTCATTAGTGGTACGGCGAATGAACCATTGGCGCGCGAGATTAGTGAATACCTGAATACGCCTCTGGTAGGCAGGGATGTTATTGATTATCCGAACGAAAACATCTTTATCCGTTTGCATCGCAGCATCCGTTCGCAGGATGTGTTCATTATTCAGCCTACCTCTTCGCCAGTAAACCGCAATATTATGGAATTATTGATCATGATTGACACGGTCAAGCGCGCATCCGCTGGTCGGATCACGGCAGTCATCCCGTATTACGCGTATGGCCGCACGGACAAAAAGGACCAGCCCCGTGTACCCATTACGGCTCGGCTCATTGCGGATATGATTGGTGTGGCAGGAGCCGATCGGGTCCTGCTGATAGATTTGCATGCGCAGCAAATCCAAGGCTTCTTTAGCATTTTTGTGGACGAAATTACCGCTTTCCCCATTTTGACCCAGTATTGGATACGCAAAGGATTGCAAAATGCGGTGGTTGTGGCGCCGGATGTGGGTGCAGCCAAACGCGCACGCAATTTTGCAGAGGCGCTGAACGTCCCGTTAGCCATTATCGAGAAACGCCGTCCGGACAACCGCCCTGCTAGCCAAGCGCTGAATGTCATTGGCCATGTACGCGGTAAAAACGCCATCATATTCGATGATGAAGTGGATACTGCCAGTACCTTGATGGAGGCGGTACATGCGCTGGAAAGGCGCGGCGTCCTCGGCATCTGGGCTTGTGTTACCCATGCGGTGCTCTCTCCGCCTGCTGTAGAGCGCATCCGGGACAGCAGCATCCGCGAATTGGTTGTGACCAACACGATTGCTTTGCCACCTGAGAAAAGGCTTGACAAGATCACTATTCTTTCTGTGGCTCCGCTGCTGGCGGATGTAATCGACAGCATCCACCGCGGGCAATCGGTTGGTCAAGCGATTGACAAGTACGAAAAGGCTTGCGGTGTATACCGAGGCGGGGCATGAAGATTCTCCCGCAGGTTAGTCCTAGGCCCTGCGGGAGAATACCCATCCTTTGAATCCCCTATAGCCCCCATGGCATGGCTTTTGGGGGCTTTCTTTTCACCTTTCCCCAACCTGTGGTATAATTTTGGTATCAAGATGGATGTAGAGGACGATTCCCTTCATGCTGAAAGGTTTGTTCGGTAAAATCGTGGGCGATGCCAATGCCAAGGAACTGAAACGGCTTCAGCCCATTGTCGACCAAATTAACGCACTGGAACCAGAGTACGAGCGGCTTTCTAATCAGGAGCTGCGTGCCTGCACCGAGGCTTTTAAACAGGAGGTTGAGGCTGCAGTTCGCGAATTAAGGGTCCAGGTTGCTGAACTTCAGCAACAGATCGCTGCAGAGCCAGATCCAGATCAGCGGCGTGACCTCGAGATTCGCTTGCAGGCTTTGACCAAGCGTCTGAGGGCAGCCGAGGAGGAGGTGCTGAACGCGCTGTTGCCGAGGGCTTTTGCAGTCGTACGTGAGGCAGCCAAACGGACCCTGGGCGAACGGCACTTTGATGTGCAGCTCATGGGCGGCATTGTCCTGCATCAGGGCAAGATCGCCGAGATGAAAACAGGCGAGGGCAAAACCCTCGTTGCCACTTTGCCGCTCTATCTCAATGCTCTGCTTGGACGCGGCGCCCATCTGGTTACCCCGAATGACTACCTATCCAAATTTGGCGTACAGTGGATGGGTCCTATTTATCACTTGCTAGGCTTGACCGTGGGCGTAATTCAAACCGCCGCGGAGAATCCCGCCTTGGGTTCCTTTGTCTATGACCCCGATTATCCCGCTACGGATGACCGCTACCAAAATCTGCGCCCTGTGCCCCGGCGCGAGGCTTATCTCGCTGATATAACCTATGGCACCAACAATGAGTTCGGGTTTGATTACCTGCGCGATAACATGGTCTGGGACCTGTCGCAATGTGTACAGCGCGAGCTGCACTATGCAATTGTAGACGAAGTAGACAACATCCTCATTGATGAAGCCAGGACTCCTTTGATTATTTCAGGCCCAGCGGAGGAGTCAACGGACAATTATGTCCGCTTTGCCAGGCTGGTGAAGCAACTTCGGCCTGGGATTGATTACACCGTGGATGAGAAACTGCGCATCGTCACGCTCACCGAAGAGGGCACGGCGAGGGTAGAGCGCGCGTTGGGCATTGACAACCTCTATTCTCCAGAGCATTACAACCTCACGCCCTATTTGGAGAACGCGCTCAAAGCCGAGGCGCTGTTCAAAGCAGACCGCGACTATATCGTCAAAGATGGACAGGTCATCATTGTAGACGAGTTCACTGGCCGGCTCATGTTTGGGCGGCGCTATTCCGAGGGACTACACCAAGCCATTGAAGCGAAGGAAGGGGTGCGGGTACAGCGAGAAAGCCTGACTTTGGCAACTATTTCCTTCCAGAACTATTTCCGCATGTACAACAAACTGGCGGGGATGACCGGGACTGCAGCTACGGAAGCCGAGGAGTTTCAGCGTATCTATGGCTTGGATGTGGTCGTTATCCCCACGCACAAGCCGATGATCCGTGTGGACTATCCCGACCAGGTGTATAAGACGGAGAGCGCCAAGTTCCGTGCCGTGGTGCGCGAAATCGAAGAGTTGCACCGCCAAGGACGTCCGGTGTTGGTAGGAACGACCTCAGTAGAAAAGTCAGAGATGCTTTCCGAGATGCTGCGGCGCAAGGGCGTACCGCATCAGGTGCTCAATGCCAAGCAACATGAGAAAGAAGCCATGATTATTGCCCAGGCTGGGCGGTCGGGAGCGGTAACCATTGCGACCAATATGGCTGGGCGTGGCGTGGACATCTTGCTTGGTGGCAAGCCAGAAGGCTTGGCGCGCGACCAACTGCGCCGACAGGGCGTGGATTTGACTAAGGTGGATGCACAGACATGGGCAGAAGCATTGGCACGTGCCAGAGAGATCTGTGCCGCAGACAGGGAAAAAGTTCTGGCTCTGGGCGGATTGCATGTCATCGGCACAGAGCGTCACGAGGCACGCCGCATTGACAACCAATTGCGCGGCCGTGCGGGTCGACAAGGAGACCCTGGCTCTTCGCGGTTTTATGTCTCGCTTGAAGATGACCTCATGAAGCGCTTTGGTGGTCCCACAGTAGCCAGCCTGATGGATCGGCTTGGTGTGGACGAAGACATGCCTATCGAGCATGACCTGATCACACGCTCGATTGAGAACGCGCAAATCAAAGTGGAAGGCTATAACTTTGATTTACGCAAGCATTTATTGGAGTATGACGACGTTGTCAACCAACAGCGCAAGCTCATTTACGAGCAGCGGCGCCTGATCCTCACTGCGAATACGCTGAAGGATACTATCTTGGGCATGGTTCAGGATGAGCTCAGTGCAATGGTCATGAAACACACGGCGGGTGATCCTCTCGAATGGGACCTGCCGGGGCTGTGGCAAGAGGTGCGCTCTATCCTGCCATTGCCTGATCATGTTCGGCCAAAGTGGGAAGGCCTGAACGCTGAGCAGATTGAGGAACAATTGTTGAACCTATCTGCCCATTTGTACGAGGAGAAAGAGCGGCAGTTGGGTTCCGAAATGATGCGGCAATTGGAACGTTTGCTCATGCTCCATGTAGTGGACAGCCGCTGGGTTAGGCACTTGACGGCGTTAGATGAATTGCGCGAGGGAATAGGGCTGCGTGCTTTTGGGCAGCGCGATCCCCTTGTGGAGTACAAGCGTGAAGCATTTGACATGTTCGACGAATTGAAGGAAGGCATTGCTCACGATATTGCACGCAGGATTTATTTCACAACTCTTGTCCGTGAGCCAGTACGGCGTACGGTACAAGCTTATCACCCTGGTTCTATAGAGCCAGGTGCAGTTTCCAGGCATGGGGCGACCCCAGCGCGGGCTGGAACTGGGCATGGCCGAACCATTGGACGCAATGACCCCTGTCCGTGTGGCAGTGGTCGCAAGTATAAGAACTGTTGCATGCGCCGAGACATGTCCACAGGGCAGGCGCAAGATAGCCAAGCGACTGCAGCAGGCAAGCAGCCAGTGGCTGTAAGCAGTGCTAAACATCGGACGCGGAAAAAGAAACGTAAATAGACATTTTTGCGTGAGAGGAGGTATATGGCAATTAAAAATTTCACCGAATTGATGGCTGAAGCCAAGAAGGCGGGGCCAAAAATGGTGGCGGTTGCTGCCCCCCATGAGCCAGAGATCCTGCTGGCAGCTCAGGATGCGGAACGGGAGGGCATCGCAAATTGTACGTTGGTGGGGGACCGTGAGCTGATTCGCAGGTTGGCTGCGGAGCATGAAATTGACATCACCAAAATGATGATCATTCAGGAACCAGAGCCGAAAGCGGCAGCGCGCAAGGTAATGGAACTGCTGCGCATGGGCCATGCTGATTTGGCAATGAAGGGCAAGGTAGAGACGGGAGATTTTTTGCGCGCAGCCCTGGATCGTGAAATGGGCTTGCGCATTGGCCGCCTGTTCACACACATTGCTGTTTTTGAACTGCCAGGTTTTGATCGGCTGCTATTTGTGACAGATTCAGGTGTTGTGGTTGCCCCAACATTGGAGCAGAAGGTGGAGATTGTGCAGAATGCCATCATGGTGGCGCAGCGCTTGGGGGTAACAGAGCCCAAGGTAGCGATCCTGGCGGCTACGGAGATGGTCAACCCCAAAATCCCCACAACCATGGATGCTGCGAACTTGGCTAAGATGGCGGATCGAGGGCAGATCCAAGGTGGGCTTGTAGACGGTCCCCTTGCTCTGGATAATGCGATCTCGCCAGAATCCGTTGCCATCAAGGGCATCAAGAGCCCGGTTGCAGGATATGCGGATATCTTGGTGGCTCCGGATGTCGAAGCAGGGAATATGCTCGCCAAGGCAATGACCTATTTTGCCAAAGGGAAAATGGCTGGCGTAGTGGTGGGCGGCAAATCCCCGCTGATTGTCGCCTCCCGCTCCGACCCGCATGAGACCAAACTGGTCTCCATGGGCTTGGGCGTCATCCTAGCCTCATAAGAAAATGACCAATGGGCAATGTCCAATGACCAATGACCAAGACCAATGGCTTTGGGCAAGTGAACGATAGCAGATAGGCAATGGTAGATGGATGATAAGCAATGGGCGAATAGGCGAGAAAGGCTGACAGGGCGCTCGGAGGAGCCAAGTCCGCATGATATCAGGGAGCGGACATATCAATTTGCAGTCAGAGTTGTGCGATTGGTAAAGTCTTTGCCGCGTGCTTTGGTGGAGGTTGAGCTTGGGCGTCAGTTGATGCGAGCAGGAGTCTCCATTGGGGCTAATGTGGAGGAGGCAAACGCTGGAGAGAGTAAAAGGGATTTCATCCACAAAATGGGCGTAGCTCGCAAGGAAGCGCGTGAAACTCGTTACTGGTTGCGTTTATTGCAAATTACCACGTCTGAGCAGGATGAGATCGAATCACTCCTTCGCGAATCAGATGAGCTAGTGCGTATTCTGAGCACGATTATACGAATGCAAAGAAAAAGAGCATGCAAAACAATCAATAACTTATCAGGTTTTTCTTTTTAGGCTTGGTTCATTAGTTTTTGTTCATTGTTCATTGCTCATTGGGATTTGGGATTTGTTCATTGGGATTTGTTCATTGGTCTTTTGGTCATTTCTATAAGGAGGCAGATATGATTGAAGTGCGGATCCACGGGCGTGGCGGGCAGGGAGCGGTGATTGCCTCGAAGGTGCTGGCGGATGCTGCCTTCCGGGAGGGGCGCTATGTGCAATCTTTCCCCTCCTTTGGCGTGGAACGGCGTGGTGCACCGGTGGCTGCGTTCACGCGCATTGACGATCGGCCGGTGCGTGTTCGCTGCCAGATTTATCATCCGGACCATGTGATGGTGCTTGATCCCAGTTTGATGCAGGTGGTGGATGTTACTGCAGGGCTTAAGGAAGGCGGCTGGATTTTGATCAATAGCGAACAACCTCCAGAATCCTTTGGTCTTTCTTCCCGCTTTCGTGTCGCTACAGTTGATGCCAACCGCATTGCCATGAAATATCACCTGGGCCCACGTACCGCCCCTATTGTCAATACCGCGATCTTGGGGGCTTTTGCGCGCATCACGGGCATTGTCAGTTTAGAAGCGGTGACGGAGGCGGTGCGTGAGGCGGTGCCAGTGAAACCAGAGGACAATGTGGCTGCCACGAAAGAGGCATATGAGAGTGTAGTAGTGAATAGGGAGCATAACTATGAGCAATGACTCGTCAACCCCCAAGCGATTCGGTGAGGCAAAGGTCATCGTTTTCCAAAGCGAGGCTGATATGCCTGAGGTGGCCATGTCCTTGGCCACCACTTTGTACAACAAAACAGGTTCATGGCGTTACCTGCGGCCGGTATACCGCAACAAGACGCCCCCGTGCAACTATGCCTGCCCTGCGGGAGAGGACATTGTCCAATATGTGGGGATGGTGAACAAGGGAGACTATGAAGGAGCGCTGCGGAGAATTCTGGAAGAGAATCCATTTCCCGGGGTGTGTGGCCGTGTGTGCCCTCATCCCTGTGAATACGAATGTAACCGCAGCCAGTTAGGTGGGGCGATCGCTATCCATGCGCTGGAGCGGTTTCTGTCCGACCTCCCCCTGGAACGTGTACTGCCCGTCCTGAAACCAGTGGTGCCCTTGGCAGCGAAGGTCGCTGTCATTGGTTCGGGTCCGGCTGGCCTGTCTTGTGCCTACCAGTTGGCACGTCGAGGATACAGAGTTACTGTCTTCGAAGCGCTGACCTCGCCGGGAGGCATGATGCGTGTGGGCATCCCCCCTTATCGCTTGCCCCGTGAGGTGCTAGACCGTGAAATTGCAAGGATAGAGACACTGGGCGTCGAGATCCAGACCGGCATGCGCCTGGGCGACAACCTGAACTGGGATCACCTGAAGCCGTATCAAGCCGTGTTCTTGGCTATTGGTCAGCATCGCAGCCATACACTAGGCATCAGCGGTGAAGATGGGCCAGGCGTGTTAGCAGGCTTGGATTTCCTGCGCCGGGTCAACCTGGGCCAGAAGGTAGAGCTTGGGCCGAGAGTGGCCGTTATCGGCGGAGGCAACACGGCTATGGATGCTGCCCGTTCCGCATTGCGTCTCGGTGCTGCCCAGGTAGCCGTTTTATACCGGCGTTCGCGCCAGGAAATGCCTGCCATCGCTGAAGAAGTAGACGAAGCGGAGCAAGAGGGAGTCCGCATCGAGTACCTGACCGCGCCAGTGGAAGTGCTGCGCACAGATGGAAAAGTTACCGGCCTGCGTTGTGTGCGCATGCGGCTGGGCGCGCCAGACGCAAGCGGGCGGCGTCGCCCCGAACCCATACCTGGCTCTGAGCATACGCTGGAGGTGGACTCAGTGATCGCTGCTTTGGGCCAGGATGCTGACCTCTCCTGTCTACCCGAAGGCGTGCAGGTGGAGGCCAATCGCATTGTCATCCAGGAAACGGGGGCTACTTTGACACAAGGGGTTTTCGCGGGCGGGGATGCGGCCACCGGTTTTGGCACGGTAGCCCATGCCATTGGTTCTGGCAAGCGTGCAGCCTTGGCGATCGACTGCTATCTGCGCGGTGAGGCTCTGCCAAGTTTCCCGCCCCTGACGGAACACGTGCATGCCGCGCCACGAGAGATGGATCCAACGGTAGTGCGCTTTGAGGACATTAACTTGGCGTATTTCACGGAGGAACCGCGCACACCGCAACCACAGCGTGCCGCGACAGAACGGGTCAGAGATTTTGCGGAGGTAAACTTGGGACTGGGGGAAAGTGCGGCACAGCGTGAGGCGGCGCGCTGCTTCAGTTGTGGCACATGCAATGCCTGTGATACGTGCTGGTTGTATTGCCCCGATGTCGCCATTAGCCGCCACGACCACACCTACGAAGTCAATTACGACTACTGCAAAGGCTGCGGAGTATGCGCAGAGGAGTGCCCTCGTGAAGCCATTTCCATCGAGGAGGAACTGAAATGGAAAAAGTAATCATGGGCAACCACGCTGTATCCTATGGGGTACAGCTTGCTCGTGTGCAGGTCATTGCGGCTTATCCGATTACGCCGCAGACGCAAGTGGTGGAGATGCTCTCCGAATTCTGTGCGGATGGGCTGCTGGATGCCAAGTTCATCAAAGTTGAGTCTGAGCACTCGGTGATGGCTGCCGTTGTCGGCGCTTCTATCGCTGGCGCGCGAGCATTCACCGCGACCTCTTCCCATGGCTTGGCGCTGATGCATGAGGTATTGCATTGGGCTTCAGGCGGGCGGTTGCCGATTGTCATGGCGAATGTCAACCGCGCTCTAGGGCCTGGATGGAATGTATGGACAGAGCAGACAGATAGCCTGGCGCAGCGCGACACTGGCTGGATTCAATTCTACTGTGAGACCAACCAGGAAGTGTTAGATATGGTGATACAGGCGTACAAGATCGCTGAGACGGTTCTTTTGCCTGTGATGCTGGTACTGGATGCCTTTGTGCTCTCCCACACCGAAGAACCAGTGGACATCCCGGACCAGGCTACCGTGGATCGTTTCTTGCCACCCTATCAGCCCAAGTTCTGCTTACAGCCAGGCAATCCCTGCTCCTTCTATGGTTTAGTTGCACCTGAGCACTGGATGGAGTTGCGTTACAAGATGCAGCGCGCGATGGAACAGGCAGTCGAGGTTACGCAACAGGTGGGTGCAGCATTTGGCCAAGTGTTCGGACGCCCATACGATGTGGTGGAAAAGTACCGCATGGAAGATGCGGAGATTGTCTTGGTGACATCGGGCAGCATTGTCGGCACCTCGCGCGAGGTAGTGGATGAACTGCGCGCACAGGGCCAGAGGGTGGGATTGCTCAAGATGCGTATGTTCCGCCCCTTCCCCTTTGCCGCGGTGCGCGAAGCATTGGCTGGGGTGAAGAAGGTGGCTGTCATAGACCGCAACATCTCCTATGGCCATGGAGGGATCTTTGCCTCGGAATTGAAAGCGGCGTTGTACGGCATGCCTAATCCACCCACGGTTTTCCCCTTCATTATTGGCTTGGGTGGACGCGATGTAACACCTCAGTCCATTCACAAGATTGTCCAATACACCCAGCAGTACGACAAGCCCGCCGAAGAGATTATCTGGATGGAGGTCAAGCGATGAGTTACGATGTGCCAGAACAAGAATTGATGACGCCAGGCCATGTGGCCTGTCCGGGTTGCGGAGCTCCGATGGCTGTACGCTACGCGCTCAAAGCGCTGGGCGAGAACACGGTCGTGATTATCGTGGCTTCGTGCTGGTCCATCATTGCTGGGCCGTTCCCTTACACTGCGGTGCAGGTGCCATTGCTGCACACTCTGTTTGCCACCGGTGGCTCGGTGGCTTCTGGGGTGAAGGCAGGGCTGGAGGCGTGTGGCTACAAAGACACGACAGTCCTCACAGTCGCTGGGGATGGCGGGACTTTCGACATTGGCATCCAAGCCCTCTCCGCGGCGGTCGAGCGCAACGAGGATTTCATCTATATGTGCTATGACAACGAGGCGTACATGAATACCGGCATTCAGCGCAGTTCAGCGACTCCTTGGGGTGCCTGGACGACGACCACACCGGTGAAGCACCCGAAGGAGCAGCCCAAAAAGGATATGGTGGCTATTATGGCGGCGCACCGCATCCCGTACACAGCCACTGCCACCGTTGCCTATCCCGAAGACCTGATACGGAAGGTCAAGAAAGCAAAGGATATCCGTGGCAGCAAATTCCTCCACGTGCTTTCTCCTTGTCCCTCCGGCTGGAAATCCGAACCGGCGCAATCTGTGCTCCTGTCTCGGTTGGCGGTGCAGAGCTGCTTGTTCCCGCTGTACGAGGTAGAACATGGTGAGAAGTACACCATCACCGTATGGCCAAGGGAGAAGGTCCCAGTGGAGCGCTACTTGCGCCTGCAAGGGCGCTTTGCCCACCTCAAGCCAGAGGATATCCGCTATATCCAGGAAAATGTGGACCGCGAATGGGAGAGGCTGGTAGCCAAAGCCAAAGCCAGTGGACAGGAAATCCCAAGCAGTGGCGGATGACAAATGATGAAATCTCAAATAGTCCGGTCAGCCTCTCGCTGCGGCGATGAGGGCTTGATCAATAAATGGTTTTTTGAGGTAGCGAAATGCGAGTGGGCAATGTAGAATGCTTTCTTGTTAGTGATGGCGAGTTTCGCATAGATGGCGGTGGGCAGTTCGGACTGGTACCCAAAGTGCTCTGGGAGAAGGTGCTCCCATCGGATGAACTCAACCGCGTGCCAGCAGCCCTGCATTGCTTGCTGATACTTTCTGAAGGCAAACGCATTCTGGTGGACACAGGTTTTGGCCGCAAGTTATCGCCGAAGGAATGGCAGATTCACGGGCTGCAGCGTGAGCAAGGCGATTTGTTGGATCACTTACAGCGCTTGGGCTTTGCTCCGGATGATATTGACATCGTGATCAATACCCATCTGCATCTGGATCACGGTGGCGGGAATACCATCTTGCGCAATGGGGTAGCGGTACCCACGTTCCCCAATGCACAGTATTGGATTCAGCGCTTGGAATGGGCAGACGCTCTCTATCCGAACGAGCGCACGCGCAACACCTACCTTCCGGAGAATCTGCTGCCCATCCAGGAAGCGGGTCAGCTTCGCCTCCTTTTCGGCGATACCCGCGTTACGGGCGAGGTACGCTGCCAGGTGACCAGAGGGCATACGCGGGCGCATCAGAGCGTAATCATTGAGTCGGAAGGTGAAGCCGCCATTTTCCTAGGCGACCTGGCTTCCCTAGCGGTCAAAATGGAGCGCCTGGGATGGATATCCGCTTTTGATGCGGAACCTATGGAGACGCTGGAAACCAAGCGCTCTATACGGAATTGGGCGTTAGAGAAGCACGCGCTATTGATTTTCGAGCATGATTTGCGCACGCCCATGGGCTACTTGGTGAAAGAAGGGGACGACTTTCGGGTGGAGGCTCGAACGAGCTAAGTACCGTCCATTTGAGACTGCAGCCTTGAGCAGGAGCGGGTCAAGACACAAGGCAGGGGGAAGGTTTGCATCCTTCCCCCTGCCTTTTTGCTTGGTCCTTATTTCTAGGAGGAAGGAGATGGGTACGGATACGGCTCCGGAGTGAAAGGCGCCGGTGTAGGGAGCGGCGGATAGGGCTCGGTTGTCGGCGCAGGTCCCGGCGTGGGAGGCACAAGCGTTGGCACCGTTGTTGCGGGTGGCACCTCTGTGGCGGGGGGCACTGTGGTTGGCGGTACGGCCGTTATCGTTGGCGTGGCCGTCGGTGTTGGCGTCGCTGGCGCAGCCTCTGCGGTGGGAGGCGGAAGGGATGGCGTGACCTGCACGATCCCTGGTGTGCGGGTGGGCGTTGGTGCTGGTGCGCTAGATTTCCTACAAGCAGTCGGCAAGAGCAACAAAAGCAGACTTAACAATAGGATAACCCGCCGAATTGTATTCTTGGGATAGCTCTGCATGAGCGTCCTCCTTCAGGTGCAATATATTATTCACTATACCACATATCTTGGATTTTGCCAATCAGCTGCTGCGCCTATTCCGCCCCACGACAAAACCGAAGACAAATGTGGCGACAAAAGCCAAGCCAGCGAAACCTATCCTGAGCCCATCGCTAGATGTAAGTTGTGTTATCAGAGAAGCCGATGGCGCTGTGATCGTGGCTGTAGGTGGCGAAGTTGGCACTGGCTTGGGTACCTCTATGGATGGACACGGTGGGCAGGTGGGCACCGCCGTAACTACCATGGTCGGTGGGCAAGTAGGCAGAGGGGTGTTGGTCGGTAAGGGAGTTGCCGTTGCAGTTGGCGTGCTTGTCGGGATAGGGGTTGCCGTAGGTGTATTCGTGGGTCGTTTAGTGGGGGTTGGCGGGGGCGCGATGATCACTAGGCTAGCATCATCCAGATAAACGTTGTTGTCCTGGCTGCGGTAATCAGGATAGGTATAGACAAAGACAGTAACAGTGGTATTCTGTGCTACTGCTTCCACCTCAAAATAATGCCAGGCATCGTAGGCGTTCTGTTCCGGTGACCAAACAATGTTGGGGCTGAAGACGTTTGTTCCGCCAGTAGGATCAATACCAATGCGAAAATGCATGGGAGAAGGATCACCCGATGTTGCACCACCGCAGTTGCCTTTGTCTTCCCTGTCACATGACCAGGTCATGCCCCACAATGTAAACCGCAATCGTGCACCCACAGGGATGTTATGCACCTGCTGGAGCACGCCAGCTTGGAAGTTGCCAAAGCTATGAAAGTATTGTTGTGCCAGCTCTCCACTGCGCACTCGGTTGCCGGGATAATCGCTGCGAAAGGCAGCCTTATACTCTGGTGCCAGACGATAGCCTTTGGAGACCTCTTCAGGGGATCCTTCAATCCACCACGCCACCCATGGGGCGGCAATAGCACAGTTTTCTTTATTAGGCAGCACTACATATGGCTGTTCGAAACTTGGGTTTTGGATCAGGTTGGGACCTTGTGCTAGCGCCGGGATTGAGCCTACCAAGAACACTAACAGCAGGACAACAAACCAACGAGGCAAGAGCAATGCTGCTTCATCTGAGCTGCGTAGATTTTGCATAGGACCTCCTCAGAGCATAAAATGATTGTACGACGATAACAGCTTGCTTAGGCATCAATACCTCTGATCACAAAGATTGAGGCAGTGCACTCAGTTTGACTCGCTGTCTGGCAAAATATACACACGTCGATCCAATCTGTCAAAACGGCGCCCGCCTAAATCACAAGCGAGTCGTGGTGACACGACAAAAAGATTGACAGCGCGGGCACTCTGCAGTAATGTAGCGATAACGGAGGTTCGCTATAACCAAGTTGCTGATTCCTGCACCGTCTTCATGCGGCATTTTCCTTTCCTACAAATGCACTAGCCATTGTCGGCACTGCCTGTATGCCTGTTCTCCGCGCTGGAAGGCAGATTGGCTCACGCTGGATGATGCGGAGGTTATCTTGGCTCAGCTTGCCCCGAGGATAGGGGGCAAATATGGTTACCCGGGCAGGGTTGGCGTCAATGAAGGGCTGCACTTTACCGGTGGCGAACCCTTCCTGAATTTCGAGTTGCTGCTTGCTGTTACTGCCCTCGCACACCGCCTGGGTATCCGCGGCATCTTTGTCGAGACCAATTGTTTCTGGTGCACCGATGATGAAAGAACCAAGGAAAAACTGACCAAACTGAAGGAAGCGGGGCTGGAGGGGATCCTCATCAGTGTGAACCCGTTTGTGATCGAAGAGGTGCCCTTTGAGCGTATCCAACGTGCCGTGCGGATCAGCACGGCAATTTTCCCTGGCAATGTGATGGTGTACCAGCAGTTCTTCTATGAGCAATTCCGCCAGATGGGCTTGCAGGGCACACTGCCTTTCGAGGAGTACTTGCAGCGAGGGGGTTATGGCCTGCATTATGCCGAATTGCTCCCAGGAGGGCGAGTCTCGTATGCCCTGGCGCATCTCTTCCGGAAATACCCGGCACAGCATTTCTTTTCTGCTTCCTGCCGCCATGAGTTGGCGCGCGATTGGCATGTCCACATAGACAATTACGGCAACTATGTGCCGGGCTATTGTGGTGGGCTATCCCTAGGAGATGCGCGTAACCTGGATGCGCTTCTGCAGGGCATCGACTTGGCTGCACTTCCCGTGCTGCGCGCATTGCTGACAAGCCTTGAGGAACTGTATCGCCTGGGCAAATCTTTTGGCTATGAAGAGCGGGATGGCTATGTCTCCAAATGCCACCTCTGCACGGATATTCGGCGACATTTAGCCAAAGTAGGCAATTTCCCCGAACTCAAACCACAGGCATTCTACGAACATTTGGAGGATTGAGACATGGAGCGTCTATATCAGAAAATGGCACGTGCACCAGTGGTTGGCTTGGCGCTGGTGCTGAGCGTCGTGGCGTTTGTGGCATTTGCGTACTTTGACCAGGCACGGCCACCTGGAACGCCAGGGGTGGTTGCGCTGCAACTGGCTTTCTCAACGGAGGCTTTTCGCAATATTCTCATCCAATGGGGAACATCAGGTGTGCAGGCTTATCGGGTGAGCACGCTTTCTGTGGATTCCTGGTTTCCCATCGCCTATGCCTTGCTTTTTGCCAGCCTCATCGCCGTGTTGACCTACCAGCCAGACAAGGCTGTCAGCAAATCCCACCTCGCCCTTTTTGGGCTGCCTTTTTTCGCTATGCTGCTGGATTGGATGGAGAATGCTTTGCACCTGATCCTCCTCCGTGATCCCAGCCATCTCTCGCCGTCGCTTGTTTTGATCGCCTCGCTTGCGGCAGCAATCAAGTGGGGGATTATCGCGTTTTCGATATTGGTGGTGCTCTATTTCTTTGCTCAACGCATCCGCGCGCGACTAGTCAGGAGAGGGACCTAACTGGATTTTGTTCGAATATCTACTCAAGCCTGGCTGGGCTGTTGTTTGCCACCTGGCAGGAGTAGCACCAGGGGTATCGCCAGCAGAGGGGCAATGGCGCTGGTGGTAAAAGCCAGGCGCAAGCCGAACAGGTCGCCCAGCATTCCCACCGCCACTGCCATGACGGAACTAGTGACAAAGGTTAGTGCCAAGTACAGGCCGTTGGCCATGGCGCGGTTGGCAGGAAAAGCCTCCTGAACCATCGCCATCATGACCGGGTTGTTGGATATCGTGGCAAAGCCAAGCAACAAAAGGAGCGGCAGACGCAGCCAGCCGTTGACTGCGAGAAATATCAGCAGCAACGGGGAAGCGACTGCCAAGGTAACCAGGACGACGGATCTGCGGCCAAATCGGTCGCTCATCCCACCAGCCATAAGTGCTCCTACTGCTCCTCCGCCTTGTACGAATGAAAGGGATGCGCCAGCCAGCCATAAATCGCTGCCCTCTTCAGTGATTAAGATGGGCAGGTAGGTGGTCAGCGCTGCGACGATAAAGGCGCGCAAGGTAATGACCCCAGCCAAGGGGAGCATGACCCGGCGCATGTCCCACAGCGCCTGTTTCCAAGGGGTTGGCTGTGCGGTCGTTGCTGGCTGAAATGGCACATCCCTCAGACGCATATAGAGCAGTGCTGAGGCGCACAGCCCAAAGAGCATAAGCCAGGGCAAGCCGCGGATGGTCAGGAAGTGCAATGCGGTGACAACAACAAGTGGCGACATGGTGCGTGCTATTTCTGCCCCTGCCATCCAGAAGGACATTCCCTGTCCCAATCTCCGTCCGGACAGCCGTCCCGCGATTGCCGGCGCTACAGCATGGAAACAGGCAGCGTTCAAACCCGCCGCTGTCAGGAGCAAGACCAGCACCGCATAATTGGGAGCAATGCCCAACAGGCTCATCATCACCGCAGCGATGGCTGGCGCGAAGAACACCAGGTTACGCAAGTTGAAGCGGTCTGCTAGATGCCCAATGGCTGGCTGGAGCAGGGACGGCCCCTGCAGGAAGATGGTCAATAGGCCGGCCTGGGTCTTGGAGAGGGCTAGGTTGGTGATGAAGACGGGCAGGAGCGGTGCCAAGAAACCGGTGTAGGTGTCGTGCAGCATGTGCCCGGCGGCGATGGTCAGCACACGGTCAGCCTGGAAGGCAGCGCTCGTTGATTGATCGTATCGTTGTTGGTCAGTCATTGTGACGTTATTTGCTGAATTG
>Ga0315298_1005518_pt1 | contig 17915 bp, 16 predicted proteins | sample WHS_1_MG_FD_203077 | JGI IMG/M metagenome (GOLD analysis project Ga0315298, IMG submission 203077) | Extremophilic microbial mat communities from Washburn Hot Springs, YNP, Wyoming, USA - WHS_1_MG | ecosystem: Environmental > Aquatic > Thermal springs > Hot (42-90C) | place: USA: Wyoming...
GCTCCTCTTCCTGCCCTACCTGGTGGGCGAACGCACGCCGCATTTCGACGCCCAGGCGAGAGGCGCCTTCATTGGCCTCACTCTCTCCCACGGCCGCGCCCACATGGCGCGGGCCATCATGGAGGGGGTAGCCTTCGCCCTGCGCGATAGCCTGGAGGCCATGCGCGCGCTGGGCCCCGGCCCGGCGCAGATCGTCGCCGCGGGTGGCGGGGGGTCGAAGCAGCCATGGCAGGGCATTCTGGCTTCGGTGTTTGGGCTGCCGGTGATGTCGGCGGCGGGGCCCGAACGGACGGCCGTGGGAGCCGCACTCCTGGGCGGGCTGGCCATCGGCACGTATGCCAGCCCGGCGGAGGCGCGCGCCCGCGCCGTCCGCTACGAGCCGCCCGTGGAGCCCCAGCCCGCCGACATGGCCCGCTACGAGGAGCTCTACGCCTTCTACCGCGAGTTGTACCCCGCGCTCAAGCCGGGTTTCGCCGTGCTCGGGCGGTAAGCGGCCCGATTCCGGCCAGCGGGCGCTTGGGCGCCTTGCGCGCCCGCGCCGGCGCCGCCTGCACTCAGGCATCCCAGCGACGCCAAGCGCTCACTGCGAGCGGCTTGGGCGGGCCCTGCCGTCTTGACGCGACTGAGCTGCAAAAGCGCAGAGGGGCCACGAAGGCCGAGGGGGAGCGCTTGCTCCTGGCGCCCTAGCAGAAACCGTCCGCATCACATTGGCGGACTGCTGGGCGTGAGCGGGCCGCCCGTATGCGATTTCACGCCCCGCGGCGAGCACGCGCTGGCGCACACTTGCTGGCTAGCTCGCTCCTTCGATGCGCAGAGCTGCGAAGGGGCAGGCGACAATGCAGGCACGGCACCCGAGGCAGCGGCTGGGGTCGACAAAGGGCGGCTCGTCGCAGTCGATGCGTACGATGGCCTTGGGCCGGCAGGCCTCGCGCGCCAGGCACGTGCGGCAGGCATGGCAGCGCCCTGCATCGAGCACAGGCGCCTGGCGCACCTCCATCTTCGTTGGCTGGCTGCCAAACATCTCTCATCTCCAGGCTACCCTACCGGGGTATGGTGTTCACTATACCCTGCTCTGAAGCTGCCGTCAAAACCCAGCCCCATCCTGGCCCCTCGTCGGGGAGCAGCCCTCGGGCCAAACGCGAGACGACACGCGCATCATCCTTGACCCGGGCCTGGGCTTGGCATAGAATCGACCTAGTGAATAGGCGAGGGGGTGCAACCCATGGCTGGCAATGGCCCATGGGCCGTGGAATTGGAGAACGTCACGGTGGCCTTTGGGCGCACTGTGGCGTTGCAGGACGTCTCGCTGCACGTGCGGCGAGGCGAGTTCGTGGGCATCGTCGGGCCTAACGGCTCGGGCAAAACGACGCTCCTTCGCACCGTATTGGGCCTGGTGCGGCCGGTGCGAGGCCAGGTGCGCGTGCTCGGCACGGCCATCGACAGGCTGGGCTCGGTGCGCCACCGCCTGGGCTACGTGCCCCAGCTGGCCTCCATCGATGTGCGCTTTCCCGTGCACGTGATCGATGTGGTGCTCATGGGCCGGTACGGCCAAATCGGCCTCCTCCGTCGGCCGTCGGCGGCCGACCGCGACGCAGCACGGGCAGCGCTGGCGCGGGTGGGCATGGCCGACCTGGCCGATCGCCAAATCGGCCAGCTCTCAGGCGGCCAGCGCCAGAGGGTGCTCATCGCCCGGGCGCTGGCGGTAGAGCCCGAAATCCTGCTGCTCGACGAACCAGCCACCGGCGTCGACCCGGTCACCAGCAACAGCCTGTACGAGCTGCTGAACCAACTCCACGAGGAGGGGATCACCATCCTGATGGTGTCCCACGATGTGGGCGTGGTGTCGGAGTATGTGGACCAGGTGGCCTGCCTCAACCGCCGCCTGGTGGTGCACGGCCGGCCCGAGGAGGTGCTGACCACCGAGGTGGTGGAAGGCTGCTACGGCTGCGGCGCCATGTTCCTGACCCACGGACCTCTCCCACACATCGTCGTGGGCCCGCACCGCAAGAAAGGGCTGGCCAGCAGCGCCTCGTCGCCAGCCTCCGAGCGCAAGCAGGCGGGAGAGTAGCCATGTTCGACATCCTCGGCTACACCTTCATGCAACGGGCCCTGCTGGCCTCGACGTTGATCGGGGCGATCTGTGCCATCATCGGCGTCTACGTGGTCTTGAAGAGCCTGGCTTTCATCGGCAGCGGCATCGCCCACGCCTCCTTTGGCGGCGTGGCACTGGGCTATCTGCTGGGCTGGAACCTGATCTTTAGCGCCGCCGTGTTCTCCTTGCTGACGGCCCTGGGCATCGGCACGGTCAGCCGCCGCAGCCAAGTGCGCGAGGATACCGCCATCGGCATCTTTTTCGCCGCCAGCATGGCCCTGGGCATCGTGCTCATCGGGCTCCTCCAGGGCTACAATGTGGACCTCTTTGGCTTCCTCTTTGGCAGCGTGCTGGCGGTCAGCCAGGAGGACCTGTGGCTGAGCGCCGTGCTGGGGCTGCTGGTGCTGGCGACAGTGGCGCTCTTTTACAAAGAGTTCCTCTTCATCTCCTTTGACGCCGAGATGGCCGAAGTGGTGGGTGTGCCGGCAGTGGCCCTGTATTACCTCCTCCTGGCGCTCATCGCCCTCACGGTGGTCATCTCGATCAAGGTCGTGGGCATCATCCTGGTCGAGGCGCTCATCGTTACGCCGGCCGCGGCGGCCTACCAGCTCACCGACGACTTGGGGCGCATGATGGGAGTGTCGGTGGCCATCGGCATCCTCTCGGCGGTGGCGGGGCTTTTCCTCTCCTACTGGCTCAACATCGCCTCGGGCGCTACCATCGTGCTCACGGCCACCCTCCTCTTCGGCGTGGCCAGCATCCTCTCGCCACGCCGGCGGGCCGTAGCCGAGGTGCCGAGCGAGGCCGAAGAGGTGACACAGTGGACCGCGGAGTAGCAGAACCCACACATTGACATTTGCGTTTTCTCCCCATCTCCAGTAACATAACCAGCCATGAAGGCCCTGGTGACCGGGGGTGCCGGCTTTATCGGCTCTCACCTGGTAGACGGATTGCTGGCCGACGGCTGGCAGGTGGTGGTGCTCGACAACCTCTCCACCGGGCGTCTGGCCAACCTGGCGCATCTGGCGCATGAGCGCCGGCTGACCTTCGTCGAAGGCGACGTCTGCGACGCAGGCCTTGTGGCGCGCGTGGTGCGGGGTTGCCAGGTAGTCTTCCATCTGGCCGCGGTGGTCGGCGTGAAATACGTGCTCGACAACCCCCTCGGCGGCATCCACACCAATGTCTGTGGCACCGAGAACGTGCTGGCCGCCGCCGCCAGGTACGGGGCACGGGTGTGTTTCGCCTCGACCTCCGAGCTCTATGGCCAGAACAGCACCGTGCCCTTTGCCGAAGACTCGCCTCGCGTGCTGGGGCCTACGTGGATTCCGCGCTGGTCCTACGCCACGGCCAAGGCTCTGGGCGAGCACCTCTGTTTTGCCTACCACAAACGGGGGCTCCAGGTCTCCGTCGTTCGCTACTTCAACGCCTACGGCCCCCGCCTGCACCCGGCGGGCTACGGCTCGGTCGTCGCCCGCTTCATCACCCAGGCGCTGGCCGGGGAGCCGTTGACCGTGCACGGCGACGGCCGGCAATCGCGCGCCTTCACCTACGTGGCCGATACGGTCCGTGGCACCATCCTGGCCGGCACCCAGACTGCCGCCCTGGGGCAGGCCTTCAACATCGGCGCCGAGGCCGAGACCTCCATCGTCGAGCTGGCCCACACCATTGTCGCCCTGACCGGCTCCTCGAGCGTGGTGTCGTTCCAACCATACGAGGCGGCCTATGGCCCGAACTTTGCCGACCCCCAACGGCGCCTGCCCGATGTGGGCAAGGCGCGGCGCCTGCTTGGTTTCAGCGCCCAGGTGCCGCTGGCCGATGGGTTGGCTCGCACCATCGACTGGTTTCGGGGCTCATAGCCTTCGCCCTCCGTGCGCCAGGCGCTGGCCGCCGGGGGCCGAAAGCTGACCGCTGATCGCCGAGGGCTTGGCATGACGACTCGCCTAGCGCGTTACTGCGATCGGGTGCTCGAAGCGGGCTGGCTGGCAGCCGCCATCCTGACGCCGCTCTTTTTCAATGTCTACTCCAGCCGTGTCTTTGAGCCCGACAAGCTCACCCTGCTGCGTTCCATTGCCCTCGTTATGGCCGCGGCCTGGCTCATCCGTACCCTTGAAGAAGGGCAGGGTGCCGTCGTTGGGCCTGGCCAGGGGCCGGCTTCGCTGCGGGAGCTCTGGGCGGCGCTAAAGGAAGCGCCCCTCGTGCCCCACGTCCTCTTCTTCGTGCTCGCCTACTTCCTGGCGACCCTCCTCTCTGTCGTGCCCCGCACCAGCTTCTGGGGCTCGTACCAGCGCCTCCAGGGCGCCTACTCGCTGATGGCCTACGTCGTGATCTTTTTCATTGCCTGGCACGGGCTGCGCACCCGCGCCCAACTCGAGCGCCTGCTCAACACCATCGTCCTCACCAGCCTGCCCATTGCCTTCTACGGTGTGTTGCAGCATTATGGCATGGACCCCCTGCCCTGGGCCGGCGACGTGCAGGACCGGGTGACGGGAAACCTGGGCAACGCTATCTTCCTGGCCGCGTACCTGATGATGGCCTTCTTCCTCACCCTCGAGCGCACGGTGGCTCGCTTCCGCCGTCTCCTGGCCGAGGGCAATTCGACGCTGGGCGACGCGGCCTGGGGCGCTGGCTGCCTCTTCATCCTGGGCCTGCAGGTGGCCGCCATCTACTTCACCAAGAGTCGTGGGCCGTGGCTGGGGCTGTTGGCAGGCTGTTACTTCTTCATGCTCGTTGGCTTGGTGGGCCTGCGGCGCTCGGCTACGCAGAGCGGCCCGCTTCGGCCAGCGGAGATGGCCAGGGCCTTGGCTTTTGCCCTGCTCAGCCCGCTGGTGGGCGCCATCCCAGCCTACCTGGCATTTGTCCTGGCCCGGCGTGGCCGGCGCTGGCTGTGGCTGAGCTGGTGTATGCAGGCGGTGCTTGCCGCTGCCTTCCTGGTGGTGTTCAACCTGCCCCATAGCCCCCTCGCGGGGTTGCGTCAGGTGCCAGGGGTGGGCCGCCTGGGCCAGGTGTTCGAGACGGAGGGTGGCACCGGGCGGGTGCGGGTGTTGATCTGGCAGGGGGCGGTGGAGCTTCTGGCGTCGAACCCGTTGCGCGCCGTGGTGGGTTTTGGGCCCGAATCGATGTTCGTGGCCTTCAACCCGGTCTACCCGCCGGAGCTGGGCCACCTGGAATCGCGCCAGGCCACCCCCGACCGTTCACACAACGAGACCTTCGATGCCCTCATCACCACGGGAGTGATCGGCTTTGTGGCCTACGTCACCCTTTTCGTGGGCATCTTTCTCTATGGCCTGCGCTGGCTGGGCTTCCTGCCCGAAGCTGATGCTCCGGCCCCAGGGCGCCGACTCTTCCTGGGGCTGGCTTTCGGCGGCGCGAGCCTGGGCATACTCGTGCCCCTGGCCATCGACCGCTCGCTTCGCTTTGCTGGCGTCGGCCTGCCTGTGGGGCTCATCCTGGGAGTGGCGGTCTATGTGGCCATCGCTGCCTTTGCCGACCCGGCGGCCTCCGCCACTCCCCCCGCGCCGCGGGGCCGGGCTGCCGGGCCGACGGCCTTTGGTGGACGCGAGCTGCTGCTGGCGGCGCTGCTGGCGTTGGTCGTCGGCCACTTTGTCGAGATCCATTTTGGCATCGCCATCGCGGCCACGCGCCTCTACTTCTGGCTGGCGCTGGCGCTGTTGATCGCCCTGGGCACGGGCCGCCTGCGCCTGGAGCCGGAGCCAGAGGTGGCGCGGCCAGCGGTGCGCGCCGTCGCGCCGGCCGGCCGCCGGCGGCGGAAAGCCGCGCACGAGGTTCGCCAGAGCCTGGCGGCGCCCCATGCTCCGGCAGCGTTCCTGGGCCCGGCTGCAGCGGGCCTGCTGGGAGCGCTCTTGCTGGGCACCGTGCTCTTTGGCTTTGTCAACAACCTTCCCGGCGACACGAACCCCCTGCGCATCCTCTGGAAGTCGCTGACCAGCGTGCAGCTGCCCAATGGCGGCTCCGTGCAGTCGCCTGGCATCGTGGCCCTTGCCTTCCTGACTTGGGTGCTGGGTGCGCTGTGGGTGGTGGGTGAGGCTGAGAACATGGGCCCCCGGCCGGGGCGTTGGTGGTGGCCAAAGGCGTTTGGGCTATACGGTGCCCTTTCTTTGGGCGGGGCGCTCTTGTTCGCGCTGGTGCAAGCCTCGCAGGTGCAGCCCCGCAGCGACGTGGGCCTCATCATCTATCTCTACTATGCCTTTGCCCTGGGCACCCTGCTCGTGGTGGCGGCCTTCCTGCCAGGTCCGCGCCGGCCGGGCGAGGCCTGGCTGCAGGGCAGGAGGGCGCTCTTCTACCCCCTGCTGGCCGGGGCGGTGGGCCTCATGGTGTGGAGCAATGCCACCGTGGTGCGGGCCGATATGTACTACAAGCAGGGCTGGGACGGCTATCACCGCCCCGCCTCGGCAGCGCTGGCCGCCGCATCCATCGACCGGGCCACGGCCTTGCGCTACTTCGACATGGCGCTCCACTACTACGATCAGGCCCTCGCATGGGCGCCCGAAGAGGACTATTACCTGCTCTTCAAAGGAAAGGCCCTGCTCGAGCGCTCTGAAATCACCGATGATCCCCAGGCGCGCCTGCATGACCTGCAATCGGCCGAGGTGGTGCTGCGGCGGGCACAGGCGCTCAACCCCCTCAACACCGACCACACGGCCAACCTGGCCCGCCTCTACCGCAGCTGGGCCGCCATCTCGGGCGACGCGGCCACGAGGCAGGCCAAGCTGGAGCAGGCAGCACGCTACTACGAGCAGGCGACGCGCCTGAGCCCCCACAACGCTGCCCTCTATAACGAGTGGGGGCAGACCCTTCTCGAGCTGGGCCGGCCCGAGCAAGCCCTGGCCCGCTACCAGCAATCGCTGGCCCTCGACGACCGCTTCGCGCAGACCTACCTGCTCTTGGCCGAGTACTTTGTGCGTGCCCACGATATGGAGCAGGCCGGCCGCTATGCCGCACAGGCGGCTGAGGTGGACCCGGCCTCGATGGAGGTACACTCGTCGTTGGGTTACCTCTACTCGCAGATGGGGCGCCTTGGGGATGCCATTGCCGAGTACCGGAAGGTGCTCTCTGTGTATCCGAAGGACTATGTCACACAGAAGAACCTGGCCATCCTCTACAGCCAGGCGGGGCAGATCGACCAGGCGCTGGCAGCGGCCCAGACGGCCCGCGCCCTGGCCCCGGAGAGCGAGCGGGCCGGGCTCGACCAGCTCATCGCCCAGTTGCAGGCCAGGCAGGGGAATCCATGACTACCTACTTCCTCATCGCCGTCAGTGCGCTCCTCGTAGCCGCCGGCGTCACGCCTGTGGCGCGCCAGGTGGCCGGGCGCTGGGGCTTTGTCGACCAGCCCGGCGCACGCAAGGTCCACACCACCGCCACCCCACGCCTGGGGGGTGTGGCCATCTACCTCGCTTTCATCGTGGCGCTCGTGGCCTTCGGGCGCCTCTTCTACGTCCGCCAGTTGGCAGGCATCTTCCTGGGGGCCACCCTCGTCTCGGGGCTGGGGCTGTGGGATGACCGGCGCAGCCTCAGCACCTGGACCAAGCTGCTCGGCCAGGTGGCGGCCGCGGGCATCCTCATCGTGTCGGGCGTGGAGGTGCAGGCCATGCACCAGCCACTGCTCAACCTGCTGGCGACGCTGCTGTGGGTGGTGGGCATCACCAACGCCATGAACCTGCTGGACAATATGGATGGCCTCTCGGCGGGTGTCGCCGCTGCCGCCGCCACCTTCTTCCTCCTGCTGGCGGCCATGAGCGGGCAGTACCTGGTGGGCATCCTGGCTGCGGGCCTGCTGGGCGCCTGCCTGGGCTTCCTCATCTACAACGTCAACCCGGCGAGCATCTTCATGGGCGATTCGGGCAGCCTCTTTCTGGGGTTCATGCTGGCGGCGGTGGGCATCAAGCTGCGCTTCCCAGGCAATGTGGATTTCGTCACCTGGATGGTGCCGGTGCTCGTCCTCGCTGTGCCCATCTTCGACACTGCCCTGGTCACCATCTCGCGGCTGCGGCGGGGGCTGAACCCACTGACTTCGCCGGGCAAGGACCATACCTCGCACCGCCTGGTGGCCCTGGGCTACACCCAACGCGAGGCAGTGCTCATTCTCTGCCTGGTGGCCGGTGCCTGTGGAGTGCTGGCCACCTTTGTCACCCAGGCCAGCATCGCCGAGGGCTACGCCGCCGGCGCCCTGGCGGCGCTGGCGGCGCTGGCGGCGCTGGTGTGGCTGGAGACGGATGAGAGGACGCGGCCGAGGCGTGCGCTGTGACACGTGATTCCTTCCCCCGCTGATGCCTACAAAGCGGGCGCAGTCACGGCCGGAAAAGGGCTGGCGCCCCGGCGCCGTGCCCAACTCCTGACCCCTCGTTCGCGCCGTAGCTTCAGGGGCCGGCAGCCTTGGCCATTTGACGCCAATGCGCCCACCACCGGGAGTGAGGCGTCGTTCCGGGGTGAGGGGTGTAGGCGGGCGGCAAGCCGCCCGCCTACACCCCAAAGCCAGTTCCCTTTCTCCGCAACGCGAGGAAGGGGCTGGGGGATGGGGCGCATCGCTGGTGAGCGCAATTGCCTCGACCCTTGTTCGCGCCCGTGCACCCGTGAACGCTAGCGGGGGCAGGGAGACGTCGCATCAGTAACTGTAACCGAGGGTTGCCCATGTCGCTGGAGCACAAGATCGACTCCAACACGGCCCGCATCGCTGTGATTGGGTTGGGATACGTGGGGCTGCCGCTGGCAGTGGCGCTGGCCGAAACAGGCCTGAGGGTCACCGGCATCGACGTGGATGAGGCGAGGGTGCGGGCCATCGACCGCGGCGAGAGCTACCTGCGGGACGTGGAGGATGCGACAATCGCCTGCCTGCGCGCGGCCGGCAGGCTGGAGGCGACGGCCGATTACGATGCCCTGCGCTCGGCCGACGCCATCTTTATCTGCGTGCCTACGCCCGACGACCGTCAGCATGCGCCCGACCTCTCCTACATCGTCGCCGCCGCGCAAGGTATCGCCCCGCGCCTGCAGCGGGGGCAACTGGTGGTGCTGCAGAGCACCACCTACCCTGGCACCACCGAGGAGCAGGTGCAGCCGATCCTCGAGACGAGCGGGCTCGTAGCCGGGCGCGATTTCTACCTGGCCTTCTCGCCCGAGCGCATCAATCCCGGCGACCGCGAACACACCGTGCGCAACACGCCCAAGGTGGTGGGCGGCGTCGACCCGACCTCCGCGGCCTTGACCGCCCGGCTCCTGGGCCGCCTGGGCGCCGAGGTGCACATCGTCTCCTCGCCGCGGGCTGCCGAGATGACCAAGCTCCTGGAAAACATCTTTCGCAGCGTGAACATCGCCCTGGTCAACGAGCTGGCCATGCTCTCTGAGCGCATGGGCATCGACATCTGGGAGGTGATCGAGGCGGCAGCCACCAAACCCTTCGGATTCCTGCCTTTCAGGCCAGGGCCAGGGGTGGGTGGCCACTGCATCCCGGTGGACCCTCACTACCTCTCCTGGAAAGCGCGGGAGTACGATTTCGCAACCAAGTTCATCGACCTGGCTGCCCAGGTCAACCAGAGCATGCCCTACCATGTGGTCGGAAAGGTGGTGGAGGCGCTGAACGCCTTCGGCAAGCCACTGCGCGGCGCCGATGTGCTATTGCTGGGCGTGACGTTCAAGCCCGATGTGGATGACGCGCGCAACTCGCCTGCGCAGCGCATCGCTGAACTCTTGGCCGAGGCAGGCGCTCTCGTGGCCTACAACGACCCCTATGTGCCCGCCTTTCGGGTGGGCAACAATGCCTTCCGCCGCCAACCCCTGGTGCTTAGGAGCCAACCGCTGACAGCCGAGCGCGTGCGCCAGAGCGACTGCGTCGTCATCGTCGCTGCCCACTCCTGCTACGACTATGCCTGGCTGGTGCGCGAGGCGCGCCTGGTGGTCGATACCGCCAACGCGACACGGGGGCTTGCTGGGGGGCATGTAGTGCGGTTGGGGGCGCCGAGGTGTAACGCGTAAACGGGCCGGGCAGCAGGGGATGGACGTGCGCGAGCAGCTCACCCCGCGCGACCCGCAGCAGAATCCCTATGCACCGCCGGGCGATTGGATTCGCACCATCCGCATCATGGAGGAGTCATGGGCACTTCTGACCCCACACAGGCTTCAAGTCCGGGGGATGCTGCCACGCCAGAGGCGCGGGGCGGCTTCACCCTCTCGCATGCCCTTTCGCTCGTACTGGCGGTGGCCATCACCGCCGCCATCATCGCCTTTCGCCAGGAGTTGGCCCGCTTCGCCGCCTATGGCTACCTCGGCATCTTTGTCATTACCCTGGTAGGCAATGCGACGGTGATCCTGCCCGTGCCGGGGCTGGTGGCGGTCTTTGCCGGGGGCACGGCGCTCAACCCCTGGATTGTCGGCCTAGTGGCGGGGATTGCGCAGCCCATCGGCGAGTTGACCGGCTACCTGGCCGGCTACGGAGGGGCGGGCGTCGTCGAGAACCGCGCGAGCTATCAGAGGCTGCGCCGGTGGATGGAGCGGCACGGCTTCCTCACCATCTTTGTGCTGGCCGCCATCCCCAACCCGGTCTTTGACGCGGCCGGGATCATGGCCGGCGCGCTGCGCATGCCCGTCTGGCAGTTCCTGCTGGCCTGCTTCCTCGGCAAGACGGCCAAGTCGCTGGCCATCGCCTGGCTGGGGTCGCAGAGCATACAATGGCTGGCGCCGCTGCTGAGGACCCTGTCGGGGCCCCATGTTGACACCCTGCCCCTCCTGATTACAATGAGTTCGCGCGGATAGTTTGAGTTCTGGGAGAAGTGCCCTTGCTCGGCAGCGACCGCAAATGGCGTTCGCGGGAGGCGCTCACTGCTCTGGTCCACGGCCATCTGCTCCGCTACCCTGCCGCAGAGCCTCGCGACATCTACAAGCTCCTGTACCAGGGCGTCTTGGGGCCGGAGCACCTGATCGATTCGGAGGACGAGTTCGCGGCCAAGCTGCGGGCCGAGTTCGATGCCGCTGTGCCCGATGAGAATGAGCCCCTCTGGGAGCCGCTGCGGCCCGATGGGCTGCTCGGCCGCCTCAATTTGCGGCCGTTCAAGGCACGAGGAGGCGACCCCGGTCGCCTCGTCGAGGCCTGCCTGCGCACGGCTTGCATGCGCTGGGGCACCCCCGAGGACCTCAAGCGCGCCTGGGATACCTTCACCATCCTCGCCCGCCAGGGCACCTGGCCCTCTATCCCTCCGGGCCGGGTCGACATGCTCACCCGCTACCTGATCCTGCACGGCTACCCGCCCATGCACCACAGCACCATGTACAAGCGCAGCTATGCGCCTGCCTACCGCGTCGTCGCCGCCCGCTGGACGGCGATGCTGCTAGTGTTGGGCTTGCCCTCGACCCTATAGGCACCAGGGAGCGATTGTGGATTCAACGCACACCAAGGGTCCCTTGGTGTGCTTTGTGGTTCCGTTCACCCCTACTGACGCTCAAAGCGGGATGAGTACAGGCTGCCGCTCGACAAAGCGCGTGAGGTGGGCAAAGCCGGCGGCACGCGCCAAGTCGTGGGCGCGGGCAATGTCGCGCCCCAGGTCGGCAGCGCGGTGGCTATCGGCGCCGATGGTGATGCGGGTGCCGCCGAGCTCGCGGTAGCGGCGCAGAATGGCCTCGGCAGGGTGCGGCTCTCCGACCGCCAGGCGCCAGCCGGAAGTGTTGATCTCGAGCGCTGTCCCCTGTTCGACCATCAGGCGCAGGATGCGCTCGATCTGGGGCCAATGGGGGCGTGGGTCGAAGGGGCCATGTCGGGCCACCGAGTGGCGTTTGGGCAGGTCGAAGTGGCCGATAGCATCGAAGAGGCCACTAGCGACTGCCTGCTCGACGGTGGCAAAGTAGGCGGCATAGGCCTCGGCGGGGCTGTGCCGGGCAAAGTAGGCACCGTCGATGAACTCCCGGTCGATCCAGTGCACCGAGCCAAGGACAAAGTCCAGCGGGCAAGCGCGGAGGAAGGCGACGATGCGGGGCAGGAACACGGGTTGGAAACAGACCTCGGCCCCCACCAGGAGCTGCAGACGCCCGCCCCAGGTGCGCCGGGCTTCCTTGACGGCCAGGCTCAGGCGGTCGAAATCATAGTACCCGTACCCGGGGTCGGCTGGCTCGGTGTCGAAATGGTCGGTGAAGGCCAGCCCGGCCAGGCCACGGTCGATGGCCGTGCGGCAGAGGACCTCGACCCCATCCTGTGCGTCGGGCGACATGGAGGAATGGACGTGGTCATCGAAGAGAAGAGGCATCGGCGCGCAATCAGTGCCCTACCAGCCAGACGCCGGCGACGATGAGGAGCACGCCCAGCCACCGCAAGGCACCGACCTGCTCCCTCAGCACCAACCACGAGAAAAAGACCACCAGCACATAGCCCAGGCCGATCATAGGGTAGGCCACGCTGAGGTCGAGCCTCGAAAGCGCCAGCAGGTAGACTACCGACGAGAGACCATAGCTGGCAAAGCCCAGCAGCACAAAGGGGTTGGAGAAAACGTGCACCAGGGTGGCCAGACCGAACTGGCTGATCGCCCCGACCTGGTTCATGCCGTTCTTCATCAGGATCTGCCCCACCACCCCCAGGCAGACGGCCACAAAGATCAGCACAAATGGATTGGCCATGGAAAGCCTTGTCTCCTTCGCCAAACTGTAACCTCCCCACCGGGATGGATCGAGCGAACCTGGCAGTGCCCCGGGGGCCCGCCGGTGACGGCGCGTGGTCCCCATTATAGGAGCTGCTGGTCCTGCGTCAAAGATACGAGCTGGGGGCGCCCCCGCTAGGCGACGGCGAGGTGCCTCATCCCCCGGCCCCTTGCCGGCCAGGGTCGAGAAGGGGAGAAGTGGTTTGCCGTGCGTTGGCGAGTGGCCTCGCCACCCGACAGCACACCCGAGGACGCGCCCCGCCTCGGCGGCCAACGCCCTCCGCCCCTGAGCGCTCGCGGCGGTGGCGTTCTCAGGCAGCAGCGGCCGATACGGCCAAGGCGGCGTGCCGGCGCCGTCTTGTCGTGGAAGCGCTGCTGGGTGCGCCGTCAGGTCCGGCCCAGCCTGCTGCGGTGGGCAACGCGGCTGACCCCCGGCAATGGGCAGCCACGCAAACTGAACATAGTCGTCAGCATCTTGACGAAACGCGATTTTCCGAGTATACTTACTGTTAGCTATCCGTTGCGCGTCACCGTTTCTTCGCAAGCCAGTGATCAGTTGACCTCTCCCCGGGAATCCGCGGTTGGGAAACCTCACAGGCCTGGAAAGCGAGCGCGCGATTCTCACCTCTGCGGAGGAAAGGACCCCCCGATGGCGTTCCAAGACAAGACCCTCGTGTGTCGCGACTGTGGTGCGCAGTTCGTCTTCACGGCTGGAGAGCAAGAGTTCTACCAGCAGAAGGGCTTTGAGCACGAGCCAAGCCGCTGCCCCGACTGCAGGGCAAAGAAGCGGGGAGGCGAACGGCGCGCGCCCGAGGACCGTGCGATGTACCCGGCAGTATGCTCCGATTGCGGCCAGGAGACGATGGTGCCCTTCGAACCGCGCCCCGACAAGCCCGTCTACTGCCAGGCCTGCTTCGCCAGGCATCGGCGGCGTTAAGAACCCTCACGCCATGCACAAGGCGGCCCCACGGCCAATATGGCCGTGGGGCCGCCTATGTCTCCTTTGGGGTGGCTGGGGGCAGCGCACTGCCCTCGAGATCACGCCTCTGGCGCTGTGCTGCCATAGGCGGCCGCCCATTCGCTGCGGCCGCGCAAGAGCGGCACATCGGCCATCAGCCGCTTGGTGTACTCGTGCTGGGGGTTTCCCAGCACCTCCTCCACTGGCCCTTGCTCCACCAGCCGACCGTGGCACATCACCAGAATGCGATCGCTCACATAGTAGGCTTGCCCCAGATCGTGGGTGATGAAGAGGATGCTCATCGCATGCCGCTCGCGCAGGTCCTTCAGCAGGTTGAGGATGGTCACACGCAGCGAGGCATCGAGCATGCTCGTTGGCTCGTCGGCGATCAACAACTCTGGCCCTACCACCAGGGCCCGCGCGATCATGACGCGCTGCACCTGCCCGCCTGAGAGCTGGTGCGGCCATTTTTCGAGGACCTCGCCCGCATCGAGGCCGACCTCCCGGAGCGCCTGTTTGATGCGCGGCAGCTTTTCCCCGTCGGCCATCTTCTCGCCCAGCACGTTCAGCGCGTTCGCCAGAACGCGGCGGTTGGTGTAGAAGGGATTGAAGGCGGCGTAGGGGTCCTGGAAGACGGCCTGTACCTTTCGCCAGTACTCCCTGAGCTCGCGGTTGCTGTGGAGGGCGGTCACATCCTGCCCGTGGAGCAGGATACGGCCGCTGGTCGGATCGAGCAGGCGCAGAAGAAGCCGGGCCAGCGTCGTCTTGCCACTTCCGCTCTCGCCCACGATGGCGACAATCTCGCCCGGCTGCACGCTGAACGAAACCTCCTCCACAGCACGCACAGCATTCTGGCCGTGGCCGAACTCGCGCGAGAGCCCAAGGGTCTCGAGCAGCGGAGCTTGCTGTTGCGCCGTCATCGTATCGCCTCCCTGTTTGGCTCCTGTAAGCACCAGCAGGCTGCGGAGCAGTCGCCCGTACCCACGGAGGGTGGCTCTTGCTCAGTGCAGATGGGCAGGGCAGAGGGGCAGCGCGGGTGGAATCGGCAGCCGTTGGGTGGGCAGCGAAGGTCGGGTGGGGCCCCCTGGATTCCTTCTAGCCGGCACCTGCGCACCCGTGGGTCGGGGTCAAGGGTCGAACTGATCAGCGCCTGGGTGTAGGGATGGCGGGGCGAGCCGACGATCTGGCTGGTACTGCCGACTTCGACCAGCTTGCCCGCATACATCACGGCGATCCGGTCGGCGATGTTGCTCAGCATCGGCAGGTCGTGGGTGATGAAGGCGATGCGCTTGATAAAGCCGCGCTCGAGCAAGAGCTTGAGCAGCAATACCAGTTGCTTCTGCGAGGAGACGTCGAGGGCCGAGGTTGGCTCATCGGCGATCAGCAGGTTGGGATCCAGGAGGGTGGAAACGACCGCCACCACCCGCTGGCGCATTCCACCGCTCAACTGGTGCGGATAGCTGTCGAGCACCCGCGGAGGCAGCGAAAGCTGCTCAAGGCGGTGCCTCGCCCGCTCCCGGGCTTCGCGGGGCGACATCGCAGGCTCGTGGGCGCGCACCACATCGACGACAAAGTCGCGCACGCGCGCCGTGGGGTTCAGCGAGTTCAGTGCGCGCTGGGGCAAGAGGGCCACCTTCTTGCCATGCCAGTGGGCCGGTGGGCGTACCTGCCCGGAAAGTGGCAGGACCTCCCCGTCCAACGCGAGCTCGCCGCCCTTCACGTAGAGCGGAGGTGCCGCAGTCAGCGAGATCACGGCGGCGAGCGTCGATTTGCCACAGCCTGACTCGCCGGCGATGCCGAGCACCTCGCCCTCATGGATCTCAAGGGATACATCGTCAACGGCTTTGACATCCGGATCGGGCGCGGCTGCGTAGTAAGCCCGAACGTTCTTGATGCGCATCCGGTCGCACTCCTTATCTACCTGCTCAGGCCCTGCGCAGACGCGGGTTAAAGATCTCGTCGATGCTCGATTGGAGCAGGAGCAGCGAAAAGGCGATCCAAGTCAGCAGCAACGCCGGCGGCACGAATGCCCACCATGCCCCGGTGCGCACCGATTCCCACAGGAGAGCCCACTGGAGCATGATCCCCAGCGACACGTTCATGGTCGGCCCCAGCCCCAACATGCTGAGCGCTGCCTCCTGCAGGATGCCGCTGCTGAGCTGCAGGACGAAGGCCATGACGATGTAGGAAAGCATGAAGGGGACGATCTCCCAGAAGATGATCGATAGGGTCCCCGCCCCCGAGATGCGGGCGATATCCACGTGTTCGCGCGTGCGCAGGCTGCTGGCCTGGGCACGCACGGCGCGCGCAGTCCAGGGCCAACTGGTGATGCCGATGATGATGCCCATGGCTTCGATGGAACGGTTGTTGAGGGCGATGGAGAGCAGGATCAGGATGACGATGGGGGGGATGGTGATCACGACGTTGGTGCTGGCCATCAGGACCTCTTCCAAGGTCCCGCTCTGGTACCCGGCGATGGTGCCGATGAGGAGGCCGATGAACGTGGCCACCAAGCTGGCGATGCCACCGATGATCAGTGAGGTGCGGGTGCCATACATGAGTTGGGTGAATACGTCGCGGCCAAAGTTGTCGGTGCCAAGCCATGCCGTCGACGAGGGCGCATCGTACAGCCCGCCGACGGTGACCAGAGGGTTCGGCCGCCTCAAGATCACAGGGCCCAGAAAGCCAAAGCCCACGATCAGAAGCAGCATGATGAGGCTGAACACAAAACGCCCGTTGAGCACTATGGCGACTCTGGCAACGAAGCGCTTCATGTGGCTGAACCAGGTGTCGCCTGTGCTGCACTGGGCCTGGGAAATAGCTGCCATTCTGCCTCCTCGCCCTCTAGCGTTCGCCTGCTGTCGCGGCCCGGATCCTGGGATCGATGAAACCGTAGGCGATCTCGACCGCAAAGTTCGCCACCAGGACGGCGACCATGATCAGCAGGGTGATCCCTTGGACGACCGGATAATCCTCGGTACGGATGGCGCCAAAGAGCAGGAAGCCGATGCCGGGGTAGGAGAAGACGATTTCGGTGATGAGGGCGCCGCTCATCATCCCTCCGATGGAGAGCGCCAAGCCCGTGACCTGTGGCAGCATGCCGTTGCGGAAAATGTAGGCGATGATGCGCCGGTCCTTGACGCCCAGGCTGCGCGAGTAGCGCACGTAATCGGCGTCGAGCTCGTAGATGCACATGGCCCGCATGCCCACCGCCTGGGTGCCAGTGAAGATGAGCACCAGCGACAGGAACGGCAGAACATAGTGCTGCAGGGCGCTCCGTAGGAAGGCCCAGTTCCAGCCAGGGTTCATGTCAAAGCTATAGCCACCGCTGGCCGGAAAGACGTTCCAGTGCACCGCAAAGAGGTAGACCAGGATGATCGAGAGGCAGTAGTAGGGCATGCACGAGATGAAGAGGGAAATCGGGAACAGCCCCCTGTCGAGCCAGCCCTTCTTGTAGGCTGATAGGGCGCCCAACACGTTGCCGAGCACCCAACCGATGAGAATGGCTGGCAACTGCAGGGCGATGGTCCACGGCAGTGCCTGCAGGATGAGGCTGCTCACCTTGACTGGGTACTGCCGGAAGGAGGCCCCCAGGTCGCCCCGCGCCAGGTTGCCTAGGTACACCAGGAACTGCATCCACAGGGGCTTGTCGAGGCCGAACTCGGCCATGTAGGCCCTGTAGATCCTCTCCATCGCCTCGCCGCTCACCCCTCCTCCGGCGGCCATGCGGGCAATCATCGAGTCGACGGGGTTGCCCGGGATCAGCCGGATCAGCAGGAAATTGAACACCAGGGCGACCGCAAAGGCGACGAGGAACCAGGCGATCTTGTTCAGTAGGTACCACTGGAACTTGGACATGTTCACCCGCCATGGGCAGTGAGCGGCCCCTGGCCGGGCCGCTCACTGCCCCGCTACAGGCTGGATACCGCCGCTTGCGCTACTTGACCGGCTTGATCTTGTAGAGCACCTCAATCCCCGCGCCCACGAACATTGGCGGCGCCGAGGGATTCTCGGCGGTGGGGAAGCCGGTCCAGTACTTCTGGTTGAATTCGTAGAACTCGGCTGGCCGGTACATCAGCGGGATGCCCGGGATGTTCTCCATAAAGATCCTGTCGAGCTGGTCGTAGACCTCCTTGACGGTCGTGGGGTCTGCAGCCTGGCCAGCCTTGTCGAGCAGAGCGGGCACGTCGGGGTTGCTGAAGCGCCCAAAGTCCCAGAAGGCGGTCTGGCCAAAGTC
>Ga0315298_1005522_pt1 | contig 17899 bp, 19 predicted proteins | sample WHS_1_MG_FD_203077 | JGI IMG/M metagenome (GOLD analysis project Ga0315298, IMG submission 203077) | Extremophilic microbial mat communities from Washburn Hot Springs, YNP, Wyoming, USA - WHS_1_MG | ecosystem: Environmental > Aquatic > Thermal springs > Hot (42-90C) | place: USA: Wyoming...
TTTACGATGAACATGTGAGATGTGGCAGGGTTTCCTCCCCTCGCTGGCCTCCCCCTAACCGCATTTTCTATCGCCCTTAACGCATCCGCGAGCGCCTTGGGCTTGCGGGAGATTCTCGCCCCATCCTCATCCGCCCCGTATTCCCTAGTCCTGGACACGGCAAGCCTCACCATTGTTGCGGCTATGGGGACGAATATCAAAGTCAATATGGCTAATAGGGCAACGCTCCCGTTGCGATCCCTCCTTTCACCTCCCCCCAAGAATAGTGAGTACCTCCCCATGAGCCCTATGTATGCGATTGCCCCCGCCATCATCGCTGCGACTGTGTTAACAAGCATGTCGCGGTTTTTTATGTGTGCCATCTCGTGGCCTAGGACCCCCTCGAGCTGCTCGCCTGTGAGCAGCTTTTTGGCCCCCGTCGTTACAGCGATCACGGCATTCTCGGGATTTCTCCCGGTCGCGAAGGCGTTTGGAGCCTCCATGGGCACTATTGCCACCTTCGGCTTCGGCAGCCTCGCGTTTGCCGAGAGCCTCCCGACCATCTCATGAAGCTCAGGCTCTTCGGCCTCGCTCACAAGCCTTGCCCTGTATAGCTTTAGCACCCACTTGTCCGCGTACCAGTAGGTAGCGAGGTTGAACATCATGGCTAAGGCGAAGGCTACTGTTAGGGTGTATACGGGCGGGACTCCCGTGAGGTAACCCACTACGTAGCCTAGCACCACCAAAAGGACTGTTAGAAAGCCCATGAGCAAAGTCGTCCTAGCAAGGGCGTTCATTGTACCCATATCGGTCATAAAAGTTAAGCGACCTCTCCTTAAAAGGTTAGCTTTCGGGCCTCAAATGATAAATTGTTGGGAGTGGAAAAAACAAAGAACTCAAAAAATTGTGGATGAGTATACATAGGTTAGAGTCAAATGCTTAAGCACAATAGCTTGGATATTATTTTGAACTTGATTGTTTCCAAAAGGGACATCCTGAAGGCCATTTTTACCACTTCGCTCGAAAAAGCTGCGTCCTTAACACCCCTCCCGCTCCTCTCGAACTTCAGCCCCCTCAAGATAGCGATGGGAGTGGCCTCCCTCGTTTGACCGAAGAGCAAATTTGCGGATGCTGAGATGAGGTCGGTTAGGTCATCTACGCCCCCAAATTTTGGCCTGCCATACATATCCATCCCTCCGAAATTTTTTGAGATAGGCAGTATGCCCGAGGAGCCTATAGCTATGTCGATGGTGCCAAACTTGTCAAGCTTCCACTCCGTATCCGCGATGACGACAGCTGTGTCTTTTCCCGTGATCCCCTTTATCCTTTCCCTAATCCTCCTAGCTGATTCGTCGGGGTTCGCGGGAGGGGCAGTGCAGTAGCCTTGAGGGGAGTTTGAGAAGTCTATCCCTCCCCAAGTGAGCATCTGCCCCCCGACATCTATTAGAAACATGTATGGGTGCTCCTCAATGACTCTTCTAGCCGCCCTCTTGTTCCTAGCGTGCCCCTCGAAGAGTTTCCCGCACCTTCTATACAACTCCTTTACGGGGATTACTGCCTTTATCTCCCCCTGCCTCAAATACAGCTCCATAACCTCTGGCGGAATCTCATAAAATCTTGAGAGAAATCGGGCCCTCCTAGAAGGTTTAACATCAGCAACCCTGTAGACCCTGCCCTCAGCCTTGGAGACTATCTTGGATGTTAGGACGACGACATCACCATCCTTAATCCCGCCTGCCTGCCTTCCCGCCTCATCCGCGATTAACCTAGCAAGATCTGTTCCTGAATTGATTTCCCTTTCCACCTTCAAACCGTAGATCTCGATCTTCCTCATGTAATCCCCATAAAAACATTAACTTTCAAAAAATAGCTTTCCTAGTTCGAATAGAAAGCTAGAGATTGGAAACGGAGCAGAAAAGTAATGAGAGTTTGAGTGGCTCAGGTAATATTAAGATAGCACTCTTAAGATACTTGATCGTGGGCAAATGCCTTCTCTCAGGAGAATTGTGGACCTCCACATGCTGAAGGTCCCCGGGCTAAGAGAGCATTGCGATAGATGCATTAGGACTGAGAGGTGGGGAGGGAGCGTCGTCTTAATGGTTGTGGATGCGGCCTTCACCTCAATAGGGTTAAACTATTTCACTGCAGTTGTTCCGAAGGTTGAGGAGTTCAAGGAGAAGTTTGTTGAAAGCGGAAAGATAAAGAACCTGAGGGATCTTGCTGAAGCAGATATTTACGAGCTAAGAGGTGTTTGGAAAAATATGAGGTCTTGGATCATAGCTAGGGGAATTGCTTCTCATCTTTCAACGTTAAGCGATAACGACAAAGAAGCTCTCAGGAATTGGGCCAGAAATGCCAAACTTGAAAACCGGAGAGAAGACCCGATCGGGAGAATTAAAGGCGTAGGTTTGATCACATATCAGTACTTGAGGATGATGGGGGGCGTTGATACAGTCATGCCGGATAAGATCGTCAAGAGAGTTATAAATGAGATCCTGCATAAAGCCGGATTGGAGCCCGTAAACGACGATATAAAATTCGTCAGGAAGGCCGAAGAGATCGCTTTAGCATGCGGTTATAAGCCAATAGAGCTCTGCTGGATGACCTGCCTCATTCAGCCCGAGGGAAAAATCATGAGGATGGAGAAGTATTCGAACATCCTTTCAGAGATTTGAAGGGCGCAGGCCCGCAATCCGGAAGCGTGAGGGAAGACCCTTGGTTTTCCTGCGGCTCGGACCGCTTTTCCTGAGACTGGGGCATTCCCTCGCGCTTGGCTAAAAGCCAAAATGCGGCATTGACCGCTTAGAAGAGGATGCCGTCCGGGTCATAAAAGCTATAAGAATGGAGGTGGGGGAAAAGGCAGGAGGTCATTCAGGCGGCCTTCAGAAGAGGAAAACCAAGTTGGTTGAGGATTTTTATAAGGCAGCGAAGGAACTGAATTTGGGAGATCTTGTGAAGGTGGGGTGGAGAAGGAGTCGGCCAAGCTGGGGAAGATGGTGAGGCGGCTCTAAAAGTTAGCGTGGTGTTCATGCGCATCCAACCTTCAGCGCAAAAAGCCAACCTCATTCCGATACGCGAGCTCATCGACTCTCAGCCGATGGAGCTGGACCTTAGAGAGGGCGAAAAATATCGCGTCCTCGAGGTATACTGTGCGAACCCAGATTGCAAGTGTGGGGGCGTTAGGCTCTGTTTTTTTAAAGAGGGGAATAATGTAGTTGCTTTTGAGGCCTATCTGAGAATCAAGGATTTCACGCTTGACCCGGAATTCCTCCCGCCGGAAAAGGCGGAGGAACACCGCGCCGTCATCGACGAGTTTTTCAGGAAGCTAACCGATGCCCAAAAGAGAAGAGTGGTCTGTCGCTATATGCTGGCCAAGGGGATTGGGGACCCGACGGACTACATCGACTTCTCGGCACTCGAGTTTGGCGAGTGCCTTTCCTACGAGGCCGTGTTCGGTGAGGAGGACGATGAAGTCCTCACGATCGAGCGCGGGGGCAAGCACTACTTCTTCCACGACCAGTACTGTTTTAACCCCTCCTGCCGCTGCAACTCGGTCATCTTGGAAGTCTTCATGGCAAGCTCTGAGGAAGTGCAGGAGCCCCTCTTCGTCATAGACCTAGATTTCTGCGGGGAGTACGAGATCAAGGAGAGGAAGTGCACGGAGGGCGAGGTGGATGAATTCTTCAACGACGCCATAAGGGGGAATGAGAGGCTCTTCTCGGTACTGAAGAAGCGCTACGGCCGGATGAAGGGCCTGGGGAAAATGATACAGAAGCAACGGCTGGGGAGGAGCCGGCACCGTGAGAAGGTGGGGAGGAACGACCCATGCCCCTGCGGCTCAGGGAAAAAGTACAAGAACTGCTGCTGGCTCAAGGAGATTGGGGTACGCAAAGTGGAGGATGCGGTCCCGTGCCAGCGGTCGAAGGTGCTCAACTGACCGTTCACGGGCAAGCGGAGGAAAGGCGGTGAAAAAGCTGTACACGTTCAAGGTATGCCTCGCGTCCAGGAGGGGGTGCTGGCGCCGCATGGAGATCCGAGGGGACCAAACGCTCGGCGATCTCGATCGCATCACTCAGTGCATTCAAGCATGAATGTATGGAACACTTAAGCTTAAGCGAATTTTTCTTAGGGCGATGGCCGTCCGGAGGCTTCGGGGAAATCAGACCCGATGGAGGTGGCAGCGGTGCCAATAAGAGGATCGAACAACTCGGTCTATCTGAAGGGGACAAATTGGGATACGTTTATGATTTCGGCGACGAAATCCACCATGTTATCACTCTAGAGAAGATAGCGGAATTAAAAAAGGGCACCAGCTATCCTCGTATAGTGTCCAAAAGCAAGCCGAGATATAGCTAGAGAGCTGCGAGAAACAAAGAAAAACATGAAAAACCTTGAAGTAAAATGGATGAAAAGATATGAGTATGGATTGATGTGATGATCGAGAGGGATCCTGGCCGCGACATGAAACCAAAAATAGGGAAAAGCGCGTCCGTCAAAAGCTCAGATCGGGCCTATACGCTAAAGGTTTATTGCTCGCTGGGTGGGCAACGAAGGAGTTTGAAGGTAAGAAGATCTCACGTCTCATTCAAACCGAGGGGAACCGAACGCTCAAAAATCTTCATCGTGCCACCTTCAGGGCGTATGACCGCTGTTGCGGTAGACTGGATGTGGCCCGTCCTGAGGCGTATACCCGACCAAGGTGAGGGACAATGGGAATCGATGACGAATTTGGAATGAGCACGGTAAAGCCAACCTCCTTTTACTCCAAGGAGAGCGAGAAAACAAAACTGAATTGGTTCTCCTATGAACTGGCATGTAGAATTCACGACGATGTCAAACGGAGTCTCGGGAAAACGCTGGAGAAATACAAAATCGATGAAAGGGAAATCGTAGGTTTTTCTATTCACATCTCGAAGGGGATGAAGGACGTTATCATACAAAAACTTTCTGGCACTGTTGACAAGGTGTACATCTCGCATGAAATGGTGGAATCATATTTCCCAGAGCTTGATGATAGATTGGTCAATAAATTGCTGGACGTAATTTCAAAAGCTTGGGACGAACTGCTCGCTGTTTGTGAGATATGTCCAACTCGGTGCATAAGTGAAAAAGATGCGTACTGCACAATGTTCGATGAGGGGCCTTACTGAGGAACCCTTTACTTAGGATGACGCCGTTCGTAATCGTAGAGGACGATCGGTGCCTAGGAGTCGGATGACGTGGTGACCCTCAATTTTATGTTCAAGAAATGTGGAAGAGAATTCGATTTTTGAGTGGGTAAAATCTCCTTTCCGGTAAATGAAGAACGCCCACTTTTTGAAGAGAGTGTTATGTGCCCCAAATGCGGTGATTTATCCATGGATGAGGTAGGTTGACCGAACTGGGGCAAACCCGATTAACAGCAGTCTACATGTCAGAACCCTGAAGATCGTGTGTGCGGGAGGTTTTTTGATGGATTCGACCGAGGAGCGGTCAAGTTTTTATCCCTGTGGGGGCAAGAAAAATTGAGAAAAATGGTAAACGTGCACCTACAGCGCGCGATCCTTGAAATAGTGGAGAACCAGATCAGAGAGAACGAACCTCCTGAAACGAAGGAAACTTTTGAGCGTCTTTTGAAAAAGGGGTATTCGGAAGAAGATGCGAAGAAGTTAATCGGAACTGCTGTCGTAACCGAGATTTTTCATGTTTTAAAAAGAAGGAGTCCTTATGATGAGAAGAGATACATTGAGGCCTTGAAAAAACTCTGAATGTAGGGGTAAGGTGAAGGGGTCGTCACTGTCTGTTTAGGAATGGAAAAACTTGTGCAATGGAGTGCTGGAACTCGAAGGAAATAAGGTGCTAGGACTATGTGGGGCTCCGATATAATTGGGGTTCAAAACCCAGAAAGCGATGTGATAGGTCATTGTTATGTGATGGGGAGAGTTAGGCCGCATTATGCCCTGGCAGTCTGCTTAGGAAGGGAGGGATTAGAAGGATATTTGAAGATTCAATCAGGGGAAATATCGTGCCCTCGGCTCAGACGATCGCCGATGCCATTGTTGACAAGATAAAGCCTAAGAAACAATAGTCCAGTTAGGAAAAATGGGGATGGGATGGAGAAAAGAGGAAAAAGATCAGATTTCTGGAGCAGGCACGGAGCGGTCCTGGAGAGCATCGGGGACGCAGTTTCGAGAGGGACTTCAAGGAGGGCCCGCACTGCTGCCTAGAAAAGCTGAGGGCGATACTAGACGAGCTCTTCCCATATAGGTGCGAGGAGTGCGGAAGGTGGCTCCGCGTAGCGAGGTCCGCGGATACCGAGAGGGAAAGAGGATGAAAACCCTCTGCCTCGACTGCTCAGCCAAACACGTATTGAACGCTTCGGGCGAGTTCGTTTATCCTTGAAGAAAAAATACTTTCGGCAACCCCCCTCTCTGAAAGGCAAAAATTTTCCCAAAGGAAATAGAGTTTCTGGGTATGGAATGAGGGCGTACTCTTTCAACCCGAGAAGATAAACAGATTCTGCCAGGCCCCCAGCGCGTCATCCCCGCCTATATTGAAGAATACGTTCAGGAGTTCAGGCAAATTTTGGAAGCTTTGCAGAGGGCAGGATACACGATCCCGAAACGGCGAGGGTTATCCCTCAGAAGCTGGGGAGGGATAGGGGGGCGAGGGAGGCTGCTGATGAGAGGTGCCGGCTTCCTCTTTATAACCTTAGGACCTCGGGGTCCCTGAGCAAGGCGCTCATTGTCTCGTCTGCCCTCTTTCGTTTGCGCACGAAGTTGATCGCCGTCTCTAAGTATAAGGGTATGCGCAGATTCTCAGCATTTTTTTAAAGTCCCTGCTGGCAAGTGGATGTAGATTCAGGCTATTTTGCTCAAGTAGATCCGCCAAGGTACTGCATCATCACGGCCTCGATGAGCAACGTAGTGGACCAGGTTTTTGAGCTAAACAACAATTTGCCCACTCGCTACAGATTTTTTGAGATTTTAGAAGGTTCAGGCGATTTCAAACCAGCCGATGCAAAAATGGGGACTTTTATTTTCAAGTGTTTCGCTTAGTTTAGCTTAGTAATGTAACAACAAGAGTTCCAGAGGTTTAAGTTCCCCACTGACAGGATCTACTTGTAATCCTAGTTCCTCCAATGTCGTCACACCTAGAACCTCGGCGTCCGACTCCTCTCCAAAGACGACAGTTGAATATGTGCTTTGACCGCCAACCTCTATCTCAGTCACGCCTACATCACGCTCCAAAATTCGCCCGTCTGCCGTCTTGAAACGCCTCTTCCCCTAGGCTCAATCCTCCTCTCCGGCCTTCCACGCTTCAAAACTGTGTAGATTGCGCCAGTGTCTGCTAAGAGCTCAGCCTCAATCTCAAGTTCCGGAGAACGAACGTTGCACAGTTTAACCTTAACTTCAACGTACCCCCATAAACGCCCTCAATACTTCGGGCATTAAACCTAACGCCTGTTAGTTAGTTCGGAATCAGATTTATATACCAAAAAAGAACTATTTAGTTCATATGAGAACTAACATTAAAGACACCTTGTCACGACTCTTGGGATCGGAAAACAGGAGAAAGGTCGTGAAGGCTATATTGGACCGCCCGGGAATTTGGAGCTACCCTGAGCTGGAAAAGGTCACGAGAGTTCCCCATGCAACAGTTTGGCGAACTGTTCTCGACATGGAAAGGGCAAAGATATTAAAGTCGAAGCTGATCGGGAGGAGGACGAAGATATTTAGCTTAGTCGAGGACTCGCCTTACATCTCGCTGCTGAGGTCTGTTATCAATTTGGTTGATGTCGAGGCCCTTAGCTTGGAAAGTAGGAGGGGATTGTAATCAGGATGTTTATGCTGCTTTTAAATCATGTGAGGTTAGCTACGCTGTCAAGCCGCTTTCCTCAGAGAATCGCCGTGCATTACCAGAATTTAAGGGTTAGGGACTGGAGGGCCTATTTTGGCATTGGCTCCTTGGGATTCCTCTCCGGGCTCGGCGAGGTGTCGGAATTCGACCTCAGGGCCCCCTTGCTGTTCTTAATCACATCTTCTTTGTACCTGGCATTTTCATTTTCCATCAACAACTGCTTTGACGTTAGGAATGATCGTGGAAAGGGCCAGAATCCCATTGCGCTCGGCCTGATCGGATTTAGGGAGGGTGCATTTGTTTCTTCCATCCTCGCTTCCATAGGCATACTCTTTACATACCTGTGGCTAAACCCCGTATCCTTTTACATCTACATTTTGCTGCTTGTATTGAGTTTCACCTACTCTGCCCCACCGCTGAGATTAAAGGGTGTACCCGTGGCCGACCTCATATCGCACGGATTATTCTTCGGCTCGCTGCTCTTCCTTTATGGTGCTTCGGTTGGAGGAGATTTATTAAATCCCGCAGTGATGATCGTTCTTCCCCTCTTTATACACTCGGCGGCTCTTAACTTGAGAAATCATCTCGATGATTTTGATGGGGACATGATGGCCGCTACCAAAACCACTGCTTTATGGCTCGGTAGGTCCAGAGCGTCCAAGGTTCTGCAGGCGCTGATCGCGGTGCATTGGATCGCGCTTGGAATCGTCACGTTATGTTTCAGCCTTCAGTTCAGCATTTTGATCAACAGCGCCGCGCTGCTGATTTTTCTCATCTTGAGGAGGTATGTCGGCCCAATCAGGGCAACAGATGTTTGCTTTTCTTTGATCTACGCGTCCACAATCTCGTACTTGGTGGTGCTGTGAGGGTCGCGCTTTGCAGCGATTGGTACCCCAACACGGGCGGGGTGACCTCCCACATTGCGTGCCTTGCCGGGGAACTAGAGAGGCTGGGCAACGAGGTCACAATAATCGCAAAAGGTCGGGAGGAAATGAGGACAGATCCGATGGGCGTGGAGGTAGTTGAGGTCCCGCTCCTCTCTAGCAGCATCATGGCCCCCCCGAATCTAAGCGAGATCAGGAGGGTTCTGAGGGGGAGGAGATTTGATGTCGTCCACGGCCATCACGCATTCACCCCGACCCCCCTCCTATCAATATCGGTTGCGAAAAAGCTCGGCATACCAACGGTGCTGACAAATCACTCAATATCGCTCTTTTATGACAGCAGCATCTGGATGCCCATCAGCTACATGCTTTTTCCATACAGGATTTACATTAACAAGGCCGACAGGATCATAGCGGTGAGCAGGGCGGCAGCGGACTTCATCAAGCATTTCGCCGGCGAGGGAAAGATAACTGTCGTGCCGAACATGGTGGACGAATTCTTTTTCGATGGTGATTCCAGAAAAATTAGAGAAAATGGGGACAGCCCTGCAATACTCTACGTGGGCAGACTCTCCCACAGGAAGGGCTTGCACGTGCTCGTAACCGCAATGAGGCGGGTCGTCAAAGAAATCCCTGATGCAAGGCTGCTTGTAGTAGGGGATGGGCACATGAAGGAGTTTATCAAACTGCTGGCCAAGGCTTTTGGATTGGAGAGGAACGTTTCGCTCATGGGCTTCGTCCCAAAAAAGCATCTAAAGATCATTTACAGGGCATCGGATGTATTCGTCCTCCCCTCGCTTTATGGTGAGTCGTTTGGCATAGTCATTTTGGAGGCAATGGCATCAGGCGTACCGGTCGTCGCGACAGATACTGGCGGAGTAAGGGAGGTCGTCGAGGATAACCGCACGGGTCTCCTTGTTGAGAGGGGAAACAGCGAAGGGCTGGCGAGAGCTATACTCAAGATCCTAAACGACTCAAAGCTGGCGGGGAAACTAGTTAGAAATGCTAAAAGAGAGGCGGTGAAGTACAGGTCTCGCGTCATAGCAAGAAAAATCGAAAGCGTTTACGAAGAATTAACCTTAACATCTTAACTAAGGGGGTTCCGCATGAGCGAAATAGTCTTAACTGCGGACCGCTCGCTCATGTCGGACTATGGTGCCGGCCTTTTCCTTGGCTTCGCTGCCTGCGCCCCAAGGCTCATGCCCGAGTGGCTATACAAGCTCCTGCTATGCCCCTCCATTCCCCATGTGAACGGCGCTGCGAAGTTTGCCCCCTGCGGGACGAGGAAGATTGAGGCAGCGCTCCTGGAGAAAGGGTACGATGTCGTTGTGGCTCACCCAGACCACTTGAGAAAGTTCATAGATGGGGAAACTAAAGTCATAGGGATCACGGCGAATGATCCGCTAGGATTAGGCCCGGCGTCGACCACCTTCAGTGGCCTGACTAGGAGAGAAACTTACTCTGCGATTTTCTACCGAAGGCTCCTGAGTCAGGTCAACTCTTTTAAAGGGGGTGCGAAGGTGATCGCGGGTGGACCTGGGGCGTGGCAGCTCGCGGACGAGAGAATCGCCTCAAAACTCGGAATTGACTGCGTCGTCGTGGGCGAGGGCGAGTTAACAGCTTTAAGGGTAATTGAGAATGCCGTGAATGGGGAGGATCTACCCAGGGTGGTGGAGGGGAGGAAGTCGTGCCATTGGATCTCATCCCCTCCATAAGGGGACCGACCATAGGCGGCATAGTCGAAATATCGAGGGGCTGCGGGAGGGGGTGCAGGTTCTGCAATCCAACACTTTTGACTTTTAGAAGTAGGCCCATAGACAAAATCTTGGAGGAGATAAAAATCAACCTCAACGGTGGGAATAAAAACATCCTCCTCCACGCAGAGGATGTGCTAAGGTATGGGGCGAAGGGACCAATTCCCGACGAAAATAAAGTCTTGAGATTATTTGAGGGAGCGCTAAAGCTGACCCCGAATGTCTGGATCTCGCACTTCGCCTTCGCCTCTGTCATGGCGAAGCCAAACCTTGCCAAGAAAATCACTGAGTTGCTCTCCTCAGCTTCACCTGACTTCACGTATCTCGGGGCTCAGGTGGGGATTGAAACTGGCTCGCCTGAGATGGTGAGGAAACACATGCTTGGCAAGGTTATGCCGTTTAAGCCTGAGGAATGGCCGAAGATCGTGGTTGAGGCGCACCAGCTCCTCTCGGAAAACATGTGGGTTCCCTGCTCAACGCTCATCATAGGTTTGCCCGGAGAGGGGGCTGAGGATGTTTTAAGGACAATGGAACTAGTGGAGCGCCTGAAGGAATTCAGGTCTTTAATCGTTCCCCTCTTCTTCGTCCCGATCGGGGGACTAAAAGGACAGAAATTCTTCGGGGTTGGTGACATGCGGCCCGAGCACTGGCAGCTAATGGCAGCGTGCGTGCGACATGATCTGAAATGGGTGGATGAGCTAGCTAAGGATTACTTCAGGCACCACAGGTTGCGCGGCGCGATCATAAGGAATGTATTGATAGGGGCGATGAGGCGCGCCCTGAAGCCATACCTAAAGCAGATGGGGGAAGGGATTAACCCCATATCGCCAAAACCTGAGCCGTGAAGAGTCCTAAAACTAGATCACATGCCTCTCGCTCTATTTTATGAGAGTATTTTGGCAAACAAAAAACCACTTGCCCGGGGCCTTGATAATTTGCCGGGATGGAATAAAGAGAAGCGTCGGCATACCTCTAGGCGGTTTAGAGCATCCCAAAAAAGACCTGCGGTCACACTAGCTATAACAGCGATCAACATCGCGGTATACGCCATAACTTCTTACGAAAACTTCTTATCTCTGTAGGCGATTACTGGGTAAAAATCGGGGGTTTCGTCCCCTCGCTGATCGCGACCCCTCCCATTGGTACAGAATATTTACCTCAATGTTCCTTCACGGGGATATTTTCCACATACTCTTCAACATGACTTCCTGTACCTATTCGGCAGAGGGGTTGAAGATGCTGTGGGTTGGCTAAAGTTCCTAGCGTTATACATGATCTCTGGCGTCGGCTCATCGGTGTTTCACACGGCTTTCAGTTTTCTGGGGGGAGCTACAGGATACGTGGTTCCAGCTATAGTGCCTCGGTGCCATCAGCGGGATCCTAGGGGTTTGCCTCAAGCGGCATGGAGTCAATGAGCGGAGGTCTGCCGGAACCAGCGCCTCGACGATGCCGGTCTCGCCAATTCGGCTGCTTTCTTCAGGAGGGATAATTAGTGGCAAGCGGCAAGCAAAAGATTTTTGCACACCCCTATTTATTCGGTAAGATGTGGTCTATCCACTTAGGGTTGATTCCCGACGGCAACCGCAGGTGGGCACGAGAGCATGGTCTCCCCCCACTAGAGGGACACAGAAGAGGGGCGCAAGTAATGGAGAATTTTCTCAAGTGGTGCCTTAAAAATGAGATCGAGGAGGTAAGCGTTTACCTTCTATCAATTGAGAACATTTTAAAAAGACCCCGTGGGGAACTGGAAGAAATATTCAAAACTCTCTCTTACTACCTTGATAGGCTCGCGACCGATGAGATCGTGCACGAGAATCATATTAAAATTAGGGTTGTGGGCAAAATAAATGAGCTTCCCAGTCGCGTCGAAGATTCGGCAAAAAGGGCGGAGGAGTCTACCAAGCACTACAAAAGACATTTCCTGAACTTACTGGTCGCGTATGGGGGCATTGACGAGTTGCTTAAGTGCATCCAAGTTTTGAGCAAGAAGAAAAGAGGCAGAATAACAAAAGAACTCCTAGAAGAAAATCTCTGGATATCAAGGCCGCTGGACCTGATCATAAGAACGGGGGGAGAGTGCAGGTTATCGAATTTCTTGCTGTACCAATCTGCACATGCTCAAATTTTCTTCATCAAAAAATATTGGCCCGATTTTACGAAGGAGGATCTTGAAAAGTGCTTGGAGGAATTTAAGAAAAATTCCGCTTGCTGCGAGGAACTCAGCGAACAAACCCCCTATCGGGAAAATTACTGATAGATTGGACTGCTCGTGATGTAGCCCCAGTCCGTTATTCTCTCCTCAAATCTAGGCTTTTCCAGGACCTCGAACTCCGAAGGAGGTTGTCAAACCCGTCGAACATCCCCGACGAGCACACGAACTCCATCTTAAGGCCGCACTTCGGGCAATTAGGGGCCCATGACCACCTTTGACCAGTCAGCTTCCTCTAAACTATACTTACGACGCCGAGCAATCGTTTGAAGGGCCTCCTCTGATTTCTCGCATAGATTCCATAATGCCTTATTGTCTTGAACTGAGGGTCGGGATATGACCTACGATGGCTGAGATGAACTCCTCAACGCCCATCGTCACGTATTGCTTCACCTCATCGTCATCGAGGTACCAGAAGGTGGCCCGCTTACCATCGTAGCTCTCTATCCCGCACTCAGCAATCACTGGATGCCTTATGTACCTGCCTATGTACTTGACCATCTCCCTCCGGTTATTTATCGTGTCCTCAGCCCTAACGTAGAAACCCTCTGGATGCTCCTAGAAAAGGTGAATCCGCAAGCTGAAAAGCCCGCAAAACTTAGGCGTGAGAAAGTCGTAGAGATTTAGCTTAACCCCTCATAAGAATGATTTTTAATTTGTAATTTATTTACGCCACAACTTTAATGATTAAAACTGCTTGAACCTGAGCAATGCCGCTACACCGCTCAAGGCCAGCAGTTGCCTGCCCCAATCGTGCCCCGTGCTTATAACTACAACCTCCCCGTTGGTTCTCCTTGTCTGCTCAAGCAGCTTATGAACTTCGGCATCGCCTCGTTTAAGCAGCTCGTCTGCGATTAAAAGTTTTTCAACGGCCCCGAGCTGAGCTGCTTGCAAAACCTCTGACTTTCCGTAGGTTGCTAACCCGTTCCTTGAGATCTCCTCCTTTAATTTTTCCACCAACGATGCCTCATACGATAGGCGATCTTCGGCTGAAACTCGAGCCATTGCTCCTCGTCGAATAATCTCATGAAGGCCAGCTCTTCCCCCTGAGCTAACATCTTCCTTACGGACTTTCTCAGCGAGTTCCGGATATTTCTCCCTAAGAAAATTAAAGAAATTATCCTTCACGAAACCGGGACCTGCCACAATGGCCACCCTGACCCCTTCCCGCTCAATGATATCTTTCATGGTGCCGGCAAGCTTGTGAAAAAACTTTAGCTCATCTGCCCTATGCTCAGATTCATACAATTTTCCAGATTTTGCATACGAAATTGTTCCAAGCTCATCAAGCCCGTATTGCCTGACCAAACCGATCCCGGCACCCGTGTCGTCCATAGCGACTAGAAGAACTTTTGGGCGCCTGCTCGCCTTGACCGCATCCCGCAATCTATCAAGGTGATGGGCCTTCCAAGGCTTGATGAGCGCCAATGTCGACCCCGTTTCAAAATTAAATGCATGGTGTTTGCCCACGTCCTCCCCTTCAACAATCTCGCCGAGAACGCGCAATCTGTTTGCAAACCGATGAAATTCGACGCTCTTTACTTTAACAGAGAGGACCCTCTTTTTCTTCTCCATTCGTTCCGGCCTAATTTTGTCCCCCTCCAGTTCCTCTCTCCTCCACGTCTCTGCAACGACGATGTCGCCAGGCTCGATTATGTGAGATACGTGCCACAGGTCGTCTAACGTTTCTAAGGCCAATTTAACCCTGCCGTGTTTTAGATCTTTGTGAATGATTCGCATGTTTCCCTTACTCCTTTCCCCAGCTGTAAACCCTCAAGATGGACTAGCGCCCAACCCTGCGCGCGCCTCGTCCTCCAAAATTTTGGCAAGGGGATGACCATCTCCCTTTGAAATTTTATAGCTCAGCCTGGCCCCTTTCAGTTTTTGGACCTGATCAGTAGTTAAAGCAAAGACCTGCGACCTTTTAAACCCGAAACAGACCAAACCCTTTACACCTGCCTGAGTTGCTGCTGATGAGAGCATCTCCACCTCTATCCGCGGCAGATAGATCTTATCTGAACACGAGGTCTTCTTACAGCTCACCAGATAATGCAGCCTCCCATTTTTCAATATCTTTAAGTCTATCCCGAGCGAACTCCCCGATCTATCCCAAGAGTACCCATACCTCTCAAAAAGGTACGCCACGCGATATTCGAAGTTTACCCCCCGTCTTTTTGACAACGTCATGCTGCGCCTCAAAAAATGTTTTATCCTCTAAGGTAAAAAATAAATGCAAACAAGAAGTGGGATGTCCCTTGACTCGTTTCACTGGGGCTCGATCAACTTTTGCAAAAGTTATGAAAAATTTAAATCTTCGATAGTTTTACTCTCAAGGACGGTGCTTCAGATGAATGACATGATAAAAATAAGGAATTTCAAAAAGGGGGACATGCAAACGATACTTGATATAGAATATCAGTGCTTTAGCGACCCCTATCCACTGAGCCTCCTTAACCGCCTGTATGAAACGTATCCAGATGGATTTCTTGTGGCAGAATTGAACGGAAAGGTAGTCGGCTACATAATAGGGGCAGTTAGATGGGGGGGCTATGGACACATACTCGCGATAGCTGTAGACATAGAGCATAGAAAAATGGGTGTAGGGACTGCTTTGGCCCTCAACATGCTTGAAAGATTTCGATCCAAGGGGGTCAAAACCGTCAGGCTTGAGGTCAGAAAGAGCAATATGACTGCGCGCAATTTTTACTTGAAGCTCGGTTTCAAGGAGAGGGAGGAGATCCCCTACTATTATGAGGATGGTGAAAGCGCCATAGTTATGATTTATGATCTCTGATTCCTTCTAGGAATCCTGTATAAATCCTCGACTGTAAGAATCTTAACGTTTGAAGGCGGTCTTTCGACCCTCGCCCTCATCCCCACCAAGTATTCCACGCCCTTTTCAGACGCTACGTCGACCAATTCCTGGGTTATTACGCCGTCAAAAACCACTGCGTTTACTCCCTCTATCTGGGGCAGCTTTTCCTTAAGCTCTCTGACCGGCGTCTCCACAAGCGGGTCAAACTTTTTGTCCAGGAGCGCTGCCTTTAAAGACCCCCTTAGCCTGTTCGCAATCCCTGCCAACTTGGACAGGTCTGGTGCCCCCTCCATCGGCCTTTCTTCAGGGGTTTCCTGTGGTTTGATTTTGAGTTCAGCTAAAACCTGATCTACAGGCACTTTGTTTCGTAGAGCCTTGTAGATCTCCTTCTTCGTTAGCTCCTCCACACCTTTGCCGTGCGGAGCGCGGGCGACGAAGTCGACCTCAGCGACTTGCAGCAGCTCCTTCAGAATGAGATCCCCTCCTCTATCCCCATCCAAAAAAACAGTGACCGTCTTATTCTTGCTTAAATCAATTACCGCCTGCGGAACGCTGGTCCCCTCTATCGCTATTGCATTTTTGATGCCTGCCCGCAGTAGATTCAACACGTCCGCCCGCCCCTCGACCACCAGTATGGCGTCCGAGTCCTTAACAGACGGTCCCGCCGGCAAACCGTGATATTCTGAAATTTCTTCCAGACGAACAGATTCCCTCACGAGCTCAGATATTTCCTGCGCCTCCGGTGCAGTTTCCTCCATTTTCTCTAAGAGGCCCTTTGCACGCTCAATGATGAATTTGCGCTTGGATTCCCTCACGTCTTCAATTCGCTCGACCTTGATCGTCGCCTCGCATGGCCCAATCCTGTCAATGGTTTCAAGGGCTGCCGCAATTATTGATGTCTCCACCCGATCTAAGCTGGATGGGATGACAATAGTCCCCACCGACTTGCCGTGGCTTGAACTCACGTCAACCTTGATTCTGCCTATCCTAGAAGTCCTCTGAAGCTCGCGGAGATCTAGATCGTCACCTAAAAGACCCTCAGTTTGACCAAAAATTGCGCCGACAACGTCAGGGCGCTCTACAACGCCGTTTGCCTCTATCCTAGCATGAATAAGATACTTAGTCGTACCAATCTCTTCTTTCATGACCAAAACCTCCTTTTCGTCCTGTGTCGCAACCAACTCCCTAACGGATTTGTCTTCCATTGAAACACGCACCCACAAAAGCCAGATGAGCGCGATGCGATTCTGGCTAGCCAAAAATAATTTGTGCTTTAGGTTAAAAAGACTATTGCTGAAAAACGCCAAAGGAAGTTTATAAGAAAAGCCCGCTAAGAGAGAGTATCCCCAAAGAAACCAAGGTCGTTAAAAGTGCCGCAGATGATGCGCCCAATGCTATTGCGAGGGACGCCTTTTTTCTATCCATGCCAAGCAAGTATGCTATGACTGTGCCAGTATACGCGCCAGTCGCGGGCAAGGGTACCGCAACAAACAAAGCCAAGCCCAGATAACCCAGATTTTTATCATAATTCCGCTTTAGAGCCCACGAAAAGAAAGATCTGGCCCACTCATATCGCTTGACCAAAAACGGGGCCAACGAATCCAAGCCTACAAAGACGATGGGGATGACCAAAAGGTTGAGACCCGTGCATATGAGATAAACCAAAACTGGGTGCATGCCTGAAGTCGCAAGAGCGACCGGTATGGAATACCTAGACTCGACCGCCGGCACCATCGAGAACAGGAAAATGATAATCAATGAGTTGTCCAATTGAGTCCCATAGTTTTTTCTTTAGCGACCCAATATTAAAAGATTGGATAACCGGGGGACTTACATGAAATACAAGCTTGTCGCCTTCGACATGGACGGGACCCTGATCACGTGGAACAGCTGCTGGGGAGAGATACACAGATATTTCGGCGTGGAGGCTATGGCCGCAAGAAATTTTGAAGCGTATAGACGCATGGAGATAGATTATGCTGAATTTATGCGGCGGGACATAGGACTATGGAAACCTAGGCCGCACATCTCTCTCATAGATAAAATACTGTCCAATTTCGAGCTCGCACACAATGTTCAGGAAGTCGTGGGGGAGATACGCAGAAGGGGCTATTTCACTTCGATAATCACCGCCGGCATAGATCTGCTGGCGCAAAGGGTCGGGAAGAAACTTGGGATCGATATTGTGGTAGCAAACGGCTTGGCCGTGGATGAAAAAGGCTATTTAACGGGGGAGGGAATACTCAGGGTTGATCCTAGCTTAAAACACGAGATCTTGGAAAAAATTGCCAAAGAGCTTAACCTAACCCTCGCGGAGTGTGTGGCGGTTGGGGATAGCAGGTACGATGTAAATTTCATAAGGAGCGCAGGTTTGGGAGTTGCTGTTGGGGGGGATGAGGAGTTAGCCAAAGCCGCTGAT
>Ga0315298_1005523_pt1 | contig 17895 bp, 18 predicted proteins | sample WHS_1_MG_FD_203077 | JGI IMG/M metagenome (GOLD analysis project Ga0315298, IMG submission 203077) | Extremophilic microbial mat communities from Washburn Hot Springs, YNP, Wyoming, USA - WHS_1_MG | ecosystem: Environmental > Aquatic > Thermal springs > Hot (42-90C) | place: USA: Wyoming...
CTTCAAACAAGAAAGATTCGTCTTTTAGTTCGTCGTCTTCTCCTTTGTCTTCACCTTCGAAAAGCATGTCTTCAAACAAGAAAGATTCGTCTTTTAGTTCGTCGTCTTCTCCTTTGTCTTCACCTTCGAAAAGCATGTCTTCAAACAAGAAAGATTCGTCTTTTAGTTCGTCGTCTTCTCCTTTGTCTTCACCTTCGAAAAGCATGTCTTCAAACAAGAAAGATTCGTCTTTTAGTTCGTCGTCTTCTCCTTTGTCTTCACCTTCAAACAAGAAAGATTCGTCTTTTAGTTCGTCGTCTTCTCCTTTGTCTTCACCTTCAAAAAGCATGTCTTCGAACAAGAAAGACTCGACTTCAGTTTGCTGATCAGTATTATTATCATTAATATTGTCATCATTGCTACCAGGAACTGATTGGTCATCATCTTCTAAGAAAAATCTTGATCTTCTTCTACTACTATATGATTCTGCTTTAGTACCATTATCGAATTTGGCTTTAAGTCTTTCTCTCATATCTTTAGCCCAATCTGCCAACTCCGGTTCTCTTTCTCTATTCCAAACTTCTAAATTAGTTAAAGCTTTTGATATTTCATCATAACCATGTTCTTTTACTAAAGCAGCAAAGTGTGAAAATGGTAATTCATCTACTTCTTTACCTTCTGGTACATCTAAAATACCGGGATGTTTTACTTTAATCTCTACTTTGTCATCTTCATCAAAGAAGAAAGATTCTTCTACTGCATTTCCTTCTTCCCCTTCTTCGCCTTCTTTGCCACCTTCATATTGTGGAACATCAGATGAGACATTACCACTACTTACTTCATCTTCTTCAAGTTCAAGAAGTGCCTCAGATAGTGCTTTTTCAGCTCTTAAAATCTCTTCTTCTGATAAATTTATTTTTGTTTTGCCATAAATGTTTTTCTTTAAACGTCTAAATGATTCTTCTGTTTTTGTTTTTGGTTTTGGTGATTCTTCGTCTTCTTCGTTACCTTCTCTTTCTTCCCCTTCTTCGCCTTCTTCGTTTTCGTTACCTTCTTCGTTTTCGTTACCTTCTTCGTCATTATCATTTAGGTTCTGATCATTTTCATCTTCATCATCACTTGGTTTTGTGTTTTGATCCTGATCATCTTCATCTTCATCAGAACCAGCACCAGCACCACCATTAGAACCTTGTTGCAAACCAGCAGCCTCTTTTAAGAATTTAACGTATTCCCTGCCATCATCATTATCTTCTTCTGGTTTGTTAATTAATTTTTCAAAAGAATCTTCAAGAGTATAGGTATCAAGTTCCCTTTTACCTTTCCAGTTTCTTATTTTTCCGTTTGGTCCATCATAAATTGTGGCCATGTTATTCATTCACTCCTTCTATATTAGATTTGTTTTATTCATAAAACAGTTTCTGAAAAAAGAAGGAGTGGAATTATTTTTTAGTATTCTGGCATAGCTTTAAAATCGTATGTCTTTAAGTTCGTTTCAACAAATCTAAAAACAGAGCCCATAAACGAAAAGTATATTATTCCGGTTCTACCATTTCTATTCTTATCAATATTTAAACCAACATACTTTATATCAGGAGTTAAGAAATTAATTTGAGTACTTGCAGTATCTACTGAAACTGGTTGTTCAAATAATAATCCAACAAAATCAGCATTCTGAGCAATCTGCCTTGACTCATCAAGATTTGCTTGAGTTGGTATTCCTTTATATCCTCCAGTATTTAATTGAGCTGCTACAATAACTGGACAAAAGAATTGTTTTGCTGCAGTTCTTAATTCTGCTGATGCTCTACCTAAATCATGTCTTCTTTCTTGTATCTTATCTTTAGATGCTAATAAAGATATATGATCTACATATATTGCTAATATTTTATACTGTTCTGATAATTTACTAAGATATATAAATATATCTGATGTTGTAGTTTCATAAGGAACCATATATTTAATAATAATATTGTTTTCCATTTTTAAATTACTTAAAATGAAGTCTCTTTCTTTTTGACTCATTTCTTTTAAGTCTATATCTTTTCCAGTCATAATTCTAATAATACGTTCTGAAGTTTCCACTATATCATTTTCTAATGTAATATAAACAAATGCCGTTTCTCTTTGTCCTGATACACCTAATGCACTTTTCTTTGTATTAGCATTTTGTACTAAAAAATTCAAAAGTAAAGAAGATTTTCCTAAACCAGGTTTACCACCAAATACATATAACCTTCCAGATTCAAATCCATTACTATGTAGATGAGACGATAATAATTTAAAGTTAGTCGGAATAGATGATTGTTCTTTAGCCAATTCTATTAAAGTTTGCAAAGAGTTACTATCAGAACCCAGATTTGCTAAATTTACTTCTTCAGTTTGAACTTTAGATTCTACTATATCAATATAAGCAGAAGTAATAATAGTTTCGTAAGAAGTTACTATTTGATCATAAGATGGCAATTCTGTTAAACTATCTAGTTTACTTTGTAGACCATCTGTTTCTTTTAAAACCTTTACTGCAACTATTCTATTTCTAAATTGTTTCATAATAGAATCTAAATCAGAAGAAGAAATTTCTCCTACATCACTAAGCATTATATTAGCATTTTCAAACTTAGCTTTATTTATGTTATCAAAGATAACGTCTCCAGGTTGAGAAAAATGGGCTGAATGTAGCTCTGTAATTTCTACTATTAGATCTTTAAGTCCAGGTATAGATACATCAATGTAGTTTTTATTAGCTAATACTAATTGTGCTAACATCTTTTGTTTTGTCTTTGCTGTTGTTGTAAGTGGCTTTGCCACTAAAAACTTACATATGTATTCGATAAGAGTATTGAAATTTTGAGCCATAAAACGGCCCTCCTCTTTTATTTGAAAATTTTAACAAACAATATGGACTTTTTCTTTCTTCTCTGATATGTTCTTTATTACATTTTCATTTTTGTAGATCCAATTCTGAATAGTTTCTTTCTTGTCATTCTTGAAATCCAAGTTAGCTCCTTTCAAGAGTTGATCCAGTTTATGGACTGGAACATAATACATTGTTGGTTCTGTAAATGCATTCAATAAAATCTTGTAGTACATATAAACCTCCTTTTTGTTCACTGAAACAATTGTGCACTACTATTATTTCTAACGGTTTAAGAATGTTTTCTCAAGCAATAATGCTGTATCTTTATACGTTTGATAATTCTCTAAGAATGTATTGAAATCATCTTCCGACTTGATCTCTTTCAATTTTTCATTTCCGACACCAGGAATGTTTAGAAATAATGCTATGTCAGAAAATTCGTATTTATAGTCTAATATGTTTTGTAACATTTGTTTCATCAATTTGTCTTTTTTCTTCTTAGTGTTTAGTTTATCTATGTTTTGTTTTATAGTTTCTAAGATGTTATTAATATCGTCTCCAACTATTTCTATAAAATCTTCAAATGCAGATGGACCTAATCCTTTTACTTTAAACTTATCAAAGAGAGTTTTTATAGATCCAATTTGTTTACTTGGACAATTAGGATTAGGACAAACTAGATGCTTACCTTCTATAACAAGTTCAGTATTACACTTTGGACAATGAGTTGGTTCATTATAAAGTTCTGATTCTACATCAACAGATAAGATAGAAGGTACTACTTCATTTGCTCTAATTACTTTGATTACACTATGAATTCCACATTTCTTTTCTTTTAGCCATGAAATATTATTACCAGCTATTTTACTAATAGTTGAACCATCTAATTCTACTGGATTGATTATTAGTAAAGGAACCAGTTTCCCCATATTAGAAATATTCCATTGAATATAATTTACTTCTGTTATTGCAAATTCTTCTTTGAATTTATAAGCTATTGACTTATGAGTTACTTTAATTAAAGAATTTGGAAGATATTCAGTTTGGTAATTGTTCTCACTAATTACAAGACCATCATAAGGAATAGTTTCATTATCTACTTTATAAAAAGAACTATTTTTATCAAAGAATAATTGATCTTCTTTTAAAATCATATCTCTAGCATTATCAAAAGTTGCCACTTTGTACTTTGGAGTTGTAAATCCCCAAGATTCTAATTTCTTTAACTGATCTACTTTTAGAGATACATCATTTAGAATTGAATAAGCTACTACTTTTAATAGTTTTGTTTCTTCACATTGTTCTTTTCTTTGAGATAGTCCAATAGATATATTTCTTGGATGTTTTATACTTTCTACCTTTTCACAATTTTCTAGAGTGACTATAACTTCTCCTCTAATAACAACAATCCCTTTAAGTGGTATTGTAGATGGAATAGCATGTTCAATGTTCTTTGTAATATCAATTCCATTTAGTCCATCGCCTCTAGTAACAACTCTTTCTAATATACCATCTACGTAATGACAAATTACTGATCCGCCATCTAGTTTAGGAGTTACTACAACAACAGTATTTAGATCAATTCCTTTATAAGATTCAAATTCACTATATTTTATTTTTTGTAGTCCAGTTACAGGATAGATTTTATGTCTAACTGTAAACTTACCTGGAGTAGGAGTATAACCCCAGGCTATGGTTTTAAGTAATCTATTAGTTGGATTTAATCTAGTAAGTTCTGCTACTAATGTATCAAATACATCATCAGAGACTTCTGGATCTCCTTCATAATATTTCTGAGCATAATACTTAATCTTTTCTTCTAATTCTTGTACTTGCATTATAGATTAACCCTCGCTAAGATTTTTTCAATATCAACAAGCTTTACTTGTACTCCTTTTTGTACAAGATTTACATACTCAGGCATTTCATTTTCAACATATTGATCTGGGGAAATTTCATAATAACTTCTGGTATCTTTAATTCCTGCTTTTAATGCTGCTAGATAACTTAGTTTACCTGAACCACAAGCCGGAAGACCCTTATAAGAACATTGTAATACTTTTCCTTTAACTAGAATGGCATTATCACATGAAACAGTTAATCCAAATAGTTTCTCTTTATCATAATATTTTAGAAGTTGTAATTCTTCTACTTTAGTTAATCCAGCCATTGGATTTACATAAGAAATACGATTTCCTACTAGAGTACTATAAGTAAAAGAATTTAGAATAGCATTAATAAATCTTTGAGAATTATCTGGATAAACACTTTCTTCAGATATATTAGGAAACCCTGCTGATAATATTGCTTCTGAAAATTCTCCACTTTCAATTAATTTTTCAGCATACGCTACCATAATATTTAGAAAGATAGCATTCCTATTTGGAACCCATGCATCTGTGCTTTTAACATTCTTTGCAGTAGTAACTTTAATATTAGGATTATGTAACATACTAAACTGAGAAAATTCATTAAACAAATTAGACAAATCTATAATCTTACTTTTCTCTAATAACTTATGTCCACCTAATTCATACATTACATTTTGAAATGCTGCCTTTTCTGCTTCCCATGATTTTTGTCCATAAATAAAATGGAAAGGTATAATTTCAGTATCTTTGTATGTTTCTAATAAATGAACCATTGTAGTAGTAGAATCAATACCGCTAGAACATGCTACCATATAAACTGGTTTCTTTTCTTTAAGTAAATTAACATTGAAATTATGTTCATAATCTTGATCAGATATTAAACCACTATCAATATCAGTTTGCTCAATATGAAATGGTAATAATTCATCTACATAAAAATCTTCCCATATTCTTGTAAACTTAACTGGACCATTTATTCCTTTTAAATATCCTAATGCTAATCGTATAGCATCAGCAGAAGAATGATAAATTAACCCAGCTGAAAAATCATAGCCATGTGCTAAAGGTAGAAATGATGTTGCAGTTAAGATCTTTCGTTTAGCTTTATCTACCATTATCAAAGACCAACCACCTTGGATTGATTCTAGAGTTTTTTGTAAATTTCTGTTATGTTCTATATAAGCTAATCCAATAGCTTCACTATCAATCTTAGTTTTCATTTGGTCTTTATAATAGTCTACTGTTCTTTCTGAGATAGCTCCATTATGTATATAAATAAAATCATCAAATACAATAGGTTGTAAAGTATTATCTAAATTCATAGAATCTGTTAACTCTTCAGTTTCAGGAGCATTCCTAGCTATAGCTAAAAGAATATCATTTAGTTTCATATTCTTTTGAATTTGTTTTAATACTTCATCTTTAACTTCTGAATAGCTAGAACTAGTTCTCCATATTTGTTTGAGGTCATAATTGTTTTGACTATCTAAGAGGGCAAAACTAAAACCATTTTGTCCTCTCTTTTCAGCTTCAGAAAATAAGATATCAAAGAATCTTTCACCAGGAACAGATTTGTTTGCAAAAAATGCAGTTATACCACACATAGAAATCCTCCGTAATTAAGATAAAAGTTTTTAGGTAGCAGGTTGATCTGTTGTTTGCTGAGTTACTGGTTTTGTTAGTCTAAGATATTCTTGTAGTATATCATTACTTGGTTCATATGAAATTATAACATTGCTAGATAAAACCATCACAGAATTTACATTAGGAGCTGCTAAAGGTGGAAATTTAAACAAGTTAACTTTTACTTCTTCTGCTTCTATTTCGTTTCCATTCTCATCTTTTCTCACATTACCATTTTCATCTTTAACTTTTACTCTTTCTTTACCAGTAGAGATAACATAAGGATTCTCTAATACTAATGAACCGACTTGCTCAACAACATTAGCAATGATAGGATAATTTACAGATGTTACAAAAGTAATCAAAACGCCTTTCTGCATAATAAGACCTCCAAAAAATAATTTTAAACTTATATTTGTTCTATGAAAATTATACTAGAGAAGTTTGTTTTCGATATTTAAGAGATAGTTTTAACCATTTCTCTCTTTCTTTTTCAACAGATTTAAAACATTTGTCTCTAGTTTTTGGATCTACAAATTTATTACATTGTTCAGATTGCTGATCTAATTTATCTAACATGTCCATTATTTTTTGGATTATACATTCTTTTTTATTGATTCCATAATATTTAGCACAACCACTTTTCAACTTTAACCAATGACCAGCAACGAATCGTCCTATAACAGCTAAAATAACACCATCTCTAATCCAAGGTAAAGCAGCTGGAAGAACTTCTATTCCACGTTCAGCTGCTCCTATAAGAACATCTGAAATAATGGTTTCCGAAATTGCTGTTACTGTTTCTTGTAACAAAGCAGGAACTTTAGAAATATCTTTCGATTTTATTACACCATTTTCTACTAAGTATTTTGATACTCCATAAACTACAAACTCTTTATATACTACATTGATATCTTTACTTTGTAATCGTTCTGGAGGAACCATCAAAGTGTTAACTACTAAATCACCAGATTCTCCACCTGTTAAATTAGCAGTTTCAGTATAGTTAACAAAAATATTATTTATACAATATAATTTATTTCCTATATGAAGATAATCTCCTCTAGATATCATAGATGTTCCAAGTACTTGAACTGTAAGAACTTTATTCCTTCCAGTTATTTTAGTATCTAATACTTTTACTTTAGGAGTAATGCCAGGAGTAGAAAATCCTTTGCAATTTATACTTTCTGATGCATCATTTACACGATTCATAGATTGAATATTCATTCTATTTACCTTTTTTTAATCTTTCTACTATTATTTGAGACCTCTTTCTAATAAGTGGATCTTTTCTATTGTTGTAAGATTCTAAATTTAACAATGCTCTAACAACAGGAGTTAATCCAATTTTTTGAACTAAATTTTCATAATGAGTTATAGGTAAATCCCAAAACAACTTATCTTTTGGAACTTCTAGTATTTCTGGATGTTTAATTTTAATTGAACTTTGTTTAGTTCTTTTTACGTCTTCTAGTAATATATCTAAAATCATTCCCTTCCTCCAATTTTCTTTTGTTCTACTGAACGAATATTAGATAAGCTTTATCTGGAGAAAGTAAAGTAAATATACCATCTTGAATCAAGTATTGACTTGAAGGAACTATTTTACCATCTGCAAATACTAACATACTTTGAGATTGTTGTTGATATTGTAAAATATTTACTGGATTATTCTTAGTTACTATAATCCATATAGCATCAGTTAAACTCTTTCTTCCACAAAATTGTGCAGAATAGAATATCTGATTCTGGTTAGAAAATGTTATATTTGATACAGATAAACCAAGAAATTGCCAATTCTCATTATTATCAACTACCATATTATTTTGAGTTAGCATATTAGAAATAGTTTGACCACTAGTAAATGAATTTAATGCCACAAAATATCCTTCAATTTGTAAAAGATTAAATTGATTTATATTAAATAGAGAACAACTTACTAGCATCCACTCTACAGTTCCATCTTGAGTAATTCCAGTAGAATTCCATTGTGGCATACTCGATCCAGCAGTTCCATTATTCAAAGCTAGATAACATTGGTCATTAATATTAACATAATTACTAACTGTAATATTTTCATTTGCGTTCCAAGTAGTTTCTTGAAAATATCCAATCAGATTACAAGGTACTGATTGCCACTGTACAGTTCCATCTCGAGTAATTCCATTTGGATTCCATTGTGGCATACTCGATCCAGTTATTCCGTTATTTAAGGCTACGTAACATTGACCATTAATATTAACATAGTCTCCAGCAGTTACTGTCATATTTGGAGCCCAATTTATTGGTATAGTACATAATTGTCCTACGTTATAATTTGTATTTGGTTGCCAAGGTTCTATATTTACAGCGGGTAATTGAACTTCCGTATTTGGATTAATAAAACTAACAGGATAAGGTATGGAAATAAAGGGTGCTGAAGTTACATGATAATTTGTTTCTATTATGAATGAAGATAAAATATCTGCTTCCATTTTTACATCAAGTTGCATTCTAAATTGTGGAATGGATTCTGCTCCATATTTTTCAGATCCATCTCCTACATCTGTTAATCTCATGTATGGTTGAATAGTAACTGGCATTGTTGGTATTTGAACTCCTTGAGGATCGAACATTTGTAGAGTTGCAAAGTTTTGCCAATTTATAGTATATGTTTCTTGATTAAAATTTACAAGTCTTGATGGTAAAGGACAATAAGCAGTTAAAGTAAATAATCTTACATCTCTATTTAGTCCATTAAAGATTTGTAAAAATCTCATTTGCATATCATAGTATTCATACAAAGAATCTACCCATATTATAATATTATCATTAAATTCTATCCTAATCATTCCTGGAGCTATTCGTACATTTGGATCTTGATAAATGTAATCATATACGTACATATTTAATCCAGCACCAATTGGATATGTTTGAAACTTACTACTTTCTGGAGTTGTTGGTATTAAAGGAAAAGTCGGATCTACACATATTGCTGGAAAGTAAGGTACTAACTTATCACCTTGATTAAATAATTGAATTGCTTTATTATAAGTGGAAACTACTGACGTCTTAAATCTAGCCGAACTAAATAGCACATCTGTTATATAATGTAATAGTCCATTATGTAAACTTGCTATTAGTTGACTAGAATATTCATTAAAGACGTAGTATTTTGCCATATTTTATATTTGCGATAAAGCATCATTAACTTGAATATATTCCTTTATAATCCAATACAAAGAAATAGAAATTACCTTTTCAGATACATTTTCTTCTCTTTGAATATCTCTATAAAGTTCTTCAAGTATAGGATAATCAATATGAAGATCTTGTTTTAAATACATATTTTCATTTATAACATCTTTTGTATTCACCATATTTTTAAATGTATCTAAATACATTTTTAAGATACTACTAGTAGTTGCAAATTCTTTATTAATTAGTTTATTTGCTGCTGTTTGAAAAGCAACAACATCGTCTTGATTAATTTCATCTTCTTTTAAAGAAAGAAAAGATAAACAAATTTCTCTAAAAGCAATTTTATCATTATTCACTTCTTCTTCACCTTCCTCACTATTTTGTTCAATATTTTTTTCTTTTTGTCTATCATTTGCTAAAAAATCTACATCAATTTTAGATTTGTACGATATTTCTGGTTTGTTCCTTATTGTTTCTTCTAATACTTCTTCTTTAGCAAAAAGATTTATACATTTACTAACATAATAATATAAAGCTAATGCTCTACCAATAGTTAAAGTAAGTACAATACCACCTAAAACAATAGTAACAGAGTTTTTAGATACATCAATATTAACTGTTGTTCCAGAAGATGTTTTTGCTGAAATAGTATTATTCTTTTTATCAACAACTATGAGTTTTAACATCATAGAAAACTCATATGCTTCATCAGCAAATAGTTCGACAGAAACATTATCAGGATCTGAAAGTATAAGTTTTGAATCAAGAACTTTAAGAGAAATTCCATTTGAAAATAAAATTGCCATAACAACCCTCCGAATAGAAAATTAATTATATTTGTTCTCTTGCTAATCTAATAAATCTAATAACTCATCTTCAAAAGGTGAACTTCCACCTTCTGAATCATCATGATCTTCTTCATAATCACCATCACTGGATAAATCAAATATTTGATCCATATTATCTTTTTCGTCATCTGACAATGAAAATGCAAGTTTATGTGGTTCGTATCTATATACATAACAAATGAAACCAAAAGAAATAGCTAAATCTGAAAGTTCATTACTTCTATAATCTTTTCTAATACTAATAATTTCATTAGCTAAAAGTGCAGATTTAATTCGATCTGGATTTTCATTAACCATTGAATATAGTTCTCTCATTAATAATGTTCTAGTTTTAGATGTAGTATTAAATCCAGGAGTTCTTTTTATAATTTTACCTTTATCATCAAAGTGATCAGTAAAATACATCTTGTATGAAACATCTGGATTCATAGCTAATCTTTCTACTAATTGATGATCATAATTTGCTTCAACTACTAACAAACAATTTGGATATAGTTCAGTAGCAGCAAAAATGATTTCTTCTTCAAAATCTATTATTCTAAGTTTACCAGTAAATTCAGCTACTTGATTTAAATCTTGATCAGTTATAACTATAGCTGAATTACATATTCCAGTAGAAGATGCAACATCGACCCCAATTATATAACTTTTACTTTCATCAAATTGTTCAAAGATTCTCCATTGTCCTTTAAAAACTTGAGTTAAATCAATACTAGCACTAGTTTCATCATCAAAATAAGCTCTATCAATAACTTCTATTGGTTCTTGAGTTTCTTGTATCTTTTTAGAGATAGCTTCATTATCTGAAAATAATGAATCTTTACTCATAATAAATTGGAGTTCCAATTCTTGAGAAATAATAACTGGATCATATCCAACTAAACGTTTTTGTCTTTCTAGCCATTCAGCATCAGCAAATGGAGCATCTGAATAATGAATCTTTAATGGAGCATATAAATTAACTCCTTGCAAGGCAAGTTTCCAATTATCATGAAACCATTTTCCTTTTCCAGTAGTACCATTTGGTGTTGATAAAATTATAGTACCATAAGGTATGTTATGTTCTTTAGCATATTTATGAACAGTACCCATTGAAAAAGCCATTGCATCATACGCTTCTTTAATATGTGGAATGTGAGCAGCTTCATCAATAACTAAAAATGTAAGACTTTTACTTCTTAAAACTGCTCCCGGATTTGAAGTTCCAACTGCAGCAGATACAATCCTACTACCTGAAACAGTTTCAATAACTTGTTTAGCATCTCCGATAAGTTTGGGTTTTAAGAATTCAGGTAATAATTCTATCATGTTTCTTGCTTTTCTTACAAAGTCTGTTGCTTCTGAACCATCTTTACTTATAACACCAATAGTAATATTTGAATAAAATAAGACTAGATACACACACCAAGCTTGACTTATAGTAGAAATACCAATTTGTCTACTCTTTAGAACAATAGCGTAATGTTTATCTTGTAAAAGACGTATTAATTGTTTTTGTTTACCATAAATAGGCATAGTAATTTCTTCACCTGGAAGTTCTATTTTTATATAATGTGAAATGAAATATAAAGGATCTTCTTTACACTTTAACCCTTCTTCAATGTAGTAATACTTATCAGCATTTAAGACCATATTGTATTACTCCTTACTAAAGATACTTCAGTTAAACATCTCCAATCAGACGAAGATAATAAAGAAAATCTTTGTGTTAAAGATTCAATCATATAATTTCCTGCATACTTTACGTACTTAGGATCTTTAACTTTAATATTTAAAGTATAACCAGGTTGTAAAAATTCTGCAGTACTAACTTCAAATAAATATGCTATTGTTCTACTTCCATAGAGTAATAATTCTCCAAACAAAGAATTTGACCAAGATTCAGAATTATCATTACCAGTTTGTGAAGTAACAATAACTGAATTATTTATTTTGTTAATTATAGAACTAGCATTTTCACTAGGATCCATTGTACCATAATCACTTGCTACTTGACTTCTATTAAATTCTGTTTTGCTATATAATGTATTAGATGGTTTCGTAACAGTTATATATTTTGAAGTTGAAGTCATTGCTTGTTCATTCTTAACAGAAATCTCACCTAAACAAACATAACTATTTGGAGTAATGTATGATTGATAAATATCAGAAGCAGTACTAGTTTGATCAGATACAAAAATTGTAGATTGAAATGCTTTCTTAGAAATAGCTTCTTTTACATCTTGTATATTTACTATACATTTTGTAGGATCATTATAGCTAGGACAAATGGTTTTTGGACATATATAAGGAGTAAGACCAAAATAAAAATCTAAGTCGTCTAATTGTTGTAAATAGGGTTTTTGTACTACTACAATTTGCTCATAGTTTGTAACATTCATTTTATTATACAAAACTTGCTCTACTAGTTTTTTATCAGTGATATCAATTAATACATCTTGTACTTTAGTATTATGATAAACCTTATTGATAGTATTTGTCCAAGATACAATAAGACAAGGTTCTACCCAAAAATAAACAGTAAAGTCTCTATTCATATTTCTAGTATCTGATAAACTATCATTGATAGAAGACATTACTTGATTTAGATTTGCAGGTATTAAATTATATTCGTTTATTCGTTTGATACTTGATGATCTTATATAAGATGTAATTATCAACTGAAATCTTTGTATTTCTTGACTTAAGTATTGAAATACCATTCCATTCAGTTTCATTCCAAATGTAGGTACATCATATACTACAGAATGTTGTAGTTCAAAGTCATGTACAAATTTGGATATATCACTATTAGATCCATTTTTATACTGGACTTTAAGAACTACTTGATAAGTTGAGAAATTACTCATTATGTTTATTCTAATTTAGCATTAGCGTATAAACTTGAAGATATTCCTGAAATAGTTCCAGAAAATTTTGCTATGAACTTATTCTTTTCAGTTTCTAAGATATCCATAGTAAAATCTGAATCAAAAGGAAAGTCAAATACTGAACATGCTATTGATAGTTTAACATCAGATAAATCTGTATCCATAGTTATCATCTTAGCAGTTCTAGTATTGCTGTACGATTTAAAAAATAAAGTTGCTTTATTCTTTATTGATTCAATATTAAAAACAGTGGTCTGAAAGTTATCTCGTATAGCTTTAATCCTTGATAACAAATATTCATTTATCTTAACTGAAAGTTTACTTTCTTTAGTATCAAAACCAAATTGTTGAAATACATCATCTGGGAGAAATTTACAACTTAATGACTTTTCTACTGGTCTTCTTATATTGATAAAAGAAAGATCATCTTTAATACTAATAGCATCATCAGTTGTTTCAATATTTATTTTACCATTTTCATCAAAAGGGATAAACGATTTATAAAGAGGAAGGAATGATTTTATTATTTGAACTTCCATTTGTAACGGAACATCTAATTGTAAGTCTACTACTAGAGTTTTAGTAACGTCACTTTCTCTAATTCTACCATTATTAATTATACAATCATCAAATCCTGCTGCAGCAATTCCTGTTAAGATGTTTACAAAACGAGTCCATTGATCTTTGTTCAATTCCATAAAAAAGTCCTCCGATTAAATTAATTTGTTGTTACATTACTTGAACCAGTTGCAATTGTCATAATTAGACAACCTACTACAGGGTCTCCCACTCTTGCTACACTTAAGTTATTAGCCTGAACATTTGGAGATCCACTAACTATAATTCCAACATGTCCACAACCACCAATTAAGACATCTGTAACTCTAGCTTGTCCTAAATTATTAGTTGTTACATTTGGACTGGCAGTTATGATAACTCCTACCATAGGAATACATGTTGGATTTGAATGACAACAACATATTCCTATGGCAATATCAGTAAGTCTTGCATTACTAGGCATTTTGGTTTAAAGATTGGAAATAATTTATAAGTAATTCTTTAAGTTGTAGTTCATCAATGTCTTTTTGTTTAGATACTATTTTCTCCGATTCAGAAAAAACCATTTTAGTAGCTTCTCTAATTTCCTCATCAGAATACTTATCTGTAGGTAAACTTCTCCCTACAAACATAAATTTCAATGATGAATTATCATTTTTATTGTATTCTAAGTTATTAACTACTTGTTTAATGAGCCAAAACTGTTTCTTATCCATGATAATAGTCCTCCAATTTGAATTCTATATTTGTTCATTTAGTTTAAAGTAAAGAACTTAACGTTGTTGTTATACTTGATAATTGTCCCGTAGGATCTATACTTGGACTAACACTTGAAAATACTTGTTGTAATCCACTAATATGTGATGATACATCTGGCGGATTAATAGACTTAGCAGTTGCTACATGTAAAATTGATTGAAGTATTTGAGGTGGAACTTGTTGGATATTACTTTGAGATAAATTTGCTATTCCAACCGATTGGTTAATTTGACTTAAATTAGGTATTCCATATTGTACTATTGTATTTAAATTTGATGAAGGTATTTGTTGCAAGTATTGTGTTATTGATTGTAGATCAAGTCCTGGAAAGACATTGCTCATATTTACAAGAGTATTATTCTGAACAGCAGAAGTTAATCCTTGCACTCCTAAAGTATTAGTTAAAGTTTGTAAATTATCAAATCCAATTCCATTTAACGGAGATAAATAAGGAGCTACATTTTGTTGAATATCATTAGCTGCTTGAGATTGAACTTGCATAACTTGTTGTAATGATCCTGGTAATTGTATACTAGTACTAGCAGAACTCCCAATAGAGTTTAGATTAAGACCTGAACTAGTAGATCCACAAATACTACTCATAGCTGAAGTGACAGCATTTGTTGCTGTGCTTACTGCATTTGTTATTCCAGATAACGAATTAAAAACAGTATTTAAGTCATCAGAAGCCATAGCAAACAACCCTTGAGTTATTCCACCCGTTATACTAGTTGTTCCATTTAGAATACCACTTACAACTTGACCTACTACATCTTCTACTGGAGATAATAAACTTCCTACAGTATTTAAAACATTACCAGTTACATTTCCAACAATATTTGAAAATTGAGACCATGATTGAGATACTTGTCCTAACATGGATGTTAAAGGAGAACCTAAACAACCAGATGACATTAAAGTAGAAGCTTGAGAAACTAGTGAACTTGCTACAGTAGAATGCATACTAGTAGCCATGGTTGTAGCTAAATTTGTAATTTGACTAGTATTCATATCAGTTAAATTTCCAGAAGTTAAAGGACTCCATATAGATGTAATTGCATTTTGACTATTTGTATTTAATCCTGATGATGAACTTAGTACTTGTTGAGCAATGTTATTTACATTTTCATTTAGAGAATTAGAAGACATAGAATTTGATTGCGGCGCTAAAGTTCTTAAAGCTTGAATTTGAGATTGAAAAACATTACTACTATTACTATTTTGAACTAAGTTCAAATGATTAGCTAGTTGATAAAGTAGATTCGGATACATTCGTACCTCCTTTAAATAAATAGGGTCTAGTTACTCTATCTCTATATAACTCTCTATCAATAAACCAAACAGGTAACTCTTTTCTACAATATCTATACCATTCTGGTTTTAGCATGACTCTTTGATATACTCGATCAAAGTTTACAAGAATGTCATCAAGCTTTGGCATCCAATCATTAAATAGAAAGTTAGGCAAATCTTTAAAATCAAGAGTTAAGTTTAAATTAGTAAATCCTCTTCGTCTAAGTTCTTCTTTTATTAGTTCATGCCTATTCTTTAGGTATAACAACTTATCTTTGAAAAATAAGATATGACCTGTACCTAATACATAATTTTGAGGTATTCCTTCTAATTTTCTTGATTTAAAAGATTTTTGAATTGCATCAATAGCAAACATATATTCTAGATATTCTGCTCGTAGATGTTGATCTGCTAAGAACTCAACATCAATAGTATTAATTCTGGTCACAGAAATCCTCCTAAATCATATTAATATTGTTTTTGTACATCTCTATTGGATATATAAACTGTAAACACTTTCTCCAATAGTATTCATGATTTACTTCTAAATCAAACGTTTCGAAGTCATTAACTTTATAAGATTCATCACCTACAATTACTATATTGTTCACAGCAAAAACTGAAGTTGGTAATCTTAAAAAAGAACTTTTAAAACTAGATAGTTTTAATTCAAATAATCTAAAAATATGTTCTACTAATTTTGGACTAATGTCTTTTGATGCTTGACCTTTTATCAATACGTCTCCATTAGCTAACAAAGCAATATAAGATTTCTTATCTTTTGATACAACCAAATGTGTAGCACTCCATTCTACTTTAAAAGAATACACGCTTCTCTTAACTAAAGGATGTTCCATAATATTATTCTTAGTAATAACAGAATCTGGAGTATACGCTACTGCCCCAGATTCATATGCTAACCTACTTATAAAAGCTCTTAATACTGAAGGAACAACCTTAAGATTTGATTGATCTCGTAATAAGTTTCCATATTGTATATTTCTTTCTTGTTTATCTTCTATTTGAGTTAAATCAATATTAGATAAATGCTTTAACAACGTAGGACCAGCTCTGTTTATATCATAGTTCTTCACCCAAAAGTGAACAGATTTCTCTGTTATAATGTTCATACATCATCATACATAAATTTCTTGACGAATTATTTCTTTTAATTTAGTATCTGTTTTATCTTTAACTATAATATATTCAGTTTGCATTGTCCCATTTGATTTGGCTCCTCGATGATACATACAAGTATGTCTACAATCTAATCTTGCACCAATTGCTAATGGTTCTAATTTATCATTTAGATAATCCACAATCTGTTTAGTAAGTTCTTCTTGAATTTGTGGTCTAGCTGAGAAATAAGTTACTATCCTAGAAAACTTGGATAATCCAGCTACTTTTTGGTCAGGAATATAACTAATGTTACAGATACCAAAGAAAGGCATAAAATGATGAGAACACATACTTTTAACTTCCATATTTTTAACAGTAACACAACTATGATTATCATTAGTATTTTCAAATACTGTTAATTTAGGTGGATCTGTATAGCAACCAGATAATAGTTCGTTATACAACATTTTAGCAATTCTCTTAGGAGTATCTTTTACATGTTGTAACGGAACTCCATTTTGATCAAGTTGTAAAATTTCAAAGATAATTTTTTGAAATTCTTCTTCTAACTGTGACAGAACATTATCATTAACCATTAAAGCACCTCCAAAAAATAAGAATTAATTTTTACTTAAGATTACTTCAGAATTGGGATTATATATAACTTTCAATCCAAGTTGTTCTTTAACTCTCGTACAAAAATCAAATATAAAATCCTTTATTGTAAAATCAAATTTAACTTTATCCCATGTGGATTTTGCAAACATAAGACAATATTTAGAAACAGTATCATATTCTTTCATCGTATTAACTCTCTCATAATTTAGCAAGTATGATTTTTCTGTTATTGGAATTATCTTACTTCCTTGTTTTATAGAACCTACGTATCTTATTTTGTTCTTCTTATTTATTACTTTAGCTCCTACTACTCCAGT
>Ga0315298_1005525_pt1 | contig 17891 bp, 15 predicted proteins | sample WHS_1_MG_FD_203077 | JGI IMG/M metagenome (GOLD analysis project Ga0315298, IMG submission 203077) | Extremophilic microbial mat communities from Washburn Hot Springs, YNP, Wyoming, USA - WHS_1_MG | ecosystem: Environmental > Aquatic > Thermal springs > Hot (42-90C) | place: USA: Wyoming...
TGGGGGTATCACGCACGCGCCACTCGCCAAAATGCTCGTACAGCCCACGCGTGACCTGGAACGGTCCGCCGTAGCGACCGACGTCTTCTCCAAAGATGCAGACGGTCGGGTCGCGCTCCATCTCTTCCCGCAAAGCTTCGTTGATGGCATCCCGATAGCTGATCTCACGTACGGCCATGATGACGTATCCTTATGCGTAGACGTCTTCCCAGAGGGTGGCGATGGCCGGCTCCGGGCTGTCCATGGCGAACTGCACCGCGGCCTCGATCTCCGCCTCGGCGCGCTGGTTCATCTCTTCCAGTTCCGCTGGCGCGAAGCCAGCCTGTTCCACCAGGTACTTGCCGAAGCGTGCGATGGGATCGCGCTCCGGCGTTTTCCACTGTTCGGCCTCGCCGGCCGGCCGGTACGTAAGGGGATCGCCGACGGTATGGCCTTCCCAGCGATAGGTCTTGGCGACGATAAAGGATGGGCCTTGGCCGGCGCGCGCCCGCTCCACGGCCTGGCGCACCGTCTCATATACCGCCAGGACGTCGTTGCCGTCCACGGGAATCCCTTCCATGCCCAGCCCCAGGGCGCGCTGTTCGAGACGTTCAACGGCGAAGAAGGGCCGGCTGGGGCTGAACTCGGCGTACTGATTCTCCTCGCACAGGTAGATGACGGGGAGCTTCCACAGCGCGGCCATGTTGCCGGCTTCCAGCAGAACCCCCTGGTTGGCGGCCCCGTCGCCGAAGAAGCAGACCACCACCTGGCGGGTGCCGCGCACCTTGGCGGAGTAGGCCGCACCGGTGGCGATGGCGATGCCGCCGCCCACAATGCCGTTGGCACCCAGGATGCCCAGGTCCAGGTCGGCGATATGCATGGAGCCGCCCTTGCCCTTGCAGTAGCCGGTGGCTTTGCCCAGCAGTTCGGCCATCATGCGGCGCGGGTCGCCGCCCTTCGCCAGGCAGTGCCCGTGCCCGCGATGGGTGCTGGTGATATAGTCATCGCGGTTCAGCGCGGCGCAGGCGCCGACCGCCACGGCCTCTTCGCCGGTGTAGGTATGGGTCGAGCCGCGCACCAGGTCCTGCTGGAAGAGCCAGCGGGCGCGCGATTCAAAGTGGCGGATGAGCCACATCCGGTAGTACATGTCGGCGAGCTTTGCACGATCCAGTGTCATGTGCCTTGTGCTCCGTCAGGTACGTCTTATCGCATCAACAGGCCGGCGTTGATGTCAATCGTGGCGCCGGTGATGGGATCCGCCGCCGGCGAACACAGGAATGCCACCGCCTCCGCCACCTCCTCCGGACGGATGAGGCGGCCGATGGACATGCGCTGTCCCAGGTCCTGCCGCAGTTCCGCCGGCCACTGGGCGGTCAGGTCCGTTTCCAGGGTGGCCGGCGCGATGGCGTTGACGGTGATGCCGTGCGGCGCCAGCAGGCGGGCAAAGGATTTGGTCAGGCCCAGGAGCCCGGCCTTGCTGGCGGCGTAGTGCACCCCGACGGCGATGCCGCCCATCTGGCCGGCCAGGGAAGAGATGTTGATGACCCGGCCCCAGCCGGCCGCACGAAGGAGGGGCAGAGCGGCTTGGGTGCACAGGAACGCCCCTTTGAGATTGATGTTCAGCACGCGGTCCCATTCAAGTTCGCTGATCTGCTCCACAGGGGTCAGGGGGCAGATGCCGGCGTTGTTGACCAAGATATGCAGCCCCGGCAGGCCGGCGAAGACGGCGCGCACCTCTTCGGCGTTCGATACGTCGAAGACGCGGGTAGCGACCAGACCGCCCTCTTCGGAGATCAGGCGGGCGGATTCCGCCAGCGCCGCCTGGTCAATGTCGGCCAGGATGATTTCGGCGCCGAGCCTGGCGAGCCGCCGGCTGATGGCCCGCCCTAACCCGCGGCCGGCGCCGGTGATCAATGCAGTTCGGCCCTCGAGATATCTTTCGCCCATCGAGCCCCTTCTCTCACGGGTCAAGCGTCAGCGTTTGCCCGGATCATACGCGCCCGGTGTGACGGGCGGCGAGAAAACGGTGACCAGCCGCAAAGGCTGTTCGGCGTCGACGCGGATCTGGTGGGGCTGGCCGGCGGGTATGAAGACCGCGGTGCCCGGTGTCAGAGGAGTTTCCTCGCCGTTGGCGATGATGCCCCCGCTTCCCGAGAGGATGAAGATGATTTCCTCTTCGCCGGCATGCGTGTGTGCGGCGGCCAGGGTGCCGGCGGGGAATTCGGCAACGCCGAACGCCAGATTGCGCGCCTGGCTGTTCAACGGACCCAGCAGATAGTACCAGTCCCGGCCAGGCAGATGATAGACCGTGCAGTTGTCGATGTGCGAGATTTCCAGCTTGGACATGCTTGGTTTGGTTCCTCCTCAATGTAGGCTGTCAGACGATGACCCCGTCCGGATAGCGCTGAAGGAGCAGGGGGTCATGGGGCGGGACGAAGATGTCGGCGATTTTGCGCACCTTTTCCATGGCCTGATAGCATTGTGCGATATTGACCGCCAGCCCGACCGGGTGGTTCTTTTCCAGGTTCTCGTAGTAGAAGATCGTATCCCCGGGGAAGACCGCGGTGCCCTGTTTGGTCTGTACCGTGATGGCCTGACTGCAGAGCGTATGGCCGCCGATATAGAAGGCGCCGATGCCGGGGACGATCTCGGGTGCCTCATCGTCGGCCAGGATGAGGCGGTCGCGGGCCTCGCCGGCGAAGTATGCCAGCACGTCGCGCGGGAAGAGGATGTCCGGCACCAGGGCCGGATGCGGCGGGTCCAGCGTCAGGTGCCAGCCCGTGCGCGAGATGACGAATTTGGCGTTGGGGAAGAGCTTGGCGTTGGAACAGTGGTCGTAGTGCAGGTGGGTGATGAAGACATATTCCACCTGGGCCGGGTCAATGCCCTCTTTGCGAAGCAAGAGAGGGATGTTCTGCGTCTCCATGTCCATGCGGAAGCGGCCCTCGTAGCCGACGCCGGCGACCACCAGGGGCTGAATCTCGTTGACGTCCCGCACGCCGGTGTCTATCAGCATGATCGCGCCATCGTCCCGGCGCAGGACAAACAGGAAGAAGTCCGCCACCATCCATTCGCCCCAGCGCGACATGTAGAACATCTGCGGCCCGGGGACGCTTTGTTCGCAGTATTTGATGGCCTTGATACTGTACGTTGCCATGGGTGCCTTCCTTTCGCTCGGTCTGTTACTGGAGGAAGACCGATGTGCCGCCGTCCACGACGAGCATGGCGCCGGTGCACCAGTTGGCGTCATCGCTGGCGAAGAAGAGCACCGGGCCGGCGATGTCCTCCGGCCGGCCGATGCCGCCCAGCGGGGCGCGTTTTTCCCAGTAGGCGCGCACCTCTGGTTGTGCCAGCACGTGCCGGTTGATATCGGTTTCCACCGTGCCAGGCAGTACGGCGTTGCAGGTGATGCCGTACGGCCCCAGGGCGATGGCCATGGATTTGATGAGCAGATTGATGCCGGCCTTGGAGGCGCAGTAGTGCGCCTGCTGGCGGCCGCCGAATTCCGAAGAGATGGAGCTGACGGCGATAATGCGCCCCTTGACGCCTTTCTCGATCATCACGCGTGCCACGGCCTGAGAGCAGAGGAAATAGCCCTTCAGGTTGGTATCCAGCACTTGGTCCCACAGCTCCTCTGTGATATCCAGAAATTCGGCGAAGGGACAGATGCCGGCGTTATTGACCAGGATGTCAATGGTGCCCCATTTCTCGACCACCTTCTGCACCATGGCGTCCACCTGGGCTTTGTCGGACACGTCGGCCTGGATGAAGATAGCCTCGGAGCCGGCCTCCTCAATCTGGCGGACGGTTTCCATCCCTTCCGTTTCATTCCTTCCGACCACCGCCACCCTGGCGCCTTCCTGCCCGAAACGCACGGCGATGGCGCGTCCGATGCCGCGTGTGGCGCCGGTCACGATGGCAACCTTGCCTTTCAGGCGCATGGCCGCATCCTCCTGCTATGACCCGATAGAAATGAGGTTATTTGTACACGCCGTGCTTCATGGCCGCGGCGATGAAGGCCTCGACGTTTTCCATGGGTGTGTCGGCCTGGATGATATGGGCCGGCGCAATCATGTAGCCGCCGCCGCGCCCCAGCACCGCGATCTTCTGCTTGACGTCTTCCTCGATCTGCTCCGGCGTGCCGAAGGGCAGGAGCCACTGCTGGTCAATCGCCCCCCAGAAGGAGAGGCGGTCGCCGAATTTGGCCTTGAGCTCCTCCGGCTCATGGCCTGGGACGTTGGGCTGGACGGGGTTGAAGACCTCCATGCCGACATCGGCCCACTCGCCGAGGATGGGTGCCACCGCGCCGTCGCAGTGCTGCATGATGATGACGTCGGGATTCATGGCTTTTAGCTCGGCGTAGATCTGTCGGTAGCGTTCCTTGAAGTATTTGCGCCACATGTTGGGGGAGATGAGCATGCCCTGCTGGGAGCCGAAATCGTCGCCGGCCCATATGCCGTCCACCCCCATAGATACCAGCTTTTTCCCCACGGCCAGGGCAAAGTCCTTGCACTTGTCGATCAGCACATCAATGTATGGCTCACCGCGCGCCATGTCGATCAGCAGTTTCTCCAGCCCCACCAACTGCTGCATCATGTCGAACATGGTCAGTTCCATGTCGCCGATGATGAAGTACTCGTCCTTGTACTTCTCGATGTAATACGCGGCGTCGTCGTAGCGCCCGTCGGCCAGTGGGTCGGGGAAGGGGAACTCCTCGACCTCCTTCGGGTCGGTGACATGGGCCATGGGGTGCTGGATCACCTCCATGTAAATCGGCCCCTGCCGCATCTTCATCCCGAACTCGTTGATGATGTTGCCCTCTTCATCGGTGGGGTGCTGATAGCCGCGCGGCAGGCTGGCGCCAACCACCACGCAGTCACTGCCCATCGCCACCCGCAGGTCGTTGTTGGAAATGCGGTAGGTGACGTCCTCGTAATAGGCTGTGGTGAAGTGCGGCTGGATGCCGTATTTCTGGCAGAACTTCTCCGCCAGGGAACGCGACAGGTCGAATTGGATGGGGACGCGGTCGGGCAGTCCCTTGCGGGTCAGGGCGATCTTGACGCGTTCTTTCGAGTTCATGGATATCCTCCGCTGAATGGTGCGTTGGGGAGCTTCTCGGCGATATTTTCTCCCCCTAATAAGGCCGATGGGTATCAGGACACGGCCTGATACCCATCGGCGGTTGTGCCCATCGGGGTGTTACTTGGCCGCGGCCTCGACGTTATCCTTGTTGTAGATCGAGAAGGGGCCCATGAGGACGCGGAGGCCCTTGGGGCGGGTGGGGTCCTTCTCGATGGTGTAGGTGCCCATGCGGCCGGCCTCGAAGCGCTCACCGATCTCGCCCTTGATGGCGCCGGTGGCCAGGAGGTAGGTGACGTAGTAGGTCAGGTAGCCGAGGTCGGTGAAGCTCCAGAGGGCGAACTCTGGGGCGCAGCCGTTGAGGGTGTAGGAGACCATCTCGACGGGGAGGCCGAGGCCGGAGACCTTGACCTTGTCGCAGAGGCCCTCATCCTGCATGGCCTTGGAGGCGGCGGCGATGCCGATGGTGGTGGGGGCCATGATGAGTTCCATGTCGGGGTACTTGTCGACGAGGGCGAGGGCCTGGCGGTAGGAGTCCTCGAACTGGTCGTTGCCGTAGACGATGTCGAGGAGCTGGAGCTTGGAGTACTTGGGATCGGTCTTGAGGACCTCCTTGAAGGCGGCGATCCAGGCGTTCTGGTTGGCGGCGTCAGGGGAGGCGGAGAGGATGGCCAGCTTGCCGCCGTCCTCGCCGAGGATGTGGAGGGCCATTTCGGCCATGACACGGCCGGTCTCGTTGAAGTCTACCTGGGCGACGAAGACCTGCTCGCCCTCTGCGGAGGGGATGGGGGAGTCCCAGGTGACGACGGTGATGCCGGCCTCGCGGGCCTTCTTGACGGCGGGGACGATCTGGTCGCCGGCGTTGTTGGAGATCATGATGGCGTTGACGCGCTGGGTGGTGGCGGCGGTGATGATCTCAATCTGGCCGGCGACGCTGTTCTCGGGCGTGGGGCCGAGGAACTGGAGCTGGCCGGGGTTCTGGAGCTCCGCATGGGCCTCCTGGGCGCCGCGATGCGCCTGGTCGAAGACGATGTTGCCCAGGAACTTGGGCAGGAGCACCATGTCCACCTTCTTGCCAGGCGTCGCCTTCACCGGAGCGGCCGCGCCCTTCTCCACGCCAGGACCCGCCTCCGCCTCGACGTTGTCCTTGTTGTAGATCTTGAAGGGGCCCATGAGGACGCGGAGGCCCTTGGGGCGGGTGGGGTCCTTCTCGATGGTGTAGGTGCCCATGCGGCCGGCCTCGAAGCGCTCACCGATCTCGCCCTTGATGGCGCCGGTGGCCAGGAGGTAGGTGACGTAGTAGGTCAGGTAGCCGAGGTCGGTGAAGCTCCAGAGGGCGAACTCTGGGGCGCAGCCGTTGAGGGTGTAGGAGACCATCTCGACGGGGAGGCCGAGGCCGGAGACCTTGACCTTGTCGCAGAGGCCCTCATCCTGCATGGCCTTGGAGGCGGCGGCGATGCCGATGGTGGTGGGGGCCATGATGAGTTCCATGTCGGGGTACTTGTCGACGAGGGCGAGGGCCTGGCGGTAGGAGTCCTCGAACTGGTCGTTGCCGTAGACGATGTCGAGGAGCTGGAGCTTGGAGTACTTGGGATCGGTCTTGAGGACCTCCTTGAAGGCGGCGATCCAGGCGTTCTGGTTGGCGGCGTCAGGGGAGGCGGAGAGGATGGCCAGCTTGCCGCCGTCCTCGCCGAGGATGTGGAGGGCCATTTCGGCCATGACACGGCCGGTCTCGTTGAAGTCTACCTGGGCGACGAAGACCTGCTCGCCCTCTGCGGAGGGGATGGGGGAGTCCCAGGTGACGACGGTGATGCCGGCCTCGCGGGCCTTCTTGACGGCGGGGACGATCTGGTCGCCGGCGTTGTTGGAGATCATGATGGCGTTGACGCGCTGGGTGGTGGCGGCGGTGATGATCTCAATCTGGCCGGCGACGCTGTTCTCGGGCGTGGGGCCGAGGAACTGGAGCTGGCCGGGGTTCTGGAGCTCCTTATGGGCTTCCTGAGCGCCGGCATGGGCCTGGTCGAAGACGATGTTGCCCAGGAACTTGGGCAGGAGCACCATGTCCACCTTCTGCCCCGGCTTCGCCTTCACCGGACCGGATGGAGCGGCAGTGGGCGCCTGGGTCGGTGCCTGCGTGGGTGCCTGTGTGGGTGCCTGCGTGGGCGCTTGGGTCGGCGGCTGTGTGGGCGCCTGGGTCGGCGCGGGTGTGGCGGCCGGCGCACAAGCTGTGAGCACCAGGCTCAGGATGACCAACACGGCAACGAGACGTACGGCAATCGCTTTCATACTACTTCCTCCTTCTCCTTACTCATGGAATGGCGGGACAATTCTCGCAGTGGTGAACTACCGGTTGACGTACTCACTTTGTCTCTGCTTTCACCTCCTTTCTTTCTGCGAGGGCCGCTTGTTCGGCAGCCAGACGAGCGAAACGCCGGCGATTCAATTCAGCCCGCACCCGGGTGGCCAGGTTGGGCACGAGCACCGAGAAGATGAGCAGTGCACCAATGACGCCAGTCTGCTGTTGGAGGGTGATGTTGGACAGCGACATACCGTTGCGCAGGTTCAGGATCAGCAGGATGGACAGCAGTACACCGAGAAGGGTGCCAGAGCCGCCGAAGATATTGACGCCTCCCAGCAGCACCATGGTGATGATTTCCAGCTCGAAGCCTTCGGCGGTGCTGGCGCGCATGGCGCCCAGGCGGGCGGTGTACAGCACGCCGGCCAGGGCCGAGATCAAGCCGGAAGCAATGAACAGCACCAGCTTCACAGTCTCGACCTTGACGCCGGAAAAGCGCGCCACCTCGCGGTTGTTGCCGATGACGTACACGTAGCGCCCAAATGCGGAGTGCTGTAAGACGATATAGGCAATGATGAGCAGGAAGAAGAAGATCAGCAGGGACAGCGGGAATGGACCCAGGATGGGACGCTGGCCCATGTTGTTGATCCAATCGGGGAAGGTGGTGATGGAGCGGTCCTCGACCAGCACCCATACCAGGCCGCGGAACATGATCATGCCGGCCAGGGTGACGATGAGGGAGGAGAGCCGGCCGTAGGCGATCCACAAGCCGTTCCACAAGCCGCAGAGAAGGCCGGTGACCAGCGCCGCCGCGAGGGCGAGTTCTCCTGGATAGCCCAGCTCGATCAGGCGGCCAAGGACGCCGGCGGCAAGGCCCATCACCGATGAGACCGACAGGTCAATTTCCCCGTTGATGATGATAAAGGTCATGATCAGCGCCACGATGATCTTCTCGGCGTACAGGTAGAAGACGTTGATCTGGTTTTCCACCGTCAGGTACGCCGGCGCGCGCGCCGAATTATAGAATAGGGTGATCAGAAACAGGACGAAAAGGATGGCCTCCCATGAGCGCAGGAACTGCATCCGACGCAGGGATGCGAGACGAGTGCTCAGCATGGAATTCTTCCTCCTCTGGTTATTGTGTGCCAGCATGGGCTGTGCCATATGCTCATTCCCCATCACGCCTGCGGCATTGAGCGGGCCTTTGCTTCCGCCATTTCAGCGGTCCTGGCGGCCGCGGCGCGAGCCCAGATCAGGCGCAGACGGGCCATGATGGCGCTGTCGGTGGCGACGGCCAGCAGGATGAGGAGGCCGAGGATGGCGTTGCGCCAGAACTCGCTGATGGCCGGCCAGCGCCGCAGGCTGTAGTCCAGGGTGCCGATAAGCGTCGCGCCCAGGAAGGCACCGATGGCGGTCCCGGTCCCGCCGAAAATGTTCACGCCGCCCACCACGGCCGCGGCCACCGCGTCAAATTCCAGACCCACGCCGGCCAGCACCATCAGGTTGCCGTACTGGAGCAGGAAGAGATAGCCGCCCAGGCCGGCCAGCGCGCCGCCGATGAGGTAGGCGATGAAGACGATGCGCTGAGCGGGGAAGCCGGCGATGCGCGCCGCTTCCGGGTTGGAGCCGATGGCGTACAGCCGGCGGCCGTAGGGCAGGTATGTCAGCATGAGCTGGATGAGGATGACCACCGCGATAGCAATGCCCACCATGACGCGGAAGTCCAGGTCGCCGACTTTGAAGATGCTCCAGCTCGCGAACTGGCGCGCCCACATCGGTAAGCGGTGGGCGGAGACGATGCCGCCTTCGGGGGCGGAGTAGAGCACAATGGCGGTGCGGTAGATGGCCATGGTGCCGATGGTGGTGATGATGGCCGGCACCCGCCCATAGGCGATGATGAGACCGTTGATCATTCCCATGGCGGTCCCTATCGCGATGGCGATGAGCGCGGCCGGCACCGGGCCTATCTCATGGTGATACGAAAGCTGGACGCCCAGGAAAAAGGCGCAGAACCCGACAATGGCTCCCAGCGACAGGTCAATGTTGCGCGTGATGGCCACCAGCGTCTGGGCCATAGCGACCACCGCGATGATGGCAATGCTGGTCGAGACGCGCACGAAGGTGCGCCCGGTATAGTAATCCGTAAGAAGGGTGCCGAAACCCAACACAATGATAACGATCAGGAACAGGGTGACCAGCTCGCGAACTTGTTCGGGCCGAAGGATGCGGGTGATGAATTTCATGCCTGTCTCTCCAGAATCGCTTCGGGATGACCCATGGCGGCGGCCATGATTTTTTCCTGTGTGGCTTCTTCGCGTGTGTAAATGCCCATCTGCCGGCCTTCATGCATCACCAGGATGCGGTCGCTCATCGCCAGCACTTCCGGCAGGTCCGACGAGATCAGGATGATGCCGATCCCCTGGGCGGCCAGGTCATTGATCATATGGTGCACTTCCACCTTGGCCCCCACGTCAATACCGCGGGTCGGCTCATCCAGGATCAGCACCTTGGGCTGGACGTTCAGCCATTTGCAGAGGAGCACTTTCTGCTGGTTCCCGCCGGAGAGGCGCTCCACGGTGTTCAGGACCGAGGGGGTCATGATGTTCAGACGCTGGCGGAATTGTTCCGCTACCTCGATCTCTTTCTGTCGCTGAATCAGCCCCAGGCCGTTCAGGAATTGGGGCAGGGTTGGCAGGGTAATGTTGGCGCAAATAGGCATAGGCATCACCAGGCCGTACTTGCGGCGGTCCTCGGTGACATAGGCGATGCCCAGCTCCATGGCCTGCTGAGGGGAGCGGATGCGGACGGATTTGCCGTCAATGATGATTTCGCCGGCGTCGGCTGGCTCAATGCCGAACAGCGCCAGGGCGACGTCCGTGCGGTGGGAGCCGACCAGGCCGGCGAAGCCCAGCACCTCTCCCCGCCGCAGGTCGAAATTAACGTCGTAAAAGACGTTCTGTTTGGTCAATCCCCGCACCGACAGCACCACTTCGCCGTGCTGGACGGAGCTTTTAGCGAAGAACTCCTCCACCTCGCGGCCCACCATGTCGCGAATTACCTGTTCCACCGTGACCTCACTGCGCGGCCGGGAGGAGATGAGCTTGCCGTCCCGGAGCACCGTGATGCGGTCGGCGATCTCGAACACCTCTTCCAGCCGGTGGCCGATGAACAGCACGGCGATGCCGCGATCGCGCAGGGAGCGCACCAGTTTGAACAACTGCTGGACCTCGTGCAGGGAAAGCGCCGAGGTGGGCTCGTCCATGATGAGGACGCGCACGTCCAGGGAGATGGCGCGGGCGATTTCGACGGTCTGCTGTTGCGCCACGGTCAGGCCCTGGGCGGACTGGCGCACGTCCATCACCACGCCAAGCTTGGCCAGGATTTCCTCGGCGTCCTTATACATTTGGTTCCAGCGGACGAAGGGGCCGCGGGAGCGGTGGCTGATAAAGATGTTCTCCGCCACGTTCAGGTCCGGGAAGATCATGGGCTCCTGGTAGATGGCGGCGATGCCGAGCGCCTGGGCCTCTTGTGAGTTGTGGATGACCACTGGCCGGCCCTGTACCCGGATCTCGCCCGTGTCCGGCTGGTGGACGCCGGTGGCAATTTTGATGAGGGTGGATTTGCCGGCGCCGTTTTCCCCCACCAGCGCATGGATTTCCCCAGGGTAGATGGCCAGGGAGACGTCATCCAGCGCCTGGGTCATGTCGAATCGCTTGGAGATATGCAGCAGTTCGAGAATCGGTTCCGTCATGGCATTTCCTCTTGGGCAATAGGTAATTCGTACACGGCAGAATCAACGTCCTGCGGGTAATACAGGTTGATGTTGTCGCGCGAGATAAACACGTGCTCGTTGAAAATGGCCGGCGGGACCGGCTGGCCGGCGAGGATTTTGCCGGCGATCTCGATCAGCTTGGGGCCGTAGCGCTCGGGCCAGTAGGCGGTGGAGCCGATGATGCGCGACTGCGGGTTTCGTATCTCCTGGCGCACCTGCCGGTCGGCGCCCTGTCCCACCACCACCAGGTCCTCCTCGCGCCCCAGTTTGCGGGCCGCCCGCACCGCTCCTAATGCCGCCTCATCGTTGAAGCACAGCACGGCGATGCGGTGGACGGACGGCATTTCCTGAAGGAGCCGGTATATTTGTGCTTCGCTCATGCGGCAGTTATTGCCGCAGTTGATGCTGTGGATGCGCTCCGCCGGCAGCGGCCCGAGGATTTTCTGCAGGCCGTCGAGCTGGCCCTGCATACGGGCGGCGGGCAGTTTGCCGGCGCGCGGCTCCTCGAGCATGATCACCTGCTCCACATGGCCCTGCCAGTGGCGGAGGATCCATTCCCCGAGGGCCAGGCCGGCCAGATGGCCGGCGCGGTAGTTATCCACGCCGAAGAAGGTGGCGCCCACCATGGGGATGTCCACGGCGATGACGGGGATACCGGCGCGCTGGAACTTGTCCATGAGCTGGGGGCCGGCATGCTCGTCCAGGTGGTATTCGATGACCAGGTGGACGCCGGCGGCGATCAGCTCGTCCGCGACGCGCAGGGCCACCTCGGTGTCCATCTGATTGTCGCGGGCGATCAACTCCATATCGGGAGCTGTCTGGATAGCCCGCTCCAGGCCGCGGCGCACATCAGCGGCGAAGGGCAGGGCGTCGCTGAGGTTGGCGAAGCCGATCTTGTAGCGCTTCGGTCTGGGCGGATGCCGGCTGGGTGGGTAGGTGGAGGCGTTCTCCTCACTGCACACCGTGAGCTGGACCGGGGTTTGGCGCAGTTCTTCGATGTAGGTGGGGGCGATCTGGTCATCGGTGAAGATATGGGCGATCTGCTCGATGGTGGCGAACGAGGTGAGGTCAACCCGTCCGAATTTGCTGGAGTCTATCAGCGCTATCACCCGCTCCGCGCTCTGGATCATCAACCGCTTGAGTTCGATCTCGGGCAGGTCTACTTCGGTGAGGCCGGCGGACACCGAGAATCCCGTGCAGGAGACGAAGGCAGTGCGGGCATGGAGGTTGCGCACGATTTGCTCGCCCAGACTGCCGCCGACCGATGTGCCATCGGGCCGCACCTTGCCGCCGATGAGGATGACCGTGTGAGAGAGGTTTTTGGCCAGGGCGAGGGCGATCTCTATGCCGTTGGTGATAACCGTCAGGTTTTTGCGCTTCTGCAGGTACGGGACCATGGCATAGACGGTGGTGCTGGCGTCGAGCATAATCGAGTCGCCGTCTTCCACCAGTTCCGCCGCCCAGCGGGCGATGCATTCTTTGGCGCGCACGTTCGTGCGAGCGCGAGCCGCAAATGTGGGGCTGATGAAGGTGTGGTGGTCGGGGACGATGGCGCCGCCGCGCACGCGCTGGATCTTGCCGGCGCTCTCCAGCGCCTTCAGGTCGTTGCGAATCGTGCCCTCCGATACGCGTAGCATCTGGGCCAACTCACTCACCGTGATGCCCGGTGTCTGGCGCAGTAATTGTAAGATGCTTGCCTGCCGTTCGAGAGGGAGCACCGCAACCGTCCCGCAGAGTTCTGATTGCGCGCGATTGTCGAAAATTGACGGAGCGTTGTTGGATTTTGCTATTTATAGCATAGCAGATTTTTGCTTATTTGTCAAGAGCCTGCGCAACATTTTGCGGGACAAATATGGGCCGGTGCTCCCTCTTTTGTGTGCAGATGCCGGCACTGCCGGCACGCGTCAGCCGCCGGCCTCCAACGGATAGCGCGCCATAATGGCACACAGCTTGTCGTACGCTTCATCCCAGCCGGCGGTCTGCGCCGGCTCATAGACGGACAAGGGGAAGGACTTGCGGATCAGCTCGCGTCCCTCCGCCACATTGTGCAGTGCCCCCATGGCGATCATCTGCATCATGATGTTGCCCAGCGCGGTGGCCTCGATGGGGCCAGTATACACCTGCCGGCGCAGGGCGTCCGCGGTGAACTGCGAGAGCAGGCGGTTCTGCGTGCCGCCCCCCACGATGTACACCGGCTCCAGGTGATACCCCAGCATCTCCTCCAGCCGCTCCAGCACCCAGCGGTACTTGAGCGCAATGCCCTCCAGCGCACAGCGCACGACGGCCCCCTTGTCCTCCGGCACAGGCTGGCCGGTCAGCTTGCAGAAGCGGCGGATGCGCTCCGGCATGTCGCCGGGCTTGAAGAATTCCGGATAGTCGGGGTCAATGACCGCCAGGAAGGCCGGCGCTTGGCTGGCCATCTTCACCAGCTCGTCGTAGGAGTACGCCTCGCCCTGCTGTGCCCAGGTGCGCCGGCATTCCTGCACCAGCCACAGGCCCATGACGTTTTTGGAGAAACGGAAGGTGCCGGCGACCCCGCCCTCATTGGTGAAGTTGTTGCGCAGGCTGTCGGGGGTGATGATGGGGTGCGGCGCTTCGGTGCCCATGACCGACCAGGTGCCAGAGCTGATCCAGACGAAACGGGATTCTACCGCCGGCACAGCGGCGACGGCGGAACCGGTGTCATGGCAGGCCGGCGCGATCACCTGCGGGCACCGCCCCTCACTGATGCCCAGCTCCTCCCGCACCGCCGGCGTCAGCTTGCCCAGATTGGTGCCGGGCGGGATGATGGGTGGGAAGATGTGCTTCGGGATGCCCATGCGTTCCAGCAGGTCCCAGGCCCAGTCCCCCCGGCGCGGGTTGTAGAACTGCGTGGTGGTGGCGTTGGTGAACTCGCAGAATTTCTGGCCCGTCAACCAGTAATTCAATAAATCCGGGATGGTCAGGAAGGTGTGGGCGATTTCAAGCGCCGGCGACTGGGCTACCACCATCGCCAGGAGCTGGTAAAGGGTGTTGAGCTGAAGGAACTGGATGCCGGTCTGTTCGAAGATCTCGGCGCGAGGCACGCGCCGGCAGGCCTCCTCGATCATCCCGTCGGTGCGGCTGTCGCGGTAGTGGTAGGGGTTGCCGATGAGCGCGCCGGTGCGGTCCAGCAGGCCGAAGTCCACCGCCCAGGTATCAATGCCCAGGCTGGCCGGCGGGGATTCCGTGTCGCGGAAGGCCATGCCAATGGCATTCTTGACATCGCTCCAGATGCGCAGGATGTCCCAGTGCAGGCCGTCAGGGAGGCGCACCGGGCCATTGGGGAAGCGATGCAGTTCGGAGAGGGAGAGCCGGCCGCCGTCGAAGGATGCCAGCATCGCCCGTCCGCTTTCCGCCCCGATGTCGAACGCCAGATAGGTCTGTGCTGTCATGCTGTGTCCTCCTTCTCGGTTTTCGCCATCATATCAGCAAGAGGTGCGGCATTTCCACCCACTGGATGATGCGCTGGAGGAATTGGGCGGCCGGCGCGCCGTCTATCAGGCGGTGGTCGAAGGTCAGGCTCAGCCAGACGCGATGGCGCACGGCGATCATTCCCTGAAACACCGCCGGCCGCTCAACGATGCGGCCGATGCCCAACACAGCACACTGCGGCAGATGGATGATAGGGGTAAAGGCGTCCACGTCGTACATGCCCAGGTTGGTGATGGTGAATGTACCGCCGCTCATCTCTTCGGGGGTGAGCTGGCCGGCGCGCGCCCGCTCGATCAAGCGCTGGGTTTCGCGGGCGATATCCGCCAGCCGCTTGCGGTCGACGTCCCGCACCACCGGCACCAGCAGGCCGCGCTCCGTGTCCACCGCCAGGCCGATGTGCACCTCATCCCAGAGCCGGATGGTTTCTCCTTCCAGCGAGGCGTTCAGGCGCGGGAACTGGCGCAGGGCGCGGCCGGCAATATACAGGAAAATATCATTGTAGCTGACGGGGATGCCGGCTTCATGGAACTGCCGGCGCAGTTCCACCAGCGCGGTGGCGTCGGCCTCGGACATCAGCGTGACCGGGGCGGTGGTCTGCCGGCTTTCGAGCATGCGCTGGGCGATGACCGCCCGCGGGCCTTCCAGCGGGATGGTCTGCATGACGGCGATCGTCGGCGGGGTAATGGCCGGCCCTGTGGTGACAGGGGGAGCTTTCACCGCCGCCTGGGACTGCAGGTACGCCCGCACGTCCCGCTCGACGATGGCGCCCTGGGGGCCGGTGCCCTGCAGGGTTTGCCAGGGGACGTTGTGTTCTTCCGCCAGCCGGCGGGCGCGCGGCGAGATGAATATCCGGCCGGCCGGCGGGGTGGTGGGCGGTTTCGCCGCCGTCGCGGGGGCAGGCGTGGGCGGCACGGGCGCGCCGGCAGGCGCCGCCGGCGGCGGTGCTGGAGCCGGCACGGCCTCTGCTTCTTCCCCAGGTGCGAGGATGCGGGCGATGGGGGAAAGCACGCGCACCTTTTGGCCGGGCTGGGCGGCGATATGGCGCAGGATGCCGGAGGCCGGCGCCTCGATGTCCAGCGTGGCTTTATCGGTCTCGATGGCGTACAGCTTTTCGCCCTGGGTCACCGCCTCTCCCTCGCGCTTGTACCAGGTCACCAGGGTGACAGTATCCACGGTCTGGCCCAGGGGTGGGACGAGCACATCCGTTGCCATGGGATTCCCTCAGAGTATGGACTTCACAGCCTGGACAACGCGCTCCGCGCTGGGGACATAGAACTGCTCCATCGGCGGCGAGAAGGGAGGGGGAGTGTCCGGCGCGCTGACGCGCACGATGGGCGCGTCCAGCCAGAAAAAGGCTTCGGCGGCGACCATGGCGGCCACGTCCGCCCCCCATCCGCCGGTATAGTTGTCCTCCTCGACGATGACCAGCCGGCCGGTCTTGCGCACGGAGTCAAGGATCAGCTCTTTGTCCAGCGGCACCAGCGTGCGGGGGTCGATCACCTCCGCCTCGATGCCTTCCTTCGCCAGTTGCTCGGCGGCCTCCAGCGCGCGGTACACGGTGAGCAGTTTGCCGACGATGGTGACGTCCTTGCCCTCACGTCGGATGATGCCCTTGCCGATGGGCACCAGGTATTCCTCCTCGGGCACTTCCCCCACCGGGCTGAGGGCGCCGCGCTCGGCGCGCGGCCCCTTACTGCCGTAGAGCAGTTTGTGCTCAAAGATGATGACGGGATTATCGTCGCGCACCGCGCTTTTCAACAGGCCTTTGGCGTCGTAGGCGGTGGCCGGCGCCACCACTTTCAGGCCCGGTATGTGGGTGAAAAAGGCCTCCAAGCTTTGGGCATGTTGGGCGCCGCGGCCGGTCGCCCCCACGGGGGCGCGCAGGACCAGGGGGACCTTGACCGTGCCGCCGGACATATAGGTCATCTTGGCGGCCTGATTGGCGATCTGGTCCATGGCGCAGAAGAGGAAGTCGCCGTACTGCACGTCGGCGATGGGGCGCAGGCCGGCCATGGCGGCGCCGATGGCCACGCCGATCAGCCCAGTTTCCGAGATGGGGGTGTCCAGAATGCGCTCATGCCCGAATTCCTCAGAGAGGCCCAGGGTAACGGTGAAGGCGCCCCCAAATCCGCCGGGGATGCCGATGTCCTCGCCGATGCAGAAGACGCGCGGGTCGCGCCGCATTTCCTCCCGAATGGCCTGTCGCAGGGCTTCCGCAATGGTCATCAGCGCCATGGCTTATCCCTCCTCCGACCAGAATACGTGTTTGAGGGTGTCCTCCGGGTCGGGCAGGGGACTTTCCTCGGCGAAGCGCACCGCGTCGTCAATGAGGGCCTGGACCTCCTGTTCGATGCGCTCCAGGGTTTCATCGGTGGCCAGGCCCAGTTCCTTCAGCCGGCCGGCCAGCCGCGGGATGGGGTCGCGCTTGGCCCATTCTTCCTCTTCCTCGCGCGAGCGGTAGGTGCGCGGGTCACTGCGGGAATGTCCGCACAGCCGGTAGGTCTTGGCCTCGATCAGCGTCGGCCCCTCGCGCCGGCGGGCGCGGGCGATGGCCTCGCCGGCGACCCGGTAGACCGCTTCGACGTCATTGCCATCCACGATGACCCCCGGCATGCCGTAGGCGGCCGCCCGGTCGGCGACGTTCTGAATCTTAAAGGCCTTGAAGAAGGGGGTGGAGGCGGCGTACAGGTTGTTCTCGCACACGTAGACCACCGGCAGGTCCCAGATGGCGGCCATGTTCATGGCCTCGTGCACCGCGCCCTCGTTGGCGGCGCCTTCGCCGAAGAAGCAAACAGTGACGCGGTCCTTGTCCAGCCATTTGGCGGCCAGGGCGGCGCCGGCGGCCAGCGGGGCGTTGGCGCCGACGATGGCCACCGCGGGGAACATGCCCACCCGCACATCTCCTACATGCATGGATCCCCCCTTGCCCTTACAGCAACCCGTGACCTTGCCGTACAGCTCCGCCATAATGGCGCGCGGCGCCACGCCTTTGGCGATGGCATGGCCGTGGGGGCGGTGGGTGCTGAAGAGATAATCATCGGGGCGCAGATGCGCGCAGATGCCGGCGGCCACCGCCTCCTGCCCGATGTACAGGTGCAGGGTGGAGGGGATACGCCCCTGCATGAAGAGGTAGTTACAGCGCTCCTCAAAGCGCCGGATGGTCAGCATGGTTCGATATAGTTCCAGCAGAGGGATATCTGCCTGATTCATGGATCCGCTCACCCCCTCAGATGTTTTTCGGGGCAAACTTGGGATGGAACTCCGGACCGCGGTAGCCCCAGGGACACTGTGGGCGTTTGCGGATGCCTCAAA
>Ga0315298_1005526_pt1 | contig 17890 bp, 10 predicted proteins | sample WHS_1_MG_FD_203077 | JGI IMG/M metagenome (GOLD analysis project Ga0315298, IMG submission 203077) | Extremophilic microbial mat communities from Washburn Hot Springs, YNP, Wyoming, USA - WHS_1_MG | ecosystem: Environmental > Aquatic > Thermal springs > Hot (42-90C) | place: USA: Wyoming...
CCATCTTGAGATAGTTGGCCATGTCCTTCCTCCTCCTTTCAGGAGGAGTTTGGACCCCTTATCCTACTATCTCAAGTGGCCGGTTTTGAGGTGCCGATAGGTGGCCGCTTTTGGGTGCTGATTAACAACTGATAAAGGAAGAATCAGTAAAGCCACTTTGATCAGAAACTTTCAATGCGCTTATGCCGATGCATGGACAGTTGCGCTTAATATTGCAGAATTCCTTGTAAATTACGAATTGGCGAAATTATATGGTATTGAGGTACACAAAGATTAAGCAATTCATAGGATGATGTTAGATGTTATCCTCTATCTCCTCTTCAGCATCAAAAATTCGTTATTGTCACTCTGGAATGCATCGAGGTTTTCGGAATGCTCAATTAGCTGAATAGCTGAGATTGGCTTGATGTGAAAGGGGAATAAACTAGTGGAATTGAGAATTACCTGTAGTTCTTTGGGGCTTTCTGGTTGGGTGTGAAGAACGGCTTCTATCAGCCAAGAAATAAGCCTTCTATCCTTTATTTCCTTGGACAGTCCATATGTATAAATACCTTTAGAAGGCGTATCCCGCAAAACACCCCAATCGACGAAGCTACGCAACACCCTTCGTGTAGCTCTGGAAACCGTTTCCCGTTCACCATAGTGCTCGCATATGCGTTGTTGCACCTGGCTTAATGCAACGGTTCCTTGAAGTCGAAGAAGTCGGCCAACATGGGCGGCAACGGCTCCCCAAAACGGATAAACCGCCATCAACATGCCCCAATGAACAGCGATATGATCATGGCGCGGCAAGTTCGAAAGAAGTACTAGGCCTTCCCGGCGAAGGTAGCTGAGTTCCTTGGGCGGCCTAACCCAGACCTTCATCAGGATAGAGATCGCCTTTTCCCGGTTCCCACGTGGGGCATCCCCCTCGACGGACAGCTTATCTTTAAGCAGTGCTTGAAGGGCGCTATAGATGGATGCTTCATCATTTCCGGCAAGCACAAGGTTGGCTGTAAATTCCAGCCATTCAAGGCGAATGCGCTGACTGTAACCAACCTGGGCAATTCGATTATTCATCACTGTTTTCTCGCTATTTCAACAAAGGGGACTATCAATTCCTCGATGGTCATCCCCCCATGAGCAACGAGGCGTTCACCCGTTTTCACGAATGCGGTTCTATTCGGAGCAAGGAGGGGGAGATAGTCCTCTGGCAAGCCGATCGGCGGCCACTCCAAAGATGCCGGGAACCTCTCCTTAATCTGAGCCCTCAACCTCTGATCGGAATAGATACGGACGCGTTCCCCACGTAAGTCGGCGACAGCCCCTTCTTCGGGACTTCCTATACCTTCAGCCTCGATATTGCCGTGATCCGAGGTTAGATATACCCGAAAGCCGTAGCCATGAAGAAGGCCGACCATATCCTGCATGAATCCCTGCCCAGACCACTGTCTTATCTGGTTGTGCATTCCCGCTGCCCCCAATTCCATCCCGTGCATGATCTTATCGACTACATTTAAAACCAGACCGATGACACGCAACTTCGATCGAGCCAGAAGATCCTTGACCAGCTCAAGATCTCCGCTGCTTGGCACTTTGGCATAGGCAACCTCCTGTGGGGTTAACCCTTGTTCCACCCAAAACTGTGCCCAAAGGCCAGGCTCCTTGTCCGTGGAATTTATGCTTTCCGGAAAAAAGATGGGTGGCTTTCCAGCGAAAGCGGCTTGCCGAGATACGGAGGTGATGGTGGGAATCCAGGCAAATAGCGCGCTTTCGTCAAATCGAAGATTGGCATCGCGTTCCTTTAGCGCCTCGCGCATAGTAATCCATTGATCCAAGGAAAGTCCGTCCATAAGGATGAAGGCAACCTTTGCGTCCTCCTTGACTTCGATGATTCGCGATAAGAACCGGGGAATATGATGCAACATAACTGGCGGCACTGGTGGAAGATTGATCAATCCAGCATATCGTTTTATACCCCAGGAGAAAAAGGCAGAATCAATCCGATGTCGCAAATCCTTAGCTCTCTCATAAGTTTCTCCAGGTATAGCATCATCTGATCCCAGCTCCAAGGCGAGGAATTCCGCCCACCGGTAGGCGAAATGCCGCCATTCCTCATGACGTGCACCTTCCTCAGGTAGAGACTCGTGAATAGAATCCAATAGACCTTTTATGCGACGAAGTCGATCTTCCGCCGGTGAGGTCTTAATGCCGCATGCCGCCCAAGTTGTGGCTAGTTTCTTGGCATGCTCATGGGGAACCGGCCGAAGAAAGCCCTCAAAGAAGAGGTTGTCCAGGTAAACACGAACATCATCGTGATCGAAAGGCAAATCTGCCGGTCCTGAGAACTCAAATTCATAAGTCCCTTTTTTCTCTTGGGGAAACCCGCTTATGCGCATAGCAAGCGAGTCTAGAAATACTGGCCAACGCTCCTGTAAAAACGCGAAAAAAGCCTTGCGATCAGGAACTATGGATTCCAGAGGCCAATCTTCGAACAGGCCATTTTTATGAAGTATTTGAATCAAATATTCATCAAAGAGTGGAGGTACATGTCTACCGCGGTAATGGCGGCGAAGCAACACTCTTAGGAGATCATGAGGCTCCTTGATGAGCTCGGGGGCCACCTGAAACACGTGACGGAGTATGAATTCCTTAGTAGCATTATCACCGAGTTGGCCAGGTTCGTGTTTTTCTTGGGCCTCGAACAAGGCGTCGAGATCTGCCCTGTCGAGTGCCGCGACTACAGGATAGCTGAGATTGGGGAAGAGATCGCCCAGGTTGAACGAGAGTTTGCGACCGGCCTGCAAAAGGTCATAGGGCAAACTGTTAAGCTCGCTCGACGGCGTTCGCAGCACCACCACAAGATCGGTTTCCTCGCCACGGTCCCAACGGGATCGGAACCTGGATTCATAGGCATAGCGAAAGGCCACATGATCCTCGAAGGGGATCAACTCAAAGCCCCGTTCACGGATTCCTTCGAGGATACCCTCCTCGAGAAGTAGACCGTCCGGATCCGCGACCAGGGTAAGCCGAGCGATCCCGGGTGTGAACTCCTTCAAGATTTCATTGCGCCAAGTTCTCAAGTTCGATGCCCCTTTTCGTATATGCACAAAGTTGGGCCCACGGACATTGTTCACAATCCGGGCGCCGGGCCTTGCATAGAGTGCGTCCAAGCTCCCAGAGGACAAGGTCAAAGATTCCCGGGTATTCAGGATTCAGTTCGCGCGCGCGGTAGATAATATAATCGGCGTTCGCGTTCTCGGGAACAAAACCCATTCTTGAAAATACCCGTCTGACTTGAACATCCACGGAGATATCGATGGAATAGTAGTCGCTCAGCTCAACATGATAATCCCTTACGAGTATGTTAGCTGCCATGGTGGCTATCTTCTGCCCCACACCGTCGAACTCCAGAAAGCGGCGCACCACCGTCGCGCTGGAAGGTCGATCTGCCCAAATTCCCGAGGCGGTCCCTTTAAATTCGTGTTGTATGCGATGGATCGCAAAGTATAGGTTCTTTGCCATCATCTTTGGGTAGCGGTGTAGCGGGCTTGGTTGCAGCATGGTCTGTTCGATTTCATCCGGTGACAAGCAGGCAAGGCGAGGGAGATCGAAGAAGCCCAGGCGCCGTTTCAGTTCGTACGGTATTAACCAGGCTTTCTTAGCCGGTATTTGTCTATCCATGATGCATCCAAAGACGAAGGCGTGAGGTTGACCCTCGATATCGTTGAGCAGGGCATCGGCATCTTGTATGCCCGTGAATTCTATAAAGGTGCGTGGTTGGGCCAACCGGTTATATGCTTCTGAAATCAGCCGGTCGCAAAGCTGCCTTAACCGTGTTTGTGTCATGATGCCTCTGCCTCCACGTACAAGATCAGCAAGGGGAGCATTTCCGGCAACACCTGGGACTGGCGTTCTATCTGTTCCCGGAAGTACTTTTCCTCCTGCTCTAATTGGTTCAGACGGTGATTACGGACCTGGGGCAAGCCAATGCGCTCGATGGCTCTCCGCCGCGCGGCAAAAGCGTACTCGCCCTTCTCGAGCTCCCGAGCAAGACGCTCCCGGTGAGCCTGCACCAGCTCGTCGTAGATAGCTTTCCCTTGCCGTTCCGCTGCTGCCCGGATTCGTTCGAAGGCCTGACGCGAAGTCTCGATGTCCAAATACCGCAGGATGGTGGGCTTCATGGTGAGTAGTTGATCCCAAATGTGGCGGGCAGTAGGCATAAATATCCTACCATCATCGGCCTGGAACATGGGCATTATCCGACGGCGGTTCCAATCTGCCTTGCTGACAGATAAGCCCGAGGATGAGATGGAGATTTGCCAAAGGGACCAGAAACCTACGATCTCTGGCGCAAGGCCAGGGAAAGTGACGGCCGGTATTTGCTGTCCTTGGGTAAAGAAGGGAAGGCTCATGGCCAGGCCACGCACCCTGGGGTCTTCCAGCGTTAAGTGGCGGCTTAAGGGCTTCTCCTCAGCCTCCTTTCCGGTGAAGACGACATTGGTCAGTCGCTCTCCATCGGGCCATGTGAGATCCCAAGCGTCGTTCTTCCTCTCCGCCTTGCCGCCATGAGTCCGTAGATAACTTACTGTCATGCGCTCTATCCAATGCGGGAGTGGGTGGGATAGCAACTGTTGAACCTCACGAGGGTCCAGGTCTGAGGTAATGCCGAGTACGGAAAGGTTCCGTCGGGACTCCCGAGCCTGCTCCTGGATGCTTTTCAGGACCTCATCGACCTTTGTCTCCACCACATCTGGGTTGAGAATGGCCTCCACATAAAGGTCATCGAAGATCTGCCCCGCCTGGGCGGAGTCGAGCACGTCACCTGTTTTGTCGATGCCAAACTCCTTTAAGATGACCGCCAGCTTCTCTTCCAGAACCTCGCGGACGCGATGCTCAACCGTGCCCTCCAACACGAAGTTGATGGCGCGCACTGGATGCGTCTGGCCGATGCGGTCCACCCGACCAATGCGCTGTTCCAAACGCATCGGATTCCATGGTATGTCGTAATTGATGACCACGTGGCAGAATTGGAGATTGAGACCCTCACCACCGGCATCCGTTGAGATGAGGATTCGGGCATCCATGGCGAATGCGTCCTGGGCCCGCTTGCGCTCTTCCATATCCATGGAGCCGTTCAGGCACACCACCTTGAAGCCGCGCTCACTCAGGAAATGGTAAAGCATCTCCTGCGTCGGTATGAACTCGGTGAAAACCAGCACCTTGAGATCCGGATCGCCTTCCTCAGCCTGCAGGCGGTAAATCCAATCAAGGAGCGCTTCGGCCTTGGCGTCCGGGCCCAATCTTTCGCAGCGTTTGGCCACCTCCAAGAGCAGCTTCACCTCGGCCTGTTCATCCTTAAGGGCCTTGAGTCGGGCCTTGAGTAGAGTGTCCATCTGCTCCTGGCCATCCATGTCGACCCAATCCTCCTCGGAGATCACGGGGAGGAGTGTGAGCTGCTCTTCCGGAGTTTCAAGGACTTCCAGGCGTTTCTCCAGGGCCGTGCGGATGGCGCGGGTGCTGGAAACCACAAGGCGTTGCATCAGGATCATGAGAAACCCTATGTAATTGCGCCTCTCGCATATGGCTTGGTTGTAGCCTTCGCGCACGTATTCGGTGACCGCCTCGTAGAGCTGGCGTTGATCTCGGTGGCGATCTTCCCAGGAAACCGACACCAGTTCCGTGCGCCGGGGCTTGAAAAGTGGCTTGCCCTCGGCGTCAATGGCGCTACGCTTTTCCGTGCGGATGACATAGGGCTGTACCCGCTCTTTGGCCACGCTGGTCACATCAGGGAAGGCTTCCGGATCGAGCAGTGAAATCAGGCGATGAAACTGTTCTGTTTTGCCTTGGTGTGGTGTGGCGGAGAGCAAGAGCAGGTAGGGGGCAGCTTCGGCAAGCCCCCGTCCGAGCTTATGGCGGGCCACCTGATCCGTGCTTCCAGCAAGGCGGTGGGCCTCATCTACGATGACTAGATCCCAGCCTGCTGAGATCAGATCCTCGAAGCGCTCCTGGTTGTACTCGGCTACCTGCTCCCTGGTCCAACCGCGCCGGCCTTCCAGGGGTTTCACCGAGTCCATAGGGCATATCACCTGGGAAAACATGGTCCAAGGGTTGCGGGTTATAAACTGTCCTTCTAAAAAGCTTGGTGCTCGGTAACCCGGAACGTCCGAGACACGGCCCAGCGTCTTTATGTCGTCTGGCAGGACCAGTTGGAAATGCTCATTGAAATGGGTCCTCATCTCCGCTACCCATTGGGTCACTAGTCCCTTCGGGGCAACAACTAAAGTTCGATTTACAAAACCCCGGAGCTTGAGCTCCCGCATGATGAGGCCAGCCTCGATGGTCTTGCCCAGTCCGACCTCGTCCGCCAGTAGATAGCGCACACGGTCGCCTGTAATGGCTCTGGATATCGCCCGGATCTGATGCGGCAAGGGGATGATGGAGTCCTCAATGGGAGCGAGTAAAACATCCTTGGTCAGAGCATCGGCCACCCGAGCTGCGGCCACGATATAGGCAATCCCGTCCACGGTGCTGATACACGCTTCGGACACGGGCTGAAGGCTCGCTGCCGGCAATTGCACAACCATGTTCCTGCTAGGAAACCAAGCACGGCATATGACCTCTCCCCAGAGCGATTGGGTCTCGATAACCCGGCATAACCCCCCGTGCTCGGGGCTGTAGTACCAGTTGTCCCGCTCAATCCACATTTTTCTTCATGCTTCCTGTGCCATACTCGACACAGACCTTTGGGACAAGCTCTACCACCTGTACAGGAACCAACCCTCCGGCACTGAATTCACGCACGAGTTCTTCAAGAACCTTCTCGTCACTAAGATCAGTTAGTTTAATTTTCATTCTGGTTGCCAGCTGTAACCAGGTTTTCCATTGCCGAGAAATGTTTTTCGTCTTCCGTTCTCATGAGATCCAACAAATCATTCAAGACTTCCTGTGCCTCAGCTAATACAGACAGATCATGCTCTGGTTCTCCGATTTCCCCATGATGAGAGTGCGTATGCAGGAATCGCAGTATCCTCACTTTCTTGCACCCATCGAAATCGAGGGAATTGACTTTCTGCCAAAGCTCACCTGCCCTCTGTGGGTAACGAAACGCCAAGAATGCTTCCAAGAGTCGCCTCGCGATGTTTGGCAATATATAGTGTTGTTGTAGTTCTGTTTGGCTGTTTCTCCTTGCAGCTCGATATATGTAGGCAAATATGTAATGATATTCAGATTCATATTCTTCAAGAAGGGGATCGAGGCGCTGGAGCTTAGCGCATCGGCCATACTGCTCGATACCACAATCGAGCATGAAGAATCGCGCTGGTCTCAGATTGACGTCCTTTTTATTTTGGCCCTTAAGATGGTGAAACCAGTTGCGGACTTGGCGGAAGAACGTAAAGTTATGTGTGAGAATGAACAGCTGGCCGGCATTTTGAGTACGTTCACGAATAAAGCCAAATGCCGAAAACAACGCATTGGCATCGAGGCTCGAAACTGGGTCGTCCAACACGACCACACCATGTTCTAAATCAAAGCTTCGATCCTCAAGGGATCTTAAAAAATATAGAAGAGCAATTGCGGTGCGCTCCCCCTCGCTCAAATCGCTTGCAATCTCGCCGGCACGGGTGATCCGGTACCCTGTTTCCTCGACTTCCAATCGCAATTCGCTGTGCCCCAAATACTTCTGAAGATCTTCGTTCAATCTCTCTGCAGGCTCTTGGTGCTCAATAATCTCGCGTTCCAAAGCTTCAATCTTCCCCTCAAGAGAGCTTACGGATAATTCGGCTTTTCTCGCCTTTTCCTGAGCCGCTTTGAAAGCATCCACTAGCTTCTTGTATTCATCAAGAGAGCTGGCCACGGCATCGTTCTCCAGTTCCTCTCTGGCTTTGGAGACACGAGCGGAAAACTCATCACACGTAGTGTTATGTTTGCGTATCACCTCATTAATGACTTCCAATACGTTTGAATCGTACTCCGGTATTTCCTCGGTGAAGTCGGACGGTCCGAAAACCGCCTCCCTCTTTTGACTAAGTGCTCCTTTGAGCTTCTGCAATGCCGATACCACTACTCCCCTTACCTGATTGAACGCGTCCGATGCTCGGATGAAGTCACTACTCAGGTCGTCGTAAAACTCCGCTTTGTTGGGTAATGTAAGATTATCCAAGCCTTTTATAAGGTTCTCGATGTCAAGGATCTTTCTGTCGATCTCTGAGATGAACCTTTCGTACTCGTCGCTAAAATGGGCTTCTAATTCCTTTAGCCTCTCCGGCGGTAACGGTTGTGTACAGAACAAGCAGGTCTGTACTTTACGATCCCTGTGCTTGGAAAGCCCATCCCTTACCCAGGAGGCCAAATCCGGATCATCTCGGAGAGTTGCAATAACCGATGAAACAACGGTCCTGGAAAGTATAGCCCGGACTTCTTCATAAAGATTCTTCAGGTCTGGAAAGGTGTAAGTAATTTCGGAAAGGCGATCCTTTGGCGTGGCAAGATGTTGCTTCTTGCGACGATCTTTGGCGACGTCATCGAGTATGTAGTGGTCAATGCTCCCTCCCTTCAGTAAGGAATCCGCCTTTTCCTGAAAATCCTTTTTATTATAGTTGTTGTATCGGTTGGCGGGGCTTGAGCTTAGAGCGTTCTTTATTTCTCGTGCACGGTCTATACAGAACCGATCAAGAGTCGCCTCGGCCTCTCTTAGCTTTGCTCGAGCCTTATCCCGCTTGTTCTTCTCATCAACGAGTTGGCTCTTTAAGTCGTCGACTTCTTTCTGTTTTTCAACATTTCGTTCTCCGATGATAAATATGGGTGCCACTTCGCCGTTCGTGGTAAAAACTGCCTCCGCAATGAAATCACGGTTGAAGACGCGAACCGATAGCGGGCACGTTTCAAACTCTTCTTCCGAATAGTCAATATCATCGATCTTTACTGACAACTTCCCATCAGTCGGATTTTGCCGTTTCTCGAGATAGCGGAAAAGTCGGCTCAGCGTTGTTTTTCCTGTGCCATTCCAGCCATATATGAGGTTATAACGGCCAAACTCTGGTAAGTCTTGCGGCCATGTAAAATCCCTAAACACCCCATAGTCACGCATTCGCGCAATCTTTCTAATGGCCATCACGCATCCTCTCCGGATCGGGTGAGTGCTTGGTCATACCACATGAGGAGTTTGGGGTCTTCCTGCAACACGTTCTCGGGGATCTTGCGCGCCACGGCGATGATGGTGGCATAGTCTCGTTCCTGCCATGCCTTTTTAAAGCCTGCACGGACAGCCTCGAGGCGGAAGACCTTCAGGCGTTTCTGCTTCGACTCGCGGTATTCCTGGAACTCGCGGAGAAGGGCGCGCTCACGGAGCTTTTCCAAGTCGCCAGCCTTGTTCGGGTCCGGGACGTACCAGCGATCCTTGGCCTTTGCCCTGAGGCGCTCGTCGTCCTTGGGGAGATTGCGTAGCTCCTTGAAGTTGCTTGAAAGATAACTATGTATTTGGCTAGGAACTTCTCCATTGCCGTCGTAGCGTAGGAAATTCTGTTCCAGAAGTTCTAATAGCTCGAGGGGTTTCTCGTGTTTCAGCCAACCGCCAATCTCCTTGAGGAACTGCGGATGGAGCTCCTGGAAAGTCTGTGGCTTTTTGGTCAACTGCTGCTTGAGCCACTGGATGGCGGAGGACTCATCGGTCACGAAAAGCTCGAGCTGCAGGAGATCCTTCACCTTCATCCGCTTCTTGTCGTACTCGGCAACTTGCTCGGGAAGGAAATACATGCCGTCGCGTTCCGGGAAACGCTGGTCAAGACCGGCATAGAACTCGGAGGCGGAAAGGGGCACGGTTACGCCGTGCTGCACGTGAAAGGCCACCATGCGGTCGTAGAGCAAGTAGTTCTGCCGCTCGACGATGATTTCCGCTTGGCCATCCTTTTCGACGAAGACCGGCAATTGCCTCAAGTGGGTGCGGATGAAATCCCAGACGCCTTCCTCGGTGCCGGCCTCTCGCTTGAACCTTTCTTCCAAGCCGCCGTTCGGTCTATAGCAGGAGATCACAAGATCTTGTTTGACAGCATTGGCGCTAGTGACCTGTTTGAAGGAACCTTGCTGTTTATCGAGGGTACGCACATCGGCGATGACGAAACCAGCGGTCTGCAATGCTTCTTGTATGGCGTTCCAGACGCTGTTCTTGGAATTGTGAAAAACCACTGTCATCCAACGGCCGGGTTTGAGCACGCGATAATATTCCTTGAAGCAGTTGGTCATCAAACGCTTATATTCCGGAAGACCTTTACCTTGGGCCTTGTTCTCAATGGCTTCGGGCTTGTTATTGGTGAAAACCTTGAGCCAGGCCTCCCAGAGAAAGTTGAGCTCAGAGTACATGAGATTGCCGCCGAACGGTGGATCGGTGAAGATGTAGTCGAGGCTAATACCATCTACCCCGGTGCTATCAGCAGAATTTGTCATACTGCATGAGGAGATGGAGTCCTGGCGTACAAGCTCAAAGGATAGTTTTCCTATTTTCCCGGTCAATGCATACCAAGGACTCACTTCCGAATTGACAGAAGAAACATAAAGTGTGCCACTCAGTTGTCTATTGACTTGCGAATATGCGTTACGAAGGTAGCGGTTTAAAACAGTCTGTCCAATCCCAACAGATTGTAACCATAATATTAAACGCTTTCGAGAAAAACCTTTGATCGATGTTACTCGATGATTGATAAAAGAAGTTAACCACAAGTTCCGTTTCGTGTAGAAATGGTGCACGTGGGTGAGGCCAATATCGTCATTGCGCCGAGACTCTTCTCCTTCCGGCATCCGCTCGGTCGGGAACCAATAAGGGATGTCCAGCTCCTCGATCTTCTCGATGAGGGCCAGGTCGAAGGCGTCGGGGGTTTTCTCATAGCGCTTTTTGCCTACGCTGTAGTTGATGAGCACCGGCACCTGCTTGGCCTGGTGGATGGTCTTGCCGATGGCCCCGTCGAATCTCGCCACCCAAGCGCGGTCCATGGTGCGTTTCGTCAGGCGGGCATCGCAGTGGGGGCAGGGGAATTCGTTGTGCACTTTGCCCGCTTCTTTATCTACCGCTGCCTCCCAGAAGATCACCTCGCCGCTGCATTCGGGACATACAAAGACGTCGGACCAAATGGCGTAATTTATCTTGCCAAGGACAACATCGGCGGTGTCAGATCCTCGATTCCTAGCGTCCAGATCGTGTATGATTTTCCTCGCTTCCTCCGATGATTTGGCTTTACGAATCATTTCCGCCAGCTCCTCCACTATCGTAGCTTTCAAAGAAGGCAGTCCTGAACCAGGTTTGCCGATTGCAAGGGTGGTGTACATCCAGCCGCACTCTTCCTCCACCTCTTCGAGGATGCGTTTGGCCTCACCCTCAAATGCTTTCACATCCACAGGCGTATTGTAGTTGTAGGCGATGAAGGTCGCGGCAGGGGAAAGATCGTTGAGGACGGCGTATCGGGCGCCAAGCCTGGAAAAGGGCTTCCAGGACATTTTTCCGGTTTCATCCGTTTCCTGCCGATATATAAGGCCCTGCTCGTCCACCTTGTATCCCAGCGCTTCCACTGCCTGGCGGTCACCGCAGAGCTGCGCTGCGACACCGGTCATCCCTGTCCCGCAGAACCCATCGAAGACCACATCTCCCGGCTCGGTGTAGTGTAGGATATAACGCATGATGGCCTTATGGGGCACCTTGGTGTGATAGGAATGAGCCTTGTAGATGGAGTCGTTCTTTCCCTCGCTGACATCGGCGGCAAAAGGCTCGCGTCGATAGTCATCCGTCTCGGGGATGAAGGGTTTGCCGTAGCGTTTGATGAAGTCCTCAACGAAGGGATTGGGACAGGCAGTGTAATAGGGTGGGTCGGATAGGTTCAATATATCCTCGATTTTACCATGCGGAAATCCTACCTGGTCTTTCCATAGCTGCAGGAGGTCCTTTTCAGGCTCCATGCGATGTGCCTCGCGCATACTCTCGGCGAGCTCCCGAAGTATCCTCTCGTCCCCCATCGGCCATCCCTCGACCGACTTCATCCGCTGCACGGCATCTTCCACCGTGGTGAAGTGCACACCTGCGAGTTTGGAGTGAAGCTCTTCCAATCCCTGGCGCAAGAGGCCGAGGAAGTGCTCCCGCCGCCTCTCATCATCCTCAAAAGTCATTCCGAGACAATCCACGGGTCCAAGGGCTTTCGCTGTGCTCTCCTCTTGGATAGGCATTGTTTCCTGGCGATCTTTACCCCTTTCCCTTTTCATAATGTAGCTCCTCAATGATGCTCTTTCTAATTTTTAAAATTGCCAACATTTTGACACTAAATCTTAAAGGCTATTCCAAGACGATCCTCACCTTGCCGGGTTCGTGGCCTTTTGCAAGCTCGTCCAAATATTCCTCGAAGCGTTTTTTCATCTCTTCAAGCGTAGCGGGTGATCCTCCTTTGAGAAGGGCCGCCCGTAGATCCGAAGTCTTCACCGTGACCTTGACCAGCCCGGAGAGTACCTCCATGAGGGCTTGAATGAAATCCTGGTCCAGCTCGTCGGGCAGTTTGCGTTCCTTGACGAAGGCATCCACAAGCCTCCTGGACTCGGGCTTGAGAAGATCGAGGTTGCCGCGGGTGGTGGGGTCCTCCAAGTTGGCCAGAAGCGTCTTGGTCCAATCCACGAGGAGTTTGTCAAGCTCCTCATCCAGCTGATCGAGCATCTTCGCTGCGGGTGCGGCAAGCATCTCCGAGCTGGGCTGAAAGCCGCAATGCGGGCAGAACGGCGATGCTTCGAGGTCTTGCTCGATGAGGTCGAAGCAACTCTTCAATTCGGCCAAACGGTTCTGAAAATCGGTCAATTGCTGGCGGGGCATGAGATCGATTGTGGAAAGCGAAGAGAGGTCCTTGAGCCGTTTGTCTTTCAGCAACGCGCCCTTGCGCTTATCCTCGTTCCTGCTCAGTCGGGCACGAGAGTGCATAGTGAGATAAGCTTGCACATAGGACTTCTTGAGCTCGGTTAGCTTGCGTAGAGTTTGCTGGCGGAAAGAGTCGGACACACGGTGATCCGGGTCCTGCAACTTCGTAAGCACTTCGTCCCGCGTTGCCTTCATCCGCTCCACCCATTCGTGATCAGCGGGCAGCACCACCTCGGCGGTGGAGAGATAGGAACATATTGGTCCCAGTTCATTCACCAATTCCTGTAGCGACTCGATCTCCGAGAGGGCCGCAAGCCCATCTTTATGGCTCTGCACCTCCTGTGCTTCGTAGCGGAAATTCTTAAGTTTGCCTGGAGAGGAATAGGGTTGGAGGGATTCCAGGAATGCTTTGGTGCGCTCGAGTCGATCGCGCAATCGTGATGCCTCCTCATCGGCGAGAAGATCTCTTCCCCATAAAGTCAATCTGCTCTCCAGTCCCTGCCGGACCATAACCAACTTATCCAATACCTGGGATATGGCTATTTGAAGCTGCTGGACTGGCTCTTCCTTGCCCTGGGTGACGAGCTGTGCCAATCCAGGCGTGAGTCCAAGAAGTTCGAAAAGCGCCTTGAGAGCGGGGAGATTCCATCCTTTCGGCCTTTCGACATGTTTGAATTTTACCAATTCGCCAATGGGAGTCGCGGCCAGTAGCGGTAATCTCATGGCATCGAACTTGTTTCCGGGAATTGAAAGCACCAGGTCACCAGAGTAAACCAGGGCGGCTAGGATCACGACAACCCATTCGGGCTCCAGCCGGTAGCCCTTATCAGGCGCGAAGTACTCCACGCCGTGGACTTCCTGAATCAGCTCTGAGCGATTGACTACCTGGCCATGCCCCTTCTTCTTGAGTATGTTAAGGATGTGCTTGGCGTACTTGGAGCGTTGCGGATCGAGCTGATCACCGACGAGGAGTTCCAGGGCGTCGAGCACGGCGGTCGCCTGCTTAGTACGGTTCTGTCCGGCGATGGCGCGTAGGGCGTCCTGTGCCGCCTGTTCGCGGTTTTGACCCGTGATGAGCACCGAAAAGTAGGGATATTCAGGCGCCTGGTCCTGAAAGTGTGCGGAGAGGACGATACCGGCTATGGTATTCACCAGATCCCGAAAGTTTATACGCTCCTGGGAGGTGATTCCGGAAAGCTCGCGGATGGGCTTACCCTTGGCCCATTCGATCAGCGCTTTGGTGCGTCCCTGGTAAGTCACCTCGAGGGCATCGCTCATGTGCTTCTGCAGCCAGACCACCAGGTCCTTTAGAAATCCGTTGGCCTTGGATTCATAGGTGGCCTTGGCGTGTCCGCTCGAGGTGGACGCGAGGTCCAGGGCCGCGGCATATTTCCTGAGCGAGGCCTGGAAATCTTCGTCGGTGTTGATCAGGCGAAACAACACTTCATCGGCCTTCTTCTCGTCCTTGAAGTTGGGTGGATCGAACGGCTGGATGAAGTAGAGATAGAAATCACGGGGCGGCACGGCGGTCGAGCGCTCGTTGGGAGCACCGAAGAACAGGTAGCCTTGTCTTGCCGCTTTATGTTCTGGCCATTCCAGTTCGTGTTGCCAGATCTTATAGCCAGTTACGTAGGTCTGGTCAGTGCACTCCATCACCCGTTTCAGGGCCTCGTAGTAATAGCGGTCAAGCAGCGATGCATCGAGGCTCTCGGTGCGCTTCTCGATAAGCGCGTCGTAGTCATCGGTTTTTTTGAGGTCCAGATAATACTGCCGGTTGTCGGGATTGGAGGAGATAAACTGGCCGCTTACGGTCTTGTGGATCTCGCGCAGGACCGTTTCAACCTGAGACAAGAGGTCTTCGGCCGGGTCTCCACCCAGGTCCTCGATGCCAGGCTGATAGAGACAGAGCGTGTCACGTAGCTCCTCGGCTGTGACGCCCAGGGGCGCGTAGATGTCTCCGGTCGTCAGACGGTGAACCGAGAGGGCATGAATGATGCGAAGGGCCATGGGCTTATAAGCCGGCCGGGTGAATGCCTGCTCGATCTTGGACTCCAGCACCTGGCTGCAATCGATCACCGCTTTAATATCCGGGACGGTGCGCGCGGAGGGGTTCTCGCGCAGGTCCGACCAGTAGCTATCGTAGGCGATGAGACCGGGACGGTCCTCCGGCAATTCCTGGTCGAGCAGCTTCTTCATGGCCAGCGATAGGGTCTTGAGCACCTCGCGCTTCTCAACCCCCGTGACGCGCTCGAAGGTATCGATGTAGTCGGGATGCACTGGGAAAAGGCGTACGAACTCGTCCATCCGCTCGTTCATTTGTCCGTAGAACTTGGCGAACGGTGTGAGGTATTCTCTGATCTTTACCTGCTGATCAGCGGTCTTTTTAAGCAGGCGCTCAGCAACGACGAACTTCACGTCCTTTCGGGCGATGAGGATCTGTTCGAAGCGATCCTTGACCCGTCGGATGCTGTCGGCCACGAAAGCGAACCTAGGGCTGTCGAAGATCGCCTCCTGTACGCCCGCCATGAAGCGGAAGCGAAGATCCTTGCAGACCTCGCCCACCTCACGAAGGAAGTTGAGATCGAGGATCAGTTCTTGGTCTTTGCGTGTGCGGAGATAGTCCAACAGCTCATCCACCACCAGGAGCAGCCCATGGTCAGGATACTCTTGGTGGAACGCGGCCATCATCTCCTCGAATGCCCGTTTATTGCTGGGGATTTGGTCGGCATCGGGGAAGGTGTAGGCCACACCCATGTCCGCCAGGTGTTCCTCCAACTCTCCCGTGATGATATCCCTGAGCGACATGGTGGTGGCACCGATCTCAATCCGGACCACCTTGAATTTGCCGGCTATTTGCTCGGCAGCCTCTACCACCATTCCGTTATTCACCGCGGAAAGCAACTCCGCATGCTCGGCGATTGCGGATATAACGGACATCAGATGGGATTTTCCAGTACCGTAGTTGCCGACGACAAGAAGGGCCTTGTTGTCAGCTGGTCGGTCGAATTGGAGATTGGGAATAGCAATCCGCGCCAATCTTTCGGCCATCTCTTCAGAGATCACGTATGTGCTTACCAGTTTTTTAGCGGCTTCAGTTTCATTGGCATCGCGCAGCTGGATAACGGTTTCGATGGGCTCAAACTGGATAAGTTCCTCGTATTTCATTCGCATGCTCCTTCCGCCGTCCTGTTTCTTGTATATATCAAGCCTTGGCCTCCGCGCTTATCACCAGGAAATCGCCCATCGGACAACGACGGTATTCTCGATGTTCGGGTTCGGCGTAGGTTATAAAATTTTCAACCAGCGAGCCGTTCCAAGTTGCCACGATGGTTTTATTGCGAGAGATATCCTGTAGCGCTCGCAGGGGGTCCAGTTTTAGGTGGATGTCGAAAAGGATCTCGTTATTGTCAAGCAGGGCCAGGTGCTTCCCGAAATCGGCGACAATTTCATGTAGAAGTTGTTGGGCTCTCAGTGCTCTTTGCCTAGCTGTAAGCTCAAGCATGCGTCGGGAAAGTTCCAAGTTCACATTGATGATGGGTACTGACATTGCAGCCGAGACTTCTCGTAAAACTTGAGTTTTGCCCGATCCTGATGGCCCCACGATCAAGACCAGGCGGTAGTAGAGGTTATACGATTCCTCGATCGCCTGCAGAACCCTCTCCACTGAAAATGCCATCATGGCTATTCCCCATATAACATCAATGCTTTTGTTCAGCTATCCCAACAATTGCCCTTTCGATTGGCTTGGGCTACCCTTGAATTGGCGTACAAAGATCGCCGATTGAAATACTGCCGTCACACCCCTCTAGGTTTTATTCTACTGGAAATTTTACATCACCCCGGTGACATCCTGGGATTTTCAAATTCTTGTTAGCTAATAGCGATGCTGAAAGAAGCTTTCGGATTATATTGCAACTATTGTGATGTCACGAGAAGCTGCCCCCGTTGAATGTCGCCCTTGTGGGTTAAAATTTGAAACAAGCCGGACTAAAAACCTGCGATCTTTAGGTTATAAGAGGGGTTGCTCTTGAACAAATATGTACGACTGGGGAATCGATATCGTTAGGGAGGAAAAATGGCCAGGAAGGCGAGCTCCTACCTCTTCCGCTGGGCCAGGAAGGTGAGGGACCTGGAGGTCATCACGTCTGGAAGCCCCAAGAAGGTGGCCCGGAGGGCGAGGAACAAGATCCTGGGCAGGAAGCTCTCTAGGCTATTCAGGTGGTGAAGATCCGTTTCCAACATCCGCAAGCGGGTTAACTCGGGCAAACTGGAGCCCATTCCTTCCTTTTTGAGGGCGTGAAGACCCATGGCCAACATCAGCAAGCGGGTTGACCGCTCCGGGAAGGAACCCACTATTTAGGAACAGGTGTGCTTGGCTTGCTATGTAGATTTTTTACCACGACTTCACCGCTCATTAGAGGAAACCCATAATATCGAGGTTAAAGGCTCCGCTGGGAAGTAAGCGGAGAGCGGCTGGGTCCCGCAGGAAGGATGCCAAAAGCTCCTTCATGGAGCCATTCAGGTGTGTTAACTGGAGCTTCTAACCATACATTCTATGCGTTATTGTATAATTATTGTCCATGGCCTCTGGGAACTCCACAAAGGCTCCCTAGGATTCTCTAGGGTATTCCCATATGACCAGGTCCCTGGGGATCTTCAGCCAACTTATCTAGGAGAAAGCGGAGGAAGCGGTGACCGGCATAGGTGCTCTTGTAAGGGGCGATAGGGAGGGAAAGGTCGTCTTCCCGGAAAGAGAAGCGCGATGAAGCGACAGGAAGTTGTTTGAACCAGTGGCATTTTCAGGGCAAAAATAGTGACCTTACCGAGCAAGGGTAGAGAAACATGTCAGATTGGGTCTCTGAGCAGGGAAAATAATGCGCACCCGGAAGGAATCGACCTTTCGGTATAGTGCACCCGATTTCCTTGGACACGCATTAAGGATAACCTTATGTCCAAGGAGGTGGGAAGATGCCGGATGTTGGAAGCGAGAATGAGAGGTCAAAGGAGAAGGAGACGGGGTCTAGGCTGGAC
>Ga0315298_1005530_pt1 | contig 17872 bp, 17 predicted proteins | sample WHS_1_MG_FD_203077 | JGI IMG/M metagenome (GOLD analysis project Ga0315298, IMG submission 203077) | Extremophilic microbial mat communities from Washburn Hot Springs, YNP, Wyoming, USA - WHS_1_MG | ecosystem: Environmental > Aquatic > Thermal springs > Hot (42-90C) | place: USA: Wyoming...
AACTACACCTGCAGTTATGACGCTTGAGCAAAAGAAGAAATTCCATCTCCTGATCGGAAAATATGTCGAGTGAATTGTGAAGGAAGAAATACCCTTATCTGCACTTTTTCCTGATTCGCTCTGAAAGCCCTGCCAGCAGTTCCAGGGCATATTCCGCTGATTCTGCAGACAATGTGGCAGACATGCCACAACCAGGTGTCACCAGGCTCCGGGCAACCACCTGCCTGAAAGGAATCTCAAACCCCTGACGAGTTAGAGGAGCCATCGCTTCCTCCAGTCTATCCTGCAAACTGGCAGCGGTTTCGGATTTCAGTGTAGCCTCTTCAACCGGTACAATCCCCCAGGCGATCACACCTCCTTTACCGAGAAATCCCTTCACTTCTTCCGGATACAGTGTTAATGTTTCCCAGTAATTGTAGGCATCGAAACTTAAAATATCCAGACCGGTACTCAAGATGATAGACCAGTCGGATCTTCCACAGCAATGGATACCCTTAAGCCCCTCTATACCTGAAAAAACCTCTTTGATCAGGTCAACCACTTTCTCTTTACTTAGGCCAAAAAATGCCGAGCCAATAGAATGCAGGTATGGCTCATCCAGAAAGATCATGGTATTCCTGGATAATTTACGGAGCTCATTTTCCATCCAGGCAGCCTTCATTTTCAACAATCTGGCAGCAGCATCAATCAGGGTTTCATCGTAAGCAATGGCTCGACCATCGTTATCTGTAACAGTCATACCCCAGCTCACAGGACCGGTGACCTGACCTTTTATCCCTGCGATATTCAGATCCGATCCGGCGTAAGTCAGGCATTGATATAGACCCGCAGCATATTCACGTGAAACTGGATAGCGGGAAAAGTTGTTATCCAGATACGCCGAATACAATTTTTCCAGATCCTTATCCAGATCCTTAGCCCGATCTACAAATATTTTTTCATCGCGTACCACTATTCCGGGGAATCCTTCGCTATACTGAACGTACATATTCTCCAGAAAAGACCGCCTTGGCAACTGAGGCCAGGCCGGGAGATCTTTAAGATAATGCAGCACTTTTTGGCAGGCTTCCACTGGATCTGTATGAGGCAGACTGCCAATCATGGTGGGCAAACAGTAAAAGTCAATTCCGGGCATAAAATACCCCCTCCTATGTGAAAAAATGTTCGTCTGATGATCCAGACCTCCAACTCTTTAGTATAACATGTATCATCCTGTATAATAGAGTAGAGTATGTTTCAGGAGAGTGCAGGATGGGTGAGATCAAAAGCGCTCGCGAAATAGCGATGGAAAAAATCGAAAAACTGGGTGAACCCACCGAGGAAGAACGCCTGGAATGGAAATACGTTCCAGAAGGAGAAAAACTGGCTGCGAAATATCTTAAGCAGGAGGCAGAACTGCTTCCTGAGTTAAATAAGTACGATAAAAAAGCCCTGAAGTATGTCATGAAGGGCTTGAATAGCGTATTAATTAAAAACATAATTCTACCCGAAAACGAAGCGGCCAAAAGAACCAGTAAACTGGCAATCGATGGAATAAAAGCCATTAAAACTGATAAATTGCGTGTGGAAGCAGTGATAAACCAGATCCGTCATCTCTTCAATCATTATGCGGAAAACGGAGAAAAGCAGAGAAAACAGGCATACAATGCTCTAAAAAAAGATTTTCAGGCTAAACTTGAACAGGCGTTGAGACAGCAAATGGGTAGCAACGCCGCAAATTTCCGCATAGATGTCGAAATGCAACCCCAGTTCCAGGAAGAATGGCGACGGTTGAAGTCTCAACTGGATAGCCAGTACCTGCAACTGCTGGATGAATACAAACAAGAACTGGAAGCACTGGCTTAAAGCCGGAAAACCTGAGATTTTATCAAGGGGTGACCAGACCTTATGGAATCCGATGAAAGAATCCGGGCGGCTGTAATCAATACTCAAATCATTCGTGCCCCTAAACAAAGTTTGGCTACCTTTGGGGTAACCAACATATACTATTATCTGGTAGCCGAAGCAGCCTATAATGAATTAATTAACGGTAATGAGACAGTTATCCGTGAAGGACGGGTGATTGCAGAACGTCCGCGCATAGTAACTCCCTACTATCTTTCCAGAGTGGAAGGCTTCAGTGCAGAAGCCCGCAAATATTTCGAAATGCTGATGGAAAGATACGATCCTCATTCTCCCGGGCTCTATTATACCTACCGGAATGAGCCAAAGGAACTTAATATCGTTTCAGATAGCCTGAATGCGGTTGTGGCAAAATTAAACGAAGAGATAGATCGCAAAGGTGATCCTCTGGTTTCTATTATCAAAGGAGAAGACCTCCTCTGGGATGTCTCCATCCTCAAATTCATCTATGATCTAACAGAGCGTTCGGTTAGAGAAAACTTTTTCCAGCTAAGCCAGCGAGGGTTACTCAACATTGATGCCAGCGGCGTACCGGCTGATGCTCGCCTCCGCATCGAAGGAATGTTCCAGCTCGTTGAAAGAGGAGAAATTGAACCGGCCGATTTGAAGACAGAACTTGACCGCTGGGGAGTTTTTGAGGAATACCAGGATCGATTCTTTGCTCTTTTTAAAAGAAAGCGCTAATCCATGTGACGAATACCTTACAAGGGGGAATCATGGATATAACCGTTATCGAAGCCCGTGACCTTTCTGAAGCCTGGTTTCTCTGTTTGAGAAAAACACTGAGCTGTGGCTATGAATACAGGATTGATCGGGGCAGTTATGCCGGGCAGCGCAGAAAGGAACTGGGGCTGGTAGTTGTCCGGATTAAAAATCCCGGTACCAGGCCACTGGTACCGGATGTCCCCCAGGGAGTTCCTGCGCCCAGCACCATGGAATATGTGGAATCATATCTACCTTATCTGATGACATCCCACCGGGCTGAGGGCGAACAATATACCTACGGACAATATCTAGAAAAACAGATCCCGGAAGTAATCCGGATGTATAAAGAGCAGGGATTCAATACAAACCAGGGTTACATGGCAGTTGGTAATGAAGATTCAATCTTCCTGGACGATCCGCCATGTCTGAGAGGTATTGATACCCGTATCCGCGATAACAGACTCAATTTTATCGTTTATTTCCGCTCCTGGGATCTCTGGGCAGGCTTCCCTTCCAACCTGGCGGCAATTCAACTTCTCAAAGAGTATATGTCAGGCGAAATAGGAGTGGAAGATGGGGAAATAATCGGTATTAGTAAAGGTTTACATCTTTACGAATATTCGTGGGATTTAGCCAGGGCTGCCGCCAGAATGGATTAATTTTTAAGCTTTAACTCTGACTCTGAGGTAAAGATCACCAAAGAGGTTACCATTTTGTTTTCCCATCCCCTTTAAACGGATTCTGGTACCGTTCTCAACACCAGCAGGGATTTTTACCAGCAGTTTCTTTACCTGGTTCTTCCTTTTTATCCTGATCTCTTTTTCTCCGCCACTAATGGCTTCATCGGGAGAAATTTCAATGTCGCGATACTCATTCAGATTCTCTGCCGGTATAGTGGGCGTTATTCCCAGCAGTTTTCTGAGTATGAAGCTGGTAAATCTCATCAAGCCTCGCTCAATAAAATTAGGCTTATAAGTTTCCACTGCTCCCGATTCGTTCCGTGCTCCCCGTGCCTCCCCGTTCTCATAGAAATATGTCCCCATGCCGGGTCCCGAATAATAGACTCTGAAAACCACGTTGCCAGAATTGAAAAAGACCCGGTTTAGAAATTCCTGATCAAAGCGCAAACCCGCCTGGGAAAACATCCGGTATAGATCATCAAAAGTAGCCTGATCGCTGAACGTATTGCGGAAGATCTCCTGTTGAGAATAATCAAATCCTGTGCCGGACCCACGATAACCAGCTCCGACAAATTGTCCTTTAAGTGCCATATCATATTCTCTGCGTTTCAGCGGATTGCTTAAGACTCCATAGGCTTCGTTGATATCCTTAAATTTCTGCTCAGCCTCTTTTTCATGACCGGGATTTTTATCGGGATGATATTGAAAAGCCAGTCTGCGAAAAGCCTTGCGAATATCCTCTTCACTGGCATTTTCCGGTATACCTAAAATCTGATAATAATTCTTCATAACCTTTAACCTGCGGTCGAACCTCGTATATCTTCAAGATGATTATAACACCTGCCAGCAGATTACTGAAACAAAATGCCCTATTAAGATTGTTTTGAATAGACCACCCGAACCATCTATAATTATGGTGGACTGAAGTTAACCGTCTTACTGCTCTCACAGGTATTAACTTCCGGATTCCCTGTTATCACAATTTTCAGGAGGATTAAGCATGGACAAAATCGAATCTGTTGCCAGGATGTTCATTGAATCGAAACAGGCGGTCGTATTCACTGGAGCTGGAATCAGTACTGAATCAGGGATTCAGGACTTCCGCAGTCCAGGAGGTCTCTGGGAACAATGGAATCCGGAGGAACTTACCTTTGATAAATTTATGAGCAGTCGCGCCAGTCGCGAGCATTACTGGGGCTTTTCCAGAGCTATCTGGCCAACAATGGCTAATGCCAAACCCAACGCAGGGCATTATGCACTGGTAGAGCTTTATAAACTGGGTAAACTGGATTGCGTTATTACCCAGAACGTGGATGGCCTCCACCAGGCAGCTGGAATGCCTGAAGACAGGGTGATCGAACTGCATGGTACCATCAAATATGTTTCATGCCTTCGCTGTGGGAAGCGATTTCCCAGGGAAGAAATAGAAGCCAGGATGGATAGAACGGGTGAAAAAGCACCCGAGTGCGAATGTGGCGGATATCTCAAACAGGCTACCATTTCCTTCGGACAGGCGTTACCGCCTGAAGCGGTGAGTGCGGCTGAAGAGAAATCTGCCACCTGCGACCTCTTCGTGGTAGCCGGTTCATCTCTGGTTGTTTATCCTGCAGCCCAGATGCCAATTATCGCAAAGCAAAATGGGGCAAAGCTGGTGATAATCAACCTAACCGGCACACCGCACGATCGCTATGCCGATGTGATAATCAACGAAAAAACTGGACCTGCGCTTTCAAGTATTGCCGAACGCGTCAAATCTCTACTGGGCAAATAAGTCACAGATCCACAACCTGTTTTAATGAGATTTCCTCTTTAAAATGGACATACCTATAGGTATGTCCTATAATTAAGGTAATACAGAAGCACGTGTAATATCCTGATGAAAAGTAGTCAAGGAAATGAATATTCCATTGCGCATTGCCCTGGTGTTAAGCGGTGTATTATTACTTTTCTCCGGCTGTTCAGCTCTGGTTAAAACCGGTAATGAACTTGCCAGTAATCTGAATCAACTGGTCAAACCTTATAGTTTTAATTTTGCCTCCTGGGAATTTAATGCCATCTTTAACCAAATCAAGCAGTCACTCACAATGCGTCAACTGGCAGTGAACCCGGATTCACAGGATGTAATCCAGTATTTTTCATATCTTGATCGTCTGGAAAGCCTGAAATCATCCTTGAATAGACCCGAACTGGAAAAAGTCTCTATCGACATCACACGAACGAAAGAAGAAATCCAGCAACTGCAGGAAAACATCGATAAGCTGCGTCCCGTTGCCGAACAGACTATTGCCTGGCAAATTACACAGACACTGGCATCCGAGGGAATTTTCAATCCCTTTAATAATTGGCTAAACCTGACTTTTCCCCCTGTCAAATTCAAACTGGAAAAACCCCTTTATGTACTGGTAGTGTCACCGCGCGACAAAATTGAGCGGACCAGTACCATGATGATCAAATCTGACATCAGTATCGAACAAATGGAGGAATTGGAAGCCGCAGTTGATCGTTTAAATGTTTCTTCGCTGGTAGTCGAAATAGGCGGTCTCGGAGCAACTTACCCCAGTTTTGTAATTCAAAATGCTGACCTCCGTTTTACGATTGATACCGCCTGTGAAGAATGGCTACACCAGTATCTGGCTTTCAAACCTCTGGGATTTGGCTACATTCTCCAGCTACTGGGGGCACCTGTTAACCCGGGAATTCCGACTCTTAACGAGACAGTAGCCGGAGTAGCGGCCAAAGAACTTGGTGCACTCGTTTACAATAAATTTTATACGGAATACCAGAAACCGCCGAAAACTGAACCAGTCGCTCCAGCCGCAACCGGGTTTGACTTCAATCAGGAGATGAGAGAAATTCGGAAAACTGTTGATCAATACCTTGCCAGGGGTGAAATCCAGTTAGCTGAAAAATACATGCAGGAAAAACAGCAGTTTCTTGCTTCAAAAGGTTACTATATTCGCAAACTGAATCAGGCATACTTCGCTTTCTATGGATCATATGCTTACAGCCCGACCTCTGTTGATCCGATTGGAGACCAGGTTCGCCTGTTAAGAGAGCACAGTCAAAATCTCCAGGAATTTCTTTCTACTGCCTCAAAATTAAAAACGCCGGCTGACCTTGAAAAAGCCATCAGTCAGCTAGAGTAAAAACACTGGACAGCCGACTCAAGAGTGGTTTATTATTCGTCTGCAGGATATCCCACAAAAATCCATAAAAGGATAAACTATGACCGATTATGGATATGCCGGTAAGATTCTCAAAGTTGATCTTGCTACCGGAAAACAGGCTGTTTTACCGACCTCGGAGTATTCAGCCAGGTTCCTTGGTGGGCGCGGCATTGCCGCCAGGATTTTCTGGGAAGAGACTTCGGCGGAAACCCGCGCACTTTCGCCTGAAAACTGCCTGGTTTTCATGACCGGACCAATAGCTGGATTCACCAGATTTGCTGGCTGCCGGTGGCAAATTTGCGGTAAATCACCAGAGATGAAACCTGAATCTTTCTCATATGCCAACCTTGGCGGAAGCTGGGGAGCCTGGCTCAAATACGCTGGTTATGACGGTCTGGTCGTCACCGGTAAAGCCGAAAAATCCGTTTATCTATTGTTTAATGATGATAGGATTGAAATCCGGGAAGCTTCCTCACTACGCGGGTTGACTACAATAGATACTCAAAACCGCCTGCAAGCCGAACTCGGCAGAGAAACCAGAGTACTAACCATTGGTCCGGCTGCTGAAAATCAGGTTACCTTTGCCACCATACTCGCTGCGGAGAATGCTTCTGGCTCCAGTGGATTTGGCAGCGTAATGGGGTCAAAAAACCTTAAGGCGATCGCCATCAGGGTGGCACGCAGAGAGAGACCCCGTGCCGCCTGTCCTGAAAAGCTGGCAATCCTGGCCGATACTGTGAAAAAATTGAGATTAGCAAACTTTGAAGATTATGGGCATATTTTACCTGGTACCATGCATTTAACTTCATGTTATGGCTGCATCAGCGGCTGTACTCGCTGGGTTTATGAAGCAGAAGGTGGCAATCAGTTTAAAGCCTTCTGCCAGGCAGCAGGTGTATACCTTGACCCTGCGACGCGATATTACGGAGATGGGACTGAAGCCAACCTTCTGGCAGAAAGGCTCTGCGATAAATATGGTCTGGATACCGCTGTGATGTCTCCGCTGATAGAATGGCTCGAAGATTGCTATCAACACGGCATCCTGCAGGAAAAAGAAACTGATTTGCCACTTTCCAGGATCGGCAGCATCGAATTTATAGAAAAACTGGTCAGGTTAATTTCATACAGGCAGGGCTTCGGAGATCTTCTCGCACAGGGTATTTCGAGAGCTGCGAAAATCATCGGCAAAGGTGCAGATCAGCTTTTAAGCGTAATCTCGCTGACACCGGCAGGTGAATACCATGATTACGACCCCCGATTAATCCTCACCAATGCAATGATTTATGCGACTGAACCAAGAAGAGCGGTTCACCTGCATCATGCCACCGTAATTCCCTTAAAACGCTGGTTAAACTGGATTGAAGGCTGGCAGGATGCTTTTCTATCTACAGAAAAGCTCACTGAGATTGCCTGCCAGTTCTGGGGTAGCCGGGAGGCACTTGATTTTAATTCCTACCATGGTAAAGCCCTGGCAGCAAAAAAAATCCAGGACTACGGCTATCTGAAAGAGAGTTTGATACTCTGTGATCTGGCATGGCCAATATACCAGGTTAAGCCCGCAGAGAAGTACTGGGGATTTTATTCACTTGAAAGCCAGATACTTTCTGCTATCACTGGCAGGGAATTCAACGAAGAAATGCTGGCGAAATTAGGAGAGCGAATCTTCAATCTGCAACGCGCGATAATGGTCAGACAGGGCTGGCTGGCAGAAAAAGGCGATACTCCGGCAGAATTTCTCTTCAAAATTCCGCTAAAAGGTACTTTTTTTGACCCTGAATCAATAGTCCCGGATGCGAATGGTAAACCAATCTCACGAAAGGGTGCGGTAATTAACAAAACTGCTTTCGATACTTTGAAAAAAGAGTATTATGAGCTAAGAGGCTGGGATAGTAAAACTGGTTATCAGACACGCCCTCTACTGGAAAAATTAGATCTGGCTGATATTGCTGATGAACTTGCTTCAAAGGGTCTATTGAGATAGCTACGTAAACAGACCCGGTGATAGTCCAATTAGATGATCAGCATTGACAAAATAAATAAGCCAAATTAAGATTACTCTAACATTAAAATTATCAAAGCAGAGGAGGATCTTGTGATAAACAAGAATATCTTTGAATTCCCGATAATCTATACCAATGCCATCCCCAAAATCGCTTTCGGATGGGGTGCACATGAAACGGTGGGCGATGAAGCTAAAGCCTTAAATATCAAAAAAGCCCTGATTACAACAACCGGATTAAAGGGGACAGGTATCGTTGACCAGATTAAATCAATCCTTAATTATGCAGGCATTGCAACCGAAGTATTTGATAAGGTTACCTCCAACGTCAAAGACTATGAAATAATGGCTGCCTACAAGGTTTTTAAAGAATCCGGCTGTGACGGGGTGATTTCTGTTGGCGGCGGCAGCTCTCATGATTGCGGCAAGGGGGTGAGGGTACTGGCAGCGAATGAAGGCAAGGAGATTTCCAACTTTGCCGCTTTTATTAACCCACCCTGGATGGAAAAGGTAAAAACTTATAAACCCTGCACTGTTCCCCATATTGCCGTTAATACGACTGCAGGAACAGGTGCGGAAGTAACCTCAATCGCCACTGTGACCAATACCCGTCTGCGCACGAAAGAAATCGTCATTGTACCCAATATTTGCCCTACCCTGGCGATTGATGACCCTTTGCTGATCCGGCTGATGCCTCAAAAATACACCGCCTGGACTGGCTGCGATGCCCTGGCTCATGGATTCGAAGCCTATCTCACCAAGGTGCAGGGACCTTATGCCAGCGGGATGCTCCTTAAAGCGGTGCAGCTTATCGCTGAAAATCTGAGAGAATTCACTTATAATCGCATGAACAACGTCGCCTGCGAACGGATGTGTGCCGCCGCCACTATGGGGGGAATTGCCATTGGCTTTGGAGCCGGCGCAGGAATCGTTCATGGGCTCGGACATCAAATCGGTGCCGTTACGGATTGCCATCATGGATTTGCTAATGCTATCATGACGATTCCGGGTGAAAGATATAATCAGGCTGCCTGTCCGGAAAAGTTTGCTGATTTAGCCAGGGCAATGGGAGTTGATACCAGGAATATGACACTTCCTCAAGCTTCAGATAAATGGTTTGAAGAAGTTGAACGGCTGCTTAAAGATCTGGGAATCAGATCTGGACATTTGCATGAACAGGTTGGATTGGATAAGAAAGACATCCCCCATATTGTTAAAGTATATTCCAATGATTTTCCAGTGCAGGGTAACCCGCGTGAATTCAATTACGAAGAAGTGGTAAAATTGCTGGAGGACAACTATTAAAGTGCAGAAGGAGAATTGACCGTGGATACAACAATTGATGAAAAAATTGCCTCTCCAGAGGAAGAAATCCGCTGTTCCGAAGATCCGGAAATCCTCGAAGAGATTGTAATTGAAGAACTCAGCATCGATGGAATTTGCGGTGTATATTGATTAAACCACTCCAGGAAGAAGGGCTGAAGATTGAGATATTTCCGCCCTTCTTTCTTTTGCAAATCACACAGATGGTAATCTGATTATCTCTCCTTCAACTAAGCGTCTTCGTATTGATTCTGGCAAGCATCAGGGACAAAATCAGCCCCACCACCATAACGCCAAGACAGGTGATAAAAGCCAGATGATAATTGCCATTTATATCAAAAAGGTAGCCAAGCAAAATCGGACCCACCGTGCCCCCCACCATCGCTCCAAAGCCTGCCGCGCCAAAAATCAATCCGTGAGACCTGAGTCCGAAAAGCTCAGCTACCATGGGAGCCTGCACTGAGCTCAAACCTCCCTGTCCAAATCCAAAAACTACGGCGAAAAGGAACAACGCCCAGGTTTCCGTGATAAAAACGAGCCAGAGCAACATCATAGAAAGAATGATAAACCCGATAATATAAACCGTTCTGGTTCCCATTCTGTCAGCGACGGCTCCCAGAAAAAGTCTGCCACCAATGTTCGCTCCGCCAACAGTTGCCAGAACTGTTGCACCTACCGATGAGGAGATACCCAGGTTTATAACATGTGGAACCAGATGAACCATCAAAGACAATCCGGTAAAACCCACGCAGGCAAAGATAAAAAAGAGCATCCAGAATCTTCCCGTGGTGATGGCTTCTTTCAGACTGTAATCTCTATTCTCAACTGCTGCAGCCTGTTGTATCGAATCACGTGCATTATTGTAGGGTGACTGCCCCACCTGAGATGGATCTCGACGCAAAAACTGGGCTGAAATTACCATAATCAAAAAAACGGCTGTTCCCAGAATAATATAGGATTGACTCCAGTGATAACGTGCAATCAACCAGTTAGCGATTGGAGGAGTTACCAGCATACCAATTCCCACGCCACTCAATACAATTCCATTCATCATGCTCCGGCGGGAAATAAACCACCTGGAAATACTGGTAATAATCGGAACAAAACCTCCCCCCATGCCGATCCCTACAACTACCCCATAAAGCAAATACATTTGCCAGATACTGCTAACCGTGGAGAGAAGCAGATAACCAACTCCGATGAAGATACCTGAGAGAGTCAATACCATCCTTGGACCTATTTTATCGGTTAGCTGTCCCAGAACTATGCCAAAAGAGCCATCCATGATGATTGAGATGGAAAAAGCTGTAGAAAGAGCAGCCGCACTCCAGCCAAACTGTGCAGCCATCGGGTTAAAGAAAACACCAAATGCAGAGCGGGCACCCGAATAGGCTATCAATATCAAAAAGGCAGAAGCGACAATAATATAACCATAAAAAAACCCGGGCTTAGCCGGGTTTGTTTTTCGGCTTTGAGTTACGGGCATCAGTTCCCCTTAAAACTTTAATCGCTCCGGGTTGGAGTAAACGGTCAGGTGGCTTCCTTTGGCATATCCAATCAGTGTAATTCCCAGCTCTTTAGCCAGCATTACCGCTCTATCAGTAGCAGACGTCAATGAGGCGATAACTGGAATCTGCATTATTGCCGTCTTACGCAGCATTTCTGAAGAAACACGCCCGCTGGTAAGCAGTATTTTGTCTCTGGTGGTGATTTTGCGCAATAAACATTCCCCCAGGATTTTATCAAGAGTATTATGCCTCCCTATATCCTCTCCAATTACCAGCAGATTATCGCCATCAACAAGCGCGGAAGTATGGATACCACCACTTATATTGTAAAGACCGGCTTTCTGCATCATCTGCCGCATCAAAGAGAGGATTTGCTCCGGCGAAACAGATATGCTAGATTGTATTTTCGCAGCTAACAAACTGGCATCAAAACTGATTCCACCACCACAACCAGAGGTCAAGACACGCCTTTCCGGTAATTTGAAATCCGTGCGGTTTAACCTGATATCAGCCAGCGCATCATCTTCACAAACCCGCATGGACAGAATATCCTTTATATCTGAGATAATGCCTTCGGCATATAAATATCCTATCACCAGGCAATTTAGCTTGCTGGGTGTACAAAGAATAGTTACCAGTTCCAGGTTATTAATATAGACAGTAAAAGGAATCTCCCTGGGAACAGGTAGTGTTAGCTTCTGCCATTTTCCATTACTGTACTTATAGCTCTCAATGCCAGGTTCTATGCCCGGCGGCAACTCAAGGACTTCTTCTTCCATACCTTCACCCTCGCATTCACACCTCAAATACAACTATGCTTATTATAATCCAATTCTGCCGTTTTCATAAAAGCACTCTTGAAACGAGATTAAATATAGCTCGCGAAACTCCACAATATTAGCTGTCCCGAAATGTAACCAGAATCCGCTAATGGACTGGATCTACTCCCCCAGAGCTTTGATAATTACCCTTTTTCTGCGCTGCCCGTCAAATTCTGCGTAATAAATTTGCTGCCAGGGTCCCAGGTCCAGAAATCCATGAGTAATCGGTACAATTACTTCATGGTGAATCAGCAGGCTTTTCAAATGAGCATCTGCATTCGTTTCGCCAGTGAAATGGTGCTTATAATCCGGGCGATACGGCGCCAGCTTCTCCAACCATTCCTCAATATCAGATATCAAACCCTCTTCAGCATCATTAACGTACACTCCGGCGGTAATATGCATGGCGGACACAAGAACAAATCCCTCCTGAATACCACTTTTTTCAACAACCTCTTTCACCCTATCGGTGATATTGATAAATTCACGTTTACGCCGGGTGTTAAACCAGAGATATTCAGTGACTGCCTTCATAAAAGTTTCTCCTGAAGATATTCATTTGATTGAACAGGCACAAAGACAAGCTATCATGAAAATTATAGCAGAATGTGACTAATTATCAGAATAAAACACACTTATCAGGTTTAAAATCACCTCCTGAAATCCGTGGCCTTTGACGCTGTAGCTTTCAATCAGTATAATGATAGTCGTAAACTGAGTCAGCTTGTACAATCATGATTTTAGGGATGGGTGTCCGAGTGGTTTATGGTAGCGGTCTTGAAAACCGCCGTCCCGCGAGGGACCGTGGGTTCGAATCCCACCCCATCCGCCAGTATTAAAAAATCAAGCCGGATGGTTAATCCCGAAAACTGGTAACCATCCGGCTTAAAAATTTTAAAGACCCTTTCTACTTATCCAGCCAATCCTCGTAATTATGCCAGACCATGAAATGATCCTTGTAGCGATTTGTTTTGACGTAATTTTTTACAACATACAGGTTTAAAGATTCCATTAAGGGAATAAGATATGCCCCCTCGCTGACAAAGGTCATCATTTCCATGGTTGCCTTGCGCATTTCTTCGACAGTAGGAGCCAGCCTGACTTTTTCAACCAGTGCACGGTACTCATCCGGCCATTTCAGGCTCGGATAGGGGAAGATCGGCTGAGGACCAAAGTGTACAAACCAGCCGATGGCAAACTCCGGATCAACCGGAACCGACCACAGCAACAAACTGCCACTCCAGCCACCCTGGTAGATAGCACCAATGAATCTCCCGGGATCTGCTACATCCACTTCAGCCTGAATCCCTACATCAGCGAGATATGCCTGTATGCCCTGCGCCAGATCATTACTCCCCTGCATAACCAGAATCTTGGTCTTAAAGCCGTTGGGATAGCCAGCTTCTGCCAGGAGCTGTTTGGCTTTCTGCGGATTATATTCTCTTACCGGGAAATTCGGATTGTAGCCCTGACTCGTGGATGGTCCTCCAGTCTGCTTTACGGCTTTCAAAATACCGTACCCCAGACCCTCCGCCAGCGCATCCCGGTCGATGGCATACTCGATTGCCTCGCGGACCCGCTTATCTTTAAAAATTGATCCCTCGGAAGCATTATCAGGAATCAGTTCGGAGTAAAAGCCGCCAACTCCGATAATCAGGTTAAAACCTTTCATCTTCAGGTCGGTGGCTTCTTTCAAAGGAGGACCTGCCCAGGCATCCGCCTCTCCAGCCTGCATTTTGGTGGATGCGATGGTAGAATCGGCGACGAATGTGAATTCAATCGCATCAAGATAAGGATACTGGGAACCCCGCCAGTAATTTTCATTTCTGACGATTTTCATTGAAACGTCCTGTTCCCAGCTCCCGAATTTAAACGGTCCTGTGCTGACAAAATGAGAAACTGCCCAGTCTCTACCACCGTTCTTTTCAAAAGCAGTGGGAGAAAACATGGTCAGCAGGTTATAACCATAAGAATGCAACATCATGGAAGGTGTAAGCATTGCATTCAGTTTATAGCGGAAGGTGTAATCGTCAACAACTTCGATTCCATCCACATACTGACCGTTTGCCAGTCTTTTGCTGTTGATCAAATTCTGCACATTCCATTTAACCGCCTGGGCATTGAAATCTGTGCCATCATGAAATTTAACACCCTGCTGTAGGTGGAAGGTCAGCGTCTTGGCAACCGGGTCAATGTCCCAGGATTTCGCCAGCTCAGGCTTGAAATCACCGGAACCGGAATAATAAACCAGCGTTTCTGCATATGCTTTTGCCAGTGTTTCATCGGTCATACTCTGTTCCGGAATATAGCTCAGGTTGCTGATACCGGTCTGCCAGAGTACCCTCAAAGTTCCGCCTCTTTTTGGGGTACCAGCAACTGGAGAAGTCTGAACTGGTGTAGCTGTTGCAGTTGGGGATGCAGAAGTTGCCGGTGAGGTAGTTTCTTTAGCCCCACATCCGGCAATAACCAGGCTGGCAGCCAGCACCATTATCAGGATGCATAATATAATCTTTTTCATTTGAACCGTTCGCCTCCTTACAAAGATTTTTACCTGGTTGATCCCAGGTGGCAACTAAAAACGGATACCCTTATTAAAGAGATTCCTTCTTCTGGCTTCTGGACAATGTAGATCATTCTATAAAATTCGCCCACAAGCACATCAGGGTTGCTATTGAAACGATAAAAACCTCCTGCAATTATCCGGTCTTACCAGACCGTGTTGGAATGAACGCTGTTTCCAGCAAGCAGAAGAAAAAGAAATGAATTTAACTTTAACTCCAACAATAAGTTAGAATTATTAATAGTAGATCCTTTGACAGGCATTAAAGATTTACCGATAAGATTATTATACCACGCCTGTCAAGATTACTGGCGACTCTTGACAGCAGCCTAAAACGATACTATTATTTTGACAACAATCCGTAAATCGGAGTGGCCACAGCAAAATGACCGCTTATATTATTCGAAGACTCATCTGGGCACTGATAACGATTATCCTGTTGACCATGGTTGTGTTTTTTGCCATGCGACTACTGCCAGGCGATCCCCTGATGATCTATGTTGCCCAGAGCCAGATATCCAATATCGGGCCAGAAGCACTGGAAAAACTGCGGGCTGAACATGGACTGGATAAACCGCTGATTGTGCAGTATTTCAACTGGGTCAAAGGAGTTGTACAGGGTGACCTGGGAAGGTCAATTTTTTATAACGAATCCGTAGGCAGACTGATAGCCAAACGTCTGCCGATTACAGCCAATATTGGTATTCTGGCATTCATAATTGCTACCATTCTGGGAACTTTATCAGGCCTTCTGGCTGGTTTAAGAAGAGGGAGACTGGCAGATCAGATAGTTACTCCCCTGGCTTATGTCGGCATTACCATACCGATATTCTGGCTGGGTATTCTGCTGGTTTACATCTTCGGTCTCAAACTCGGCTGGTTACCTATTGGGGGGTATACGTCGCCCTTCGAAAACTTGTGGATGAATATCAAGCAACTGGTAATGCCGGTAGCCTGTGAATGTGTCGTTGGTCTGGCTTCAATGTCTCGGCAAATGCGTTCCAGCGTTCTTGAAGTCGCCCGCCAGGATTACATCCGAACAGCCTGGGCTAAAGGGCTGGGAGAACGCATCATTGTTTTCAGGCATATCCTGAAAAACAGTCTTATCCCGATCATCACTCTGATGGGATTTGCCATTGGCACTATATTCGGTGGTTCGGTATTTATCGAAACTGTGTTTAATATTCCAGGGATGGGCAGACTGATGGTAAACTCTATTTTCAACCAGGACTACGTTGTAGTACAGGCGACCACCTTGATCTTCGGAGCCATCGTCCTGATTGTAAATTTAATCGTGGATATCTCCTATGGTTGGCTCGATCCCAGAATAAGGTACAGCTAAAATGGCATCGGAAACAACACAATCGAAAGATCACATGGAAAAGGCATTTGTTGAGGCTCCGCCCCGTGTTAATGAATGGCGGCGCTTTTGCAGGGTCTTTTTTGCCCGTAAACTTGTTATCCTTGGGCTTCTGGTGCTTTTCCTTCTGGTGATTACCGCTATTTTCGCCCCTCTTCTGGCTCCTTACGACCCATATAAACCGGATATGAGAAGCACTTTGCAACAACCGAACTCAAAGCATCTGCTGGGCACTGATTCTCTTGGCAGGGATACTTTAAGTCGTCTGATTTATGGTTCTAGGACTACAATTCTGGTAGGTTTTGCTACAACCGGCTTTGCAGCCATTGTCGGCATGATACTGGGATTAATAGCCGGATACTTCAGCGGTAGCATACTGAATATGATCATCATGAGAATTATGGATCTTTTAATTTCTTTTCCCATGATCATTCTTGCTCTGTTTCTGGCTGCATTGCTCGGAGGAGGTATCCAGAATGTCATTATCGCACTTGGTATCGGCACACTACCAGGTTATGCCAGAGTAATGCACGGAGTCACTCTCAGCGTCAAAGAAAACGATTACATTCTGTCCGAACGCGCTATCGGATCGAGTTCTCTGCGTACCATGATTGCACATATCTTGCCCAATTCTCTACCTCCAATGATTGTTCTGATCACTCTACAACTTGGTTCAATCATACTGGCAGAAGCCGGTTTGAGTTTCCTTGGCGTTGGAATAAAACCACCGGGAGCAGCCTGGGGTGCTATGGTCAATGAAGGGTACCGCTATTTAATGACAAACCCGGTACTTTCATTCGCTCCAGGAATCGCCATTATGCTGGTGGTTTTCGCTTTTAATATGGTAGGCGATGGTCTGCGTGATGCTCTGGATCCCAGGCTGCGAGGTATATTATAGTTCCTGTTCAAAGTCAGAATTTTCAGGTGGGGCTACATACGGGAAGACGTCTTTTAAAATTAAACGGAAAAATCAGAGCAAATGTGGGTGAATTATAAATTCCGTGGCGGATTTAAATGCAGAATGATCCCTTAAAGAATTCTTAACCGCTGTGCTTATTTTTTGCCAGCCTGAATTCCAGCCCCATATCACTGGAGACACGAATAACCACCTTCTTCTGCAATATCAAATCCAGTAAAGCCTTATTGAGAGCGGTATTCTTCGCCCAGTTTATCACCTGTTCCGCTTCGGCTTCAGAAAAATCTCCCTGACCTCTGGCAAGCTGTGCCAGAATTGTCTCTATCTGAGACTCGCTGAAAATTTCATCTTTTATTTCGCCCTTCGACTCTTTTTGTTTTAAAAACATGAAAAAACTCCCTTCTCAAACAAAGCCAATACGTTCAAACTCAATTTTATTTCATTGGAGCGAGAAAAGTTAACACCTTCTCAGGCTCAAAACAGATTTGTGATAATTTTGTGATGTCGGATCGATATTCTGTTTCGTACCCTGTGGTGAATAATATTGAAAACACGGGCTGATGCTCTTGAAAGATATTCATTATTGATGTAATTTTTATACTGGTACTCTATTTATTTCCCTCCTGATAGACCAGGGCAAACGGACTCAGATCTCATAAATAAGGAGGCAGAATCTCTTGCCAAACGAGCTCTTACTCATCGAGAATTTAACCCAGGAGCACGAATCCATCCGCGAAAATGCAAAAATGGTATATAACCTGATGGACGGATGGGAAGAAACTCACTGGGAAGAGCTCGAGCAACTGGAGCCCTCTCAAACAAGACATATCACAGAAAAACACCTGAACCTGAAACAATCACTGGACTTTCTCTGTGAAGGATTAAAAGGGCATTATTCGCATGAAGAAGAGGAAATGCAATATCTGGTTGG
>Ga0315298_1005532_pt1 | contig 17870 bp, 16 predicted proteins | sample WHS_1_MG_FD_203077 | JGI IMG/M metagenome (GOLD analysis project Ga0315298, IMG submission 203077) | Extremophilic microbial mat communities from Washburn Hot Springs, YNP, Wyoming, USA - WHS_1_MG | ecosystem: Environmental > Aquatic > Thermal springs > Hot (42-90C) | place: USA: Wyoming...
GTTTGCGGTAGAGGGTCCGGGCACCGATGCCCAGCAGCTTGGCGGCCTTTTCGCGGTTGCCGGCAGTCAACTTCAGGGTCTGTTGGATCGCGACCTTTTCCAACTCCTGCAACGTGTGGCCGGCGAGAAAACCGCTGCCCACCGGGATGATCTCCGTGCTCTGGCGGTACTCCTCCGGGATATCGCTGGCCTCCAGCACCGGCCCCGGCGCCAGGACGATCATCTGCATGATCGCCTGTCGCAGCTGCCGGACGTTGCCGTCCCACCGCTGGTTGACCAGCAGGCGGACGGCCTCGGGGGCGATGCCCTGGATGTTCCGGCCGTGCTCGGCGTTGCCCAGCTGGATGAAATGCTGGATGAGCAGGGGGATGTCCTCGCGGCGCTCCCGCAGCGGGGGAATGCGGATGGTCACCTGGTTGAGGCGGTAGTAGAGGTCCTCGCGGAACTTGCCGTCCTTGATCAACTGGCGGAGGTCCTTGTTGCTGGCGGCGATCACCCGCACGTCGGTGTGGCGGGTCTCGTTGGAGCCGACCGGCAGGATCTCGCCGCTTTCCAGGGCCCGCAGCACCTTCGCCTGCATGGTCATCGGCATATCGCCGACTTCGTCAAGGAAGATCGTGCCGCCGTCGGCGGCCTCCAGCAACCCCTTGCGCTCGTTGACGGCGCCGGTGAACGCGCCCCGGACGTGGCCGAACAGCTCCGACTCCAGGAGGTTCTCGCTGAGCCCGGCGCAGTTGATCACCTTGTAGGGCTTGTTCTTTCGGGCGCTGTTGGCGTGGATGGCGTGGGCGATCAGTTCCTTGCCGGTGCCCGTCTCGCCAAAGATCAGGGCGGTGATCTTGGTCGGCGCGATCTGCCGGACGATCCGCAGGACCCGATGCATGACCGGGGAGGCCGCCACGATGTTGTCGAAGTGCACTGCCTCACGAAGCCGCTCCGTCAAGCGCCTGGCCTCGCGGTTGGCGATTGCGCGAGCGGCCGCGCGATTCACGATCTGGCGGACGTCCTCCAGGTCGACCGGCTTGGTGAGGTAATCGAAGGCCCGGGTCTGGCCGTCGCCGCCCAACGCCTCGCGGGCCAGCTGCTCGCTGCCGTAGGCGGTGATCAGGATCACCTCGCTCTCGGGGCTGACCTTCTTGGCCTCGCGGAGGATATCCAGGCCCGTCGGGCCTTCGTCGCCGGCCAGGCGGTAGTCGGTCACGACGACGTCCGGCGGGCGCTTGCGGATCGAGTCGATGGCCTCCTGCGCGGTGGCGACGACATGGCAGGCGTGGCCCGCGCGGCGGAGCCCCTCGGCAATGGCCTCGCCGTGCGCCTCCTCGTCCTCGACGACCAGGACGAAGGCGGTCTGGCGACTGATTGTGGCCGTTTCAGTGCTCATACGGTAGTTCTATGCAAAAATCGCTCCCTTTTCCCACCTCGCTGCGGACGGTGAGCGTCCCGCCGTGGGCCTGGACGATTTTACGAGAAATCGACAGGCCCAGACCGGTCCCGCCCTTCTTGGTTGAATAGTATGCCAGGAAGATCTTGTCAATCTGGTCGGGGGGGATGCCCGGGCCCGTGTCGATCACCTCGATGCGGAATCGCCGGTCCTGGCCGACGGCGCTGGTCCGCAGGATCAGCTCGCCGCCGCCGGGCATGGCCTGCTGGGCGTTGATCAGGAGGTTCAAGAGGGCCTGCTTGAAAAGCACCGGGTCCAGGAGCGCGTGCAGCGGCTTGTCGCCGAACGCGGTGTGAACGCGGATCTTGTGTGCGACGGCCTGGGGCATGAAGAAATCCAGCAACTCGCCGATCAGACCGTTGACCTCCACCGGGCGAAGCTGCGGCCTGGGATTGGATGCGAACTGGAGGAACTGCTCCAGGGTCCTCTCGAGGCGGCCCGCCTCGCCCACGGCCGTCTCGAAACGATTCAGGATACGTCGTTGAGGAGGGCTGTCGGCCTGCTCAGCCAGAATGGCCGCCAGATCTTCCCGAAGCAGCTGGAGGTTGAGCTTCAGGTTGCTCAGCGGGTTCCGCAGCTCGTGCGCCAGCCCACTGATTACCGTAACCAGACTGAAGGGTTCTTCGGCGGGGACGGCCGCCGGCTCGGCCCGGTCTGCGGACGGTCGAGGGACCGTCGTCTTGCGCGGGTCCCAGCGCCGCCCCAACAGGAATCCGCCCAGACCCGTCGCTGCCGCCAGTGCCCACGCCCAGGCGGGCGCGTTACCCTGCCACAGCAGTTGCAGGAACGCCGGCAGGTGGCTCATCGACGGATCTGTGATTGCTGCGGCGCGGGCTGCCGCGCCGCCGGCGGCACGGCGCGGGGCGCCTGCGCCTGCTGCTCGCGGGCGATGGGACGCACGCCGCGGGCCTGCAACCCCTTATCCGACTCGGCCAACTCATAATCGACCTGCTCGCCGTCGCGCAGACTGCGAAAACCTTCGCCCAGAATATGCGTGTAGTGCACGAAGATGTCGCGACCTTCCTGCGATCCTACGATGAACCCGTACCCCTTCTTCGCATCAAACCATTTCACGATGCCCCGAGGCATAGCACACTCCTCCAGAACAACAGACGAAAGATAGGAATCCGACCGACGCGGCCAGCTGCGCCGGCGCAGACGTGAGCAACCTCAAAGCTGCACGGTCCCCCCGGAACTGTGAGGCGTGGACACTTATAGGATCACTTCGACTCCGCATTGGACTCAATGCCGCAATCCACCAGACAGGTCCACAACAAGGCGATCTACACTACGCCCGCCTCCCGCCTGTGGCAGCGACAGCTGCGCCCGGCCGTCACCGTCACGCGGAACCGGCGGTCTGCTCCGATTCCTCCTTGAGGGCTTGCTTGCGTGAGAGTTTCACGCGGCCCTGTTCATCAATCGCGATTACCTTCACGCGAACCGTGTCGCCCAGCTGGACCACATCGTTGACCGTCTTGACGTACCCATCCGCCAGCTCGCTGATGTGGCACAGACCGTCCGTCCCTGGCAACACCTCGATAAAGGCCCCGAAGTCACGGATCCCGACGACTTTGCCGGTGTAGAGCCGGCCGATTTGCACTTCCTCGGTTACCTTCAGGACTTCGTCGCGGGCCTGTTCCGCACCCTTGCGGTCCACACAGGAAATCAGGACCGTTCCATCCTCCTCGATCTCAATGGTGGCCCCGGTCTCCTGCTCTATGCGCTTAATGCCCTTTCCGCCCGGGCCGATGACTTTGCCGATTTTATCCGGGTCGATGCGAACAGTCAAAATTCTCGGGGCGTAGTCGCTGATTGTCGGACGAGGCTTATCCAGCACCTCCCGCATCCTGTCGAGGATCGCCAGGCGTGCCTGCCTAGCCCGCTCCAGGGTCTGCACGATCGTCTCGTAGCGCAGGCCCCGGATCTTCAGATCCACCTGGATGCCCGTGATCCCCGCCCGCGTGCCCGCCACTTTGAAGTCCATGTCGCCGAAATGGTCTTCCTCGCCCAGGATGTCCGTAAGCAGGACTTCCTTCTGCTCGTTGTGCATCATCCCGATGCTTATCCCGGCGACCGGCTCCTTGATCGGAACCCCCGCGTCCATGAGGCTTAACGTGCCGGCGCACACAGTCGCCATGCTCGAAGAACCGTTGGACTCCAGAATATCGCTGACAATTCGGATCGTGTACGGGAATTTGTCCGGACTGGGCAAGATCCTCTCCAGGCTCCGCTCCCCGATGGCGCCGTGGCCGATCTCCCGCCGGCTCGGCGCGCCGATCCGCTTGACCTCCCCCGTCGCAAAGGGCGGGAAGTTGTAGTGCAGCATGAATTTCTTGCTGTATTCCTCCACCAAGCCATCGATGATCTGCTCGTCGCCGACCGTGCCGAGAGTTGCCACCGCCAGGGCCTGTGTCTCGCCGCGGCTGAACAACGCCGAGCCGTGCGTCCGCGGCAGCACGCCCACCTCGCCCCAGATCGGGCGGATGTCCGTAGGACCGCGGTCGTCCACCCGCTTGCCATGCACCAGCAGCAGATCCCTTACCGCCTTTTCCTCCACTTCCGACAGAAACTGGCCCACGACCTTGGGGTCAGGCAGGGTCTGGCCGGCAGCGGCTGGGGCGGCCGGAACCGCGCCGCCCGGCTGGATCCCGCACAGCTCGCGCAAGACCTGCTCGTACACGGCGGCGACGGCGTCGCCGCGTTTCTGCTTCAGCGGGATCTGCTTGGCGGCCAGCAGCGGCTCGTAGGCCTTCTCATAGACCTTCCGATAAAGGTCCTCATCGCGGACCGGGGGCGTCCATACCTTTTCCTTGGCGCACTTGGAGGCCAAGTCCTCGATCAGCTCGCACACTTGCCCGATGACGCCGTGGCCCAGCTGGATCGCGCCGGCCAGGTCGGCCTCGCTGATCTGGTCGGCACCCAGTTCGATCATGTTGATCGACTCGGCGTGTCCGGCCAGGATCAGGTCCAGGTCGCTGTACTCCATCTGGGCATGGGTGGGGTTGAGGATGAACTTACCCTCGACCCGGCCGACGCGGACCGCTCCGATCGGTCCATCCCAGGGCAGGCTGGAGATCCGCAGGGCGGCGGAAGTGGCGATCATTGCCACAATATCCGGGTCGTTCTCCTGGTCGGCAGACATCACGAAAACCTGGATCTGCACCTCGTTGACGAAATCCTTGGGGAAGAGGGGGCGACAGGGCCGGTCGATCATCCGCATGGTGAGGATTTCCTTGGTGCTGGGCCGGCCTTCGCGTTTGAAGAAGCCGCCGGGGATCTTGCCGGCCGCGGAAGGCTTTTCGCGGTAATCGACGGTCAGCGGAAAGAAATCGAGTCCTTCGCGGGGCTCGGCCCAAACGACCGTGGCCAGAACAATGGTGTCTCCGTACTGAACCCACGTGGCGGCGTCCGCCTGCCGGGCCACCTTACCGGTTTCGATGCTGAGCTTACGACCTGCGATTTCGCGTTCGACTCTCAACGGCGTCATATCGTCTCACCTTCCAAAACTAAAGCCCCTATTCCTGGCGCTATGCGTATTGTATTCTCGGATTCCGTCGGTTCGGCATGCCAACTCTGCCGCTCGGGCGCACCGGCCACGACGGCGTCGCCGCGGACTCTTGCCGGGCACCCTCCCCGACCGGCCGCATTCTATAAGCACGGACGGCCGTGCAACAGTCCTGGCGTCAAAGCTCCATGCGCGACAAGGTACGTCGGCTGCCCGCGAGGGCGGACCGCACCCGCCGGTCCAGCCGGAACCGGTATTACTTACGCAGACCGAGGGCGCCCAGAATGGCTTGGTAGCGGGCGTAATCGTTCCTGGCCAAGTACCGCAGGAGGCGGTTGCGCTTGCTGACCATCATCATCAGGCCCCGACGGGAATGATTGTCCTTCGGGAACCTGCGCAGATGCTCGGTCAACTGGTCGATCCGCTTGGTGAGCACGGCGATCTGCACGTCCGCGGAACCGGTATCCTTCTCGTTGATCCGGAACTTCTCTACAAGGTCACGCTTCTGTTCCTGAGTTACTGCCATTGTCCGAACGGACTCCTTATCCCTTGTTCGCATTCCCGCGGACCGCTCTTATCCGCAATCGTCCTGTTTCCTTCGCTCCAACAACTAGGGAACACCTCGGCTCGTCGCCCGACACCCAACCGGGGCTTTGCCGACCCCCTACGGCTCCTGGGGGGCGCCCAGCAGCAGGACCTCGGCCTCTTTGACCAACCGCTCCATGCGGATCGGTTTGTTCATGTACCTTTCCACCCCGAGCGTCTCGGCGTAAGCCTGGTGGCGCTTGCCGGGATTGCCGGTGATCATGATGACCAGAGGCTTGCTGCCCGCCTTGCGATGCGGCTTGATCTTCTCCAGCACCAGGAATCCGCTCCGCTTGGGAAGCATCATGTCCAGGACCACAAGATCCGGGGGGGTCTGCGTGGCCACCTCGACGGCCTTGTTGCCGTCGGTAGCGGTCATCACTTCCGCGCCCGTCTCGTTGAACGCCACCGACATCGCCGTCAGGATGTCCGTGTCATCGTCCACGAGCAGGACCTTCTTGCCGACCAGACTGTTCGCTGCCATGGGTCTAATCCTTACCTGAACGAGTGTAATACGTTAGTCTACTCGAACCGGGTGTCAATATCAATGACAGCCAAGGTCCAGTCTTCGGACCTTCGGACCGACCCAAAGCACCAGGACCGGGCCGAGCACGGATTGTGGCCGCAAGGGGCCTGTACATAGCGGATGCTCGGAGGCTACAATCCCCGCTGTCGGCCACTGGAGCCTTGCCCATGACGCCAATCCGGGCCAGGGATGCCCGCGACGCGGAACGCCAGCTCGCCCTGCGGATCGCCCTGAGCGAGCCGGAATCCGACCCCTACTCGGCAGGGAAGGCCTTCCAGATGACCGAGGCCTTCCTGCAGCGGTGCGGGGGCAAGGTCGGGGGTTTGCACTTGGCCGAGGCAAGCGGATGCGTCCTGTCCGCATGTGCCGTCCTGGACTTGCCGGGCGGGGTAGGCCTGCTGGTTCTGCCGGCCGCAGCCCCCGAACGTTGCCGCGAGGGCCTGGGTGAACTCCTCGACTTGGCCAGCCGATCCGCGCGCCAGCGAGGCCGGCGATTCGTCCAGGTCATGCTGGAACCCGCCTTGGTCGGCCTTTTCGAGCCCGCCCTGCGTCAGGCCGGCTTCGACCGCTTGGCCATCCTCCACTACATGCAACGCAGCGCCTACGACCCCGTGGCGATTCGGCCGGTCGAGGGGGTCAACTGGCTGACCTTGGCCGACACGGACGAGGCGGCCTTCGCCGCCGTGATCCAGCGGACGTACATCGACAGCCAGGACTGCCCCGCGCTAACCGGGGTGCGGTCGATGCGCGACGTGTTGGACAGTCACAGGGGGGCGGGTCCGTTCGACCCGCTGGGGTGGTACCTGCTGGAGTACGAGGGACAGCGCGCCGGGGTACTGATCACCGCGCGAACGACCGTCCACGCGAACCTCGACGTGGTCTACGTGGGACTGGTGCCCGAGGCCCGCGCCAAAGGGCTGGGCCGGCTGTGTATGCACCGCGCGATCCAGCGGGCCCGTGATCTGGCGCTGGCGGGCGTCACGCTGGCCGTCGACGCGGCAAACCGGCCGGCGTGCCGGCTGTACGCCAACATGGGGTTCAGCGTGTACGCCAGGAAAGACGTCTGGTTCCAGGTCTTTCGGCGCGCGGATGCCGAGGGAATGTTCCAGCTGCCTGCGCGATGAGTGTGGACAATTTGTGGATTGGCGTGAGGAAGTGGTGCAGCCGGAATTTTTTTTTTGCCGCAACTCACGGCGCCGACAGGGTCGCGGCGCTGTTGGTAACTTTGCCGCATTTTTCCGATTGACGGTTCTTGCGTCGGCGATATGATCGACGCCGCAAACGGTGAAGAACGCTGGCGCGTTACACGTCTTTACCGTGCATACATGCGGGTAGAACCCGGAAGTTGATCGCGAATACCAGGCGAGGTCGGACGGCCGCCCCCCCCGGCGGCAAGGAGGGCGTTCGTGCAAGTGGCGACAAACGATCAGGCGTCTCGGATCGTACAGCGAATCGAGGACAAGATCGGCCCGCGGCGATTTGGCGTCTGGTTCAAGGATGCCACTCGCCTCGACGTGACCGACCACTGCGTGCGGATCGATGTGCCCAATTCCTTCGTCGGTACGTGGATCGAGAACCACTTCGCCGACCACATCGTCACCGCCGCCCGCGAGGTCCTCGGCAATCAGGTTCAGATCGGCTTTGCCGTCGATCCGACGCTGGCGGGCAAGATCCGCCAGCCCCAGCTAAACCGCCAAGCCGAGTCGGTCCGCCAAGCCACGCAGCAGCCGACTCCCGCCTCCGCCGTGCGCCTTAAGACCGAGACGCAGACGCGGCCCCTGCGAGGCCGTCTCGACGACTTCGTCGTCGGACCCAACAGCCAGATGGCCCACCAAGCTGCCCTGGAGATCGTGGAGCGCCCGGCCGGCGCCTACAACCCCTTGTTTGTGCACGGCGGCTGCGGCTTGGGCAAGACGCACCTGTTGCAGGGCATCTGCAATGCCTTCACCCAACGGCGCCCGGAGGTCCGGTGGCTGTACGTCAGCGGCGAGGAGTTCACCAACGATTACATTCACGCCATCCGTACGGCGCAATTGGACAGGTTCCGCGCCCGATACAGGAACCTCGACGTCCTCGTAATCGACGACGTCCACTTCCTGGCCAACAAGAAAGCGACACAGGAAGAGTTCCTGCACACCTTCAACGCCATCGACGCCGGCAACAAGCAGATCGTGCTGGCCAGCGACGCCCACCCAAGACTGATCGGCCAGTTCAGCGAATCGCTGGTCAGCCGCTTCATGGCGGGCATGATCGTGTGCATCGAGCCGCCCGGCTTCGCCACCCGCTGCCAGATTCTGGAGCGACGCGCGGTCAAACTCAACCGGATCATCCCCCAGGAGGTAATCGAGTACATCGCCCAGAACGTTACCAGCAGCGTCCGAGAACTCGAAGGCGCCTTGCTGAAGCTGATCGCCTTCAATTCCGTGGCGCAGCTGCCTTTGACGGTCGCGACGGCCCAGAAGGCCTTGGCCGACTATCTCTCGCGCACGCGGCCCCTGGTGACCATCAGCGACTTGGAGAACGCGGTGGCGACGTTCTTCGGCATGTCGCCGGCCGACCTGCACAGCACCCGTAAGACCCAGCATGTGGCCCTGGCGCGCAACATCGCGATGTACCTGGCCCGCAAGCATACGACGCTGAGTTATCCTCAGATCGGCCGCTACATGGGAAACAAGAACCACGCCACGGTGATCCTGGCCTGCCGCCGGATCGGCAGGATTCTAGCGGAGGACGGGGTGGTCCGCTGGCCCACGCCGACGTGCCGAAAGAGCATGAGACTCAGCGAGGTCCTCCAACAGCTGGAGGCCCAGATCCGGGCGTGAGGTCATGGCGGAATCGACGAATGCCCATCGACGAACGCGAACTCGACCATCTCGGCCGGTACCGACTGCCGACGCCCGTACCGCCGATCTGCCCGCAGTGCGGCTATAACCTGACGGGGTTGCACGAGCCTCCCTGTCCGGAATGCGGCTACCGGTTTGACTGGCGGAGCGTCCGCAGGAAAGCGCGGATACAGTGGCTGGAGGCAATGGGCCTCAAGACGTTGCCGGAGGAGATAGAGTTCGGCTTCCGCCTGGCCTGTATCGCGTGGGGCGTGGCGATCGTGCTGCGGCTCGGGGCAACGACCCTCGGCGCGCAGTTCTGCGTCCTGGACGTGCTGTTCATGTTGATGTACTCCATCGAGGTGTTCCTGGCGTTCTGCGGGGCGTTCCTCTGCTCGCACATCATCCGATTCCGGCGGCTTCCGGAGGAGGCCCGTGAAGAGCTGCGGATCGAAGTGCCGACAACCAAGGCGTGGGTCGGGCTGGCGGCCTGCGTCTTGCTTCTGGCGGTCTCCGCCCCGACCTGCGTGCGGGCACTCCTCTGATGCGAGGTCCGATGGCTGCGCCGCGTTTCATCAGCTCCGTCCGCGTGATCGCCGCCCTGACGATGGCCTCCAGGGTGCTCGGGTTGCTGCGCGACGTGGTCTTCACCTCCGTCTTCGGCACCAGCATCCCCTACACGGCCTTTTCCGTGGCCTTTCGGATCCCCAACCTGTTTCGCCGGCTCCTCGGCGAGGGGGCGCTGTCCGCCTCATTCATCCCAATCTTCAGCCAGCGCTACCATACCGAAGGGGCCCCGTCCGCCGAGGCCGCCGCCCGACAGGTCATCGGTCTCCAGGTCCTGGTCCTGGCGGTTCTCACGCTGGTCGGCGAAGCGGTGATCGCCGGCCTGTGGCTGCTCCAGCCCGACATCCCGGCCGACCCCGAGGCCGCCCGCAACCGGCTGACCCTGATCCTGACGGCTGTCATGCTGCCGCACGTGCTGTCGGTGTGCACGACGGCCCTGCTGGGCGGCATGCTGAACGTCCTGCGCAACTTCTGGATCCCGACGCTGGCGCCGATCCTGCTGAACGTCTTCGAGGTCGCCGGCGTGGCCGTCGCCTGGTCGATGCACGCCAAGGGCGAACTGCCGTCGATCTGGCCCGTGGTGGTCGGCGTCATGCTCGCAAGCGCCGTCGAGGTAGCCATCCCGTGGTACGCCCTGAAGCGCCGCGGCATCTCGATTCGGCCGCAGATCGCCTGGAGCGACCCGGCCGTGCGGACCGTCCTGAGGCTGATGGGTCCGACGGTGCTGGGCTTGGCGGCGGTGCAGATCAACACGCTGATGGATGTGCTGATCGCGATGTTCTGCATCGAGCGGGCGAACGCCCCGCTGATCCTGGACCTCTCGCAGCGGCTCTACCAGCTGCCGCTGGGGGTGATCGGAATCTCGGTGGCGACGGCGATCTTTGAGCAGATGTCGGCCGAGGCCGCGCTCAAGCAGATCGACAAGCTCCGCCAGACCGCCCTGGAGGGGCTGCGGCTGATGCTGTTCGTCGGGCTGCCGATCAGCGTGGGGATGTGCATGCTCACCTGGCCGCTGACGGCGCTGCTCTTCCAGCGGGGCCGGTTCAGCCCCGCCAGCACCGACCTGGTCGCGTACACGTCTTTGTTCTATACGCTCGGCATCTGGGCGTACATGTCGCAGCACGTGTACGCGCGGGGCTTCTACGCGATGCAAAGGCCGCAGATCCCCGCAAGGACCGCGTTGTACATGGTCGGCCTGAACCTGGCTTTGAACTTGATTCTGGTCTGGCCGATGGCGGAGGCCGGGCTGGCCCTGTCGACGGCGATCACCGCGTACGTGCAGATCGCCTTGCTGAGCAAGGCGTGGCGCGACCTGACCGGCAGCTTCGCGATCAAGGGCCTGCTGGTTTCGCTGGCGCGGACCGGTGCCGCCACGGCCGGCATGGCGATCGCGATCCTCGCCACCCGCTGGACGATCAACTACGCGTGGTTTGCCGCTCCCGGTCCCGATGGCGGCGTTTTGCCCTGGACCGACCTGGCCGCGCGGCTGTCCGCCCATCACCATCTCGGCTACGTGGTGCACTTGGTAGCTTCGACGCTGGTGGGCGGGGCGGCCTTCTGGGGCCTGGCGCACCTGCTGGGCTGCCCGGAGACCCGATCGCTGCTGGAAGATCTGGGACGCCGCCGGGCTCGTCGGCGAGCTACGGATGCCGTCGAGGCTGCCGCACCCGGCGCCGAAACCGCCAGCGAGTCGTCACCGCGCAGATGACTGTGCATGATCGGCCGCCTGACTCCGGAGTGCGGCGGCCGTGACACCGCTTTGGATGCCATGCCGTCCGCGCACCGGCCCTCGCGGAACCCTGGAGCCGACAGCGAGAACGCCGGTTTCCGAATGATCCGTGACGTACTGACCTTGGCCCATCCTACGGTACTATACACGGCTGTGTCATCCGTGGAGCCAATACATTCGGTACTGTTGGTGCAGTCGGGCGCCATGGGCGACTGCGTGCTGCAGCTGCGGATCGCCGAGGCGATCCGCCGCGCGCTGCCGAGTGCGCGGATCGCGTGGCTCGGCCGCGACGAGTGGGTGCCGATCGCGCAGCGCTGCGCGTCGGTGGACAAGGCGCTGGGCTTGGATGCCCTCGCCGCACACCGCCTGTTTCAACCCGGGACGGAAACAGAGGCAGACCTGGCCGACAAGCTCGGCGGATTCGACCTGATCATCAACGGCCTGACCGGGCCCGCTTTGCCGGCGGGCGCGCGGCTGCGCGGTCTGGCCCGCCGTGCGGCGATCTCGTACGAAACCAAGCCTCGCGACCATGTTACGCTGCACATCTGCCGGCAATGGCTGGACCAGATTTCGGCGCAGGCCAGACCTGTCTCCAGCGAACTGGCAGCAGCGGTCGAGCACCACGCCGCGTCGCTGGAGGCGCAAGCGGGCGTGCTGCTGCGGATGCTTGCGTCCGATCTTTGCGAGGCGAGCATGCGGCTGCTCGCGGCGAGAGTGGACGCGAACAACCGGGCGGGGCGACTGATCCTGGTGCATCCTGGCAGCGGCGGCCCGAACAAGTGCTGGCCGCTCGACCGGTACGCGGCCTTGGTGGAGATCCTGTCCGCACGAGGTCTGACGCCAGTTGTGGTAGCCGGTCCTGCCGAGATGGAGCGTTGGGACAAACAGCTGCGGGCCCTGGGCGGCCGATGCGTTTTGTTCGCGGATCCCCCGCTGTCGGTGCTGATGGGGCTGGCAGCGGTGGCGACGGCCTACGTCGGCAACGATGCCGGGCCGACGCACCTGGCGGCCGCGGTCGGTGCGCCGACGCTGGCGCTTTTCGGCCCGACGGACCCTCGGGTCTGGCGGCCGCTGGGGCCGGCCGTGAAGGTCCTGCGATCAGCTGAGCACGAGCGCGATTGGCAGGATGTGGCCCCCGAGACGGTAGCCGCGCGGGTTTCTGAGCTGCACCGGCAAGACAGGCCGGCGTCGCCGCGATGAAAGAGCCATGAGGATCGTCAACGAGCAGGTGATCGAACGCTTTGCCCGTAGGCGCGCGGATTGCTGCGCATGGCTCGAGAACTGGCTGGTTATCGCGAGGCAGGCGGCGTGGCAGACGATCCAGGACGTAAAGAAGACCTATCCCGCCGCCGACGGCGGAATCAGGGTCAGGAGTGGCGGGGCCGTGGATCACATGGAAACCCTGGCGCAGTTGATCGATGATTACGAGAAGGGCGAGGGCCTGAAGATGGACTTGTCGCATCTGACGCCCCTCGATGCGCTACGGCACCTGATGGAGGTCCATGGCCTGACCGTTACGGCCCTCGGCGGGCTGATCGGGTCGCAGGGAACGCTTTGCGATGTGCTCGGCGGGCGCAGACAACTGTCCAAGGCCATGATCCGGAAGCTGGCCGACCACTTCGGCGTCAGTCCCGCCATATTCCTGTGACCGGCGTAAGCCTTACGCGCCGCAAACCTGCCGGAGCACCTCGGCGGCCGCGTCGGCCAGGCGGCTGGCGGCAGCCGCGTCGCCGGCCTCGCTGAAGATCCGCACGATCGGCTCTGTATTGCTCGGGCGAATGTGCAGCCAGCCCTCGGGCAAGTCGATCCGCAGGCCGTCGGAGTCATTGAACCGGCCCGCGGCGAAGCGTTGCTTCATGGACTTGTAAACGTCGTCCAGCCGCTCCCGCCGCAGCGCAGCCTTGCGCTTGATCATCGCATACGTCGGCAGCGACCCGGCCAGCGTGCTCAGGGGGGCCTTCTCTTCGGCCAGCAACTGCAAAACGTGCCCGATCCCGACCAGGCCGTCACGAACGGTGACGACCCGCGGGTCGATCACGCCGCCGTTACCCTCCCCGCCGATCGTGCACTGATGCTCGAGCATGGCGGCCGCCACGTTCGCCTCACCCACCGGCGCGCGGACCACCGGCACGCCGAACCGCCCGGCCACCGCGTCGACCAGACGCGAGGTACTCAGGTTGGTCGCCACCGGACCGGGACGGGTCTTGAGCACCTGCCAGACCGCCAGCGCCAGGGTGTACTCCTCGCCGATAAAGCGGCCGGTCTGGTCCACCAACACCAGCCGGTCCGCGTCGGGGTCCAGGGCGAATCCGACGTCGGCATCCGCCTCCCGCACCTTGGCGCACAGGTCGTGCAGGTGTTCGGCGATCGGCTCAGGCTCGTGAGGGAACAGGCCCGTCGGCTCGCAGTTCATCAGGGTGGCGCGGCAGTGCAGCTTCTCCAGCAGGATCGGCGTGGCGATGCTGCCGGCGCCGTTGACCGCATCGAGCACGGCGCGAAAGCCGCCGGCCCGGATCTTCTGCGCATCGACGACGCCCAGGACCGCCTCGATGTGCCGCTGGTGCGTCGAGTCGTCCTCTGTAAAACCGCCGCCGTGCAGCGAATCCTTGTAGGCGAAGGCCTTTTTCGCGTGGATGGCGAAGATCTTCTCGGCGTCGGCCGGCGGCGGGGCCCAGCCCCGGTCCGTCAGGAACTTGATGCCGTTATACTCGATCGGGTTGTGGCTGGCGGTGATCACGATGCCGCCGCGGGCGGCCAGCTGCTTGACCATCAGCGCCACTCCCGGCGTCGAGACGATACCAAGATCGACCACGTCGCACCCGCACGCCAGCAGACCGGCCTCGACGGCCTGGCGGAGCATCTGGCCGCTGGGGCGGGTATCGCCTCCGACGACCACCCTGCCTCCGCCCAGCCACGTGCCGAAGGCACTGGCAAACTCCACCGCCGCCTGCGGGGTCAGATCCGTTCCGATAACACCGCGTACGCCACTGACGCTAGCTATGATGGCCATAGGTCCTTTCCGTCGGGCGAAAGAGTTCCCGGCGCGAGCCTTGTACCGGCCGGACGCTGGCACGCCCGCCTGCCTTCGACTCGCTGCGCTCGCTCAGGACAGGCTGGCGTGGCACCCGAGCATGTATATGAATATCGGCACGCGGCAGTTTGTTGTCATTCTGCTCTTGGCGTTCTTGGCATCTTGGCGGTTCGACCTGTCTGCTGTTGCTCGCTACTCGTCACTCACTACTCATCACTCATGCCTTTCCCACTGCGCTTCCTTCAGCGCCTGGGCGACGGCGTGCTCGGCCAGCGGGACCGTCATGCGGTCGAAATCCTGGAGGGCCTGGTTCAGCGCCTCGGGGTCCGTGGCCGTTTCGGCCATCTTGCGGAGATTGGCCATCGCCTCGACGATCCTCCGGCGCAGATCCGCGTCGAGAGTCGGGCCCGCCTTGGCCAGGGCCTGCTCCGTCTTGGCGGTGTCGAACGTCACCTGGTTGCGGACGTCGATCAGCCGGTGGGCCATCATGTCCTCGCGGGCGTGGGCGTAAGCGTCCTTCTCCATCTGCCGGACCTCGTCCCGCGTCAGGCCGTGCGCCGGGATGACCTGGATGCTCGCCTCCTTGCCGCTTCGCTGCTCCTTGGCCGATACGTGCAGGATCCCGTTCTGGTCGATCAGGAAGGTCACCTGGACCTTGGGGGCCCCGGCCGGCATCGGCGGGATGCCCCGCAGTTCGAACTCTCCGAGGCTGCGGCAGTCCTGGGCCAGTTCCCGCTCGCCCTGCAAGACGGTCAGCTTGATGCTGGTCTGCCCGTCGATGAAGGTCGTGAACATCTCGGTGGCCTGGCAGGGGACGCGGGTGTTGCGCAGGATCAGTTTGGCCACCGCCCCGCCGAGCGTCTCGATGCCCAGCGACAGCGGTACCACGTCGAGCAGGAGTACCTCTCGCTTCATGCCGGCCATGACCGACGCCTGCACCGCCGCGCCCAGCGCGACCACCTCATCGGGATTGAGCGCGGAGTACGGCTGCCGGCCGAAATACTGCTCGAGCCGGCGGCGGACGTACGGGATCCGCGTCGAGCCGCCGACCAGCACCACCTGGTCGATCTGGCCGGTCGCAAGTTTCGCATCCGCCAACGCCCGCGTGCAGGAGTCCAGGGTGCGCTGCACGTACGGTTCGATCATCTTCTCGAGTTCGCTGCGGCTGAGCTGCCGGTGGAAGGTCCGCCCTTCGCCCAGATCGATCTCGAACGTAACCTGCTCCTGGCCGGACAGGCTGATCTTGACCGCCTCGGCCAGGTTGCGGAGCGCCTGAAGCGTGGCGGGCGGAAACTCCAGGTGCTGACCGAATCGCTGCCGCACTTCCTGCTGCACCAAACGGATGATCTCCCAGTCGAAATCGTCCCCGCCCAAGTGCGTGTCGCCGTGCGTGCTGAGCACCTCGAACGTGCCGCCGGCCAGCCGCAGGATGGAAACGTCGAAGGTGCCGCCGCCCAGGTCGTACACCGCGACGGTCGCCTCCTCCGTTCGATCCAGCCCGTACGCCAGCGCGGCGGCCGTCGGTTCGTTGATGATCCGGACGACCTCCAGCCCGGCAATCCGGCCGGCGTCGCGGGTCGCCTGGCGCTGGGCGTCGTCGAAATAGGCGGGCACGGTGATGATGGCCTTGCGAATCGGCCGCTCGAAGTGGCGCTCGGCCCGCCGCTTCAGATCGGCCAACACGAACGCTGAGATCTCCGGCGGGCTATAGACGCGATCGCCGATCTCGACGGCCGCGATGTCGCGGCCCTCGCTGCCCGGCCGGCGGACCACCCGATACGGCAGTCGCCCCCGTTCTCCCTGCACGTCCTCAAAGCCGCGGCCCATCAGGCGCTTGATCGAGTAGACCGTCACCTCCGGCCGCTCGATCGCGTGCCGCCGGGCCGAGGCCCCGACTTCGACGCCGCCTCCGGCAGGATCGATCGCCACCACCGAGGGGACCATCCCGTTGTCCGGCACGCCGTCGCCCGACGTGTAGATCACCCGCGGCCCGCGCTCGTCCGCGTACGCCACCAGCGAATTGGTGGTTCCCAGGTCGATTCCGACGATCACGTCCGTCCGGTCCGTCGACATCGATAGCGCACCTCGTACCCGCCATCACGAAGGATTCAGATGCCGCAGCAGCCCCGACCAGTACTGGCCGGCGTTGAGCTGTTGGCGCAGTTCGAATCGTTCCGGCTCGCTTGCCGAATCGCACACCCGGCCGGCCAATGCCCGGACGCGGCCCATCACCTCCTGGTAGCGCGCCGTGACCTGCTGGTTCAGAGCCTTGAGAGCCGCCTGGTCGCCGGCCTGCCGGGCTTCGTCGATCTGGTCGCGCAGGGTCATGACCGCCCCGAGCAGTTCCGCGGGCACGGACTTGTCCTCGCTGCGGCCCGGCCCGCCGCAGACGTGCAGGATGTATTCGGCCCGCTGAACCGGGTCGCGGAGCGTCTCGTAGGCGGTGTTGATCTGCGCGGCAATCCGCATGGAGGCGTTCTGCACGTCGTCCTCTTCGGTGCTGAAGAAATCCGGATGGATCCGGCGGTTGAGCGCCAGGAAGTTCCGGCGGAGTTTCTCCAGGTCCAGGTCGTACCGCCGCGGCACCCCCAGAAGCTCGAAATAGTCCACCTGCTCCCGCGGCGGATACAGGGTGTGGCACGCCTCGCAGACCACCGGCCAGGTCATCTCCGACTGGCACCGCCGGCAGCGAAGCGGCGTGGGGGCCGGATCGCGACTTTCCGTATGCGGCTTTGTTTCCATGGTCGACGGGTCATCTCTCCTGTTGCCACGCGGGCACGCACGCACGGCAAGATACGCACACAACCCATGCTCGCTCCGTGTCTCCGCGCCTCCGCGGTTCGTCCAAGATTTCACACGCTGAAGCTGCTTCCGCAGCCGCAGCTGCGGGTGGCGTTGGGGTTCTGAAAGACGAAACTGCGGCCCATCAGTTCGTCCTTAAAGTCGATCGTCGTCCCGTCGAGGAAGAGCAGGCTCTTGGGATCGCTGATGATCCGGATGCCGCAGCTGACCGTCTGCTCGTCGAACTCGCCCTTGGTATCGGTCAGGTCCATGGCGTACTGAAAGCCGCTGCACCCGCCGCCCTTGACCGCCACCCGCAGATACACCTTATCGACGTCCCGGTTTTGCCTGCCAATGATGGACCGGATCTCCTCGGCCGCCTTCTCGGTCAGTTCAATGGCCACGGTTGCGTCCTCCTCGTCAAGCCTCTTTGCCGGCCGCTGCCACGGCCGGCTGCCCGCCAGCCGCCTGCTCCTTCTTGCGCCTGTAGTCCAGGATGGCGGCGCGGACCGCGTCCTCGGCCAGCACGCTGCAGTGGATCTTCACGGGCGGCAGGGCCAGTTCCCTGGCGATCTGGGTGTTCTTGACCTGAAGGGCCTCATCGAGCGTCCGGCCCTTGATCCACTCGGTCGCCAGCGAACTGGAGGCGATCGCGCTGCCGCACCCGAAGGTCTTGAACTTGGCGTCGACGATCCTGCCGTCCCCATCGACCTTGATCTGGAGTTTCATCACGTCGCCGCATTGCGGGGCGCCCACGATCCCCGTCCCGACGTTCGGATCGTCCTTCGGCATCGACCCGACGTTCCGCGGATTGTTGAAATGGTCGATCAGTTTGTCCGAGTACTGCATTGTCGTTGCTCTCCGTGTTCCCTGCGCCTCGCCT
>Ga0315298_1005534_pt1 | contig 17864 bp, 8 predicted proteins | sample WHS_1_MG_FD_203077 | JGI IMG/M metagenome (GOLD analysis project Ga0315298, IMG submission 203077) | Extremophilic microbial mat communities from Washburn Hot Springs, YNP, Wyoming, USA - WHS_1_MG | ecosystem: Environmental > Aquatic > Thermal springs > Hot (42-90C) | place: USA: Wyoming...
GGCTGATTTGCAGCGAGGTTTTATCCGGGTTGCCAAAAAGAACCCGCCGCGGGATTAACGGTGCATCTTCCTTAGCTTTTGTGGCTTTGCAGCTCATAACAGACATTATAGCCATCAGAGCCACCAGAGCAAAAATGATTTGCTTGCGCATCCCATGCCTCCTTTTGGTTTTAGTTTTGGTGGGCGTTAATTTTAACGGAATTTTGTTTGCGTCCATTTAATTATCTTGTTAATTATCTGGGTCTGTTTAGCTAAATCTTACCTTTATTGGGTACGATAAGCAACGGAAAAAGGTTCAAGAAAAAGAGAAAAAATGGCAAAAAATCGGGAAAAAAATGGGGGAAAAAATGGGAACACCTTCTATATTTCCATTTTTTAACGCTTGAAAATTCACTTCCTTTTATCTACGTAAACATCTGTTTTTCTTGCTCTTCCTAAATAGACAAGCATCTTATCTCCTCCGCGGATGTTCTGAAAGATACCAACCGGGAGATAAGAAGGGGGAGCAGGTTAGTTGGAGTGTTTCCTTTTATTGAGCCCTATCTTAGACTGGCCACTTCGAATCTCATCAAATATAATGATGACTGGGCTAATGGGTATGCTTACATCAATCCTGAGAAGCTGAGGCCTACGTGGAGTGAGACCTTGTCTCAGGGAGCTAATTAAGGCCTGAAAATGGAGAAGTTACGATGGCCAAACCGCGAACAAAACTTGACACGGCCCAAAAAAATTATTGACAAACAGAAAAAAATTATTGTATATGTTTTCGTTGATATTTCTATAAGCAGAGCTAAGTTGACAATTTTTGGGCAGCAAAAACCAAATTATGAATAAAGAGCTAGAAAATATTCTTGAAAAAGGGCTCTCTTCTAAAGAAAATCTCTTATTACTACAGTTCTTGATACGAGATTACCTTACCTCCAAATATCCTACGGAAAGAGAACCAAATAAACTTGATGCACCCGAAAGAGACTCTAAATCCCTTGCCCTTCCAGGTAAATGGGAATTAACAAGAGGGATTAAACTTTATCCCTGGCAAGATGAAGCTATTAAAAAATGGTTTGCCGAGGGTAAAAAAGGTACTTTTAAAATAGTTACAGGCGGGGGCAAAACCATCTTAGCCTTAGCTGCCATAGAACAACTTCAAAAAAATGAAGTGCCTAACCTAAAAGTGGCTATAGTCGCCCCAACAATTGTATTAATGGACCAGTGGTACGACGAAATAATAGAAAAAAGTAATATTCCAGCTCAATTTGTCGGCCGATTAGGAGGCGGTTATCAAGATAGCTTTTCAAACGGCAAAGCCATCCTTATTTGCGTGTTGGCTTCAGCCAGCAAAAAGCTTCCACAGCTTGTTTCATCCGCTGGAATAGGTTCTAATCTCTTTCTGATCATCGATGAATGTCATCGAGCCGGCGCTGAAGAAATGAAAAAGATTTTCGATGTCCCAAGGGCCTTTGTCATGGGGCTTTCCGCAACTCCCGAACGAGACGACGAAACAGATGAGGAAGGCCTCTGGCTCAATTATGAGGACACTACTCTGGGCAAGAATCTCGGCCGTGTTCTTATGGAACTCACCTATGAAGACGCTCTGAAATATGGTCTTATCCCCCCATTTACTATCAAGCATTACGGGCTTCCATTAACTCCAAAAGAACAACATGAATATGACGAACTGACTCGATCGATAAAAGATACAAAATCAGAACTCCAGGATTATGCCTCTCGAGATAGGTTCCAAGGCTCAGCCTTTTACAGATGGGCCCAAAAATTATCACAACAGGACAGGGGAGACTTAAGCCGCCTGGCAAAAAAATACATAGCTGATGTGGCAAAGCGAAAAATGCTTCTTTATCGCATGGAAAATAGAAAAAAAGCGGTTCTTGAACTCCTGAATCAGGAACTTAAACGTAATCCAGAAGCCAGGATCTTACTCTTCCATGAATCAATTGAAGAAGCAAACCTTCTCTTTGCCTTGCTTTTTAAAGAAAACTTTCCTGTCTTGTTGGAACACAGCGAACTTCAAGATAACCTGAGGGCTAAAATAATTGATGCCTTCCGCCATGGTATCTGCAAGATTCTTGTTTCGGTGAAATCTCTTATCGAAGGCTTTAATGTACCGGCCGTTGATGTTGGAATAATTGTAGCTTCTTCCTCTGCCGTAAGACAAAGAATTCAGAGCATGGGCCGAGTAATGCGAGCCTATAAGGATGAATCCGGAAAGGAAAAAACCTCTCTCATCCATATACTATATGCCAGAAACAGCGTGGACGAAGAAATTTATGCTAAATACAACTGGGACAAACTTACTGGCCTTAAAAGAAATCTTTATTATCACTGGGATATAGATAACGCACCTGTAGAAATTGGGAAACCTCCAAAGCTTCCTCCCCCATCTGAACTTGATTTAGAGGAATCTACTCTTAAGCCCGGCCTGGAATATCCAGGTGAATATGAAGGGATTGACTTTACATGCGACAGCTCTCTAAATATCAAAGATATAAATGGGAATTATATAGCAGGCTACAGCAATTTAGCTGAGCAGGTAATTAAGATAAAAGGTTCCCCTGGGCGCTTTAAAATCACGCCCAGGAAGCATTTTGTCCTGGTTCAAAAAAAAATTGATGAGAACTGGGTACCTTTTTATGTTACCAGGCTTTACGAAATTCCTGTGGCTGCAAGAATCTCGAAAGAAAAAGCCAGAGAAATTGATCAAGCCAAAATATTCGAATGGCTTAAATCTGCTTCTCCTGGCGACAAATATCCTTTTAAAGAGGTGTTATTAATCCAAGCCGGCTGGATTTTTTCTCTCAAAAGAGGCGGAGTTATAGCCAAAAAAGTAAAAGGGGGTGAAGTTTATGCTCGCACTGGAGATAAAGCTCAGGATAAAAACAAGGGGCGTGAAGCAGAAGAATTAATTATGAAAATCAAAGAATTAAAAAATAGAGGTGAAAATATAATAAAGCTTGAACTTAACGAATTAAACCATATTCTATACATAAAACATGGCGAACCATATTTTATAATGGCCCTTACTCATGGGCTTGAATTTCCTGATTAAAATTAAACTTAATTGTTATTAAAATGAGTACGGAATTTAAGTTTTACAGGTACCCGAAATTCTTTTGGTGGTTAGGTAGATATGGAAGATTGATAGGGGGAAGTGCCTGGAAAGTGGCCTTAAGAGATGAAATATTAGTTGAATGGCAGATCAATTCAGACACAAAGGCCGTTTTAAGGGCAAAAAAAACAGCGGAAACAAAGAAACTCGCTGAAGCCATAAACGAAGCTAAGAGGATTACGGGAAGTGAGGGCGGCGGGATTTTTTCGATTAACGAATATGGTCAGGTTATAGTTCCTTCCGTAGATGGAGATGGGCGAAGAATTCTGGTCGGCAAGATTGAGGGACCAATTCTTCTTCAAAATCCCTATTCCGAATCTAAAAATGATAAATGGATTGATATTTCTGATGATTCAGGCTTAAAATGCGGCGATCGCTGGCCCTTCCCCTATCTCGGAGTTGTTTATAGGTTAAGCCAAAATAACCAAATCTATTATAAAGAAGATAAGGAAGATGAAAGTCGACTTATTTATGCACCTGTAACAGATGAACAATTAGTCAAAAAGTTAAGATCTATAAGACCTTATGGTCCGGTCCGATTTTTAGTCAATCCATATGGCATTGTTTTAACAAAAAAAGCACCGCTTCATCGCCTAGAGGGCTATGAAGAAGGCAACTGGGAGCCAACTTACGTTGGTCGGATTAACTATAACAAATGGTTTCCAAAGGAGGAATAAATAATGGCTAAATTTGAGGTTTTTAAGGGCAATTGCCCAAAATCTGTAAGCAAAGATGCTAAATACAGCGTCAGGTTGGTGGATGGGAAGCCAAAAGTGACCATCGTTTATGAAACCGATGAGGGCGAGCGCTGGTATCCGTCAACGGATGCTCACCCCAGGCTTGTTGAAATGGTCAACAATGTTAAAATATCTGTTTCTGGCAAGCCGTATGGTGCCTTTTACATTAATGAATTTCATCAGGTTATTGTACCAGCAGTAGGCACCATAGAATATTATCTGGCCGGAGAATATTCAGAATCAATCCGCTTTGAGTTCGAAGGCAAAATTATAAGCGGGGAGCCGAAGGATTTTGATGGCAGGCCGCTTGAGCCAGGAGATGTTTGGGTGGGGCCGCGAGCCGGCATACCTTACATTCTTGAAGCAGGTGGTGATGATATCCGTTATGAATACAGCCCCAGGCCATTTGTCGAGAAAAGAGTCCGTCTCAGCTCGGTTATCGGCAAAGAAAGAGCAGCCAGTGTCGCTCATATGATAAGAGGAGTTAAAGGTTTTGCTGGTGGCCGTTTCTATGTGAATGAATTCCGGGCAATTTTTGCTCCGGTAAATAGGGCTGACGGGCTCAAATACATTTATATCGGTCAGCTTGACCTCAATGATTGGTTCCCTAAGCAGTAACTTGAGTTAATTATTGCTCTAAAATAAACATATTACTTGAAATTTTTTATAATTTTTTCTAAATAGGATTAAAAGGTTTTTCGATGAATGTGGGAACTATTGTAAAATGCCGCAACCGGGAATGGGTCCTTCTGCCATCTGACAATTCAGATGTTTATCTTCTCCGGCCTCTGGCTGGTTCGCCGGATGAAGTTGTCGCCATCCATAAACAACTTACAAATTTAATTGGCTATGATATTCCTTCTGAGCGAGTAACTCCAGCCTCCTTCCCCTTGCCCAATCCCGATGATGTGAAGGATGCCAGAAGTTGCTTCCTTTTCTGGCAAGCGACTAGGCTCTCTTTGCGAGAAGGAGCAGCACCTTTCCGTTCATTGGGAAGAATTTCAATACGTCCAAGAATATATCAATTTGTTCCGCTTTTAATGGCTCTGCGTCTTGACCCCATAAGAGTTTTTATCGCTGATGACGTCGGAGTCGGCAAAACAATAGAAGCTCTGCTTGTAGCCAGAGAATTATGGGATCGTGGTGAAATAAAGAGTTTTAGCGTTCTATGCCCGCCTTATCTATGCGAACAATGGGAAAAAGAAATAAAAGAAAAGTTCAACCTTGAACCGACTGTAATCAGGTCCGGAACTATTTCCCAGCTTGAAAAGAAGGTCCCTCCTGGCAAAACTATTTATCAGCAATTTCCAATCCATGTTATAAGCATAGATTGGGTCAAAAGTGATAAGAATAAGCATCAATTTTTACAATTCTGTCCTGAACTTGTAATAGTTGATGAGGTTCACGGAGCAGCTGAGGCAGCTAATAACATGAACCAGCAACAGCGTCACGAGCTGCTCAAAGAAATCGCCATTAAAACTCCGCCAAGGCATATGATTTTTCTTACTGCTACGCCTCATAGCGGCATCCCTGAGGCTTTCAAGTCTCTTCTTACGTTACTTAATCCGGAATTCAATGATATTAACCTTAGTGGATTATCTGAGGGGGAAAGAGAAAAGCTCGCCAGGCATTTTGTCCAGCGAACCAGAAAAGACATTGAAAAATCATGGGAAGGAGCCGAAAGAATCTTTCCAGAAAGAGTTACTAGCGACGAGACTTATGAACTCTCACCAAAATATCTTGAGCTTTTCAAGAAAACTTATGATTTCTGTTTTGAAATTGTATCCTCTGCTGAAGGTCTTACAAAAACAAAACAACGTATGCGGTATTGGGGGGCTTTAGCCCTCTTGAGATGTGTGATGTCCAGCCCAAAGGCAGCCGAGGCGGCTTTTAGCGCTCGCCTTAAAAGAGATGATTTGAATGAGGAAGACGGTTATTATGAGAGATTTGTCTACGAGCCAACCGCCGAATCACCAGACGACGAGAATCCCTTGCCACCAATAGAAGACGCCGAAGGAACCTTAAACGATAGTGAAAAAAGTAAATTAGTTAAACTTAGAAAACTGGCCTCTGAAATCTTAAACACCGGAAAAGATAAAAAGTTATCCAGATGTATCGAAATTGTTAAAGACCTTCTAAAAGAAAAATATAATCCAATCATTTGGTGCCGGTATGTCGCTACAGCCGAATACTTAGGTGAGCATCTCAAAAATATTTTAGGAGATAAAATTCAAGTAGTCACGCTTCATGGAAGAATTCCTGATGATGAAAGAAAAGCCAAAATCGACGACATAAGCCCTGATGGACCTCGTGTGCTAGTCGCCACCGATTGCCTTTCAGAAGGCGTTAATCTTCAGGAAAAATTTACAGCTGTTATACATTATGACCTGCCCTGGAATCCAAACCGGCTGGAACAAAGAGAAGGGCGGGTAGACCGTTACGGACAAAAAGAGCCTAAAGTCAAGGCTGTAAGATTTTACGGTAAAAAAAACCCTGTTGACGGAGCTATTATTCAAGTCCTTTTAGATAAAGCCAAAGAAATCAGAAAAACTCTCGGAACCTACGTCCCGGTGCCCGAAGAAAATGAAAGTTTAATGGAGGCTCTGATTAATGCTCTTTTCTTTAAGAGAAGAATGACTGCTGCCATTGAACAGTTAGAACTCGGCCTTGATATTCCTGAAGTTATTGAATTTCAGAAGAAATGGGAAATTGATTCAAGAAGAGAACAAGAAAATAGAACTCGCTTTGCCCAGAAAGCAATAAAATTAGAAGAAGTTAAAAGAGAACTGGAACTAACAGATTCAGTTCTGGGTGACCCGGAGACTGTTAAATCTTTTGTTCTATCTATGTTAGAAAAAATTGGCATCCAGTTCACTAAAAATGACCAGGTTTATTCATTAAATCTTATTTCTGCCGATCAAAACAATATTCCAGAGTTAATAAAAAGAAATCTACCCAGGTCCAAAAGCAAATACTGGAAAATAAGCTTTATCTCCCCAACTCCAGCGGGAGCCGAATACATAGGCCGGAATCATCCTTTTGTCAGCGCCCTGGCTCAGTATGCTATGGAAGAAGCTCTGCGTTCCTCCCCTGATTCCGAGCAAAACCACAAACTGGTTTCTCGCTGCGGAGCTATCAGGACAAGCTGGGTTAACCGGTTAACAACTTTATTACTTCTTCGGATCAGATACCTTATTAAAATCCCTGAAAAGGATCCTCTACTTGCAGAAGAGGTGCAGGTTGCCGGATATTACAAGGCTCAAGGCGGAAAGATTGAATGGCTGACCAAAGAAGAAGCTCTTTCTTTGCTGGAGAAAGCTGCCCCGGCTGAAAATATCCCCCTGGGTGAAAAGAAAGAGCTAATATCTATTGCCCTAGATGATCTGAGAAATTGGTCTGCTGAGTCTGCGAACTGGGGTAAAAACGACCCTATTACTGAAGACATTCTTAACCAGATAAATAACCGAGCCTTAGAATTAAAAGATAGTCAAAAACGTATCAGGCATGCGGTGCATCTTAAAGTAAGAGATTTAAACGTTGAACCTCAACTGCCGCCTGACCTGCTTGGAATTTTAGTCCTGCAACCGGTGGTGACAAGATGAAGGTCTTCCCAGGCATCAAAATTGAAGGTGGGCTATTCAGCCCGGATATACTGGAAAAAATAGCCCGGGCTGATATTGAAGGACAAAGACCAGTTGATTTCGGTCTTATACTAAACACCAATCTTCTGGATGAGATAGCTTCGGTTTTTGCTGATGCCAGAAAATACTGGAGCGTATTTAGTGAAAAATGGCAGAAATGGAAAGAAAATGAAATCGGTACCTCTGACACTCGGGACCTGTGGATGATTCCATTCTTTCGCCTGTTCGGCTATCATTTAGAATATAACCGCAAAGCTTACGTCATAGGTGATCTATCTTTTTCCATATCTCACCGAGCCGGTTCTGAAGAAAATGCCCCACCGGTTCATATTGTCGGTGCAGGTCAGAAACTCGGGCAGGTCGCTGCCTCCGGTCGTCCGCGTTTATCGCCTCACGCCCTTGTTCAAGAATACTTAAACAGGTCAGACAATGTCTGGGGAATTGTTACCAACGGTCTTACCATACGGCTCTTGCGGGATAGTACCTATATCAGGCGCCAATCTTACATAGAATTTGACCTCCAGACCATTATGGAGGACCAATTATTTGAAGATTTTGCCATTTTATATCGCCTCCTGCATAGATCCCGACTACCAAAAACATCTGAAGATGCCAGCCAATGTCTTCTGGAAAAATACCGCCAATACACGGTAGAACAAGGCGGTCGGGTCCGCGAACATCTGCGCGATGGAGTAACTGAATGCTTGAAAATTCTGGGGAACGGCTTCCTAAGCCACCCAAAAAACATTGAGTTAAGAGAGTTAATAAGCTCCTCTGATAATGAACAATTCAATAAACAAGACTTTTATCAGCAGCTTCTTCGGCTTGTATACCGCTTTCTTTTCCTTCTTGTCTCGGAAGAAAGGGGCCTGATCAGCTCTGACCCTGTCTATATCAACCATTATTCAATTAGCCGTTTGAGAAAGCTGGTTGATGATTATCGAGCTTATAACAATTATGACGACCTCTGGCAAAGTCTCAGAGTATTATGGAAAGTATTCGGAGATGAAAAGTTAGCTAAATATCTCAAGGCCTCTCCACTTAACGGCGATCTTTTTAAAGAAACTGATTTTGATAAATTCACCATTTCTAATCGGAATTTGCTCGAAGCACTCTGGTATCTATTTTATTATCGCGAAAACAACTCCAGCCCTCCCCTTAAAGTAAACTATTCTGCCCTTGATGTAGAGGAACTTGGCTCTGTTTATGAAAGCCTCCTTGAACTTGAACCTTTTATAGATAGAAGCAATCCGCAAAGCCCGAAATTTGATTTCGGCTCTGGCACTCAACGTAGATTGACTGGTTCTTATTACACTCCAGCAGAGTTAGTTGCCGACCTAGTTCACTTCGCTCTCGACCCGGTGATAGAAGAAAGATTAAAAAATTTAAAGACTAAACAAGAAAAAGAAAAAGCCCTCTTATCAATAAAAGTTTGTGACCCAGCCTCGGGCTCCGGTCATTTCCTTCTGGCTGCTGCCCGCCGGCTCGGAAAGGAACTGGCAAGAATACGGACTGGCGAAGATGAGCCAGCCCCTGACGCTATCCGCGAAGCTGTTAGAGACGTGATATCTCATTGCATTTATGGCGTGGATAAAAATCCCTTAGCGGTTGAACTCTGTAAGGTTGCCCTGTGGCTGGAAGCTCATTGCGAAGGCAAACCACTTACTTTTCTTGACCACCATATTCGGTGCGGTGATTCTTTGGTTGGAATTGCTGGTCTCGACGCTCTAAAAAATGGAATCCCGGATGAAGCTTATCAACCTCTCGGCAACGATGACCGTGCCCTGGCTCGCCAAGCAAAAAAGGAAAATGCTGATCAGCGCAAGAGTTTACTATTTCAACATGAAATTGTGACTCAAATCTTGAGCCGCTTTGCATCAGAACTGGAAGGCATATTAGATATACCAGAAGATACTGTTGAAGAGTTGAGAGCCAAGTCAAAGGGTTATCATGATTTGAGAGATAGCACCGATTTTCGCCGTTTGCTTCTGGCTGCCAATGTATGGACTGCGGCATTCTTCCAATCATATAGTTCTAATCACAGCCCCTTGACGACAATAAGCTTGCAGGATGCCCTTTCGCGCGGCATTTTACCTGATCCCCGTCAAAATAGTTTTGTATTTCAGGCGGAATTAGAACGCCGCTTCTTTCATTGGGCATTGGAGTTCGTCGAAGTATTTAATAACGGAGGCTTCGACGTCATATTGGGTAATCCGCCGTTCCTGGGAGGATTAAAAATAAGTAGTGCCTCTGGCGAAAATTATCGTAAGTGGATGGAAATAATTTTTGCTCCATTTGGCGGCACGGCTGATTTATGCGCCGCCTTTTATCGCCGTGCTTTTAGCTTGCTTAAGCCTGGCGGCAGATTGGGTATGGTAGCAACCAATACAATGGGACAAGGTGATACTCGAGAGTCTGGATTAGCGGTTATATTACGCCAAGGAGGTGTCATCACCTTCGCCAAACGCTTTATTAAATGGCCTGGAGCAGCTAATGTTGAAGTTAATTTGATCGCCATCCATAAGCCAGACGAAAAAAATATCACGACACGCTGTCTTCCTTTTCTTGATGGTCAACAAGTAGATTTTATTTCATCAAGACTGGATGCCGAACCTGAATCAGAGCCGGTACGTTTACGACAGAACGAGGGCATGGCTTTTATTGGTGACTATGTACGTGGCATCGGGTTTGTGCTGGAACCAGAGGAAGCTGAGCGCCTGCTTGTTCAAAATCCGCGTAATGCAAATTGCCTCTTTCCATATCTAAATGGCGACGATCTTAATAGTCATCCTGAACAGAGACCAAGCCGTTATGTAATATGTTTTCATGATTGGGAACTAGAACGAGCACAGCAGTACCCCCAACTGCTCCGTATCGTAGAAGAAAGGGTAAAACCGGAGCGCGATCGCTTAAAAGGGCCCGGCGACAGGCGCAACCGGGAATACTGGTGGCAATTCGGCGCCTACCGATCTGGCATGCGCGAGGCCATTGCACCCCTGCAGCGAGTTTTAGCGCGTAGCAGAGTAAGCGAGCTCCACGCAATTGTGTTTGTTCCTAAAGGATATGTTTACGGTGATGCAACTGTTGTCTTCGCCTTTGATGATGAATATCACTTCGCTTTGCTTCAGTCTAACATCCATGAAGTTTGGCTACGTAAGCAAGCATCTAGCTTAAGAACAGATATTCGTTATACGCCAACAGATTGCTTCGACACCTTTCCGTTTCCTCCCATAGAGTATGAATATATGGCAAAAGGAAAATGCCGATTAGAAGAAATGCCGCAGATATTTCAAAAAGCAGCGCAAATCGGGACTTCTTATCATGAACATCGTCGGCAGATTATGCTGACCAGACAGTTTGGTCTTACCAAAGCCTATAACCTCTTTCATGACCCAGATTGTCAAGATGCCGATATAATCCATCTCCGTGAGTTACATATTGGTATGGATCAAGCCATTCTTTCTTGTTATGGTTGGGACGACTTGAACTTAGGTCATAATTTTTATAAAAATGACCGCGGCCAGACCAGGTTTACGGTGTCGCCGGAAGCCCGAAGAGAATTGCTCCGCCGTTTAATTGATCTAAACTTAAAATTATCTGGAGAATAAGCTTGGCTAAAAAGCGCACGATACCCAAATCTCCAGAGGGACACAAAAATTATTTCATAATAGATGCCAAGGTCCTGGTATATTTGGCTTTGCCTCAAATGAACAAATCAAAATATATCAAATTCACGGACCACGAAGAACAGCTTAGGGCTGAAAGGTGTCTTGAATATTGGAGAATTATAAAAAAACAGCTGAGGAAAAATCAGGCCAGAATTTATGTACCTGATGTTTGCATTGCTGAAGCATTTAAGGTATTGGCCAAATGGTACTATAAAAAGAAATTTATCGAAAATGCCAGCTCATATTATCAGGCGACAATTCGTCTCAGAAGATTAATTTCAACACCTCATAAAGAAATGTCCAAGGCAGGACGGCAGGTAAAGATTCACGACGTAGGAACAAATCGGGACATAATAATTTCAGTTGATAGATTTTTCGAACAAATGTATAAGGTTAGCAAAGAAGTTCAAACCTCTGATTTAATATTATTAGCTTCAACTAAGTATTTGATTGATTTTTTTGATATTCCGCGAGACCATATCTATATTTTAACCTGCGACAAAAAGTTAGTTAAACTCATAACAAGTATTCAAGAGTTGCCAAATGCTATCAATCCAACCGAAGATCGCTATCGGGCAAATAAAACCTTTATTTGAATAGAAAATTAAAATATATGATAAATAAAAAAATTATAAGGGATAAGGTAAACAAAAGTGAGCACCATATTTGAACTTCACAAGAAGGTTCTTAAAGATTATTCTGATTTTGTTCATTCTTTTTTGTTGATAGCAGACGATAGAGCCCGCGAATTCGTCAACCAGGCACTGAAAGAAGAGGCAAAGCTCTGGCCAGACCCGCTGCTTCAGATTAGCCCGGCTTATTTAAGTGGTAAAAGTGTAGATCAATGGGCCACTGAGGGGCTTATCCAAAAAGAAACAGCCAGAATATTCAGTACACCAGAGGGTAAGCCCTATATTCTGTATAAGCACCAGGAAGAGGCCATCCTCAAGGCTATTTCTGATGAGAGCTTCATCGTGACCAGCGGAACGGGTTCTGGCAAGAGCCTGTGTTATTTCCTGCCAATTATAGATTATTTAATTAAATATCAAGGACGGCTGGGTCAGAAAGTTTCAGCCTTAATAATCTATCCCATGAATGCCCTGGTTAATTCCCAGCACCAGGCGCTGGAAAACTTAAAGTCCAATTATGAAAAAAGAATAGGAAGACCATTTCCAGTAACTTTTAATAAGTATACTGGCGATACAGCAGAAGAGATCCGAGAAAATATGCGGCGGAATCCCCCACAGATCCTATTGACCAATTATGTTATGGCGGAATTGCTCCTCATCAGGCCTGAGGATAAAATTTTCTTCAACAAAGAGAACGGCGGGCTTAAATTTTTGGTTTTTGATGAAATTCATACTTACAGAGGGAGGCAAGGGGCAGATGTTGCTATGCTGATAAGGAGGTTAAAACAACACTGCGGCGGCGATAATCTCATCCACATTGGTACCAGCGCCACCATGGTTTCTCATCCCAATGCCGGTTCCCAGGAGAGACGACAGGCGGTTGCTAATTTCGCCTCCAAATTTTTCGGACATAGCTTCCGACCCGATCAGGTTATAGAAGAAAAGCTTTCTCCTTTCACCGTAGGTGGGAAACCCACCGAAGATGAAATAACAAAGGGATTTAACCTGCCATTTCCAGACGATTTAGATGCTTATAAACGTCATCCTCTTGTGCGATGGATTGAATACAACCTGGGAATTGAAGAGCGGTCAGATGGAGAATTAAGGAGGCAACCGCCTAAGACTCTACCCGAGGCGGCGAAAGAACTATCCAGAATCGTCAAACAAGATGAAAATCTATGCGTGAGCAAGTTAATTGAAGCCTTGAATAAAGGAGCCGAGCTGGTAAAAGAAGATAAAAACCGCGTTCTGGCTTTTAAACTTCATCAATTTATAAGCCAGGGAAAATCACTCTATGCCACGATTGAAAAAAGAGATTCCCGGAAATTTTCACTGGAAGGACAAGTTGAAGCAGAGAAAGGCAAGATCTTGTGTCCGATCCGGTTTTGCCGGCAGTGTGGTCAGGATTATTATCGAGTAAAAAAAGATGAAAAAAAATTTTCAGCCCATTTTATTGGGGAAGAGAACGAAGATGAAGAAAAGGAAACTGGGTTTCTCATGTTAGCTGATGAGGAAAATGATTGGAGTATGGATCTTATTCCAGAAGATTGGTATGATACCGACGGCCGGCTTAAACCTACCTGGAGAAACCGGGTCCCGTCTCCTGTTTGGGTCCTTCCCGACGGTACATATTTCAATGAACCTCATCCAGAAGCAGTAAAAATGTGGTGGCAGCCTGGTTTTTACCTTTGCCTTAACTGCGGAGAGTTTTATACAGAACGAGAAAGAGAATTTACCAAGTTAGCAACGCTATCCAGTGAAGGTCGGTCCAGCGCCACTACGGTGCTGGCTACTTCCCTTTTAAGGCACGCTAATAAAATTAAAACAGTCAAAGATAAGCTATTAACTTTTACTGATAACCGGCAGGATGCCTCATTGCAAGCAGGACATTTTAACGATTTTGTCCATATGGCTGTCCTCCGCTCTGCTCTTTATTCAGCCTTAAAAGATAAAAAGGAACTTCAAGTTTATGAAATTTCAAGCTCGGTCGTAGCCAACTGTGGTTTATCCATTAGGGATATTGCCAAGAATCCGGAGCTAGATCCGTCAAGCCAGATAGCCCAAGACATATGGAAAGCATTTGAAGAAGTGATTGAATACCGGTTATATGAAGATTTAAGACGGGGCTGGCGAGTCACCCAACCCAATCTGGAACAGGTTGGATTGCTTAAGATAGATTATAAAGGTTTAAAAGAATTATGCGAAAACCCCGGAGCCTGGGGCTTCTGTCCACAATTGCAAAACAAGAAGCCTGAGGAAAGAGAAAATATCGTTAGGGCTTTTCTGGATTATGCCAGAGGAAAACTGGCTATAAACGCCAAAGTCCTGGACCCATTTCATCAAAAACAACTGATAAAAAAGTCTGAAATTTACCTTAATGATTTTTGGGGATTAAACCCAGAGACTGAAAAATTAAGGTGGGCAAGCAAACTTATTAAATCCTGGCAATCAACAAAACCCACCGACGGCTGTAAGATAGGCCCAAAGAGTCAAATTGGTCGCTTTTTGATATCTAATCTTGAAATAAAGCCGGCCGGGTATGATATTTTTCTAAATAATTTTTTAAATCTTTTGGTAAGCCAAGGTCTTCTTGCTCCGATAAGTTCGCAAGATGGTTCTGAATTATTTCAATTAAACGTGTCCAGTTTAATCTGGAAATTAGGTGATGGCCATCCTCCAACCCCTGATCCGGTTTATACGAAAAAGGCCCGGCATGAAAGATACCAAAAGGTCCAAGGTTCAATCAATGAATTCTTTAAAAAATTTTACATGGAAGAAGCAGCCCATCTGGCCAGTTTGGAAGCTCGCGAGCATACCGCTCAAGTAGTTACCCCAGGAGAGCGAGAGAAACGCGAAAGAAGATTTCGCTGGTCTCCTGAAGATCAAGCCGACGCTACTCAGCTTGGTAAACGGCTACCTTATCTTGTTTGTTCTCCCACCATGGAGCTGGGTATTGATATTGCGGATTTGGAACTGGTCCATCTCAGGAATGTTCCTCCTACACCCGCTAATTATGCTCAGCGCTGTGGACGCGCCGGCAGGCAAGGTCAACCTGGCCTTGTAATTACGTTTTGTGGAGCCTTAAATAATCACGATCAATACTTCTTCAACCATCGTTCAGAGATGGTTTCTGGGATCGTACGGCCACCCCGCCTGGATATTACCAACGAAATGCTGGTCAAATCCCACATACACTCTGTCTGGCTTTCATTTTTGCGCCTGCCATTAGGCAAATCAATTGAGAATATCATTGACCTAGAAAACAATCAATTACCTTTGAAAGAAAACATATTAGGAACTTTTGAACTGAGTGCCAAAAGACACGAAGAAATAAAAGAATTTATCAGAAATATGTTTAAGGCCGATTCAGAAGATTTAAATAAAACTTACTGGTATAAGGAAGACTGGTTAGACCAGGTTTTAAAAAACTCTCCCCGCGAATTTGATTTGGCTTTTAATAGATGGAGAGAATTATTTAAAGCAGCAAAACGAATGCTTGAAATAGCTCGGGCTGAGGAAGATAAAGCCAAGACAAAAGAGGAACAGAAAAAGGCCCAAGAAAAGCAAGCTGAGGCCCGAAGGCAGCTTAACTTATTACGCCAGTTTGAAGTCTCGCATGAAGAAAGTGATTTTTATCCTTACCGCTATCTGGCCACCGAAGGCTTTCTGCCTGGCTATAACTTCCCTGCCCTTCCGGTCCGAGCCTGGGTAAATAAAGGTATAGGAGAATACATTTCACGCCCGAGATTTCTGGCTGTTTATGAATTTGCCCCACACAACATAATCTATCATGAAGGCACAAAATGGGAATGTGCCACTTTCCAGGCTCCTCCAGGTGGCTTATCCGAACGTAAGAGCCAGAAAAGACTTTGTTTTAATTGCGGCGCCTATAGCGAAGAAGATCTCGACCGCTGTCCTTCATGCCACATATTATTTGATGGAGAAAATAGCACTCTAATAAATGTTCTTGAAATGCCGAACATCAGAACTCGCCGCGTGGAAAGGATTACTTCTTTAGAAGAGGAAAGAAAAAGATTTGCATATCAAATTGAAACTTACTACCAGCTACCCCCAGGAGATCCTTTCGAGAGAATAATTGAAGCTGACGCCCAAAATAATGATAACGATATTCTGAAATTAAAATATGCCGCTGCTGCAAACCTGATGAAAATTAATCATGGCTTGCGCAATGCTGATCAAAAAGGTTTTAATATTGACCTTGAATCTGGCGAAATAATAAGTTCTCTTTCTTATAATACGACAGGAAACCCTCAACCCAGAAATGTTGAAAATATTAGGCTCGTTGTCAATACCACACAAAACATACTTCTAATGTACTTCACTAACTGCAGCTTAATTAAAAACGCCAACTTTTCAGAGTCCCTTAAATTTGCCATTAAACGCGGAATTGAGCAATATTATCAGCTAGAAGAATCAGAAATAGATGTTTTAACAGTTGGTAGAAACGACTATACTGCCTACCTTTTTTATGAAGCAACTGAGGGGGGCTGCGGCATTTTAAGGCAGATTATTGAAGACCCTTATGCCCTAAGTTATGTGGCCAAGGAAGCCCTTAGCATCTGCCATTTTGATCCTGATAACGGTGCTGATCTAAAAAAAGATTGTACATCAGCTTGCTACGAGTGTTTGATGAGCTACAATAATCAAAATGTAGCCATTCTCCTTGACCGGCATGCCATTAGAGATTTCTTAATTCAAATGAAGCACTCTATTACCAAGAGAAGACATAAAGGAAAAACAAGGGAGGAACATTTAAATTATTTAAAACGACTAACAGATGAAAATTCTGAATTAGAGAGACGTTTTTTGAGGGTTTTAGAGGACAACAATTTAAAGCTACCGGATGAATCTCAAAAGCTCATAGCTGAAATTAACACAATTCCTGATTTCTTTTACCGCCCAAACATTTGCGTTTTCTGTGATGGATCTGTTCACGACCAACCAGATCAAAAAGCAAAAGATGAATATATTCGTAACGAATTAAGAGCCCACGGCTACAGAGTCATAGTGATTCGCTATGATGAGGATATTTTAGAACAGATAAAACGTTATCCAGAAGTCTTCGGCCGAGTAAATAATTAGTTTTTGTTAGAATTAGCTGTTACCACCAGCTTTTTTCTCAACCTATTGGCTCATTTAATGTCTATTTAATAACCTATTCATTGCCTGGCGTAAGAATCTATACGATAATTTGTACAATTTTATTTTTTTTGTGGGCCGTGTAACCGGGGCTAGTGTATAAAAATGTTCGCAAATTTAAGCTAAGAGTATGAGGCTAGTGTTTAAAAATGTTTGCTATTCAATCCAGAAGGATGAGCCATCGTAAACTCTCCTTTTACAGGCTTTAACCTTAGGAAAGGAGATTTTTATTAACGGCGGCTCAAAAAGGATTATAAGGCGATTCTACAAGGATTTCTAACGGGATTTTTGACGGAGAAGGATCCGATAAAGGCCAGGCTGGAGTAATTGTTAACGGAGCTAATGCGGTCGGAGATTGAGGATTCCTGGCGGGATTTTATGAAGAACCTAAAGAGGCGTGGGGTGAGGCGGGCGTGGATGTTTATCTCTGACGCCCATCAGGGAATACAGGGGCGGTAAAGAAGGAATAGTTAAGGGCGAGCTGGCAGAGATGCAAGCCGCTGAGTCGTATCTAAGACTGGTTACTGCTTATCTAATCGAATACATTGAGACCTTGGCCAATGAGTATGCTTATATATAAGGCCGGAGAAGCTGAGGCCTGTTTGGGATGAGACCCTGACTCAGGGAGCTAATTGAGCCCTGAAAATAGAGATATTATATCGCCAAAATGCGAACAAAACTTGACATGGCCCCTTAATCGGATAGTATTAAAATCAAATTCAAGAATAATTAATATTGTTATTAATCATATCTAACTACTCTGCCCAAATTTTTCCATATTCCTTATAGCCTTATCTAAATTTTCTAAATCAATTGTATTTTCTTCATGTTTAATTATCCCCTTTTTTTCTCTTCTGGGAATAAACCAATTTTTATTAACCTGCTCAATTTTTGAATTTTCATAGCAT
>Ga0315298_1005536_pt1 | contig 17854 bp, 15 predicted proteins | sample WHS_1_MG_FD_203077 | JGI IMG/M metagenome (GOLD analysis project Ga0315298, IMG submission 203077) | Extremophilic microbial mat communities from Washburn Hot Springs, YNP, Wyoming, USA - WHS_1_MG | ecosystem: Environmental > Aquatic > Thermal springs > Hot (42-90C) | place: USA: Wyoming...
AGAGCAAGCGCTCGCCCTCGTCAATGTCCAACCCTGTGCAATCAGCAGTCAAACCAGTATAGATGCGTTGCGAAATGCGCGGCGCCAAGTCTCGTCCAACCGTTGTCGCACCAAAGAGCACGATCTCTGGCTTCTTGTTCTGGATTAAATCCGCAAGAACTTTGGCATAGGCATCCGTGCGATAATGTGCCAACAAAGGATCGTCCGCTAAGTAGACTGTGTCTGCACCGTCGGCAATCAGTTCCTTCGCCAAGTGCTCCACATTGTGGCCCAGCAGCACTGCTTCCGCCTTAGCCCCTAATGTGTCGGCAAGCTCACGCGCCTTGCCCATCAACTGGTGCGCCACTTTGGTCAGCACGCCATCCCGCTGCTCGGCAAAGACCCACACATTGCGGTACTCCTGAACCCTGACCTCGCCTGCTACCCGCACGCCGATAAACAGCGCCCCCTCAGGACACTGCTCTACGCAAGCACCGCAGTCCACGCAGCTTTCATAGATCTTTGCCTTACCATTCACAATCTCAATGGCTCCAAAGGGACAGGCAAAGACGCAGGTACCGCACCCTGTACATTTTTCCAGATCAACTTTCAACTCCATATGTTGTCCTCCTTAACGATGTAGAATGCTGCCAAGAACGCTTTTTATTGTACCTTCTTACATTGAGCCAGTTGTCTCTCAATCGCTTTGCCCAACCGCTTGATGCCCTCCTCGATCATCTCCGGGGTAGCAGTCGAAAAGGTGAGGCGAAGCGTGTTCTTCCCACTAACCCCGTCTGGGTAGAAAGCACTGCCTGGCACAAAAGCAACCTTCTCCTCCAAGGCCGCCTTCAACAACTCCATGGAATCCGTGCCTTCAGGGAGAATCACCCACAGGAAAAGACCACCCTGCGGGCGAGTCCAGCGCACACCGGGTGGAAAATATTTTTCCATGGCCGAGAGCATAACGGCGCAGCGCTCTCGATACATGTTCCGGATGTTTTTCACATGCTGCCTCAAGAAGCCACGTTGACAAATGTCATTGGCGATCATTTGCACAAAGATGCTGGTGTGCAAATCGGCTGCCTGCTTAGCCTGCACCAACCGACCCAGTACCCTGGCAGGGGCAACGATCCAACCCAGGCGGATCCCTGGTGCCAGCGTTTTGGAAAAGGTGCTCAAATAAATGGTATTTTCCTTGTGCAGAACGATGATTGGAGTGATGTCCTCCCCTTCGAAGCGCAACTCACCATAGGGGTCATCTTCGACAATGAATACACCATACCGCGCAGCCAGTTCCACCAATTTATGCCGGCGTTCCAAGGATAGCGTTACCCCAGCCGGATTGTGGAAATTGGGCAAGGAATAGATAAACTTGACACGTTCACGCTTCAATATGTCCTCCATCAAATCAACCCGTGTTCCATCATCATCCAGTGGGACGGTTACGAAGCGCGCCTCGTAAGAACTCCAAGCCTGAATCGCCCCTAGGTAAGTAGGGCGATCCGTGAGAACTGTGTCGCCTGGGTTGAGAAAAACCTTGCCAATCAAATCCAGCGCTTGCTGCGAGCCATTCACGATCAAGATGTTCTCTTCTTCAGCAGGAACCCCGTACTTCTGCATTTTGGCGACCAGATACTGCTTCAGAGGCGGATACCCCTCGGTTACACTATATTGCAAAGCCTGTGGTCCTTCGTGCTCTAGAATATAGCGACAGGCTTCTTGAAACTCCCGGATAGGGAACAACTCAGGTGCCGGCATGCCTCCACCTAGAGAGATGAGCCCAGGTGTGGACATTAGCTTGAGTGTCTCACGGATGATGGAACTGGTCATGCGTTCCGTTCGTTTGGCGAGAGCACCTTCCCAATCGGTAGTCCATTTGCCATCCCAATTGACCACACTGTCAGTCATGGCTTGCTCCTTCCACAATTTTCATATTGGGCTCCGTTGCCCTTCGGATATACAATCATAGCCCGCTCTCTATGCCGCATTCATCTCCTTCAGGCATTGTACAATTTCCGCACTCTCCTCAATCCGAGGTATCGCCCAGTCCACACCATCTACCTTCTCTGTCGAACCTACCAATACAGTAACCATGCCCAACTCCCCTGCTACACGCAGATTGGGCAAGGAATCATCAAATGTGATGCACTTTTCGGCTGTGACGCCAAGCACATCGAGCAAACATTGGTAGGCAGCTCGGTGTGGCTTACCAACATACCCACTGTCCTTAATGTCAAAAATGCGCTCAAAGTGATGCGCTACTCCCAGCGCTTTTAGAACCTGCTGCGCATGCTCCTTAGGCGAATTGGTAAAGACGATCTTGCGCCATGGCAAACAGGCCAATACCCGATTCAGTTCCTCGTTGGGTGACAAGAACTCTTCCACCGAGAAATCATGGACATAGGTCAGGTAATCGTCGGGATTAATCTGAAATTCTACCAATAAGCCGCGCATGGTCGTGCCATACTCCCGCCAATAGCGCGGCCGTAACCTGTTGATCGTCTCCTCATCCATGCCCAGACGAGAGGACATGTACTCGTCGATACGCTGGCTCACCACTTCCATCACCCCTACGCCTTCGGGGTATAGGGTGTTATCCAGATCGAAAAGCGCACATTGCAGCCCAGACCGCTTCACACTACGCCCCCGTCGCCATCACCGGCGTCCAACTGGCGGGTGGCATGTACAACGGGCTACAAACCACCCTCTGTGCAGTTCATCCAAGAGACGAAGCACCATATACCTACTCATCCACCAACCCAGCTAGCCCCACCATCGCGCGCCAAGCACGATAGAGCGTGGGCATATCATCGTGCACGAACTCGACCGTTCTGCCATCCACCCGGCGGCTGCCCGGCACCAGCTCAGCCATTTCGGCATGAATGCTCTGCTGGAAACTCACGGTTAAGGTAATGGGCGGCGCAACAACAAATGGAACGCCGCCTTTCTGCACCGCTCGTGTCGCTGCTTCCCGGATCAAGTCATGAACTCTGCGCGGAGCCAGGCAACGTGCAGCACGCATGCCATACGCATGCTTGACCGCTACAGTCTCTACATCCTGCAGGATGGAGCGTGCCTCGGCAACGAGCGTGTCATCTCCAGTGACAAGGATCACTGGAACGCCAAAATGTCCCGCGAGAGCAGCATTCAAGCCAAACTCCCCCACCAATCTGCCATTTAGCGCCACACTATATACGCGCCCGCTGTACACATGGTTCAGCACGCCATACATGGCACCTGCCTGGGCATGGTAACCGATGAAGAACGCAGCATCACAACCCTCGTCAATCCCCTGCATCATGGAAAGCGGCTTGGGCGATCCGCTGATTAACTGCGCCACCGGATTCAGTTTCTCATGCAAGAGATTGCGCATGGATCCGTGTGCATCATTGACCAGAACCTCGGTCACCCCCGCCGCCAAAGCCCCCTCAATCGCCGCATTTACTTCATCAGTCATCAAATTGCGTGCACGTTCGTACTCCTTATCTCCCATGCCTGTCTGGGCAAAGTTCACAATACCCGACACACCTTCCATATCAGCTGATATGTATATCTTTTTCATCCTGCCTCGCACACTTAGATTATCCCACGAGCGGGCAAGCCAGCATTAAATAATGTTCTTCTGGCGCAGAATCGCTACCAACTCTTTCGCGGCTTCCGCAGGCCCACTCTTGATGATCTGCCCTGGTTCCTTCGGCGGCGGTGAGAAACTCCGTTTGACCTGCGTAGGAGACCCCTGCAACCCAACTTGTTCCGGATTGGCATCCACATCCTTTACGCCCCAGAACGTAACCTTCCGCTCCCGATAGGCATTCATAATGGCGCCTGCATGTGGGTAGCGTGGCGTATTCGCTTCCTTCGTAATCGTCAAAAGCGCAGGCAATTTAGCCTCAATTTCCTCATAGCCATCCTCGATGGCTCTCTTTGCGCGCACCTTGCCATCTTCGACAACTAACTCGCGTACATAGGTTATTTGGGGAATTTTCAGGTACTCAGCCACTTGTGGGCCCACCTGAGCGGTATCCCCATCAATCGCCTGGCGGCCTGCCAAAACCAGATCAAAATCGCCGATTTTCTTCAGAGCAAGACCCAACGTGGTCGCTGTCGCCCAGGTGTCCGCACCAGCAAAGGCACGGTCGGTCAGCAAGATCGCTTCATCCGCACCCATAGCCAGGGCTTCCCGCAGTGCATCTTCCGCCTGAGGCGGTCCCATGGAGAGCACGATCACTTGAGCCCCCATCTGCTCTTTCAATTTTAGCGCCTCTTCAAGGGCGTTCTTATCCTCAGGATTGATAATGCTGGGCACGCCCTCGCGGATCAGAGTCCCTGTTCTGGGATCGAGCTTGACTTCCGTGGTGTCTGGAACCTGCTTAATCAGTACAACGATTTTCATGGGTAATGTATCCTCCCTTTCCGTAATCAATGGCGTAGGCAATTACCTGAGCCGCAGCCCAATATTGCGGAACAGGTTGCGGGCAATAATCTCGCGCTGTATCTCGTTGGTCCCCTCAAAGATGCGGGTGATGCGTACATCGCGGTACATGCGCTCAATGGGATACTTTTTCATATAGCCCATCCCGCCGTGAATTTGCACTGCCATATCGGCTGCACGGCATGCAACCTCAGACCCAAAAACCTTGCACATGGCCGCCATGGTACTGAATTCACGCCCCATGTTCCCACTATCCATCATCCATGCGGTGCGATAGACCAGAGAGCGCAACGCCTCTATCTCGATGGCCATATCCGCAATCATCCACTGGATCGCTTGCTTGGCTGCAATCGGAGCGCCAAATTGATAGCGGCTCTTGGCAAACTCCATGCTCATCTTCAACGCCTGCTGGGCTGCTCCAAGACATCCTGCCGCAAGGCTGATGCGACCGACATCCAGAGTCTTCATGAAGGTGAGGAAGCCAGCCCCAAACTGGCCTAGCACGTTTTCTGCCGGGACTCGGCAGTCCTCAAAGAATAGCTCTGCGGTAGGGGACCCGCGGATACCCATCTTTTCCTCTCTACGTCCTACCTTGAAGCCTGGGAAGTCCTTCTCCACAATAAAAGCGGTTACCCCACCTCGCGCGCCCAAAGCCGGGTCCGTCACCGCCAAAACGCTAATGACATCGGCGATGTCTCCATTCGTGATCCACAGCTTCGAACCATTTAGGATAAAGTAATTGCCATCGCGTATGGCTCTCGTCTGAATGGCCGCTGCATCAGAGCCAGCATTGGGTTCGGTTAGGGCAAAAGCCGCGATTTTTTCGCCGCGAGCAAGCGGCACGAGGTATTTCTGCTTCTGCTCTTCCGTGCCATCCAGATAGATCGCCATGGCGCCAATGCCAGTATGTGCCCCAATGATGGTCGCCGTGGAACCACATACCTTATTCATTTCCTCCATGAGAATGCAGTAACCAATCTCTCCCGCACCCGCTCCACCATATTTCTGCGGAAATGGGACTCCCATGAGGCCTAACTTGGCTGCCTTCTTAATGATCTCGAACGGAACCCGCTCATCGCGATCGATCTCCTCAGCAAGAGGAGCCACTTCCTTCTCCGCAAACTCTCGAATCATGCGACGGAGCAATTCATACTCTTTAGGGAACGTAAAATCCATTGCTTCCTCCTTCACTCAATTCTTTCTATTCCTTCAGTTGCCTCTTGAGGACTTTGCCAGCGGCATCCTTGGGCAACTCGGTGCGAAATTCGATATAACGCGGATATTTGTACGCCGCCATCCGTGAACGTGCGTACTCGATGAGTTCCTCAGCATCCACTACTTCGTCTGGCTCAAGCACGATAAAGGCTTTAATCTCCTCCCCCATCACCTCATCAGGGATACCAACAACAGCAGCCTCAGCGACTGCCGGGTGAGCAAGCAGCACATCCTCTACTTCTCGTGGATAGATATTGAGCCCACCACGCTTAATCAGATCCTTCTTTCGACCCACGATATAGAAATAGCCTTCTTCATCCCTGCGCCCCAGGTCACCGGTATGGAACCAACCGCCACGCATGGCTTCAGCAGTCAGCGCTGGCCGCTTGTAGTAGCCCTTCATCACATTGTGTCCCCGGATCACAATCTCCCCCACTTTACCAGGTGGCAGCTCGCGGTCATCTTCATCGACGATCCTCATTTGCACGCCATAAATAGGCTGTCCAATGGAGCCAGGGCGTGGAGGTCTGTCTGTGGGATTGAACGACGCCACAGGTGAGGTCTCCGATAGACCATAGCCTTCGAAAATCGGTAAGCCATACCGCTTTTCAAAGGCACGCATCAAATCCACAGGCAAGGCTGCCCCACCTGAACAGCAGAGACGCAACGAGCTCCAATCGTACTTTTCAGCACCTGGATAGTGCTGTAGATACCAGTACATTGTGGGCACGCCTAACAACAAGGTCACTCGATCGCGCTGAATAATCTGCAAAACCTTGTCCGAGTCGAAACGCGCCAGCATAGTAAGCGTGCCGCCAGCATATAGTGTAGCGTTCATGACACAGGTCTGTCCAAAAGCATGGAACAGGGGCAGTACGGCTAAGGAGACATCTTGTGGGGTGATTTTGCACAAGCGGTCCGCAGTGAGTGCAGCATTGTAGAACATGTTAAAATGAGTCAGTTCCGCACCCCTGGGGTATCCCATCGCTCCTGCCGTATACAGGACCACCGCAGTGTCATCCGGCCTAGTCTGCACGGTATCGAAGTCAGGCTGGCTTTTCTCCAACAAATCGGCAAAGCATTGCCAGCCGGATGGTGCCTGCTTGCCCACCACAATGAAGTGACGACAAGATTCCACACGCCTCAGTGCCTGTTGCGCTTCCAGCAAGCACGCCTCATCAACGATCAATACCGCTGCTTCCGAATCCTCTAATTCATAGGTGATTTCAGAAGCCTTGAACAATGGATTCAAAGGGACAACACAGCCCCCCGCTTTCAATACCCCGAAATACGCGATAACAAACTCAGGGACATTGGGCAACATGATAGCTACCCTATCCCCTGGGCGTATTCCTAACCCTGCCAGCCCAGCAGCGCAACGGGTCGCCGCTTCATTGAGCTGCGTATAGCTCATTCGGCAGCCATTGGAAATAATCGCGGTATGTTGAGGCTGGCTGAAAGCCCCGGCCTCGAGCACAGTAGCCAGATTCAAGCTCATACGAGTACCAATAGCGGATGATGAGTGACGAGTAATGAGTGAGACAGGGCGTCAGCGGCAATGGATCAACGCTCACTCATCACTCATCACTCACAAGGGTTTATTTATCCTGGAACTTGGGTTGGCGTTTTTCCAGGAATGCGGTGACTCCCTCGTAACCGTCATGGGTGGCACACAACGCGACAAACTTTTCTTCTTCCATCTTAAGAGCGTCAAGCAGGCCTACCTCCATGCCATGGTTGATCGCCTCCAGGATAGCGGAGGTGGCCAGCGCGCTCTTGGAGATGATTTTCTTAGCCAAATCCTGAGCGGTTTTGATGACCTGACCAGCAGGCACCACTTTGTTCACCAGGCCAATGCGTGCCGCCTCCTGGGCGGGGATCATGTCACCCGTGAGAATCAACTCAATCGCTTTACCTCTGCCGACCAGACGAGGGAGTCGCGCTGTTCCACCCCAAGCGGGTAACAGCCCCAGGTTTACCTCTGGCTGACCGAAGCGTGCCGTATCCGATGCAATACGGATATGGCATGCCATAGCCAACTCCATACCTCCACCAAGGCAGACGGCATTGATGGCAGCAATGACAGGCTTGGTGCTCCGCTCAATGCGGTTAAAAAGCTGCTGCCCTTTGACAATGAGATCCCTTTTGACTGGCTGCCCAGCCCGCGCTAGATCAATCTGCGCTTTGATCTCATTGATGTCCGCCCCAGCCACGAACGCAAATTGCCCGGCGCCTGTGATGATAATGGCTTTGACCTCGGGATTGTTGTACACCTCCTCAAAAGCGCTCGCCAAATCATTCACGGTCTGCTCGTTGAAGGCATTCGCTGGCGGGTGATCAATAGTAAGGGTAGCGATACGATCCTCTATCGAAACTTTGACATATTGGCGGTCTGCCATTTGAAACACTCCTTTCCTTCATAGTTTTGAATTGTAGCGGGAAGCAGAACAGCACACCATGTGCCCAATGCTGCTTATCCGCTGATGGCTATGTCGTGTATTCAAAGAAGCCTTTGCCAACCTTCTTGCCGAGATGTCCTGCCCGCACTTTGGTTTTGAGCAAGCGTGCGGGGCGAAAACGGTTCCCAAACTGGGCGCGGAGTCTTTCCAACTCAGCCAGCACGAAATCCAGTCCCAGCACATCTGCTAGCTGTAGAGGTCCCATGCGCTCCTCTCCGTATTTCATGCCCGTACCGGCAATCATGGCCATATCAATCTTATCTGGCGGTGCAATGTTCTCCGTCACACACTGTATCGCTTCATTGATCATGGGCATCATCAGGCGCTGCCAACTGAACTCAGTGCCTGTTGGAACCTTGCCCTCATCCTGCAACTGCTTGATCATGGCCCTCACCGGCTCATCGGTTTGATCCCCGTATCCATAGAAGCCAGCGCCCGCTTTCTCACCGAGCCGACCCGCTTTGTACATCATCTCAAACAGCGGCGGGATTTCTACCCCATATTCCTCGCCCAAATACTTGGCTGTATGGTAAACCACATCAATGCCAAGCATATCCATGAGAGTAAAGGGACCCATTGGCCAACCAAATTTAACCATTGTTTCGTCAATTTCACGCGCCGTGGCTGCCCCTTCCTGAAGAGCAAAAGTAGCTTCCCCAAGGTAGGGCATCAACAGGCGGTTGACCAGGAATCCCGGGCACTCCTGCACTACCACCGGAATCTTGCGCAGCGACTCGGCAAACATGACCACATCGTCAATTGTTTCCTGCGAGGTGTCTAGCCCCGGGATGATCTCCACCAGTTTCATGACATGGGCGGGGCTGAAAAAGTGCATACCAATCATTTTCTGCGGCCGCTTGGTCGCAGCGCCCATCTCGGAAATGGATAGAGCAGAGGTATTCGAAGCAAAGATGGTATGCTCAGGACAAACTTCGTCCAACTCGGCAAAGACCTTCTTCTTAATGCTCATCACTTCGGGCACGGCTTCGATGACAATATCCACATCGGAGAACTCGTCATAGGTAAGCGTGGGGATAACCAAGCTGACCTTTTCCTGCATCTCCCCTGCGCTCATCTTGCCGCTATCCACACGCCGCTGATAGATGCCGCGAAGTTGTTCCATGCCCTTATCCAGCATCTTCTGGTCAACGTCTTTCAATACTACCGGCAAGCCTGAATAGGTAATGACCTGGGCAATACCAGCACCCATGAAGCCTGCCCCAACCACTGCTGCTTTAAAAATATACATTGGCTCTCCTCCCTTCAAGTTATTGTTAAGAAATCAGGCGCATACCAGAGATGCCCCTGCTTCGACTCCTTTGTCTACTTCCTCTCCAACACAATAGCCGCACCCTGTCCACCACCCACGCACTCTGTAGCTAGACCCAGCGACAAGCCACGCTTCTGCATTTCATGCAGCAAGGTAACCACGATGCGCGCTCCAGAGCAACCGACGGGGTGGCCAAGGGCGATTGCCCCGCCATTCACATTCACCTTTTCCCAGTTCCAGCCATCTTTCGCCAATTCCTTCCCCACCGCTAGCACTTGGGCAGCAAATGCTTCATTCAGCTCAATTAACTCGATGTCCGTCAGTTTCAACCCTGCCTTTTTCAATGCCTTGGGTACCGCATAAGCAGGCCCGATGCCCATCAAGGCTGGATCTACGCCAGCGTACGCATACCCCCGGATGTAAGCCATGGGCTCCAGCCCCAACTCCTTTGCTTTCTCTGCAGTCATCACCAGACAGGCTGCCGCCCCATCAGAAATAGGACAGGCATTGGCGGGTGTTACTGTACCTCCCTCCTTGAATACGGTAGGGTACAATGCCGCCTTTTGCACGGTGAGCCCTGGATTGATGCATTCATCTTGGGTAATCATTTCAGAAGCCACTTCCTGCCCAGCCACTTTCTTCTTCACTTCAATGGGGACAATCTCATCCTTGAACCTGCCCATCCGTGTGGCCATAAAAGCCTTCTTGTGCGACTGAACAGCATACTCATCTTGCTCCTGGCGAGAGATGTTGTACATTTCAGCCAGGTTCTCCGCTGTGCGGCCCATGATCTGATTGCAGATGGGATCGGTAAGGCCCTCCCACAGGGTGTCAATAAAGGTGGTATGACGCAGCTTAAGTCCCCAGCGAGCGCCCCGCACCATATACGGAGCATTGGACATGCTCTCAGTACCGCCGCACATGAAAATCTCACCATCTCCTGCCTGGATAGCCTGGTAGGCGTTGGTGATTGCCACCTGTCCTGAGGCGCAATTGCGCTGCACGGTATAGCCAGGCACCTCTTTCGGGATACCAGCCATCAACGCTGCCACCCGCGCGAGGTTCGGAGCATCGCTGAGCTGGCCACAGCAACCAAAGATTACGTCATCAATCAACGCTGGATCCAACTTGGTGCGATTGAGCACTTCTTTGATGACTCGCGCCGCTAAATCCTGGGCAGTAATGTCCTTGAGCCCACCGCCATGCCGGCCAATGGGTGTACGCACTCCTCCTACAATGACTACTTCTTTCATTTGTCCCTCCTTGGCTTATTTTGATGAGCGGATACTGACTGAAAACACAACCGGCAAGGGTCCAGGCACTGGGAAACTATTCCCATTGCGGACTCTTGCCGGTCATGGAATTGGATAAAGCTATGCAACAAAACAGGGAAAAGTTGCTAAAATGCACCTTCTTTCCCTCAAGCATCATTGCTCATTTCTAGACCTTTCTCATCGTCGCAGCACGACATATTTGGAAAGCAATACTATTCTACAACAAAATCGCAAAAAAGGCAACTTGGTGATAGAATTCACAATCTCCCCCTTAATCAGCCTCTAGTTCGCATCTCCGCAACACGAGGTGCGTGGACAAACTGCACAATGCCGGAGACTGATTACGTTTGCGGATTTACATGCCGTATGGTACAATGAAATAAAAGCAGAAACAAGGGTTGGCAAAGAGACCGTTTCTGTTGCAATGGGAGCGCATGTTATGCCTATCAAAATATTGCCACCCCAGGTAGCAAGCAAAATTGCCGCTGGGGAAGTGGTAGAACGACCGGCCTCTGTAGTGAAAGAACTCATCGAAAACGCCATTGATGCCACTGCTACTGACATCCGTATCGAGATAAAAAATGGTGGCCGCCGACTCATCCGTGTCAGTGATAACGGCTGCGGCATCCCAGAAGATGAAGCAGCCTTGGCTTTTGCGCGCCATGCGACCAGCAAAATCTCCAGCGAAGAAGATTTGACACACATTCAAACCCTGGGGTTTCGCGGTGAGGCTCTGGCCAGTATTGCCGCTGTATCCCACGTAACCATGCTCACCTGTGTGAAAAACGCGGATACAGGCACCTTATTGCGCTTGGAAGGCGGCGAGCTCGTACAAAAGGAAAAACGCGCCAGTCCGCCAGGAACCACAGTCACTGTAGAAAACCTCTTCTATAATACCCCTGCCAGGCTCAAATTCCTGCGTTCTGAAGCCACAGAGAGTAGCCATATCATCAAACTCGTCAGCGCGTATGCTATTGCTTACCCCGAATTGCGCTTTACCTTCATTGATAACGGTAAGCTGACCTTGCAGACTTCTGGCAACGGCAAGTTATATGATGTGCTGATCAAAGTTTTTGGTTTGGAGACCGCACAGCAAATGCTGGAAATTCAACCGGAAAGTGCGCAGGATCCTGATTCCCCTCCTCAACGCAGCGACGGAGTATGCGTGTATGGATACGTCGGTAGCCCTTCCCTGCACCGCGCCACACGAGATTACCAGCTCTTTTTCGTTAACCGCCGTTGGATACAGGACCGTTCACTCAGCTATGCCGTCGAAGAGGCTTATCGCACTATTCTGCCCACTGGCCGCTACCCCGTGGCTATTTTAGGCATCACGATGCCACCAGCAGATGTGGATGTCAATGTGCACCCTACCAAGCGCGAAGTACGCTTCCGTGACCCACGGGGAGTGTTTGCCACCGTACAACGGGCAGTGCGCTATACAGTGATGCAACAAGCCCCTGTGGCTACTATAAGCGGTCATCCAGCAGCCATTTTGCCCCGTGAATGGGAAAAACACCAACCGCCTTCCCTGAACCTCACTGGGGCAGAACCGGGCATCACACGCACCCAGATGGCATTGGAAGTACAACGCACAGCCGATGTAGAACCATCCCCAATCAGCAGCGTCCCGATGTTGGAGCGGTTGCCCATGCTCCGAGTATTGGGGCAGGTTCGGCAAACGTATATCATCGCGGAGGGACCCGATGGACTGTACCTGATCGATCAACATGCAGCCCATGAGCGCGTCCTCTTCGAGCAACTACAGACTGAGTATGCCAGCATGGCCGCCTCGGCACAGAACCTGCTGCAACCATTGCCTATTGAACTGCCGCCCCAGCAACGCGGCTTACTTGACGCGATGCTGGAATCCTTGGCGATGTTTGGTTTTGACATCGCGCCTTTTGGGGGCGATACCTACCTAGTTCGCGCCATTCCTGCCACTTTGAACCCTGCCGATGTGCCCGCTGTGATCGCTGAATTGCTGGATATGGCCAGCGAAGGCCATGACGCGACTTTATCGGCAGAGCACCTGCTACGCATTATTGCCTGCCATAGTGCAGTGCGCGCTGGCCAGACCTTGACCTTAGATGAAGCCCGTGAGTTAATCCGTCAATTAGAGAAAACAACCGCCCCTTATACTTGTCCCCATGGACGGCCGACCATGATTCACCTAAGCTCTGCCCAACTGGAGAGGAGTTTCAGCCGGCGCTGAGAGGCCATCAAGAATTGAACCCGCAAACGTCCAATATAGCAGAAGGAGAAGGTAGACTATGGGAGAAGATTTCTACCGTGATCGGAGCAAAGGGATAATCGCTGGTGTATGCGCTGGCTTGGCGGAGTATTTCCATGTCAGCCCAATGCTAGTACGCTTGATCTTCGTTCTGGTTGCCCTGGCAGGCGGCCCAGCGATATTGGCGTACATCTTCCTGTGGATTTTCCTCCCGGTAAGGGCAGCCATCGGCACTCCACACCGAGAAATAGTACGCGATAATGTGCAAGAGATTGGCACAGAGGCGCGTAACTTGGGCCAAGAACTACAGGCAATGTTCGGGGGCAAAAGCCCAGCAACAGCCGAAACAAGCAGCCGCGTTATCTGGCTAGGTGCTATCCTTATTCTCATTGGGTTGGTACTTCTAGTGAATAACCTTCATCTTTTTCACTGGTTTCGCCTGGATCTATTGTGGTCTATTGCCTTGATTCTAGCAGGCTTTGTCCTGCTAAACGGGGCATTGCGCAAAGGATAAGAAAGGAATAGAAATATGATGGAAGAAGAAGAAAAACGACCACGTCCTAGCATTATTATGCCACTGCTCTTGATCGCAGCAGGTGTCCTGCTGCTGCTCAATCAGATGGGTAAGCTCCCTTGGGGTATCTGGGGAACCCTGTGGCGCTTTTGGCCCGTTATCCTCATTTTGATTGGCTTGGAGATCCTAATCGGGCTAAGCCGCTCGAACCTCATATACATTATAGGTGTGCTGATTGCGCTTGTTATCCTAGGGGCTGTGATCGCTTACGCGGTATACAAGGGGGAACAGCCTGCCACCACGCAGCCCAAAGTCAGCACAGAAACCATCTCGGAATTGATGCAGGACGCTGACAGTGGCCAGATTACCCTGAAATTTGGCGCAGGAAGGGTTACCATTGGAGCGCTACCTGATTCGCCGAATTTCGTAGAAGGCAAGTTGGAGTATACCCGCTACTCACTACAAGCCGAGAGGGATTTTCGCGTCCAGAACGGTCGTGCAGAGTTCTCTTTATCCGCCCGCAGCCAGCCTATCCCGTTCTGGGTACCCGGTGATATCGCTGGCGAATATTGGGACCTCCGTTTCACCCCGCGTATCCCGCTCGAAATGGATATCAAGACAGGCGTGGGCAAAGTGAATATGGATTTGAGCGGGCTCAAAGTGACGCGACTCACCCTGGATGCAGGCGTAGGCGAAACGGTGATCATTTTCCCCGTTGCAGCCGGGTTAACCAGAGCGAATATCAATGCCGGCGTTGGCGCCATCACCGTCCAAATACCAAAAGAAGTAGGTGCAAGAATCCTGGTGGCTAAAGGCTTAGGCTCCATACGGGTGAAAAGCACGCGCTTTACCCATTTTGGCAATGAATACACAAGCAAAAACTACCAGACAGCAGAAAATAAGTTGGACCTGGAAATCAAAGGAGGGGTAGGAACAATCACTATCCAATAGGAAAAGGAGGGGTGAACGATGACGACCTATGTCCTTCTATCCAAGGTATCTGCTGAGAACGTAAAACGCGTGAAAAACTTGGCTGCAATGGACAAGGCTTTCGAACGCAAATTACGCGAACAGTGCCCAGAGGTCAAACGCATTGCCAGTTACGCTTTGCTCGGAGCCTACGACTTCCTGCATATCTTTGAAGCGCCCGATGCTATAACCGCGGCAAAGGTGGCTTTGCTTTCCAATGAATTTGGGGCAGGCAGTACCCAAACCTTAACCGCTATCCCCTTCGCTGATTTCACCAAGATGGTCGAAGAATTGAGCTGAGTCCAACCGTCACCAAACTGGCACAGATGGCTCCCATGCCCTGGATCACTGGGCATGGGAGCCAGAACCTGCCGGTAGTGTCTCCTCTACGGGATCGTCGTCCTAAACCTCTTTCTCTGCTTGAGTGAGCGCCCGCTCGAAGATTTCCAGCCCTTCATCTACCAAATCCGCGGTAATGTTCAATGCGGGCATAAAGCGGACAGTGCTCATGCCACAGCCCAGGATCAACAAGCCTTGCTCAAAGCACTTTTGCACAACCGCATCACGCAACTCTACTGCGGGTTCTTTCGTATCCTTGTCCTTGACCAACTCGACGCCGATCATCAGCCCCAAGCCGCGCACATCGCCCATAGAGGGATGCTTTCCCTGCATGTGCTTAAGGCGCTCCATGAACCTCTCCCCCATGCGGGCTGCGTTTTGCATGTAGCCCCCCTCAATAAGGCGTATCGTCGCCAATGCCGCAGCACAGGAGATAGGATTGCCACCAAAAGTATTGCCATGTGCCCCTGATGGCCAGGTCATTTGGCGCTTGCTTGCGACCATAGCCCCCAAGGGCATTCCTGAAGCAATGCCTTTCGCAATGCAAACAATATCAGGCACTACGCCCCAGTGTTCAATCGCGAACATCTTCCCGGTACGGCCCATACCCGCTTGTATCTCATCGTCAACGAGCAAGATGTCATATTTATCCGTTAGTTCGCGCAGCCGCTGATGGTAGAGAGGCGGAGGAACCACATACCCGCCCTCACCCTGGATGGGCTCGACGAAGATAGCGGCTACCTCCTCTGGTGAAACGAGTCGTCGGAAGAGCGTGTCCTCAATATATTTCACGCAATAGACGTCACAGGAGGGGTACTCCAGATTGTACGCACAGCGGTAACAATAACCATAGGGAACATGCGTAACCCCGGGCACTAGTGGTGAAAATCCAGCCCGGTGCACATATTTGGATGCCGTCAACGACAGTGCGCCCATACTGCGCCCGTGAAATGCCCCAAGGAAAGCAATCATCCGTGTACAGCCTGTAGAATAGCGTGCCAGTTTGAAGGCCGCTTCGACTGCTTCCGTGCCTGAATTGGTAAAGAAAACTTGCTTTTGTTCGCGTCCTGGCACAATCGCATTGAGCTTCTCAGCCAACTCGATCTGTACCTTGTAGTAGAAATCGGTTCCAGACATATGGATGAATTTGTCTGCCTGGTCTTTAATCGCTTGCACCACTTCAGGATGGCAATGTCCCGTAGCGTTTACCGCAATGCCCGCCGTAAAATCAATAAACTGATTCCCATCTACATCCCACACTAGGGAGCCTTGGCCATGATCCATCACAAAGGGATATGACCGCGTGTACGAGGGGGAAATTACTTCCTGATCCCTTTGCACATATTGCTTAGCCAGAGGTCCGGGAATTTTCCGCTTCGTTTCTGCCATGGTTCGTTATCCTCCTTGATATATTTGTTTTGTCAATCCAGACAGTCGATGTATACCCAGTGCAATTTGCCGCTGTCACAAGAAGCAACCTAACATAGATACAATGAGATAAATTTATTATACCTCCTAAATATCCTGCCTCCAAACAAATCGCCAGTGACAGGGTGTTGTTCAACTTCGGAGCAAGAAGTGCCTTGCATAGCCTTAGGCGGATGAAAGGCAGCCAAGTCTGGACAAGAACAACCACTGTCAGCAGTTAACGGACCCTCCCGCAGGTTCCAAACCTGCGGGAGGGTTTAGGCTCTGTGTTTGTAGAGTGCCATCAACGAATAGGGAACGAATAAACGAATCCCCCACACCCCCTTACTAAGGGGGGGCAAGGGGAGATAAACCCCTTTGGACTAGACCTGACAGGTCTTGAAGACCTGTCAGGTCTAGTGCATCCTGCTCCAGGCGGACCACAGTACGCCGTCCACGCTCCTGAGATCTTACACAGACTTCGTTGACGGCTGCCTCTCAGCAACTTGCCCCCAGACTGAACTACACCCTAAGGATAGGGGTTGGCGTATTGGTGGGGGCAGAGGGAGGAGCTAAACCACAGCAACCCCAAGAACAAGTTCCCAAAAAAACCCATTTGGCACAGGTTCCAGAATGACAATTTGGATAACTACTGGGGCAGGGCGGAGAACAATAAGTTCCTTCGGCACAATTGCAAGGTGTATAGTTTGGATCCGTAATCCAATCCTCGTTGGCACAACAAACCTGATTAGCCCGCCATTGAGGACAACCGGAATCGGTGTAGTTAGCCGGACAAAAACAACTCTGTCCCGTGCCAGAGCAGGAATAACCAGCCGGACAAGTACCAGCCAGTGCCTTAGTCGGAAAAACCAAAAGAAAAAAGGTTCCAGCAAAAATCAGCAAAAGCAAAGTAATCTTGTTTTTCATAAGGGAACTTGCAAACTAAAAACCGGTTTTTCTTCAACAAACCTTCTAATATCCTCTTGTTTTGGTTCTATCCTTTGGCCATCAGGTAAAAGATAGTGATAATCATTGTTAGCCAAAAAATCCAAAAACCAGCGGCTGATCATTTTTTCCGGATTTCTTCCTTCTTTTTGCCATTTACCAAAAACTTCAGGATTTAAATAAAGCCAGAAAACCTGCTTGTCTGGCTGATACTCGCTCCAGAGCCGGTATTGCAAAACCAAATTGCCATTTTCTTCAGTGTAGGTTCCCACTCCCCGACCGCCACCTTGAGGTCTGGGAGGTAAATCTTCTTCTTTTGGGGCCACCTTTATCTCAACTTGAGTTTTGTTATACCCCTCAATCAGTCTTTTTTCTTCCTCTTTATTAAGATTAGAAACAAGTTTTAGTTGAGGATGAAAATTGCTAATAGTTAAAGAGGTTTGTTTTTGGGGAATTTCTTTGGGATAAACCGGAGCAGAAAACTTAGTAGGTTTAATTTTGGTTAGATAAAAATAATAAATGCCTTCCAAAAGAAGAACAATAATGAGAAAAACCAAAAGCACGGGCAGAAACTTTCTCATAAAGCCAGTATAACAAAAAAGTTTTTGGAGAGTCAAGACTTCGAATTGAATCATCATAAATCTAACTTTGCGCGAATCGTTGCCTCAAGATAAATTCTAACCCAAGGATCTGCGTCTGCAAGCAGGGACTTGGGAGGAAAAGAGGCATGATGAGTCGCAAAAGCAAACAAGAATTGCTGGATACTGTGCGCCCGCGGTATTACAAGGCGGGGAGGAAAGAGAAGAAACGCATCCTGG
>Ga0315298_1005537_pt1 | contig 17852 bp, 16 predicted proteins | sample WHS_1_MG_FD_203077 | JGI IMG/M metagenome (GOLD analysis project Ga0315298, IMG submission 203077) | Extremophilic microbial mat communities from Washburn Hot Springs, YNP, Wyoming, USA - WHS_1_MG | ecosystem: Environmental > Aquatic > Thermal springs > Hot (42-90C) | place: USA: Wyoming...
CTTCATTGCTGCCTACAACCAAGCTGCCGCACCGTTCGAATGGTCCAAAGCGGTCGTCCACCAGGTGACCCCACAGAAACGTTATGGGGATTTAGCTAAGTGAGTACTAGCGGCGGGAACGACAACGGGGACCTTCCACTGGCTCGTGGTTGAGGGGTACGAGCACGCGGGGCTCGGCACCGCCGCGGTCGAGGAGCTTACCGTCACCGGACTGAACGGAGTCCAGATGACTGGAGAAGCGCGAGCCACGCTGAGCGGGACGTTGGGGTGCACTGCGACTGGAACGGGATACCTATCGTGAGGTATGTATCCGAAGTCCGCGCTCCCTATAGGGCTGTGCCACTGGCCGTATGGCATGAGAACCTTGGCTCGCTAGAGCTCCAAGGTTTTTCAAGCTGGGTAGCATACAGCACCGTGGACCAATTGGGCACTGAACTGCCCCATCGTACCATTCCCCTAAACGAGTACTGGATCCCACCTCTTCACGTGTCAGTGTGGAATGGCGAGAACTGGCCCGGACCGCCAGAACACCCTGCGGGATCCCTGGCCTATGCCGAGCCATGGCAGTGGGCCGACCATATCGAGATGCCTCCGGACGAAGCTTGGTTCCCACCGCCAAGGTGGCCGCTACCAGATCCGGAGAGCATGACAGAGGAAGTGGATTCAATCGGTCAGCGCTGGTACATGGGCTCGATCGTGTCCGGCAACGGCATGGCAGTACAGGATGACCGAATACTCAGGTACCAGAACCGCGGCATCCACATAGATATCGTCACCCCATCGCCTGCCTGGGAGAGAGGAGGGTAAGATGGCCCGCAATCTTCGCGTCACTCTTGCTTGCTGCGTCTTGGGCGCCGCCGCGCTCATGGGGGGCTTGGCGTACCTCAGGGCCGACCGCCCCCCTCGGCTTTGGCGGCCCGACCCCAACCCTCCTGGCAACGCCCGGGGCCATGTGCAGTCTCGCCCCGTCTCGCTTCTCTACGATGCCCCCGCGCTGCTGGATGCGGCCGATACCGTGGTGCTCGGAGAGGTGGTGGGCGATAAGACCGTGGGGCGGGGGCTTATTGCCATAGGCCAACTCCCCGATGGCCGCTATGGCCTCCTCCCCGCTGGGTCGGGGCCCGCAACGAGCAGCGGTGAGCAGATCGAGACGGGGGTTACGGTTCACCAGGCAGCGTTCCAAGCCGTGGACGTGGTGAAGGGAGACTATTGCCGCCCTGGGGCCCTGCTGCAGGTGGAATGGTTTGAGGCCGATACCATCAGCCTCACCTCCCTGGAGCCGGGTGCCTACGGGTTTCTTCTGCTTGATCAGCACGGCAGGCTGTCCGACCTGGAGCATAGTCTGCTCCCTGTGGCCAAAGGGGTCGTCCCCCCGCCGGGCACCACCGGCAAGGAGGCGGTGGGGCAGTGCATGCTCGCCTCGCTCAAGCCGCAAGCCAGTGGTCCCGCCTTCTTTCTCGAAGGATGCGCCCAAGCCGTGTGGCAATTACAGCCGAAAGGCGCCACGGCCAGGCTCAGAGACTTGGCAACATGGCAGGACGTTGGCCTACGTGCGAATGCCCTGGTGGCCCTGGTTCACCTGGGGGACGCGGATGCGCTGCGTAGTACGGTGGACCTGCTGCTGCGTAAGGACTGGCGCAGCCAGTTCCCAGGATTGGCTATCGCCAATGCCCGGGGGGCCATCTCATCGCTGTCCGACCCCGCGTCGGTCCCCGAGATCGCACGCCTGCTCTCGTCGCCCGAGGCGAGCCTTCGTGGCCAGGCCCTGCAGGCCATGCGCAAGATCGGCAGCCCGGTGGCCGCGACATACTTCGCTGCTGCCCTTTCCGACGAGGCCGTAGCGAACCGGCACCAGGCAGTGCTTGGCCTGGCTGAACTCCTCTGGCGCCAGGAGCAGAGGCGCGACCTCCCTGCCCCCGGTGCACAGCTATTCGATCCCGACCCCGACCGCTACACCCAGCCCTGGCGGGATTGGTGGGAGCGGGAGGGGAAGGCGAAGTATGGGCAGGGCGGGGGGAAGTAGGCCAGACCAGGGATTGGCAGTCCAGTTTCCCGCCGCTTGGCCAGGGAAACCCGTGCCTGTCCCGGTTTGTCGCAGGGAGAGGAGAGCGAGATTCCGCGACGGGGGTCCCTCGCCGGCTCGGGACTACCGCTCGGGATGACATGGCCCGGTGAGCGCCGCCGGTAGGCCGAGCCACCCCTCACCCCAACCCTCTCCCGGGGGGAGAGGGGGTGACGGCGCTACTACCAACTATCCGTCGGCGTCAAAGGCGCCGGGCAGCAACGTCACCGATTCCGCCCGGCCGCCCAGGCCCAGCACCACCTCCACCACGTCAAAGCGCACCGGCCAGTCGCCCCGCACGCGGGTGGCCAGGAAGTAGCGGGCCAGGTTGACCAACTGCCGGCGCTTGGCCGGGGTGACGGAGACCCCGGGGGGCAAGAGCGACCCCGCCTCGCGCGATTTGACCTCCACAAAGACGAGGGTATTACCCTGCCGGGCGACGATATCCACCTCGCCCAGGGGGCAGCGGTAGTTGCGGGCGAGGATAGCGTAGCCGCGGCTCTGCAGGTAACGGGCGGCGGTGTCCTCGCCCACCCGCCCCCGGTCTCGCCGGGGATCCGACGGCCGCGCACCGGCCATGGCACCCCCCGCGGGTCAGGCTTGCAGGCAGCGATTGAGGAAGGCGACGCTCTCAGGCAACTCCACAAAGGGGTCGCCCGGGATCCCGCACTCCAGGGCCATATACTTGTCGAAGCCGGCCTGCCGCAGGGCGGCGAAGCCGGGGGCGAAATCGGTGTGCCCCATCCCGGGCAGCAGGCGGTTGCTGTCGGCCAGGTGCACATGCCACACCTGGTCGCCGGCCCGGCGCAGGGCGTCGGCCAGGTCGCGCTCCTCGACGCTCATGTGGAAGAAGTCGGCCATGATGCGCACCCAGGGGTTCCCCAACTCGCGCACGATATCCGTGGCCTGCTCCAGGCGGTTCAGGAAGTGGGTCTCGTAGCGGTTGAGCGGCTCCACCAGCACCGCGCACCGCACCCGGGCGGCATGCTGGCCGACGTCGTCGAGCAACTTGAGCAACAGGTCGCGCTCGAGTTCCCGCGCGGTCTTCAGCGGGCTGAGGTCGGGCAGGCGGGGCCCGCCGAAGATGGGGACCATGATCAGGCCGGTCGCGCCCACGTCGGCCCCGGCGGAGAGCAGGTCCTTGCTGTCGGCGATGGCCACCGCCCGCTCCTCGGCGGAGGCCTCCAGCCAGGCGCCGCGATAGCCCGCGCAGATGGAGGAGACCTTGAGGCTGCTCCCGCCCACTACCCGGTTGATCTCGGCCACCCGGGAGGGCAGCCCGCTCCCCCACAGTTCGATCCCTGCGAACCCGAAGCGCTCCAGGTTGGCAACCTTCTCCTCCAGGCTGCCGCCCGGGGCCATGTTTTCCTGGCAGGCCAACTTCATCTCGTCCCCCTTTGCCGCCGCGGGCTACGGGAAAATGGTATGCATCTTGATCCCCAGGAAGTAGTCCACCACCAGCCAAAAAGCGGCCGCCATGAACTCTCCCAGGATCAAGCCCACGAAAAGCGGGCGGAACTGACGGTAGAGTTTCAGCCCCCCGTAGCGTAGGGTGAGGCTGCTGAATACCCAGCCCACAAAGGTCGAGGCCCAGATTATGCCCAGCGTCCCGGTGCTCCCCATGAGGTAGCCCACCGGGTTGAGGCGCCACCACAGGTAGTTACGGTTGAGCACCAACAGCACCCACATCGCGATCGCGCCGCCGATGGTGGAGACAATCCCCAGCGGGTTGCGCTCCAGGGGTGACTCGATGAAGCCCGTCAACTTGTCGAAGGTCCAGGTCGCAGGCTCCTGCAGGATGGTGCCCATCGCCACCGCGCCGTCCTTGTAGATGATGCGCAAGGCAAAATAACACCCGAGCACGACCGAGGTGACCATGGCCAAGGCCACCGCCAGCAGCAAGTGCGTCCCCTTGAGGTTGATGGAATGAGCGATCTTGAATGAGTTCATCAGGTAGGGCCACCAGGTGACCTCCTGATTGAACATGAAGACCCGGGTGCTGATGGCCAGCGGCGTGAGGTTCTGAGCGCCCATCCCCTGTGAACCCAGGAAGTTGTTCGTGAAGTCCTGCGGCATGAACGAGCACTCGACGTACATCACCCCACCTGCGCTGATGAGCCGGGTGAGCCCGATGGCCACGGCATAGAAGAACATCACCACCAGCACCGAGGCCCACCAGTCCATCCCCGCAGCCATCCCCCAGGCCGCCACCCCGATCACCGACACCAGGAACCCCACCACCGCCCATTGCAGTGGGAAGGGGTCGCGGGGGTCGCGCTCGCCATGCATGGACCCCTTGATGGTCTCCAGCAACTGGCGCCTTGCCCCCCAGAACAGGAATACCGCCAGCGCAAAGAACGCGCCCACCTCCTGCCCGCGGAAGAAGGTGGTGGAGTTGAAGCCGCCCGTCTGCCCCGCCACCTCCAGGCCGTAGATGGCAAAGGAGAGTTTTTGCAGGCGGTTGAGCCAGTAGAAGATCCACAGGCTGGCCGCCACCTCGGTGCTGATCAGATAGCCGATGCCGATCAGCGAGGGGTAAAACGAGATGGTCATCCCCTGCCATGCATTCATCGGCCACGTGGTCCACTTGGAGCCGATGTCAATGTTGGCCATGTTCACGTTGGGGAAGACGCCGTACCAGCGGCTGAGGCTGCTGCTGGCGTGCATCAGGAAGACCACCGCAAAGCCGAGCCACATCAGCCGGTTGCGGAAGAAGGGAGCGGTGATGGCCGAAGGCCGCTCGTCGTCTGCCACAATGTCAAGAGGCACCTGCGCCAGGGGAAAGGTAAGCCGCTCGTGCTCGATCCACTGCTTGCGCAGGATCATACTGAGGCAGAAGTACCCGGCCCAGAACAGGCCGGCAAACAGCGCCCAGGCCGCGAGCGGGGTGATCCAGGTCCCCCACGGGATGCCCTGTCCCGGCGGCAGCCCCTCGTAGAACCACTTCATGGCAGTGCGGTCCTGGGGCACCAGCCAATGGCGCAGGTACTGGCCGAACAGCGGGTCCCACTTGGTGTGGTCGGCGGCAAAGTAACTGCGGCCGGCCAGCACGGAGACCAGAACCTGCACGTACCCGGTACTGGGAATGGACGAGGCCACCAGCATCATGATGAAGATGACCAGCAGCTCGGAACGGGTGAAAGCCCACTTGACGGAGAGCACGCAAAAAACGGTGTTCACCAGCAGGATCATGGTCAGGAAGATGCCCAGCACGCCGATGGGGAGATGGTTGGCAACCAGGCGCGAGCCCTGCATGACCAGATCGGTGTAGGGGGTGGCGGCACAGAGAAAGGCCACACACAGCAACCCTACCACCGCTGCGCGAAACGTCATTCAGCGATCCTTTCCAGCCGGGAGACCACTCCTGCCGGGGAACTGCCCACGGTCATCAGGCGGAGTAGCCCAGTTCTTTCACCATCCGGTCGAAACTTTCCTCTGTGGGCTGCTCGTCGCCGTAGACCGACTCGTAATCGCGGGTGCGAATCACCATCGGCATGGGCACCGCATGCCCCAGGAGCAATGCCTGTTGCTTGCTGTCTAGCCGCGCCAGCACGCTGCGCAGGTTACCCGCCCCGCTCACCCCGGTCAGCACTGCCGCAATGTCGGCCTCGTCGTTGAGCAGCGCGGTCACCCGCGTGCCTAACTGGCTCATCACCTCACTGTCAATGCCCGAGGGGCGCTGGTCCACCACCAGCAGAGTGACCGAGTACTTGCGCATCTCCCGCGCGATGTCGCCGAAGGTGGTCTGCCGGGCGGCGCCCGGGCTCAGGAAGTTGTGCGCCTCCTCCACGCAGATCACCAGCGGCCTGGGCTTGCTGCCCTTATCCCCACCGGCAAGGAACTGCTCTGTCTGCTGTACCCACTGGTCGTAGATGCGGCGAGTAAGTATGTTGGCCACGAGCATGTACGAGAGCCTTCGCCGCTTCTGGCGGCCGAACTCAAGAACCACATGGTAGCCCTTCTTCAGGCACTCCATGATCCGGGAGACTGAATCCTCAGTAACCTTCTCCTTGACGAAGGACAGGCTCGCTACCTGTTCCATCTTGCGATGGAGAGCGTTCAGCGATTCGGGAGAGGCTCCGACGTTGTCTGCCAGCTCCTTGAGGTCCTCAGGTGGAGTCGCTAGCAGACCCTTCAGCCAGTCAGTCCGGCCAAAGCGCTTGACTAAGAGGTATGCTGACTCAGCGAAAGTGGGGTTCAGTCTGAGCTCATCCGCCAGTAGGCGCACATCCTCCACCTCGATTGCCGAGTAGGGGATAGTGACCACATGATCCGGCTGCACGCCCCGGCGGGCGGTCGACTCCTCGTCCATCGTGAACAGGCGCACCCGGGAAGGGAACACCTGCTTCAAGCCCTTCACGAACCGGCGGTCCTCAGATTCAGTCTGCCACCCATACTCGTTGTGGACGTCGAAGACCAGGCAGGTGGCCTGTTGCTTCTTGATCATGCCGTAGAGCAGCAAGCGGGTGAGGAAGGTCTTGCCTGTGCCTGACTTGCCGAAGACGCCGTTGCTGCGCTCGACCAGGCGGGGCAGGTCCAGGCAGACCGGCACCCCCTCCATGTCCACCGGGCAGCCCAGGTCGAAGTGGGTCTGGTCGTCCTTGCCGAAGATCAGTGCGAAGTCGCCCTCTTCCGCCTCCGCCACCGGACTGAAATGGACGGGCACCGTCTTCACCGGCTCCGCTCGGGCACCCGGCGCGCGGGGGAGCATGAGCATGGGAGCCAGTTCCGCCACGCCGTAGGTGGCAGTGCCGTCCAGTACCTCAGCGGTGAGCGCATCCCCGGGGTCGGGAGGCTCTGCCAGCACCTGGGGATTGGCGGCAGCCAGCTGCACGTCCGTGATCAGGCAAAAGAAGCGGTGGGTCCGCCCCTCCACCACCACGAACTTGCCCATGCGCACGTCTTCGACGCTCTGCCCGGGGGCCAGGCGGGCACTCAGGCCCGCGGTCAGCGAGCCGCTGGTCACCGCGCCCAGGATGTGGGTGCCTTCGCTCATTTCAGGTATGGGGTGATGCGGTCCAGGATGCCCGCCAGCCGGCGGTGGTCGTCGGAAAGGGCGGCCGCCAGCTCCCGCCCCCCACGCACCAGGAAGGGATAGTCCTTGCCCCGCGCCAGGTAGGCCAGGCGCAGGCATGCCGCCACCAGCTCATCGGCCACCGGGGAGGCGCCGGCCAACAGCACCCGGGCGAACCCCTCCTTGTCTGTGAGCCGGATAATCTCCTCCGCCGTGCATTCGTGCACGAAGGCATGCACCGCGGGTGGCGCCGGCGGCAGCACCAGGTAGCAGTCGGCGCCTTCGCCGTAGCCCACCACCGCCGCGGTGAAGGTGGTGCGCAGCAACTCGAAAATCTGGGGCTGCTGGGCCCGCAGCGCCTCCGGCTCCAGCCCGTAGGCGGTGGGGCGGCGCCCAGGATCGCTACTCCCGGTAGTGGCGCCGGAGACCACCCCGTACACTCTCTGCCCGGGGCTCGCGCCTGCCACTCGCACCAGGCTGCCGAAAGGCGGCGGCTCGTGCAAGCGCGCGGGTGGCGTCTCAGCGACGAAAGAGGCCGAGGCGGCCTCGATTACCTCACCCAGATGGCCCGCGCCCATTAGTCGGGCCTCCCCACCACGCTCAGGAAATCGCGAGGCGGCCGCCACCAGGGGTTGGGGTGCAGTTCTCCGGATAGCACGCTCACGGGGTGACAGGCCACCGACCGGCTGGTGAAGTCCTCCGGCAGATGGCGGCGGTCGTGGTGCACCAGCACCAGGGTGGGCGTGCCGGGGACATCCTGCCGGGCGAGGGCTTCGTAGGAGAGCCAGCGCTTGATGTCCTCCCCGCTTTGCAGCAGCGAGCCCATGTCCAGCACCAGCCGCACCAGCGGCCACCCCTCTCGTACGCTTGCGCGGATCAGTTTACGCCCGGCGGCCACCACCCGTAGTGGATCGAGCATGCCCTCCCGGCGCAGTTCCGCCACCCGGCAGAGCATGATCAGTGAGCCGCGCATGAGGTGCTCCAGCACGTTGACACCTGCTTGCTGCAGGTCTTCCTGGAAGGCCAGGGCCGACTGCTCCGAGCCCAGCCAGGCCACCCGCTGGCGATGCCGCAAGCCGGTGGCGGCAAAGGGGACGACCACCGACCGCCGTTGCAGGTCGGTGTCGGAGAAGGCCGGGAGGTGGTCACCGGGCCGCATCTCGTAGTCCGCAAACCCCACCCCCAGAGGGCCATCTCCGAGTGTGCTCACAGGCTTCCTCCACGCTTGGCAAGCTGCTTGGCAGAACGCCGGGCGGGCAGTTGCCTCCCCACCAGGCGGGATTCCAGCATCCGGTAGAAGACCTCCCGGTCGGCGGCTCGTACCACCGCCTGCTCGTGGGCCTCGGCCAGGGCGACCGGGTAGCCCCGGCCCTTGCCAGCCTGATCCAAAGCCAGGGCATGGGCCCGGGCGAGCATCTCCGGGTCCCGCGCGCACCACCCTGGGAACTCCAGGCGCGCTATCTCCTGGCCGACGTTCAGATAGCAGAAGCAGACGTGGTGCTCCCCGTACCGGCGCAGCACCGGCGAGTCGCTCTCGAATACTGCCGAACGCTCTCCCGGCCGCAGCAGGCCCGCAAACAGCGGCGCGTCGGCCACCATGGGCAGGTCCTGGTCTCGGCACGGTCGCGGCCCGCTGGGAAATGGGCAGCGGTCGCAATCCGGCGCCGGCTCCGGGCAGGCCAGCAGCCGCAGGGTGTTAGCCACCTCCCGTCCTGCCGGCTCGCTGATGTAGCCGACTACCGGGATACCCACCGCCCTGGCCTGCTCAAACAGGCGCAGGTAGGCGGTTATCATCTGTTCCCGGTACCGCTGGTCATCCGCTTGCAGTTGCCACCAGATCAGGCTGCCGTCCACCATGGCCAGGGCCGGGGGCGCGGTCTCGGCCAGCATCTCCGCCAGTCGCGCCGCCTCCAGTAGCCGGCGCCGGTCTGCCAGGGCCTTGGCATCCACCGGCACCTGACGGTCGCCGTAGTCGGTGACCATGTCCTCGTCCCGAAAGACCACCCACGGCCGGCTCTCGAGTTGCGCCGCGGCCTGAGGCCCGTAGTGCAGGCGAACCGAGCCCACGTTAAGCAGGAAGCACGACGCCACTTCCTGGCGGTCGGGGGCAATCTGCGAACCATCGGCGGCCAGCGCCGTATAGGCCTCGGGAGCGGCGGGGGGGCGACACACACCGCTCGGGGCCTCCAGGGGAATCGCAAGCAGCCAGGAGGTGCGGGCACGGCTGGCCTTGGCTGCCATCCTCTCCCGCTCCAGGCCGGCCAGCGTGCGGCGGGCCGCTCCCAGGGCCTCCCGCAGCCGCTCCGCCTGCCCGGCATGATACTGGGCCCATTCGTCCAGCCCGGCCGCCAGCGCGGCATAATCGAGCATGCTACCCCCCCAGCAGCGCGGCGGTCTGGGCCACTGCCTCCTCGAGTGCGATGAGGACGCGGTCCAGCTGCTCGCGGGTGATCACCAGCGGCGGCTCCAGCCGGAGCACGGTGGGGTTGTTCAGGGTGTAGGCCGCCAGGATGCCGCGCTGCACCAGGCCCGCAATCACCAGGCCTGCAATGTCCTCGTGCTCGAAGCGTACGCCGATCAGCAGGCCCCGCCCGCGTACCTCGGCAATGGTCCCCGGGTGCCGCCCGGCCATCTCCTGCAACTGCCCCAGGACATAGGCCCCCAACTCGGCTGCCCGTTGCGGCAACTTCTCCTCCTGCACCGCCCGCATTGCGGCCAGCGCGGCCGAGCAGGCGAGCGGATTGCCCCCGAAGGTGCTGCTGTGCAGCAGTGGATTGGGCAGCATCACCTCCCACACCTTGGGGGTGGCGATAAACGCGCCCACCGGCAGCACCCCGCCCCCCAATGCCTTGGCCAGGGTCATGATGTCGGGTGCCACCCCTTCCCACTCGCAGGCGAATAGCCTCCCGGTGCGCCCGAGACCGGTCTGCACCTCATCCACAATGAGCAGTGCACCCACCCGATCACAGGTCTCCCGCGCCCGCGCCAGGTAGCCCGCCGGCGGCACAATCACCCCCGCCTCGCCCTGGATGGGCTCGAGGATGACGGCGGCCGTCTGCTCGTCCACCATCCTCTCCAGGGCCGCGGCGTCACCAAAGGGGACGTGGCTGAACTCCGGCACCAGGGGCAGGAACGGCGCCTTGAACACCTCCCGCCCGGAGGCCGAGAGCCCGCCCATGGTCTTGCCATGGAAGGCGTTGAGCGCCGCCACCACCCGGGTCCGGCCCGTCGCCAGGCGGGCCAGTTTCAGCGCTCCCTCCACCGCCTCCGCGCCGCTGTTGCACCAGAACGAGCACTGCAGGTCACCCGGGGTAATTTCGGCCAACATGCGCGCCGCCTCCGCGAGCGGCCGGCTCAGCATGATCTTGGCCGGCATGGGCATGCGCCCCAACTGCTCCTGCACCGCCGCCACCACCGCCGGGTGACGGTGCCCCAGCGAGAGCGCCCCATATCCGCCCAGGCAGTCCAGGTACTCGTTGCCGTCCACGTCCCAGACCAGGGCGCCCTGGGCATGGTCCTCCACCACGTCCAGGCCCATGAACTTGAGCAGCGCGGCCAGTCCGCCGTTCACGTACTGCTGATAGGCGGCGTAGGTATCTTCCCGCAACTTGGTGCGTGCTTCAGCCGAGAGCATCAGGGCCTCCCTGCGGGCAGCGGGCAGGTAACCGGCTGGGCGCCGGCCACAGGGCCGCTGCCCAGCGCCAACTCGAGTGACGATACCGCCACGTTGTAGTTGAACACCGCCGCGTTGTAGTTGGTCGCCGCCGACTCCCGCGCAGCCTGGGCGTCGGTCACTTCCAGCAGGGTACCCTCTCCCTCCCGGTATCGCACCTGGGCGATGCGCAGCGCCTCATTCGCAGCCCTCAGCTGCGCGGCGGCAGTACTGATCTGCTCGAAAGCGGTGTTCGCATTGAGGTAGGCCTGGCGAACCTGCAGGCTGACCCCCTGGCGTAATTGCTCCTCGAGCGCCATGGTCTGGTCCACCGTGTGGCGGGCCTCATTCACTGCCGCCCGGGTGCGCCCGAAGTTGAAGATATCGAGCGAGGCGGCCAGCGACAGTGTCCATCCGCCCATGGAAAACGTGGTCTCGCTTACCGGCGCAGTGTAGGTCCAGTTCAACCCCACCGTGGGGCGGCGCTGGGCTCGCGCGATGGTGATCCGCTCCCGCAGCGCACGCTCGTTCGCACGCAGGCTCAGCAGGTCCGGGCGCTGGGCCAGGGCGGTGCTCTCCAGCTTGCCCAGGTCCCCCACCACCTGTTCGCGGGCCAAGGCGGTGGTCAGGTTGAAGACGCAGTCCTGCGACACCCCCATCACATTGTTCAGCGCCGCCCGGGCCAGTTTCTCCTGGTTCACGGCAGCGGTCACGCCCAGCTGGGCCGCCTGCACCCCCGCCTCCGCCCGGATCACGTCAAACTGCGGCGCACTCCCCGCCTCGAAAAACGCACGCGCCACCCGCAACTGCTCCTCGGCCGCCGCCAGGTTCTGCCGGGCCACCGTGGTCTGTTCCAGCGCCGTGAGCACCCCGTAATAGTTCTGGCGCACCGCGAAGGCAATCTGCTGCCGCTCCCGCTCGCTGCTGAGAGCCGCTGCCTCCACCCCGGCCTTGGCCGCCCGTACCCCCGCCGTCAGCGCCCCCCCGGTGTAGACGGGAGCGGTCACCACACCCTGCAAGGTGACATTCTCCTCCTTGCCCAGGGAGAAGGTCCGGAGTTCAAACTCCCCTGTGTCCGGATTGGGGAAGAACATGGAAATGCTGGACACCTCGCTCACCCGGGTGTAGACCACCTGCGCACTGGCATCAGGCATCCGCGCCGCCCGGGCAGCCGCCAGCCGGTCGCGGGCGATAGCGATCCCTTCCTCGGATACCCGCAGGCCCGGGTTGTAGCGCAGGGCGGTGGCCACCGCCTGGTCCAGGGTCAGCGGCATGCCCTCCTGCGCAGGAGGCGTGATAGGCCCGGTGGGCTCGATGGTGGTGGGTGCGGGCGCTGGAGCAGCCGGTTGCGGCACCGGCGTCGCCGGCTGTTGCCCAACCAGGGGCAATGCCACCAGGACCATCACCACGGCTACCAGGGCAAAACGAATCATGCGCTTGGCCTCCTCAGCGTGGGCGGGCTCACAGGCGCCTCCCGGCAGGCCGCGTATGGCGCCCGCCGACATACCGGGCAAGAGCCCTCCCGGAGCAGCAATCATAGCAGAAAAGCGCACCCTTGGGTAAGGCAGTTCCTCAGACCGGTTGACCATCGGCAGGCCCCTCGCTATACTCGCACACGCCTCGCGAACGGCGTGCCGATTGGCGCGATTTCATCCCCACCCCGGCAGTGCGTTACCCTGCGAGGCGAGGGTTATCGGAATGATGGAGGCGCGTGTGGACCCGGAGGGCGCTGAGGCAAGCCGCCGCGTGGTGATCGTGGGCGCGGGAATGGTAGGGTCGTCATTTGCCTACGCCCTCCTTTTCAATGGCGCAGCCTCGGAAATCGTGCTGGTGGACCTCAACCGCCGCCGCGCCGAAGGCGAAGCCATGGACCTCAACCACGGGCTAGCGTTCATCCCCCGCCCCACCCTGGTGCGCGCCGGTGACTACACAGATTGCCGGGAGGCCGCGGTGGTGGTGGTGGCCGCCGGAGTGGCTCAGCGCGAGGGAGAGAGTCGCCTCGACCTGGTCCGCCGCAACTCCCAGGCTTTCTCCCAGATCATCCCCCGCATCGTTGAGCAGGCCGGCCCCCAGACGGTGCTGCTGATAGTGACCAATCCCGTGGATATCCTCTCCTACGTGAGTTGGCGCCTCTCCGGTTGGGCCCCCGGGCGGGTGATCGGCTCGGGCACCGTGCTCGACAGTGCCCGCTTCCGCTTCCTGCTTAGCCAGCACTGCCGGGTGGACGCACGCAGCGTCCACGCCTACGTGATCGGGGAGCACGGGGATAGCGAAGTGGCGGTCTGGAGCCTGACCAATATCGCGGGTGTGCGCCTCAGCGACTATTGCCCGGCCTGCGGGCGGTCATGTCCTACCGAGCACAAGGAGGAAATCTTCACCCAGGTGCGCCAGGCCGCCTACGAAATCATCGCCCGCAAGGGAGCCACCTATTATGGCATCGGCCTCTCCCTGCTCACCATCGTGGAGAGCATCCTCGGTGACCAGAACCGGGTCCTCACCGTGTCCACGTTGATGCGCGGCGAACAGGGGGTGGACGATATCTACCTGAGCCTGCCTTGCATCGTCAACCGCCAGGGAGTGGCACGCGTCATCCCCTTGCCGCTATCCGGGGAGGAGCAGGAGGCTTTTCGTCACTCTGCCCAGGCGCTGCGGCAGATTGCCGACCGCCTGGAATTACCAGCCGGTAAGGGTGACCTCCCGGACGCATGAGCACCTGCTCGGCACGGGGGAGCGCCACGTTGCGAAACTCCTCCAGCGCCCCCCACATCCGGTTCAACTCGGAGTCCATCTTGCGGGGGTCGCTGAAACAGTAATGGCTGCACAGGCTCAGGCTCACCGCCATCCCCGCGCAGAGGTTGCGGGTCTCTGATACCAGTTCCGAGTAGGCCCCGATGGCTGCCAGCCGGTCCTCATAGGCACGCATTTGCACCCGCCTGGTATGCAGGCGCAGAATCTGGTTGTCCGCCATCACCAACAGCAACAGCAGCAGGCCCAGAATCAGTAGCAAACGGCTGTCACCGCGTCCCCAGGCCAGCCACGCCAGGACCAGCGCCAAACCCGTGAAGGCCAGAACGCTCATGATCTCCAAGACCGGTACCAGAATACGCATCAGCCCACCTCTTCTGTCTCCCCCGAACCCTCCATCTGTGGAATAATCCGAACATGCGCTCGCATCCAAAGCAGGCGCTCTCAGGTCGCAGGCTTGACTTTATGGCGGTTGGGCTGTAGAATCCTATGCGGTCTTCCGCTGGGAACGCTCGTACTAAAGGCGCCTGATGGCTACTGACGGCAAAACCAGGGTCCTCATCGCGGACGACTACCCCTTCTTTCGCCTGGGGCTTCGCGTCTTTCTCGAGGAACAGGGCGGCTTCAAAGTCGTGGGCGAAGCCGCCTCCGACCTCGAGGCCGTCGAGCGGGTGCACTCCACCCGCCCCGACATTATCTTGCTTGACCTCGACCTCCCGGGCTCCGGCGGCACCTCCCTGCTCGAGCGTCTGCGGGCAGCATCCCCCGACAGCCGCTTTGTGGTCTTGAGCCGTTGGGAGGATGAACAACTGCTGATGTCTGCGCTCCAGTCTGGCGCCGAGGGTTTCGTGCTCAAGACTGCCGACCCCCAGGTTATCGTGCTGGCTTTGCGTGCCGTGCACCGCGGCGAGCAATGGCTGCAGCGAGAGTTGACCACCAGACTCCTCAACCATGCCAACCGGATGGCGCAAGGAGTGCGCATCGCCGAGCAATTGCTCACCCCCCGGGAGTTGGAGGTGCTCAAACTGTTGGCCGCCGGCCAACGCAATTCCGAAATTGCCAACCAACTCTATATCAGCGAGCGCACCGTCAAAGCCCACGTCAGCAGCATGCTCCATAAACTCAACCTGCCCGACCGCCTGCAAGCCGCCCGCTACGCCATTCGCAATGGCCTGGTCGGCGTCTGATCACCGCCCCCCTCCCGCCAGCGGGTAGTGGTGCAGAAAACTCGACTCTCCCCCCATCAGCACCACCACGTTGCTTGAGCACACCCACAGCAGGTACAACGTCGCCGCCAACAGCGGCCAGGCCCCCGAGAAGGGCGTGCGCCGCTCGATGCGGTCCGCCACCCACACTACCAGCCCGGCCAATCCCAACTTGAAGCCTACTGCCAGCGGCGGCACCTCCAACAGCCGGGCCATGAACGGGTTGGCTTCGTAGCCCCGGCCCAGACCTACTGCCCAACAGGTCACCAGCAGGTCGAAGATGTTCACGAGCAGCCACGCGAACGCCAGCCAGGCCACCAGCGGCGAGAGAGCGCGTTTGGCGGGCATTACCGACCGGACCCCAACGCCTTGAACACCACATTGTAGATGGCGATCGCACTCGGTCCCAGCAGCACCACAAACAGGGCCGGGAAGATGAAGAAGACCAGGGGGAAGAGCATTTTCACCGGCAACTTGGCTGCATGCTCTCGCGCCAGGAACGAGCGCCGCTCCCGTACCGTGTCCGCCTGCACCGTGAGCACATGGGCAACACTCACCCCCAGGGTCTCAGCCTGGTAGAGAGCGGCCACGAAGGCCGACAACTCCGGGAGGCCAATTCGGTTAGCCATGTCCTTGAGCGCCGCACCCCGCGGCTTGCCCAGCCGAATCTCCTCCAGCACCCGCCCGAACTCCTCTGCCAGCGGGCTATTGACCTTCTCCACGACCTTGCCCATGGCCCCATCCAGCCCCAACCCCGCTTGCACGCTCACCACCAGCAGGTCGAGGATGTCGGGCATGGTGCGGCGCACGGCTGCCTGCCTCTTCCCCACCTTGGAGTTGAGCATGGCGTCCGGCGTGAAGAAGCCGATCGCCAGGAGCAGCAGGTACCAGGAAACCCGCATCAGCCCCGCCGGGATCAGCCAGGCCGTCAGGACCGCAAGCAGGGGGAAACCCACCCAGGACAGGGTGCGCAGCCCGATATACTCCGGCGCCCGTAACCAAGCCGGAGCGCCCGCTGCCTCCAGCCGGGCCTGCACCCGGCGCACGCCCAGCGGGTTCATGCGCCCAATGGCGTTGCCTACCCCGCGTACGGCCGGCAGCAGCAGGCGTTCCCACCATGGCGCCGCCAAGGGATCCGCCGCCGGCCGCGCCTCCGCCTGCCCTCCCATCCCCTGTAAGCGCTCCACCACCGCCCAGGCCTCCGGGCGGTAGCGGATGCCCACCACCACCAGGAAGGCGCTCAGGAATGCAAAGCCACACGCCAGCACGATCTGCAAGGTCATGACACTACCCTCAGAAGTCCATTTCCAGCATGCGCTTGATCACCAGCCCCCCGATGATCTGGAGCACGATGGCGCAGGCGATCATCACCTGGCCCATGGCCGTGCCCACCAGCGCCGAGAAGTAACGCGGGTTCACCAGTTGGATGAAGACTGCCAACCCCAGCGGCAGCAACACCAGCACGATCCCCGAGAGCCGGCCCTCGGCCGTCAGCGCCTGCATCTCTGCGCGAATGCGGTTCCGCTCGCGAATGGTGGAGGCCAGCGTCTCCAGGATATCTGCCAGATTGCCCCCCACCTCTATCTGGATGTTCACCGCCGTCACCATCATCTCCAGATCATAACTGGGCACTCGCTGGGCCAGACGTACCAGGGCATCATCCATAGCCAGCCCCAGCGCCACTTCCTCGGACACCCGCCCGAACTCGGTGGAGATCGGCGGCGTCATCTCCTCACTCACCGTCTGGATTGCGCGCAGCACGCTGTAGCCCGAGCGCAGGCTGCTCGCCATCAGCACCAGCGCGTCTGCCAACTGGGACTCGAAGGCTAACCTTCGCCGGCCGGTCAGCATGGACACAATCAGCGGACACAGTCCCGTACCGATCAGCGCACAGAGCACCGCTACCAGCAGCAACCGGGTGAGCACCCACCCCACGGCAGTCAGGCCCACAATCCCCAGCACACACAGCAGCAGAAACTCGCTCGGCCGCATGGGGATCCCCGCCCGCGCCAGGGTCTGCTCCAGCGGTCGCAACTTTCCCATGGCTGCCAGCAGCCTGGTCACCAGCGGGGCCAGGTCACGCTCAGCCTGCTGCTGGGGGGCCGCTTCCTCCTGCTGGGCCAGGGTCTCCAGGCGCTTGGAAAGTGCCCGTTGGCTCGCCGTGAGCAGGGAGAGAATAATCCCCACCATCAGCGTAACCGTGACAAACGTGATCGCCAGTACCGCGGTAGTCATCGTCTGCTCCCATTCCCCGGGCGCTCGAAGATATCAGGCGGAAGGGTCTGGCCTGCCAACTCCAGGCGCTTCATGAACTTGGGCCGCATCCCCGTGGCCACGTGCCGCCCGGCTACCTCGCCCTGGGGAGTCAACCCCTGGTTCTCGAACAGGAACAGGTCCTGCAGCACGATCACGTCCCCCTCCATCCCCTGCACCTCGGTCACGTGCGTTACCTTGCGGCTCCCGTCGGAAAAGCGCTGTAGGTGTACGATCAGGTGGATGGCGCTTGCGATCTGCTCCCGAATGGCGCGCGAGGGCAGGTCGGTGCCAGCCATCAGTACCATGGTTTCCAGTCGGGATAGCGTGTCGCGAGGGCTGTTGGTGTGCGCGGTAGAGAGCGACCCATCGTGGCCCGTGTTCATGGCCTGCAACATGTCCAGTGCCTCGCCGCCGCGGGTCTCCCCCACGATGATCCGGTCCGGCCGCATGCGCAGCGAGTTGCGCACCAACTGCCGGATAGGAATCTCCCCCTTGCCCTCCAGGTTCGGCGGCCGGCTCTCCAGACTCACCACGTGCGACTGCTGCAGTTGCAGTTCCGCCGCATCCTCAATGGTCACAATGCGTTCGTTGTCCGGAATGAATGAGGATAACACGTTGAGCAAGGTGGTCTTCCCGGTGCCTGTACCCCCACTCACCATGATGTTCAGGCGGGCGATCACACAGGCCCTCAGGAAGTCCACGATGGGCCGGGTCCAGGTGCCGAAAAGCAGCAGGTCCGCATCGGTGTAGGGCACCCGGGCGAACTTGCGCACCGTCAGGCACGGCCCCTTGATGGACAGCGGGGGAATAATCGCATTTACCCGGGAGCCGTCGGGCAGGCGGGCGTCCACCATCGGGCTGGCCTCGTCAATGCGCCGGCCCAGGGGCGCTACAATGCGTTCGATGATGCGCAGCACA
>Ga0315298_1005538_pt1 | contig 17848 bp, 18 predicted proteins | sample WHS_1_MG_FD_203077 | JGI IMG/M metagenome (GOLD analysis project Ga0315298, IMG submission 203077) | Extremophilic microbial mat communities from Washburn Hot Springs, YNP, Wyoming, USA - WHS_1_MG | ecosystem: Environmental > Aquatic > Thermal springs > Hot (42-90C) | place: USA: Wyoming...
CCTGTGTGAAGAACTGATTGAGAAAGGCTTAGTGAAACGCATCACGGGCTACAAGTTGGGGAGAAGTGTTGACGAGCTTGAAGTTGGAGAGGTAGACATTTGGGGAGACGAGGTTCTGGTGTGGCTTGTCTGAAAAAGTGCGGGGGGTGGGATTTGAACCCACGAACCCCTTCGGGAAGAGGTTCCTCCCCGAGGTCTTGAGCCTCCCGCCTTTAACCTGGCTTGGCGACCCCCGCCTTTCTTCCCTGCAGTAAGACATATTATTTTGGATTGTTTTTAAGTTTTAGGATGAGGCTGAGTGAGGTTTTCGCTAGTAGGGTTCAGGCTAGGGTTTTAGAGGAGCTTTTAAACTCTCCTCATACTATTTTTACTCAGGTTGAGCTGGCTAGGAGGGCTGGATGCTCCTCTTCAAGTGTGGACAGGGCTCTTAAAAATCTTATGAGGCTTGGGCTTATTAGGACTGAGAAGCTTTCAGTCAACAAGATTGTCGCGTTAAATCTTAATAGTAGGGTTGTGTCTCTTCTTATCCAGTTTAACAGGGATGTGAAGAAGGCTGATAGAGATACTGCTTAAGGAGAGGATAAGCGGAAGGGGGTTAACGTTCCTCGGCTTAGAGGGTTCCAGCGGTATGGGTGTTATTCAGGCGGGTAATCTCGTGAGGCTCTTCGACATGAAGCCGGTTGGCGAGATCGTTTTCTACGGTTTTCCAGACAACTTGATAGTGGACTCTATGGGTGTTGGAAAGATCCCTACGGTTAATATTTACCATGCTAGAACTGGGGGTTTCAACATAAGTGTTTTCACGACGATGGTTAGGCAGCAGTATATTGACTCTCTCGGCAACAGGGAGCGCAACATGTTTTTCTCCTCGCTCCTCTACGCTATGAGGCTAGTCGGGTCCAGTTTCCTCTTAACAATCGACTGTGTGAATGTTTCAAGCAAGAATAGGAAGGCGTATTTAATAGCTAATTCTTCAAAGCTTGTTGAGAGGTTTAAGGATAAGGAGGATTATGTTCTTGTAAAAGGAAGACGTTTAAGGAGCTCTTTGACGCTTGCAGTCGCCATGGCGAGGTTTCAAAAGATCCCTGCTTTGCAGCTAGTGCTTCCAATTAGAGAGCTTACTGAAAGCAGGGTTCAGCATGGTTTTCAAATCCTAGCCAGCATTATTAATGATGTGTTGCCCTTCATAGCTGAATCTGGAGGGTAGTTGAATCGTCTACGGATAGTGCCAGGGGTTTATGAAACCATAGTCTTCAGCAAGCCTGTTTTTCTCACGACCATATCTTTTCAACGGCTTAGTTAAATGCCTGTGGGATCTTTCAGGCGGAAGATACGGGTGATTCGTTATTAACCCTCGTTCAATTATTATTGTTTGAGGTCCCTCGACTGTCTCGCCGCATTTCTCGCAGGCAAAACCTTGGCGTAGACCAAGGCTCTTACATTTTCTTCCACATTTTGGGCATGATGGCGATATTCTCCGAGTTTTCTCGCACAGCTTTAAAACCTCCATTTTTTCAGCGTTAATAACCAGCTTCCCCGAGTGTTCCTTAACCCCGCCGTACACCCTTATATAGTCTCCGGGTTCAAGCATAGATGCTGCTTTCTTCAGGCCTCCTGTCGGATAGTAGAATGCGCATGAAATTGTCTCCCCGTTTTCAATAGTCACTATAACGTGCCCACCCTGAATAATCTTCTTGTCAACCACGCTTCCCTCGACGCATGTTGAATCATATTTTTTAACCTGGCTGATTGCAACAGGCTGGTCTGGGAAATGCACGTCAGTTCCTTGGTTGGTTTTGAAAATACACCAACATTCCATCTCCTCCTCAGCCTTTACAAGTCTGAATGCGTTGTAGACTGCTTCAGGCGTTTCCCCCCTTATTCCGAAGAGCACCGGGTCCCTGCCGTGAGGAGTTATCAGGATGCGTTTAGTCTCCGGATCAATATTATTAAAAGTGTGTTTCGAAGTCAATTCATCCATGAGCATGACGCTGTCCCTATCTATTCTACGAGGCTTCCCATAGTTTTCCTTGACCCTATAGGAGAGAAGCTCGAAAGTATAGTCTTCGAAGACAGCTCCGACTGCTGCAAGCGCTCCTACAACTCCAACCTTAGAAGTCTTCAGAAACCTGCATGACACACCTGTTTCCTCAGCAATCTTCAAAGCCTCAACAGGGGAAACCATGCTTCTCAACACCCTGAGGTAGAACTGGTGAAGCATATCTCCCCTCTGGGGGAGACTGTTGGCGAAGACTATCGCTGGCTCCGATCTGGGACTGTTTAAATCCGAAAGCTCCTCCACAATTCCCACGACTGAGCCTGCTACCTCATCGTAAACCTCCCGACTATCAATACTTATTCTTATGCTTACCGCCCCGTTACCCCTTGTCTTCCAAGGAATATTCGGGTTAAGCCTGACGAGAAGAGGATAATCTATAAACCGGACGCCTCTCAAGCTGTCTAGTTTAGAAACTATTTTTGCGGCCACATATGTGGTGCAGCCGAACACTTCTGAGTCAGTGTCGTCTATACCTATGTTAAGCAGCATTTTGACTCAACGCTGAACAAGCCTTAAACAGGAACCCTGGCTTTTAAGCATAGCCTTAAAAAGCCTACCGCTGATAAACCGAGCTGTTTTTCAGAGAAGACCTTACAGAAAGCCTCGGGAGGGATTTGAACCCTCGACTAACAGCTTCCCCGGCTTTTTCTGCTTACGAGGCTGCCACTCTACCAGGCTGAGTTACCGAGGCTCACTGGCATTTTTGAAAAAAGGGGCTTAAAACGTTTTCGCTTTTTTAAAAACCAGGGTTTAAATGTTAAACTAGCTTAGACGGGTCTTGGAAAGGGATGGCGCGAAAAGCGTTCAGCGAGTATTCGATAATAGATTTCATAAAAAAGATGTTTCCCCAAACTGGGAACATTCTTCCCGATTATGATGATGCTTGGGGCTGTGTGCTTAACAGGAAGCATCTTGTCTTCGCAGGAGACATGTTGGTTGAAACAACCGATATCCCGCCTTTCATGACGATTAGGCAAATGGGTTTTAAAAGCTTCACGGTAAGCGTGAGCGACATAGCCTCTAAGGGATTAGCCCCTACCTATTACTATCTGATTATTGGGCTTCCACGAGGATTCGGCTGGGGGAGGTTTAAGAAACTGGTAGAGGGATGGAGGGATGCTGTCAACTTTTACGGGGGGACACTTATGGGTGGGGATACAAACGAGTCTTCTTGTGTCACTATCAGCGTGATTGTTTTATCTCTTTCAAATAAGCTTCCGATTCCCAGGTCAGGAGGTAAATTGGGAGATATTGTTGCTGTCACCGGGACATTTGGAGAAACATATGTAGGCTTCAGGCTGATGAGAAGCCTTGATAGACTGCCTGGATTTCTTAGGAAACGCGTATTGAGAAAAATATGCAGGCCCGTAGCAAGGCTTAGAGAAGGCATAGCGCTTAACGGTGTCGCAGCAGCATGCACCGATTCAAGCGATGGTCTAGCAGTATCCTTGTACAATCTTATTCATGGAACTGGGAAAGGAATCCTGGTGGAGAGGCTGCCGGTCGCTGAAGGTCTTGAGGAAGCCTCTAGAATACTTAGAGCCCCCTTTTCCCAAATGGTTTTCTACGGTGGGGAAGAGTTTGAGCTTGTGACGGTGATCCCTAAAGAAAAATGGGGGACGGCTGTTAAAAGAGTTGAGCATGCAGGAGGATCTTTAATACCTATTGGGAGAATCATAAAGCGTAAGGGAGTTTGGTACCGTAGGGAGGACGGTAGGACAGTTAGGGTCTTAAGAAGAGGCTGGGAACATTTAAAATAGCCTGTCTTCAGCTTGCAACCAGTGTCTCAGTCTTCTCAACACCCTCGATCGAGTTTATCTCTGCAGTAAGCAGGGCGAGTTCAGAAATGTCGTTCGCCTGAAGAATAGCGACTATGTCAAACCTGCCGAAGCATTCGAAAGCATCGATTACGCCTTCGATCTTTCTGATTCTTTCAAGAACCTGCGCCATTTTCCCATTGTCAACGCTTATAAGGACGCAGCTGTAGGTCATTTACGATCCCCCCTCAACCTCGACAAGTGTTTCAGTGGCGCTGACGTTTTTGAAAGACCTTATTGCGCGAACCACCTTAGCTATTTCAGACAAGCTTCCCGCCTCTATCTTGGAGACAACGTCGTACGCGCCTAGACTTGAAAAAACAAGCTTAACGTTCTCTAATTCTTTAAGCCTTCTAACAACATCCTTGTAGGTTCCAGCCCTACACCTTATTAAGACTATGGCTTTAACCATCGCGAGGAAAAACCGTTATCGCTTTGATTTAACCTTTTCCAGGGAGAAAACATGTAGATTGCACCGTTCTGAACGTCCTCCAGCCTATCTATCCCCGGAGAGTTATTCAGATAATCTATGGCTTCCTCCCGAAGCGGGCCTGAGGGCTTAGTTATCAAGTTGACGACTCTGCCACTGTACGCTTCCATCATAGCATTGGAGATAACTATTAAAACATCTTTTTCAACCGGATATGTTTCTCCGGAAACCGACACGTTTACAAGCCAAGAATTCGACGGTAGAAACCATGAAGTCAAGTTTCCCGTCCAAAAAGCGTTTCTGCGGGATACGAACATTAGAAGAGCACCAAGCCTAGTATCAGTATCTATTTTAGAGTTGAAAAGCAGCGAATAACTGTAAGCATCTTCAGCAAGCTTAAGCTCAGAATAACTGATTGACTCTTTAATACCGTATGTGAACTCCGGTTTAGGATAGGATGTGGATGCGAGTGAAAATATGAAGTAGGCAATCATCATTCCAGCCAGATACTCTTTCTCCATGCTTCTCAACTCGCTGCTGAAACAGCTCAGCCCGTAACCGGCTAGAGGAGCTGCAAAAAACATGATGAATGTTGGAATCCTATGGATGAGCACACAGTAGTCTCCTAACGAGAGCAGGGCGGAAGCCTCAATCATGAAAACTATTAATGGAGCCGTGAAGAACAGTGAGTCATACTGTGAACTTTTCTTACAGTATTGTATAAAGCCGTGGATCGTGAAAGGCAGGAAGCCCAGTGAAATAGGCACAGTGAACCAAAGGATTGTTGGCAAAGCATCTGGATGAAGCATGAGTGTTAATGCGACGGGAATTAGCATGCCGACCAGCAGTACTGACATAAAAGTCTTTATGAACGTGAACTTCGGATGTTTCTTCACGAATCCTGCTGTTTTGACCGTGACGATTGGAAACAGAAACATTGTGACCATTATCAGAAGCAGGAGAAATGGTTTTTCAAGAACCATGTTTAGGATTAGCCTCAGCATGTTTTCCTCCTCTCCCGCCAAGCTCCAAACATATGCGGATGAAGCAAGCAGGAGAACTATGGTTGAAAACATTAGGAGTAGTAGTCGCAATAGGCTATCGGTCTTCTCCTGTTTTAAATAATAGTACAAGTAGGAGAGGAATAGTGAGGAGAAGAACAGGGTGAGTTGAAACGCGGAAAGATGGTGACTCATAGCGGTTAAAAAGCTGGAGAGCATTGCAGGCAGCATCCATCTCCAACTCCTGGTTAAAGCCCTCATTGAGAACAGTATAGACAACCCGTAGAACAGTATCCCAAGCCCCTCCGGTATTACCACACCCCCAACCTGATGCACAAACAGATTAGTCACCGCTAGGTATAGAAGCGTGTAAACAGGCTTATTGCCTTCAGTCTTCAACTGTTTTGAAACAAAGTAGGGCGGGAGGATGAAAAAAGCAAATACTAAGGGTTCAACGAAGGTGAGGATCTTCATGAACATATCGTAGCTAACAGTTTTGAGAACCACTAGTTGAAGATAGTAGAAAAGCGGGCCGTGAGGCATGGAGACGGACCCTCCCTCGTTCAGCACAAATACTCTTGAAACAAACTCGTAAACGTCAAACCCGTATGGTAACCCATATTTTAACGGTGGAATCATCCTTAACAGTAATGCGATTGAAAACACTGAAATCAAATACCAGTCCTGGTGCTTCAACCTATCCAGGTTTGAACCCATACTGTGTCATCCCTCCTTAGTAAAACCGGGCTATAATAGCCTGTTTGAACAGCTTCACTTGCATCCCAGCAGTATGCTATAATGATCCTCTCAGCCTCAGGATCCATAGGCAGTTTTACGTTAAGCTTTACACCTTCGCCAGGGTTAAGCGTGACTGTTCTGAAGCCTAACGTTCTAAAATTTGTAAAACAGTAAAAAGCATTGTCCTCCGAGACCCTGCTGCCCTCATAACCGATTAAAAATATCAGATGCCCCTCGTGTTTCCCGCTAGAATTATTCTTTAAAAAAAGAGCTATAGAAAAACAGTCATCTTCCCGCTTGAAACCAATTATTTTAACCGCTATGAAGTCTTTCGGCGGCGTCTCAAGAAGCTCGTATGATGTGAAGAGAAGAACCAGAAACAGACTCATTAAAAACACGGTTCTCTGGAAAAAGACTCCGTTCCCGCTGCCTCTGTTTCGGCTCAAAGGACACCGTTAGCCATGAAAACAGGCTTATTTTAAACTATTGCCTCCGAGCCTGGAAAACTTATTAAACAACATTAACTCCCGTTCGGGGAGAAAATGCTGGAAAAACCTATACTCATCATAACTGCTTCAACAGCGATTGGCCTCGCCTCATCCATGTTAATCTTAAGATACATAACTAGGAGCTTCGTTAAACTCGGCATCTCCGGATTAGATCATCATAAGCCTGGGAAGCCCCGAATTCCAGAGATGGGTGGCTTAGCATTCGTCATAGGGGTTGCAGCAGCCTCGATGCCAGCGGTTCTGCTGGATTTTCATGTTTCTGAAGTAGTAGGGATGATGCTTACGGTGCTTGCAACAGGAGCCGTGGGAATCATAGATGATTTGAAAAAACTGGGAGCAGTGGAGAAGCCTCTTCTCACAGCCGCAGCAGGTTTACCGTTAATCCTTTTACATCCTTACTCTGGTAAACTGTTTTTAACATTTGGAATAGTTTTTCGAATCCCCTTAATATACATGGTGATGATACCAGGCTTGCTTGCAGTAGTGTCTAACTCGGTCAACATGTTTGACACTATGAACGGTACCGCCACCGGCTCCTCCCTTATGGTTTTAACAACACTGTTTCTAGTGACGGTTTTGAAACACTTTACTGGAGGAGGTTTCGACATACTTCTGGCAAGTCTATTGTTCAGCATTGTTTTCCCCCCTATGCTAATATTGTTCGCTTATAACAAGTATCCGGCTAGGGTTTTCGTCGGCGACACTGGCACTCTCTCCATAGGGGGAGCACTCCTAGCCTTCTCGATCATCCAGGGTTGCGAAATACCTTTGATAATAAGTCTACTGCCTCATTTGACCAACGGCTTCTTCAATCTTTCAAGCGTTGGGAGGCTTTTCGAAAGATCAGAGTTGAAAGAGAGACCCATAGTTGTTTCAGAGGACGGCACCATATATGCAAACAGGGATTTGAAAGCACCAATAACCCTAACGAGGTTCATCGCTGCACTGGGCTTCAGAAACGAGAAGGAGATCATAAAGGCAATCATGATTCTATGCATCATATCAAACGGGCTGACTATTTTGACGGTTCTACTAGGATTATGGTGAGAACATGAGTAGGCTTCTCAACCTTAAACCTTTGATCCTCCTAATCCTGTTTAACTACGTTGTGATCATATTCGGCTCATACGTCTTCTACACTATTCAAGTAAACATAGAGAGAACCCTTAGGGCCTTGCCGAGGCTGTTAGTAGGATTTATTCAGGCTTCAGTCGGGTTGCTACTAATACTACTATGGATATTCGTCTGGCTCAGTATGTATAAACACCTATTCACAAGAGAGATACGTAAAGATGCTGGGGAAAATGCTTCTTCAAATCAGGCTTAAACATGTTTCAGAGATTTTTTCGGCAGGGTCTTCCATTTTTCCGAGATTCTTCAAAGACAAAAGCCTTTCATGCTCCCGGAATTCCTGCGAAACGGTTTTCCTCAACCAGCTACGCAAATCTTTTTCCCCGGTTGATTTAACCAGTAATCCTTTTTTCACAAGATATTCTTCAACGATTGTTGAGGAAGGATATATTGATACTGCTGGAACTCTCATGAGAACGGCTTCAACACTCATCGTTCCCCCCGCGCCGATGAAACCTTTCGAGTAAAACAGGATTGAACGAGTATCTTCGCCATGCTTAAGCACAACTATATCATGTTTTTTAAAAAACCTTCTATACGTTTCAATTTCATACCTGGGTACGATAACGATTCTTAGCCCCGCTAGATGCTTATCTTTCAGGAAAACTTTAGAAACAGTTTCAAGCGTAAGCCTCCTCACGTTTAAATAGGATGCTCTGTACTCCTCAGGCCTGTATACGACGTATTCTCCCTCAATCAACCCGTATTTTCTAAGAATTCTTTTCGAGGGATTAAAGCCCTTCAGCCATGCGACAGGATCTAGCGATCCGTAGGTAACTATGTCTTTTCCACTTATGCCGTATTTCAACCAGGCTTTTTTACCAACAACCCTGGGAGTGAGAAGCTTACGGCTGAGCGGTACAGTTAGTCTTGCAACGTGCGTTGAATGCGGAGAATCGTTTACAGAAACATGAGGAATGCCCAGTCCAAACGCAACCCTAGCTGCCTCCGGTGAGCTGAAGCTTAAAACAAGGTCTGGAGAAATCTTTCTCACAAGTTTTAAAAGACGAGTCATCCTGTCGAGCGACGAAGCAAGCTTCCCGTAGAGGCTCCCGCCCCCGTGTCTACCTACGATAACAGGTTTGATACGCGACAATTTGAAAATATTGGTTAGCTCAACATATTTGCGTGAAGTAATAAGCACTTCACACCCTTTCTCCTCAAGCTTCTCTTTAACCTTGCCGAATAGAAGAGCTTGCTTAGGCGTGAGCACGTCTATCATTATCTTTTTCTCGGACAATGTTCTGGCTAAACACGTCTGGAACCAGCTATTATTCTTTTAACTTCAGGCTCAGTTAATCTTAAAAAACGCTTTCGCTGAGCTATTCGGATGAAGCCGTTCCTAGTAGCACCTGAAGAAGCTGTTGAAAACCTGAGGAAGAGCAGGTATAGGGTTGGAGTATTTGGCTTTGGCCATGTGGGCTTGACCATCGGAGTCGGATGGGGATTAGCCGGAGCAAAGGTGATAGGAATGACTCTAGACAAGCAGGCGATAAGGCTGTTGGAATCAGGCTTATCACCTTTTCCCGAAGAAGCCTACTTATCCAAGTACATAGAGAATTTGAGAACCAGAGGATTACTGGAGGTTACGGATGACTACTCTTATGGGGCGCGTGAGACAGACATAAAAATAATTGCAGTCCCAGTATATCTTTCGAGCGAAAAGAAGCCGGATTTAACCCCGATTATTAGAGTCTCTGAGGAAATAGGCAGAAGCCTGATAAAGGGGGATGTGGTCATAATAGAGACGTCGATACCCCCGGGGACGACGCGCAACGTGGTTAGGCCTATTCTAGAGGAAAAGAGCGGTTTAAAAGCGGATGAGGATTTCGCCCTAGCCTATAGCCCTGAAAGAATCTCGGCTGGAACAGTTTTAGCAGACTATTTAGAGAAGTACCCGAAGATAATCGGCTGTGATTCCCCGGGAAGCCTGAACCTAGTTGCAAAACTGTATTCAGCAGTCGTCAAGACAGGCGTGATCAAAATGTCCAGCACTGTTGCAGCTGAAACTGAGAAACTGTTCGAAGGAGTCTACCGTGACGTCAACATAGCGTTAGCCAACGAGCTTGCTCTCCTCTGCGAAAAGATGGGTGTAGCGTATGATGAAGTGAGAGCAGCAGCCAACTCCCAGCCTTTCTCACACCTACATAAGCCGGGTATCGGCGTAGGTGGCGCCTGCATACCAGTATACCCTTATTTCATAATTGAGACAGCGCTCAACCAGGGAGTGCAGCTTCAAATCACGCAGCTTGCAAGAAGCATTAATGAAAAAGCAACGGAACTATTCATAGAAAAGATTGTTAAGGCAGTCCATTTTCTAAACATAGATCCGTCTAAATGCAGATTCGCACTCCTCGGATTATCCTTCCGGGGAGGAACTTCAGACACTAGGCTTTCCCCAGCCCTGAGAATACTCGAGTTCATTGAAAAAACCGGGGCGGAGGTTAAGGTCTGCGACCCACTCGTTGAAAAAGTCGAGGGTAAAGACATTGAGATACTCAGGGACTGGAGGAAGGCGGCCCAGGGCGCTGATGCAATCGTGATAGCTAGCGACCATAAGGAATTCTACCAGATAGAGATAGAGGAGGCATCCAGCTTAGCCGGGAGAGAAACCGCAATACTCGATGGAAAAAACGTTATCAGTAATTTAAACGGTAAACCCAGGTACCGTGTTCTTTACGTAGGAGTTGGAAGACCAGCATACTTGCTTGAACCTGACGGGTCTAAAAAGAAGGTTGAGCTGTAAAGTTTAACGGTGCTCAAAGCCATGCTTACTGCTTCATTTCATCTTTTGTTTTGACGAACCATCAGAGAAAGTAGATTCCTATGTTACTATTCACAGAACATATGCTTCCAATAAACTTCTTTTCACAGCACAGCAATTTCCTGTAGGTAAAAGTTATTAAATCCCTGTAAGCAGATTTTCAACAAGCCCGGTAACACGCACTCGCTCACAACTTTTTCATGTTATTCTATTAACATAGCCCCTCTATGCTTCTCTTTATCCTTATTCATAGCCCCAGCCTCTTTAAACCCGTCGTCTGCGCCTTGACCTCTCAACCTCTATCCCCTTGCTGGATAGGAATTCATTCATCAATTCCTCGCTTAGATACGTCTCCCTAGCTTCGGCGATTGCGTTTACTCTCTTCATGATCTCGTTGCTGAAGAGGTTGAGCCTGAGCTTAACGTCGCCCACCCATGAAGCCCAGGGAAGCGGGCTTCGTTACAATCAAAGTCTTTAGACGAGGACTTGCCTAATATACGGTGGAAAACCTTCCGGCCTTGTTCGTCTGTCCCTTAAGGGAAAAGTTAATTAATCTCTGTAGGCGGGTTTAACGTGCCCGGGAAGCCCGGTGGAACCAGATAGGGGTGCCGATTGCAATGGCAAGCATGGGGGGCTTTGGATCAGGATGATATAAATATATGGATATGTGAGGAGAAACCCCTTGATGAGAGTTCGAGTCTCTCCCGGGCTACCATTATGTCCTAGTCGGTTCAGGCATTTAAATTGTAGTTTTAGTTAGCACGCGCCATGGCTTAATCTTCCCAATATGAGTTGAAAGCCAGAAATGGAAAACATGTTCTTAGGCTTCTGCCTGAATATTCGAAAACTGCATAAATACGGGTTCTGTAGCTGTAGCTTGGATTTATCTTGAATACACGATTAGAATTTAAGCGTTTACGACAGTAGTTTTTCCGCAGCAGAATACACGTCGTTCGCAGCCGTCTCCCTTCTCTTCTTATTCTCTTTCAAGTATTTTCCAGCCAGGTTTTCGAAAACGCTTCTCGTAATGCGTCCTCCTTTAAATCTTTCAATAGTGCTGTTAATCATGTTTCTAGAGTCGCTGTTTATTTCGTCAAAGACCCTGTATCGCCTGTCAACCTCCCCGCCAATTCTGATGTTTACCTGAGAGATCTCGTTGATTGTTTTCAAGATTTTTTTCTCAGCCCTTGATGTTCTCCGCTCGTATTCTCCAATCCTCTCTCTATATTCTTTAGGAGAAATCTTTCCAACTGCGTTTTTGACTTTAATTTCCTCCATAAGGGTTTCGCAATCGATTTTCTCGCGGAGAGCCTCTACGAGATCATTCACAAGTCTCTCAACCTCTTTCCCTGCCTTAGCTTCAACAGGCTTAGCAGCTTCCTCTTCCCTAAAGATCTCAGCCACCATCAGTATGAGTAATGTTAATAGGCCGAGGAATATTGAAATGCTTTTGCCAGCCTCCAACTGTACTGGAGAGAAGCTGACTTGAAGCGGCTGGGCAAGCATATCTGGCATAGCGTTGCTCATCGTGATAGAGAATACTTCGCTTTTTTCAATGCTTGTAACGGTTGATCCCGTCGCTATCTTCCAGTCCTTCTTACCCTCTACTTTAACGTTTAAAGAATACGTGTTAACAATATCCGTATAGTTGGGTAGGCCTATGAGCCGGATGGTGGTTAGGCCTCCGCTTGAGCTCACGAGCATGTTTTTAACGGGAACACTGTATTCGACTATTGCTTCATACTCCTGGCCTGGTCTCAACGAGTATCTTGAATAAACCGTTATAGTGCTCATGTTAGCTATTGTCGACGCACTCGTGTAGATTTGAAGCATTCCCAGCGCGTCCTTTACCCTTACTGATTGACTAATATTAGTGGGAACGTTTATCTTCAGTATTTCACTTTTAAAGGAATTTCCCACGTATCTCAGCTTCAACAGGTCCTTTACATGAACCTGAAGCTGCTCCGTCACGGTTATCTCCCTAGCTAGGTTTTTTATCACGCACCTGTCGAACGATTTAGAGAAAACAACTCTACCAGTCACATTACCCACGGTCTTCGTCCTGAAATACTGGTTCCACAATCCTATTACAGTATTGTTCAGGAAAATAGGGTTGAAATACTGCAAAGAATATCCCTTAATCGCGCCCGTGGTTAAGAAGGTGAAGTTAACGTATTCAGGCATGATGCTGAAGCCCGTTAAAACAGGTAGCTTAAATCCCACGTAGTCTTCAGTTATATTGTCGCGTTGAACCAGGCCGAATCTGACTGTAGCGTTCAGCCGTTCACCCTGGAAAGGAGGCATCTCTGCAACAAGGTAGTCATAGTCCTGGGCCTCCTCGAGTTTCATGGTTACCGCCGTTTCATTCTCTAGAAATAGTTTAGGCATGTCTATGGATGAAACAAGGTTTGGAGCTGCCCATTTCGGGAGCTGAATCTTGAAAGTCCAGTTTGCCTCGCGTAATGCCCTTATCGTCTTAGGGCCCATCGTCAGGTTAACGTTGAAAACAGCAATCGCCTCCTCATTCATGTTTACCTTCACATGCACGTAGAGGTCTGAAGACTCAAACTGCCCTGAGGTCTTTACACTCGAGAGAAGGCTGGAAACCAGTATTAAAACAAGTATAGGAATGAGCGTACATCCGGTTTTTCCACGCGGTTGCATCGTTTGCCGTATTTACACGAGGGTTAAAAATCTTTATTTTAAAGTCTGCTAGAGCTTAAGCGATGCTTCAAAACTATGTTTCGAAGAAGGCGGTTATCCATAGAACAGTCAGGTTTGAAGGAAACAGTCTGGTTCTTGGGGGAAGCGAGATAAGTGAGGGAACATACATTGGTTTCAACACGATAATAGGGTATCCTTCTAAGAAGAGCTTTTCAAGCTTAAGAGCCATGCCGGAGGACCTCAGCATTCTCGACGAACTGTCTAGCGGGGCTAAGATAGGTTCTAACAGCCTAATAAGGTCTGGAAGCGTGATTTACGAGCAGGTTACTATTGGCAGGAATCTAGTAACTGGCCACAATATTTTGGTAAGAGAAGGAAGTAGGATTGGAGATAACTGTCTAATAGGAACCGGATCAATGCTTGACGGAAGCGTTTCAATAGGCAATAACGTTAGAATACAGTCAGGCGTATACCTTCCGCACGGAACCGTTGTCGGCGAAAACGTTTTCATAGGACCCTACGCGTGTGTCACTAATGACCGCTACCCTGTTTCAGGCAGGCTGACCCCTGTTGTGATAGGTAACGGCTGCATTATAGGGGCGAACTCGACACTCATATCTGGAATACGCGTCGGCGATAATTCTGTGGTGGCAGCGGGCTCCGTTGTGACTAGGGATGTTCCTCCAAACACTGTTGTCCTAGGCGTACCGGCAAGAATATATATTACTAGGGAGGAATATGAGGCTAGGAGGAAGAAGCATGAGCAAGGAGTCTGACGTGCTTGCGGAAGTTAAGAAGGCTGTTTCCAATGTTGTCGACCCTGAGATAGGGCTAAGCCTTGGAGAACTCAACCTTATTAAAGACGTTAGAAGAGAAGACGGCAAGATAGTTGTAGAGTTCGTCGCGACAACACCGTTCTGTCCTCTGGCGGAGATCCTGGCCCTGATGGTTAAAGACGCGGCTAGTGCGGTCGTTAAAGACGAGAAGGTTCTTGTCTACATCAGGAAGCATCTTAACGAGGAAAGCATTAACGAGCGGGTAAACAGGGATTAACAAGAACTATGCTGGAGACGTTCTGTTTAAACCTAAGCTTGCTCCGATCGTATTTTCTGCCTGTTATTCCTGTATTCTTTAATCAGGCTGTAAACCCCACCCGCGTAAAATGGGAGTATCAGCATCATTGAAACCGTTATGTAGATCGCTTGGGAAAGCAGTGCAAAACGAGTTTAAAAATCTTTTTGAAGGGTTAATCCCCCTTATTTTTCCAATCCGGTGACACCAGGATTTCTAATATACTTTATACCTTAGTATTCCACCTATGCCGCCAATCCTCCTGAATTTTTCTGCGGACTCATGTCTTCCGCTCACTATGGTTACCTCCCCACCGTACTGTTCGACAAGCCTTATCATCTCCATCACCCTCTCCCTCAGGGAGCCCGACTGAGAAGCCTGCTTAACATGTATTATCAGCTGGCTGACCGCTCCTTTTTCAACAGCCTTCCAGGTCTCCTCCAAACCGTAGACAGCCTTCTCCTCAACCAGGTTTTCAAAGAAGCTTTCTATAGCCGTTATCTCGTCAACAGCCTTCAACTCCCTCGCCACAATCCTCATCTCGTTGCTCCTTAGAAACTCGTTTACTGCCGATATTGTTCCCCCGGAGGAGTGGAAGCTACCGGCTATGGAGTCTTGAAGATCCCTATAATTGTTCTCCATAAATCTTGAAAAAGCTTCACGTGTGACACTGGGGCCTATCAGGATTATCCTCGGCTTACCTTCTTTAATCCAGATGCTTCTAAGAGTCTTCGACACTTCGTGGAAAAACCTTACGGCTAAGGCTTCACGCTCCTCGGGAAAGTTTTTACCAGGAATATCCTGCTCAACCCCTAGGCTTTCAACAACCCCGTAATCCTTAACGACGGCTAGCGTAGCGGTTCCGAGCTCAACCGCCACTACAATATACTTCTTCGTGGCCACGTCTCGATTTAGAATCCTCCTGTGAATCGGGGAAAGCTCCTGCTTCTCAACCACAACCCTGTCCCCGACGCCTATAGTCAGAGTGTGATAATGGCCTAGAACACCCTCCATGTCCTCCGGACATTCTAAAACCCTGCCCCTGAGGTGAATAGTTTCTGAAGAAACTTCAAACTCAACCTTCTCAACCACTATTTTCAGAAGAGCCTTACGCCTGCTTTTCTCGCCTTCATCAATCTTCAGTATTCGCATGGTTTCCGCTGAAGCCAAGTCACCCTCGTCAATAAGGTGGTAAACCTTCCACAATTCCTCGCCAGAGAACGGCCTTATTTCTAAGATACCCTTATCGTAATCCACTTTAATCATGGAAGACTCTTCTACCTCGTTCAAACAATAGAGACACTGTTACCCAGCTGTAAATGGAGGTGAAATATAAGTATTTTTATTTTAATCGAGATGCAAACCGTTTCGAAGCCCTATTACTCTGCGACAAGCCTATTCCCACGTGGCTAGTTTTAACATATGTGAAATACGGGGTGACTAGCTTCGGAGTTCCTACGGAGTCGGTGACCGTGACAGGACCCTACGAATGGTAGATCGCCATGAAGATGACGAGTCTGAGAATACTGTATCGCGCGCTAGCAGCATAGTAGCGGTGGCGCATTTTCTAAAGACCTGGATTCTTATCCTTTAACTTTTCAAACTCTCGGTAAGTATATTTGCTCCACTCCTCCCTAATACCCGTCGGATTGAAAACTCCCCAAGATATTCTGGCAAGCCTTTTTAGTATTATGACCCCATTCCTTCCTCAGGCATCGTCTCCAAAGATTCTTAAGTATCCTTTAATGTCGAAAGGTGCGATCCAATAGTCAAATTCAGCATCCCCCATTTTTTCGCGCGCGCTTAAGATAAGATAGATATAAATATATACAAGCGCCGGCGGGAAGATTCTCGCCATTTCTATATTTTACTGGTCTCGAACTTCCGACCAACGGGTTAACAGCCCGCTGCTTTAGGCTGTTTAACTACCTGCTGAGCTACGCCGGCCCGCCGGCTAGACTAGTTTTGAATAATGGGTGATTAAAAATCTTTCTCCCTGAATAGCGCGCGGTGGGTTCGTGGAGATCTCGAGCGGTTTTTTAAGATCTTAGAGAAGTATAAGCTTAGTAGGGGGGTCAAACTCCACCTTGAGGCTAAGGGGAAAGTACATGTTGGCTATGTTCGAATGTAAGGAAGAAGGTGGAAAATACGTACCCGATTTAAAGAAGATACCGGAGACTGTTAGTATAATCAACGTGGGATTAAGAATACGGGTACCAGTATTACAGGATTGAACCCTGGGGTAAGGCTTACATCATGCTCTCACAGGAGGAGAAGCTAAGAAACGAGAGACTGAGATCTCGCGCGCGTTTGCAAGCTGAGCATCGGAAATTAGAATCGACGAGTAGAATCCTGTTATCTTGTTCTCGATACTCTTAACATAGACGACAAGACTGAATTGAATTTTTTCCTGAGCCTCCTTACAGTAGCAGGCTAAACGCGTCGACATCCTCAGCAAGCACTCGTCCAAAATCCCCGTGAAAACCTTCTAAAATCTGGAGTAGGCAGATGCTTGTGGGAGAGGACTGGGTGAAAATAACCCGGCATCGAACGGTTTAAACATCGTTAGGCAAGAGCTTAGCACGCGTTAAAAACGATTTTCTCATCCCAGTTCATACTGGTAAGCGGGATTGGCAAGATGAAAACTAAAGGCGCGTGCTAAGGCTCAGACTGGTTTAAGGCTCCATCAGGGTTCTAAGAATGTAGTAGTATGCTGGCTTAGGATTATAGTTCTCGTCGAAGATTAGGGCTGAACCATATCCGTTGAAAAACCCGGGGATCCAGGAGTAGCGGTCTGTGAAACCCCACATCACGAAGGCTGTGCATTTCTTGGAGGAAAGACATGCCTTAAGCATGTCGCGGTATATTTCCGCCTGCTTAACTAGGCTTTTAGAATCCGCGGGCAGCCTTATGCGGACGTCGATTTCAGTAATGTGAACCTCCAGGCCTAGGTCGCCTAGGCGTTTAATGTTGGCTACAACTTCTTGCGGCGCCGGATAGTGCTCTGTGCTTACATGCATCTGTAGGCCGACGCCATGTATTGGCACACCTTTCTCCAAGAGTGTTTTAACAAGATTGTAGACAGCATCCGACTTCACACCCATGCCTTCAGCACCGTAATCGTTGTAGAAGAGGAGCGCCTCCGGGTCTGCTTCATGCGCCCACTTGAAAGCCAGCTCAATATACTCCGGCCCTATGTTTCGCAGCCAGATGGTTTCTCTTAAAGACCCGTCTTCGTCAACAGCCTCGTTAACCACGTCCCACGCGTAAACCCTCCCTCTATAACGGCTAACAACCGTAGTAACATGGTCGTGGAGAATGCGTATCCATTCCTCACGACTATAGTTTCCACGCGTAATCCATTCAGGCAGCTGGTTATGCCAGACGAGCGTGTGCCCGCGAACCTTCATACCGTTTGCCTCTGCAAAACTGATGATTGCATCGGCTTCTGAAAAAGAATAGACGTTTCGCTCAGGGTGAACTCTTTCAAATTTTAAAGCGTTTTCCGTGGTTAAAATGTTGAATTCCCTGCTAAGTGTCTCAGCATATTCTTTGATTCTAAGCTGGTCAGCACCTACTGCTGCACCAATATAAATACCGTGTTTCTCGGCGAGCACTCTTAAAGGCTGCACCACTCCCCTTAACTGTTCTATTTGAGCATTAA
>Ga0315298_1005539_pt1 | contig 17848 bp, 19 predicted proteins | sample WHS_1_MG_FD_203077 | JGI IMG/M metagenome (GOLD analysis project Ga0315298, IMG submission 203077) | Extremophilic microbial mat communities from Washburn Hot Springs, YNP, Wyoming, USA - WHS_1_MG | ecosystem: Environmental > Aquatic > Thermal springs > Hot (42-90C) | place: USA: Wyoming...
GACGGACAATAGATTAGATTTGTGAGGCAAACCATTAGCGAAATTGGCCAGCCATAAAGGCTGGCCCTACGAAATGACAAGAAATAATTGTTTTTATATCTAACCACCCTTCAGTGAGGGATTACATTCCCTTCTTCTTTTTGCTTGACTTTTACTTAATAATAAATTTAAATTTTTATGTTATTTTTGCTTTACCAAAAGGACCGTGACTAAAGAAAGGAGTGTGACTAAAGAAATGAATGGTGAATTTAAGATCGTTTGGCCAGAACCGCTTACCTCTTTTTGCCAAGAAGTATTCATAAAGATGGGCGTGCCGGCGGATGATGCTTGGACCACGGCTGATGTCTTAGTCAAAGCAGATTTACGAGGTATAGATTCACATGGGGTAGCGAGATTACGGCGCTACTACACGGGCTTAAAGAATGGTGTTATGGTGCCCCGGCCGGAGATAAAAATAGTTCGCGAGACTCCTGTAACTGCCCTGCTTGATGGTGGGGCAGCCTTGGGGCAGGTGGCTGGGCTAAAAGGGATGAAAATGGCCATCACCAAAGCCCAGCAAAATGGAGTTGGTTTCGTTACGGTGCGGAACAGCAACCATTATGGCATCGCTGGCTACTATGCGATGATGGCCCTGGAACATGATTTTATCGGCATTTCTTTGACAAACTCGGATGCTTATGTAGTGCCCACTTTTGGGCGAGAAGTGATGCTGGGCACAAATCCCATAAGCGTTTGTGTTCCCGCTTTAAAAGAGAGACCTTTTGTTTTAGATATGTCAACGGCCGTGGCCACTTTGGGAAAGTTAGAAGTTTACAGCCGCTTGGGGAAAAAGCTGCCCTTAGGATGGGCCACAGATGAAAAAGGGCAATCTTGTGATGATCCAGTGCGGGTCTTGAATAACATCCGCAGTAGAGCCGGAGGGGGAATTCTGCCTTTGGGAGGCGAAGGAGAAGAATTTGGGGGACACAAGGGCTATGGTTTAGACCTGTTAGTTGATATTCTTTGTGGAGTTCTATCTGGCTCGGGTTATTTAAATCTCCTTTATCCCAAGACACCGGAGGGCAAGCCGCTGCCCTCTTTGGTGGCGCATTTTTTCGGCGCCATAAGGATTGACTTTTTCCGCCCCCTGGAAGAGTTCAAGAGCGATATGGATGACTTAATCCGGCGGCTGAAAAACTCGGCCAAAGCCGAAGGTAAAGAGCGGATTTTTATCCATGGCGAAAAGGAATTCGAGTTGGAAGAGAAATACAGACGCGAAGGAATTCCTCTGTATTACAAAGTCTATGAAGACTTGAAAGCGATCGCTACTGAAGTAGGGGTCCCATTTAAAATTTGAACATGAAAAAGACCATCATTTATCTTAAAAATTTTGCCAAGGATAAGTACGTAGCTTCCATAACCCCTACTTCAAAAATTGCCGTGCAGCGGATCTGCGATCAGATAGACTTTAACGGGAAAAAAGTCATTGTGGAGTATGGGCCGGGAACGGGAGTTTTTACCGTAAATCTGTTACGCCATATGGGTCCTGATTCGCGCTTAATTGCCATAGAGAGGAATCCCGAGTTTTTCCGCATTTTGCAGCGCGATATTACTGATCCGCGCTTAAAGCTTTTTAATGACTGTGCTGGCAACGTATTGGAGATTTTAAAAAGGTGCCGCGAAGAGGAAGTGGATTATATTTTATCAGGAATACCTTTTTCCCTTTTCCCCCGAGACATAAAAACCCATATTTTAGGAAACGCGCATGCCGCCTTAAAAAATGGTGGTCGCTTCCTTGCTTACCAAAATTTTATCCAGCTGCCTGAATTCTTGAGAAATCATTTGGTACGTATCTTTCATAATGTCCATGCCAAACTAATTCTCCATTGTCTTCCTCCTTTAATCCTCTTTGAATCTGTCAAATACGATGGTTGGGGTCCGCCCGGCCTTTTGAAGAAAAATAAACCTTAACCTTGATAATCAACCCTGCTTTGCAACCTTCTTAATAAAGAGAGATGCTCGGCGAGCGTTGCCGGAGGGACAAATCCTGCCCATTGCCAAAGGGAGGGGAGAGCTTCTTCGGGCTCTGCTTTGGGGAAGGGACCGGCCGAAAGATGATGAACCAATTGCAAGGTCTTTAAACCATCGAACCAGATATGGAAAGCAGACTGGAGCTGCCTGGGGGAATGATAATTTTTTTGCAGTTTGGCCCAGACTTCCTGAAAATGAATTCTGGATAAAAAATTAGCTAAAGAAGGGGAAATTTCTGCGGCCATCTTTTGAATTTGGGTGGCCGATAAGTCAGTATGTTGAGCAGCCAAGTCCAGCCAATTTTTCAGGATTTGGAAACAGGCTGTTTGATAAAATTTAATCGCTCCTAATGGCGAAGTTAAAATTTTCAATACAGATTTGCCCGTGCCAAAGGGAACCCGCCAAGAAGGGCGAGCAGCAGGGTAAACGATGGTTCCTCTAACCTGCTCAATTCCGCTGGTCTTGGCCAATTGTTGTAGAAAATAAAAATCCTCTGCTGCCGACCTGGTATTCATGCCGCCGGCACGCCCATAAGCAGCAGCAGTGCAAGCCATAGTACTTCCAATGGTATGGAAAGCGTAAGGTGAGCCTGCCAATTTAAGTCCCAAAACATAAGCTCGCAAAAAAAGCTCGTATCTTTTAATAGCCTGGTCTTCTTCGAGGGTGGAGCCCTGTTGATGGCAAAAAGGGATTATGGCTGCGCCGGCGGGACTATTTTGGAAATGACAGATTAAGGCTGAAAGATAATCAGGGCGAACAAGGGTATCAGCATCGAGGGAGATGAGCAAAGGAGAATTTCTTCGGTAATTGAGTCTCTCCAGGGCTAAATCAAAACCTATTTTGCGGGCTAAACCTACGCCTCCGTGGGGGGGTAATTCTAACCCCGGAGAGGCAGCATCTACCCAGGCGAGAGGTAAATTCGGGAAAGAATCTTTTCTGGTGGCCAGCATCCGCAGAGTGTGCAAGTTATTCTTCTTGACTTCAAGGGGAGCATCTTGCCGGTGATTCACTACAACTAAGGTTAAAAATTTATCTAAAATTTCTGGGGGATTTTGGGCGAGAGATTTAATGGTATGCCCAAGGTAATCTGCTTCGGCCAAAGCTGGGATCACGATGACTCCGGCAAAGTCGTCACGATCGGTTCCGGAAATTTTCCAAGGCCCCTTAACCACTCGGGACTGTAAATACCGACGAATGTCTTTATCCATGAAGAGCTACCAATCTTAAGCTTTAAAAAAATTAAAATAATAAATAAACTGGGATTTGTTCCTTTTTAAACAATTCCGCGAGTTCTGCGCCTTTTTGCCTAAAGAATTCATCTGCTCTGGCCCATTTTAAATTATATTTTCTATAAACCCAATCAGCATAATGGTAGTTCAGGCGATCAATATAAACGTAATCTACTCTATCTTTAATTGCGGAGACTAATCCTTCCGCCCCGGGGAGAAGGGGGGCGATCATGGCATAAGTTTTTATCCCCACGGAATTTAATTTGCCTAAAGCGCTAATCCTTGCCTCTATGCTGGGAGCTTTCGGCTCAAAAAAATTTTTAATTTCTTCATCAGCAGTGGTGATTGTATAACCAACTTCTACATCGCTTAGTTTTTTTATTAAATCCAAATCCCTAAGAATTAAAGGAGATTTAGTTTGGATAGTCACGGGCCATTTGTTTTGGGCCAGAATCTCCAGGCAACTCCGCGTCAGGCCATACTTGCTTTCTATAGGTTGGTAAGGATCGCAAACTCCGCTTATCCATACTCGGCCCACTTTTTTCTTCTTTATCTCTTTAGCTAATAAATCGGGGGCGTTTATCTTGACGTCTATAAATCCTCCCCAATTTTCCTTATGTCCGGTAAATCTCTTCATAAAGCGAGCATAGCAATAATGGCATTCATGCTCACAACCAACATAAGGGTTAAGAGCATAGTCCATGACTTGCGATTTGGAGAGAATATTTTTGACTAAAACTTCTTGAACTTTTGCCATAAATTGCCATTCTTATGGTGGTGAGCCCGAAGGCCGTAGCCATCTGCTTCTCTTAAATTATAATGGCATTATACCAACAAATAATGAATAATTAATCGTTGAAAAATAATAATTAAAGAAATAGGGGGCGAAGAGACGATATCATAATTGACATAAGTTTAAATAATTCTTTTCTTTGGCCCCTCGCCCTGACCCTCTTCCTTAGAGGGGAGAGGGGAAATGACTTTTGACCATAGGAATTTTTACTGCCGGAGGCAAACATGAAAAGAAGAATGTTATTCTTAATTTCCCTTATGTTTTTAGCTTTTTGCCCAACAATTTTAGTTGCGGGCGATTTCGATTGGGTTAAGGATTTCAATATCAGGGCGGAGGCCGACCCATCAGGCTTCCGGGCGAGATTGGCAGCTCGTTTTAAAATAGGTGATGCCGAAATCAACACGGTAATCGGTAATGTCGAAAAACCAGCCGATGCTTACTTAGTCTGCCGCCTGGCTGAAATGTCGAGTAAACCTGTTGATTATGTGGTGCAAGAATATAGGTCTAATAAAACAAAGGGCTGGGGAGTAATTGCCAAGAATTTAGGGATTAAACCAGGATCAAAAGAATTTCATGCCTTGAAGCGGGGCGATGATCTTTATGTAGATAAAGATCCCGGGAAGCCCAAAAGCAAAGGTAAGGGCAAAAAATAATATATTCGTTAATCCTGTTACCCACCAAAAATCTCCCCCATGGGGTGAGGGGCAGATTTACTAAATTTCTTAATCCCTTCTATTTTTTATTATCGCCAAAATAGCTTGGGCTGGGTCTGCATCGCCATCTACCCAATGAATGTTAATGCCCATTCTTTCCATCCGGCGAAACCAAGTCAGCTGCCTTTTGGCAAATTGGTGAATGGCATGTTGCAATTTTTGCTGCATTTCATCAAAAGTAAATTCACCTTTAAGATATTTGGCTACGAAACGGTATTCCAAACCGTAGGATGCCAATCTTTCTAAAGAGATTCCTTTCTGTTGAAGCTTTTCCACTTCCTCGATCATGCCATGCTGCAAACGCTCTTCCAGGCGCCGGTCAATTCGTTTGCGGAGAATTTCCCGCGGCCATCTAATGCCGAAGACAAGGGGGTTTATTTCAGGGAAAGAAAGATTTCTTTTATTTTGACTAAATTCGCTAATCTCGATAGCCCGGATTAAACGTTTCCGATCCAGAAGATCAGTTGTATTATGAAGTTGGGGATTAACTCTTTTTAATCTTTCGGCTAATTCTGCATTAGTTAAAGAAGAAAGTTCTTGCCGCAGAGCATGGTTAACAGGGACTTCGACCATTTGGTAAGCTCGCAATACGGAGTCAAGGTATAAACCCGTTCCTCCTACCAAAATAGGCAGATGACCTCTTCTTTGAATCTCAGTGAAAGTTTTAAAGAAGAGGCGTTGAAATTCAAAGACACTAAATTCATAACCAGGGTCAACGATGTCAATCAAGTGATAAGGGACTGATCCATATTCTTTCAGATCCTTCCCCGTGCCGATGTCCATTCCGCGATAGACTTGCCGAGAATCGGCGGAAATGATCTCTCCATTTAAGGCTTGCGCTAATATTACGCCTATTTTTGTCTTCCCCGAAGCTGTAGGTCCTAAGATTACTAAGAGATTAAAGTTCCTTTTTTCTTCCATGACTTTGTTTTCGATAAAAACTATTCATCCAGTGGACTGCGCACTCCTAAGATATTCTTTTTAGCTACATGCGTATAGATCATGGTTGTCTGGAGATTCTTATGGCCTAATAACTCCTGGATAGTTCTTATATCATATCCTTTTTCGAGCAGGTGCGTGGCGAAACTGTGCCTTAAGGTATGCACCGAGGCCGGTTTGGCAATGCCAGACTTTTCCAGGGCGGCCTTGAAAGCCTTCTGCAGGGAGGCAGGGTGTATATGGTGGCGCCGCACGGTATGGGAGCGGGGATCGACAGAAAGGGATTTTGAAGGAAAAAGCCAGTACCAGTCCCATTCTTTTCCCGCATTTGGGTATTTCTTTTCTAAGGCACCGGGAAGATAGACCCCATTGATATTCTTTTTTCGATCCTCATCGTATAAGGCTCTTACCTCTGGGATATGCCGGATGAGATCATCCTTTAGGACTTCAGGGAGAACAGTTATGCGGTCTTTATCTCCTTTCCCTGATCTGACGATGACCGTATTCTGTTCCAGGTCAATATCCTTTATGCGGAGCATCAGCCCTTCCTGAAGACGCAGGCCACATCCATATATGAGCATTGCCATAAGGCGGTGAACTCCCGAAAGATGGTCAAAAATGGCGTGGATTTCCTTTCCGGTAAGGACCAAAGGGAGACGCCGCTTGTATGCTGCTCGGACGGCCTCTAACTCTTTGTCTCCAATATTTTTCCCCAGTACATGCCGGTAGAGGAAGATCAAGGCGTTCAAAGCCTGGTTCTGGGTGGAGGGAGAAACCCTCCGTTCCACGGCCAGCGAGCTAAGAAAATTCTGAATATCTGCCGCCGTGAGATTAGCCGCGTCCATTTCCTTAACGAACTGACGGAATGCACGCAACCAAGTGATATAGGTCTTTTCTGTGCTGTATGACCGCTGTTTGAGTCTCAATGCCTGCCTCATGCGAGCTTCAAGAGCGGGCCATTCGTTTTTGCCCAAAGGAGAAGTTTTTGCAGCATCTGTTTGTTGAGTTGCCAGAAAATAGCTGTAAATTCTCAGGGCATTATCGGCCTGCTTAATCTGCCAGTCCTCGTGAGTTTTCGAGAGATGTTTTAGGAATTTTCGTTTCTCTTCGGGACTAAGAATATGGGAATCGGGTTGATTTAAAAAAGTATAGCATTCCGAAATCCACTTGAGGTAAAAAGGCACATATTTTTCTTTGATCACGGCCTTTTTAAGCAGATAGCTTTTAAAATCAAAGGACATAACAGGTTCCTTCCCTTATAAAAATTCAGTTTAATTCTCAATAAAATATTAATATATAGAATTTTACCTCGATTTTCAAAATTATTTTAAATTTTTTGCTTGACACTATTTCTATGAATGTCCAAAATATGATTAAAAATAGAATAAAGATAAAAATTAATGTTGGGCGGCAACCGTCGCAATTACGAAGAAACAATGAGACCAGAAGCAATCATTCGGACATACATCACTACAATTCGTCCTCGCGCCAACGAAGAACTCGATTGGTTCAGGCAACAGCCAACATTGAGTGAAGCCATACGTTTGGCTGCGCTCGCAGTCAATAGCAAAGGCAAGCGATATTCTCATCAGCGAAGGTTGGGCAAGACAGTCCTAGAGCAAGCACGGGATATTCTTCTTGAGAATGAAAAGGCAATTGAAGCGTGCCGAGACCAAGACTTTAATGATTTGTTCACTCTACTTGAACAGTTGCTTGCCCCCATCAACGGACTTGGTGAACTGTATGTCTATGATACCGCTTTACGAATAGGTGCGAAGATAGGTTTGTTACCAAGACGGGTTTACCTGCACGCGGGAACTCGTGTTGGAGCCAAGGCACTTGGCTTTGATGGCAAAGCGAAGACAATAGAAGTTTCGCAATTGCCAGATTGGTTACATCAACTCGAACCGCATGAAATCGAAGATGTGCTGTGCATTTTCAAAGACAAGTTGACGAGAGCGCCTGAGAGAGCAATGACAGAAGAATTTATTAAGCGTAGTTGGTGTAGTTGAGAAAATGCCGCCCAACATCCGCTTCGCTCGCTTGCGCCCGCTTCGCGGCGGCTGAAGCGCGGGCCGTTGTGCCGCTTTACGCAGGGCAAAGGCTATCAAGTTCGGCGTATGAAAGATTATCAGGCCATCTTCGAAAAACTCGAGTCCACACTCATCAGCGTTGGTTCGGCCAATCTTCCCGCTGATAGAATTCGCGCCAACCTTGATGAGTTCAAACACCTTGAAGGCAAGGCGTTCTCTGATGCCTATTACTACCGGAAATTGATTGATGTTGTTTTCTATGCGGGGTTTAGAGCCGCGACTGTCAATACTAAATTGAATTTGATTCGCCAGTACTTCCCCGATTATGAAACCGTTGCAGACTATGATGAGAATAAGGCAGACGAAATTCTCAGCGACCCAAAAATGATAAGGAATAGGCGTAAAGTTCAAGCCTGTATCGAGAACGCAAAAGTTTTCAAAAGCATCGTCAAAGAACACGGCTCGTTCCAGGCCTACATTCACTCTTTCTCACCCACGGCTTCTTTCGAGAACCTCATGCTCTTGAAGGAAGAATTGGAATATCGTTTCAAAGGCCTGGGCAGAATTACAACTTATCACGTCCTGACGGATATTGGCTTGCCTGTCCTCAAGCCAGATAGGGTCATATGCCGCATCTTTCAGAGATTGGGGCTTATCGAAAGCGACGAGCAACTTCTAAAGACCGTAATCCAAGGGCGAAAATTTGCTCAGGCAACAGGTCACCCTATTCGATATATTGATATTGTTTTCGTCGCCTACGGCCAAGTAAAGTCTCAAGAGTTTGGACTTGCCAGTGGTATTTGTTTAGAGCAAAATCCGCTGTGTTCAATTTGCGGCGTGACGGATTACTGCGATTACTTCGCGCAAAATGCTTCGCACTTAAAGACGCAGTAATGCCAGCGTGCCTTTTCAAAATCGGGGCGCGGCACAACAAGCGGTTGCAGCCGACGTTGCTCCGCTGCGCTCCGCAACGCGGCTGAACCCGACCGTTAGCCCATATGGAGGAAAGATTATGATCAAAGTGAAGCCCATCAATCTTTTAGAAAGAGAGGAGTTAGAACCCCTTTTAATCGAAAACCCCGATGTTATAGAACAGGGGCTCAAAGTAATATCTCACCAACTCAAGACTGATTCCGGTCCCCTGGACATACTTGCTGTTGATTCCGAAGGCACCTTGGTTGTCATTGAACTGAAAAACGAAGCATCTGAAGGGCACCTCGACCAAGGATTAAGATACTACGACTGGTGCAGACAAAATATTTCATGGATAAGCCAGGTATATAGTGGAAAGAACCACATCGACCCGAACTCACTCCCACGTCTGATGCTTATTGCACCCTCATTTGCTGAAACGGTCAGACGAATCTCAAAGTACATTGATGTTGAACTGCATCTCATTGAATATCACGCTTTTGAAGACGAAAAAGGAGAACGTGGTATTATCTGCACCGAGATCGACTATGGCCAACCACCTGAACCGCCTGAAATTCCTAGTTTAGAAAAGAAATTGGAGTATTTTCAAGATAACAAAGTAAGAGATCTTTTCAAGGCTGTAATTGATGAACTTCAAGCCAAAAAGATTGAAATAAAGCCGATTCACGGACTTTGGATTTCTTTTTGGTATAAAGGAAAGAGATTCATGTACATGGGGCCAAAGAGAAATTTCTTTGCCGCAGATGTGCTTACTCCAGGAGGGAACTGGACTGGCCGAAAAAGGATTTCAAATAGAAAAGAGTGGGACGAACTATTTGAAGAACACATAAAGAAATATATCGAATATCTTGATCAAGAATAGTTGAGCCAACAAAGCACTCCAGCGGATGGCTTACAGCCACCGCTGATTTCAATCGTTAAGCGTCAAATGAATTATGAATGACGATCAAAAAGCAAAACTTGACTTCATAAGAGCATTTCATGAAGCGGCCGAAAGTCGAATCGAATTTCTTGCAGACTTGCATAAAAAAAAACATGAAGTGGAAGCATTGACCTTGTGTTTAACTTATGTTGACAGCTTCGCCCAGTGGCTATGTTGGCCATGCCGTGAATCGGGAAAAAACTTTGTTAATGCCGTCGTTAATTTTGGTGGCAACTTATTAATGGGGTTAATTCATCCTCTCCAAGCCATCAGCTCGTTAGAAAGGTTGAAACCTCCGTGGCCGCAAATAGCCGGAAAGGTCAAACAAGTATTTCCTGGGCCGAAGTACGAGCTTATTTCCAAAGATCAATTTCTGACGAAATTGAATGCAAGCCTTGCAACTGATGAATTGGCTCAATTGAGGGCTGAGTGTTGGCGCGGGACTCTTGCGGCAACTGCCTACTATTTCTTGAGAAATCCCTCTGTTCATAGCTTTGGGGCAACTGAACTATCATTTTCGGGAACTACGTATCAAAACAAACCAATTTCAAAGATGGGGTTTGTAGAACTTCACGCTATACTGAAGAACATTCATAATGAACTTCGACGGCGTTCTGAAAACAATATTCAATGGTTTGGAGATGATAGAATAGTTGGAATTGCACGCTTAACAAACGGCTCCACCGGATCGCCGAAAAAAACCGGCTCCCGGTGAGCCTTCACGTTAGGTGACATTAGATGTGTGGGAAAGGGTCAAGTCTGCTCTTAGCTCATGTTTATCAATGAGTTTATATCATTGCCCTTTCCCCTCCAAATTTTACTCCTTTAATTTAGACCAGAGTCTTATTCCCCAAATCCGAATTCATTAAATATTCCCTTTGCCCAAAGCTTATGATCTTTAGTTTCAGGCCTTGAAAATTGGCATTTTTTTCTTCTTGATACATCTCTATCCATGGGAAGACCAATAAAGATAGAATATCCTGGCGCTTTAACCAAATTAGCAATAGATAAAACGAAAGAAATAACATCTTTCTGAATGATGGGAGGCTATTTGGGGGCATTCATTATAGTGCGGTGAGCAAGTTGACGGCCCGGTTGAGAGCGGAGATGGTCAAGGAAAAGGAATTATCAAAATTGACGAATCTCCTTGATTCCCATTTCAAGGCCTGCCTCCTTTTCCATTTTTTTTAATTGACACTGTTTCCGTAGATGGCCAAAATATGATAAAAATAGAATAAAGATAAAAATTAATGTTAGGCGGCAAGATTCTTTGACTATACCAGGCGGCAAGATTCTTTGACTATACCAGGGCAACCACTTCAAAATGCTATATTCTTTCGAAGTTTTAGGATAGAACTTCAGCGTGTATGCTACCTAGTAGCTAAGGCGATAGAAGAAAACTGGCCTCTTGACGCAAACGAGATAATGTCCAAAGCAAACTTACTCGAACAATCGAGTTCGCTCGAGGAAGAGATGTGGAAGATAACGAATACCGTAGAACGCGTTGACAAAGTGGATAGACACAGCAGCCTTACTTCAATCGGAATTGATTGGCCCGGACTTCGTCTCAAGTGGGCACGAATACTTATTGCAAACAACAAAAGTGATATTGCTGAAGAGCATTTGAAAGCCCTAATTGGGCGATTATCTCTTCGCACTGGCGACCGCGAAATCCTAGGACAGGCTTAAAGAGAAATAGAAGATCCGAGAAAAGGACAGGCACAAGCAGTGATCGAGTATGAGTTTTCAGAACATGCTCATGATATGATGAGAGAGCGAAACATTCAAGAGGCCTGGGTGCAGTTGGCTATAGAAAATCCCGAGAGGGAGGAACTGAAGGATGATGGAACGGTTCACTATATTCGGCCTATTGAGCAGCATGAGGGGCGATTCTTACGTGTTGTGGTGAATCCGGATGTCAGGCCCAAGAGAATCGTAACTGTCTTCTTTGACCGCAGAATAAGGAGGTCGCAATGAGACTGAAGGTGGATCACAAGAATGATGCTTTATATTTTCGACTGGATGAATCGGCTATTGTCGAATCAGAGGAGATTAAACCAGGAGTTATTCTTGACTATGATGCGAATGACAACGTAGTTGGTATTGAGATACTGGGCTTGAGTAAGCGTGTCCCCGTGGAAACGTTAAAGAGTCTGCAATTCGAGACCGCATAAGCTGATATGAAATCTTCGCCTAACAATGCGCTACACCTGATCGCTATTTCGCTGGCGCTACATAGCGGCAGGTGAGCTTTATCGTTCGGCAGATGGTATTGGAGGGAAAAGAGAAAGAAGTGGGCTATAAACGCGTCGTCATGACCGAGTTTGGTGGGCCAGAGGTGCTCAGGATGGTCGAGGAGACTTCATTGCCAGAGCCAAAACCTGGAGAAGTGCGAGTCAAGGTACTGGTTACAAGTGCGGCTTTCACAGACGTGATGATTCGTAAAGGCAAATACCCTGATGTGAAAGAGAAACCGCCATTCTCCCCAGGCTATGATATGGTCGGTATTGTAGACAAGTTAGGCGAAGGTGTCATCCGCTTCAAGATAGGGCAGCAAGTGGCAGACCTTACTGTCATTGGCGCCTATTCGGAATATCTCTGTCTACCTGAAAGCCGTTTAATGCCCGTGCCTGAGGGGCTTGATCCGGCGGAAGCCGTAAGCCTTGTACTGTCGTATGTCACGGCATATCAAATGCTTCATCGAGTGGCAAAAGTGAAACCGGGTCAGCGCATCTTGATCCATGGTGCAGGTGGGGCGGTTGGCACAGCAATGGTTCAACTGGGAAAGCTGCTGGATTTGGAAATGTATGGCACAGCTTCCAAGTCGAAACGTGAGTTGGTTAAACAATTAGGGGCAACCCCCATTGACTACAAGGGTGAAGATTTTGTGGAACGTATCCAGAGCCTGGCAGGTGAGGGTGTTGACGCAGCTTTCGACCCAATAGGGGGAGATCATTTGAAGCGGTCATTTAGTGTTCTGCGGCGAGGTGGGAAACTGGTGGCCTATGGTTTTTATAATGCCGTGCTGGGAAAGGGAGGGAGCATCCCCCTTGACTTTATTCGGCTCAAGCTGTGGAACATTCTGCCGAATGGCCGATCAGCAACGTTCTACTCGATTGGGGCATTACGGCAAAACCATCCGGAGTGGTTTTCAGAGGATTTGACGAAGTTGTTTGATCTGTTGGCGCAAGGAAAGATCAAGCCAGTCATCGCAATGCGGATGCCTCTGGCTGAAGCCAGGCGTGCCCATGAACTTATCGAAAGGGCAGAGGTGCATGGCAAAATTGTGTTGACCGTAAAGGACACAACCGCATAATAAAGAAATCCAGCGAAAGGTTTACGGCCGTCGCCGATTTGAGATATTGAGAGATGGAGTATCAGATATGTGGTGGAAAGTAATTGCAATTGTGCTGGCTGTTCTGGTTTTTGCTGCTGCAATGGCAATCCTTTACGCAACTAACCGCTGGCAATCAGATACGAGAAAGCTTCATGCGAGAATGGAAGCAGCAGGTGTACCGATCACCCCAACATCGTACGATCCGCGCGAATTGGAAGGGTTGCCTGCGCCCGTTCAGCGCTATTTTCGGACTGTTTTAAAGGAGGGGCAGCCGTTGGTTAGAGCGGTCAGCGTCGAACACACTGGTACCTTCAACATGAGCGAGACCGGAGAGCGATGGAAGCCGTTTAGTTCAACTCAGCGTGTCACTATCCGGCGTCCAGGTTTTGTCTGGGATGCTCGAGTTCGTATGGTGCCGGGAATGACCGTTTACGTCCACGATGCCTATGTTGCAGGTGAAGGGGTTCTGACAGCTAAGCTGTTCGGACTGGTCTCGCTGGTGAATCTGCGCGGAACGCCAGAGGTAGCGCAGGGTGAGCTGATGCGCTTCTTTGCCGAAGCCGCCTGGTATCCGACGGCGCTGCTGCCAAGCCAGGGCGTGCAATGGGAATCAGTAGACGACACCTCTGCCAAGGCAACTTTGCGGGACGGAGAAACTACACTGACGATGCTGTTCCGCTTTAATGAAAGCGGTTTGATTGAGTCGGTCCGTGCCGAGGAGCGCGGTCGCACTGTCGCAGGTGCGGTGATTCCAACACCTTGGGAAGGACGATGGAGCAACTACGAACTACGAGACGGCATGCGCATTCCCTTCGAAGGTGAGGTGGCGTGGATACTTCCCGAGGGATCAAAGCCATACTGGCGTGGTCGCATCACCAAAATCAGCTACGAGTTCGCTCAATGATAGAAGCTAATCGAATCAGGCGCTGCCTAACAACCGGTTCCAGCGGACAGTCCTCGCGCTGCGCGCTCGGCCCGCCGCTGAACCGGGGCGTTATATGCGTTAATAAAGCGTTAAGCATAAAATAATATAAGAATATGATCTACTTTGTGGAGATAAAATTCTCTCGCCAGGCGAAACGAAGAGCAAAATTATATAGAATTCCAGAGTCAACAATCTTAAGTATTCTCAAAGGATAATATTTTGATAAAGGGAATCAGGAGGTTATAGAAAATGTCGACGGATTTAAGTTTCCACTGAAAATTGTAATAGTTGTAGAAAAGGATATAATTACTATAAAGACAGTCTACCCACTAAAGAAAGGAAGAAAAGTATGAAAGTATATTATGATGATGAAGTGGATGCTTTATATTTAAAGTTGAGCGATGAGGCTCCTGAAGGAGTTATAGAAATTTCTGAAGGAGTTAATTTAGATACAACTTCAGAAGACAAAATAGTAGGTATAGAAATTCTGGATGCCTCTAAAAAAATAGATTTAAAAACGGTACTATCTTACACACTTGAATTTGATAAAGAATTGATAACTCAAAAGACTGCCTAACAAATCACTTCAGCGAGTGGCTTACAGCCCCCGCTGAGTTTGGACGAAGGAGGAAAGAAAGTGAAGTTTACTGTAAGAAAAGGGTCAAGTCAACTCTTGGCTCATGTTTTCCAATTAGTTTATATCATTGCCCCTTCCCCTCCAAATTTTACTCCTCTTAGTTAATTTAGACCAAATTCTTATTCCCCAAATCTGATTTCATTAAATATTCCATTTTCCCAAAGCTTATGATCTCTGGCATCAGACCTTGAAAATTGGCAAATTCTTTTCTTCTTGATATAGCTCTATCCATGGCAAGACCAATACGGATAGAATATCCTGGCGCTTTATACCACATTTCCTGCAGGGGAAACGAAAGAAAGAACATATTTCTGAAGGATGAGGACCGGATAAAATTTTTTCAGATGAAGGCGGATATTGGGCTATTTGTCCAGAGGCGCCCGGGGCAAACGGACAAGGTGAAACAATAGAGGAAGCAAAAAATAACTTGCGAGGAGCTATTGAATTGATTCTGGAGAACCGCAGGCAGGAAATTCTTCACGGACTACCTGAGGATGCAATACAGAATTAGGTATAGGCTGGATGAAATTTACGCGCCAGATTTACTTTGACAAATTCCTGGTAAATTGAGACAATTACAACTGGGAAGGGGCAATGAGCACGGGTCCAAATACCGGTTGGGCGATCATGTGCCGGGGCGTCAGGACAAAAAACTAAATCCTGTTTTCAGGAGCGCCAAATCTCATTGTGACATTGTCCCTACCCTTTGCCTAGCCGGAAAATAAATGATAGAACCGCATTTAAAGAAAGGGTGCGCTGGATCGCCGATAAACCCGGCTCTCCCGGTGAGCCTTAACGTTGGGCACCTTAAGCATGAGCACTTCCATTAGGCGACCAAGTTACCTATTCCTCATCCTGTTTCTTTGCCTGCCGAGTTTGTCATTGGCAGATGTCGTAGAAGAAGTTATTGAAGTTCCCGTCAGCGTCAAAACGATTTATGGGCAAGAAGTCAAACAACCGATCAAGGTCACCATCTTCCATGAAGACAAGCGAAAGAAAGCACCGTACTTGGTACTAAATCACGGTAGGCCGGCAAACGTGGCCGATTTCGCCAAGATGAAGCGACAAAGATACGCCAATATCTCGCGGTATTTCGTATCGCTTGGTTTTGTCGTGTTGGTACCCACGCGGGTCGGATATGGCGAATCGGGTGGCCCGGACGTGGAATATGCTGGTCGCTGTGAGAGTAAATACTTTGCACCGGTCTGGGCAGCGGCTGCCGATCAAACAGTAACTGTGCTGAAAACTGCTGCGAAATTGCCTTACGTTGATTTATCCCGCGGCCTAGTAGTTGGGCAGTCGTTCGGCGGAATGATATCGATTACGCTTTCCACAATGGAGATACCTGGCTTGGTAGGCGCGATTAACTTTGCCGGAGGTGGTGGCGGAAACCCGAAGGATCGGCCAGCAAATCCCTGTAGCTCGGGTACTCTAACAAGATTGCTCAAAGACTACGGGGCGATATCGAAAGTTCCCACCCTCTGGCTTTACAGTGAAAATGACCGTTTCTGGGGTTCAACACTTCCCAAGGAATGGTTCAATGCGTTCGTTCAGGCAGGAGGAAAGGCCGAGTTTGTACAACTCCCACCCTACAAGGATGATGGACATACGATTTTTACTGGAAATCGAAAAGCATGGAAATCCGCATTCGAAGACTTTCTCCGCAAGCTGGGCTTCCAGCTCGTGCCAGGGGCCCAACCTGGCAGGCCCTTGGACGATGCGCAATAAAGCCGCGCAGCGCCAGGGGATTCTACCTTATGCCTGGACTCTACTTTCTACAAATACCAGAAAATGTTTGACAAATCATTTTCCTTACGGTGTCATATACCAAATTACAGATGAAGAGATATTTGTAATTGCTGTGATGCACCACACCAGAGAACCCGGTCATTGAGAAAAGAAGCTATAACAATTAAATCCAGCGGATGGCTTAGAGCCAGCGCTGATTTTCAGCCGTTATTTAGTTAAAAATAGAAAAAACTAAATTTTAAAAAAAGCAAAAAAAGGAGCAGACATTATGAAGCTAAAAATATTTAGTTTCAGCTTTGGAATAGTAGTTGGAGCATTGCTGATGGGTTTATGCGTACCATCCGTAATAGCGTCCCAGGAAGTTTTGGTTGATAAAGGAAAGATAATTTTAAAAGCTTATGGTCCAGGGGGGCCTGCCCCAGCAATGCGTGAAGCTGCTAAGGTATGCGGAGCTCAAAGGGGAATTGTGGTGGGGATAACTGCGGGGCCAACCTTAACATGGAAAGAACAAGCAATGAAGGATGCCGATCTAATTTTCAGCGGCTCCGAGTATATGATGACTGATTTTGTGCGCAAAGATCTTCCCGGATTAATAGACACGTCCACAATCCATACTCTTTACCTAAGACCTTCGGCTATTCTCGTTCGGCCAGGCAATCCCAAAGGTATTAAAGGAGTTAGGGATCTGGCCAAACCTGGCCTTAAAATTCTTGTAGTCGAGGGGGCCGGACAAGTGGGCATGTGGGAGGATGTAGCGGGTAGAACGGGAGATGTCAACCTCGTTAGAGGAGTGCGCCGTAACATCGCTTTTTTCGCAGTAAATAGCGCGGAAGCCAAGAAAGTTTGGAATAGTGATATGAGCTATGACGCTTGGCTTATCTGGACTATCTGGCAGAAGGAGAGTCCTGCCTCAGCCGATCTTGTGCCTACCGAACCTGAACACACGATTTATAGGTCATGCGGCATTGCCATAACAAATCGGTCAGAGCAAAAGTTATTGGCGAAAGAATTCGTTGACTTTCTACAATCCCTTAAGGGGAAAACCATTTTTGGCAAATGGGGCTGGCTGGTGCCTTAGCCATTCCTCTTAAGGGGAAGGTGATCACCCATTAAAATGCCGTGAAAATTTTGGATCAGATTCTTATTCCCCAAATCTGAATTCATTAAATACTCCATTTGCCCAAAGGGAAACATAGAGATATAAAAAAGACAAGAGCAGGGTGGCCCTTGGGAGAGGCGAGATCAGCGAGCAGTATAGGATTAATACGATCAAATCTTCTTGCATCTCCCGAGCCTTCCACAATTTGCATAAGCTCCATCTCCGAAAAGTGAGCAGGGTTCTATTTACCGTATCAAAAGATATGTTTGGATGGACATCCCGAAGATTTTTATAAATTACTTCCGCTGATGGATGATTGGCCCAATTTAAAACTTCTTTATAAATAGCCATCCTTGAGGGGTAACTTTTAAGCCAAGGGCTTTACACTTCTTTATGAATTCATCAAAATTTTTCTTTTCGGTGTAATCCCTCACTGAAGGGTGGGTTACATATAAAAAAAATTATATCTTGTCATTTCGTAGGGCCAGCTTTTATGGCTGGCCAATTTCGCTAATGGTTTGCCTCACAA
>Ga0315298_1005540_pt1 | contig 17847 bp, 20 predicted proteins | sample WHS_1_MG_FD_203077 | JGI IMG/M metagenome (GOLD analysis project Ga0315298, IMG submission 203077) | Extremophilic microbial mat communities from Washburn Hot Springs, YNP, Wyoming, USA - WHS_1_MG | ecosystem: Environmental > Aquatic > Thermal springs > Hot (42-90C) | place: USA: Wyoming...
CGCCAATGGATCTCCCCTCTTTACCTGCCTTAATCCTAACTCACTCTGCCCACTTATCACCGTAAGTAAATTGTTAAAATCATGCGCTATCCCCCCGGCTAAACGACCTACTGCTTCTAACCTTTCTGCATTCCTGAGCTGAGACTTAAGTTTATCTTTTTCGCTTTCAGCCTTTTCAATACTTTCGAGCATTTTATTAACTTGTTGAATCAGCCCAAAAAATTCCAGGGTAGAGCTAATTTCCGGCAACCGCATACTTAAATTTCTGGTTTTGGCAATTTCGGCGATATTTTTATTGATCTGGGATAACGGAGAAATAATCACTTTCCTCAGGAAAGAAAACGCAATAAAGCTGCTTATCAGGTGAATAGAAAAAAGCCACAGAATCAGATAGTAAAAGCTCCTTCTTCCCTGACGGAATATTTCCCGGGAAGTAGTAACTTTTAACCAAAATGCGGGTTGCCCATAAATATCCTTAAGCACCGTATAGCCTCCCAGCAAGTTACTACTTAATGCCTGGATAAAAATGGAAGAAGGGTCTTGACTTAACTTAATATAGGCAGCTTGAAAATCCGAAGGAAGGGAGTCTTTCCCAAAAGGGAGGATGGTGAAATGCAATTGGCTAATCTTTCTTAGTCTTTCAATTTCGGGTAGGTTCAAATACCGTCCCATAATCAAAGTTCCCCGGATAGGACCTTCCCCTTTGCTGGTCAAAATTGGTCGGGAAGAAATGAGGAGCGGTCCTTCGGGAAGATGGATAATCCCGGTGACCTGGCTTTGGGGATGGGAGTGATAGGAAAGAAGATTACTCGAAGTGAGTAATTTTATCAGTTGAGGAGGAACGGGTAAGTTTTCGTTTTTCACAAAATCAAAGGCGCGACAGTAGATAATTTTTTTGCTGGTATCGAGGAAGACCATCAAGTTTACTTTTAAGTTTAAGAAGGCTTCATCCACTAAATTAACTTTCATATACTTTTTATTTCCATCAACGATGAAATTATAGGTTTCATCCCAGCAAGCCCAATCAGAAGTAGAGTTATCAATTTCCCTGATTGTATTTTCCAGAAGGTTTATGGTTTGCTTTACCTTAGACCGGAGTTCAGCTTCTTCAATTCTCTGGAGTCCTCGCTTTACCACGAAATTAGTGATGGTATAAAGGGTTAAGAAGGAAATAAAAAAGATTAAACTAATAATAAAGAAAGTCTTTTTATAAAGGTTCATAAAGCAAACTCCAGTTAACCTAAAAAGCTGATTTGGTAATCAGGATTTCCATTTTTTAAAAAGACATTCTAACCACTCGCTAAAATCGAGATACTTTCCGGTATGGTAATCATACTGGGGCCGCAAAGCCCGGTCTTTGCCTTCCTTCTTCAGTTGTTCTGCCTGGGTTTTCAGAAATTCCTTAAGCTCGGAGGGAGAAATTCCGTATTCTTCTGCCAGTTGTTTTGTTCCAGTAGGGTTGCGGTTAATTGCGGCCATCTCCCAAAGGGCTTTAAGCTCGAGTTCCTTTAGTTTTCCCGGGTCTAAATTTAGCTCTTTACCCAGCCCGGCAGCCCGGATAAAATTTCCCTGATTAAGGGCTAAGTTCAGTTCTTCTGCGATTATTTCCTTTTCCATAAAAAATAAATTACCTCCTTTAGCTTGACAAGATTATAAAAAACATTTTATTTTTGCAATAATAATTTTTTAAAGAATAAACGAGGAAATATGGAAATATGGAAAGGAATTACCAAGAAGAACATCGTCCTTGGGGATATTTTTTGGTTCTTTCGGATGATCAGCCGAACCATAAAGTGAAACGGATTGTAGTTTATCCCGGGCAAAGACTGAGCCTCCAGCGTCATAAAAAACGAGCTGAACACTGGTTTATAGTAGAAGGAGAAGCAATTATAACCCGGGAGGGAGAAGAAATCAAGCTAAGCTCAGGCGAAGCTATCGATATTCCTCAAGGGTCCTGGCATCGCATCAAAAATTTGGGAAATACCAACTTGATTTTTATCGAAATCCAGACGGGCGAATACTTTGGTGAGGATGACATTGAGCGGAAAGAAGATGACTATGGACGACTTCCGGAGAGATAAATTGACAGGTTAGGGGTAGATGAGTATAATTTTAAAATAAGAAACCACTTAAAAAGGACGGATTAAATGGAGCGTGTTGCCTCTTTGACTCGAGATACTTCGGAAACCAAAATTAGCCTGAAGGTAAATTTAGACGGAGGGGGAAAATCCCAGGTAGCTACCGGGATACCATTTTTTAACCATATGCTTGAACTTATGGCAAAACATGGGTTTTTTGATTTGGAAGTTAAATCCGAAGGTGATTTAGAGGTAGATTTTCATCATTCAATTGAAGATATTGGAATCATTTTGGGCGAGGCAGTTAAAAAGGCATTAGCTACGAAAAAAGGAATTCGCCGGTATGGGTTTGCGTCAGTTCCGATGGATGAAGCTCTGGCTCAGGTGGCTATCGATATTTGTAATCGTCCTCACCTTATTTATAAACTGCCGGTGGCACGGGGAAAGATTGGGAGCTTTGATATTGAGTTAGTAAAAGAATTTTTCCAGGCCCTCAGTAACGCTGCCGGAATAACTGTCCATATTAATGTTCCTTATGGAAGTAACCGGCACCACATTATTGAGGCAGTTTTTAAAGCTTTTGGGAGGGCTCTGGGTGAAGCAGTTACTATTGACCCCCGGATAGTGGGAGTGCTTTCGACGAAAGGGATACTTTAGTTCTTTTTATTTTACCCCTTACTTTTTAACGCCTTATGCCATCCAAAAAATTTGTTGCTATTATTGATTACGGAATGGGGAATCTCCGCAGTGTCCAGAAGGGGATGGAGAAAGTAGGGGTTGCGGCAGTGGTTACTAATAAATCTTATACCATTGATGATGCGGATGGGATTATTCTTCCGGGGGTAGGCTCGTTTAGGGATTGTATTAAAAACCTGGAAAAGTATCGGTTAGTTAGCAGTATCTTAAAAGCTATTTCTCAGGGGAAGCCCTTTTTAGGAATTTGTCTTGGGCTTCAGGTTTTGTTTTCCGAAAGTGAAGAGTTTGGCTGCCATCCGGGTTTAGATGTTTTTAAGGGGAAAGTGATTCGGTTTTCTAATAATAATCCAGGAGTAAAAAATTCCCTTAAGATTCCCCATATGGGATGGAATAAAATAAGGATTAAAAAGTCAGTGCCATTATTAGCGAATGTTCCGGATGGTTCCTATTTTTATTTTGTCCATTCCTATTATGTTGTCCCCGAAGACTTGGAAATAGTGGCAACAACTACTGAGTATGGGGTGGAATTTACTTCCAGTGTTTGGAAAGATAATGTCTTTGCCTGTCAATTTCACCCGGAAAAAAGCCAGGGCTTAGGACTATCAATGTTGAAAAATTTTGGCAAACTTATTCGTTAATAAACAGAAACTTACCCAAAGAGGCAATCAGAATTTTTAGCTCTGATTGAGGTTATTGGTATGTTAAAAATTATCCCCGCAATTGATTTGAAAGGGGGAAAATGTGTTCGTCTGGAACAGGGAAGAATAGACCGAGAAACGGTTTTTTCCTCTGACCCTACAGCAGTGGCCTGCCAGTGGGAAGAATTGGGAGCTGAGTTGATCCATTTAGTGGATTTAGATGGGGCATTCGCTGGGATACCGAAAAATAAAGAAGTAATTAAAGCTATTCGAGCGATAGTTCGGATTCCTCTCCAGTTAGGAGGAGGGATTAGAGAGCTTAAGGTTATTGAGGAGTATCTGAATTTAGGGATAAACCGGATTATTTTGGGGACAGCAATTTATCAAAACAAAAACTTACTAAAGGAGGCTTGTGCGCGATTTCCGGGGCAGATTTTGGCAGGAATTGATGCCCGCAATGGTAAGATCGCCATTAAAGGTTGGTCAGAGCAGACTGAGCTTTCGGTAATTACTTTGGCTAAAGAATGTGCTGAGCAAGGAGCAGTAGCTATAATTTATACTGATATTCTTAGAGACGGTATGCTTAGTGGAATTAACTTAGAGGCTATCCAAAAATTAGCTCGGTCGGTTTCCATTCCCGTAATTGCATCGGGAGGGGTGGCGAAAATTGCGGACATCAAAAATATTCTATCTTTAACTAAAGACGGAGTGACGGGAGTTATCATTGGCCGGGCTTTATATGAAGGAACGATAGATTTTAAAGAGGCACTTAAAGTAGCAAGAGAAGAGTATGTTGGCTAAACGGATTATTCCCTGTTTGGATGTAAAAGATGGTCGGGTAGTAAAGGGTATCAATTTTGTTCAGCTACGGGATGCAGGAGATCCAGTGGAAAACGCTAAAACCTATGATGCCCAAGGGGCGGATGAACTTTGTTTTTTAGATATTACTGCCTCCTATGAAAAAAGAAAAATTATTATCGATATTGTGTCGCGAACGGCAGAAGAAGTGTTTATGCCTCTTACTGTAGGAGGAGGAATAAATGAAATTCAAGATATTCGGGAGCTTTTAAATGCAGGTGCAGATAAAGTCTCTATTAATACCGGGGCAGTGAAACGGCCAGAATTAATTAAAGAAGCGGCTAATCGGTTTGGAAGCCAGTGTATTGTAGTGGCAATTGATGCCAAGCGAGTTGGGGGTACCCCTGCTGCTCCCCGGTGGGAAGTTTATACTCACGGGGGGAGAAACCCTACCGGGATCGATGTGTTCGAATGGGTGGATAAGGTGGTAGAAATGGGGGCGGGAGAGATTCTTCTTACCAGTATGGATTGTGATGGGACAAAATCCGGCTATGACCTTTTACTTACTCGAATGGTGTCCGAATTAGCTCCAATTCCGGTAATTGCCTCGGGAGGGGCAGGAAATCTGGAACATCTTTATCAGGCTTTAGCATATGGGAAAGCGGATGCGGTTTTAGCTGCTTCTATTTTCCATTATCAGGAATACAGTATTAAGGAGGCAAAAAAATACCTTCACGAACGAGGAATCCCAATAAGGTTAGTGAAGGATTAAAAACATACTTTTTTAAGGGATAAAAAAGTGATGAAGTTTATTTTTCACTGGTTGATTCTATTGCTTTCGTTGAGCTTAATTTCTCCTGCCTGTACGCTTAACCCCGTAACCCGGAAGCGGGAGTTTAATGTGATTAATGAACAAAGAGAACTTTCTCTGGGCCGCAATGCTTATTATTCAGTGATCCAGGAGTATGGATTATATGAAAACGAGTCTCTCCAAAAATACATAAATAAGGTGGGGCAGGAACTGGTGAGTGTATGTGACCGGCGTTCTATTCCTTATGAATTTCATGTTCTGGATAGCCCTATTCTTAATGCCTTTGCTTTGCCGGGAGGTTATATTTTTATTACCCGGGGATTATTGGCTGAACTGGAAAATGAAGCTCAGTTAGCCAGTGTATTGGGCCATGAAATTGGGCATGTTTGTGCGCGGCATAGTGTAACTCAGCTTTCCGAGGCATTAGGTTACCAGCTGTTGACTTTAGCGGCTATGGCTGCTCCTGGCACCCGGGAAATGGCTCCGGTTACGGCAGCACTTTTCCAATCGATTACCTTAGGCTATAGTCGGGAAAAAGAATTTGAGGCTGATTCCTTAGGTCTTAAGTATATGTATCTGGCGGGATATGACCCTATGGAGGTAAGTAATTTCCTTACTCATTTAAGCCGGCTGGCTCAAGGTCCAGCTGGCTACAGTGTTTATAGGGCAGATCACCCGGATATTTTTGATCGAATTAGTGCTACTCGTAACCAGGCGAAACAGATGGTGGGCTTGGATATTACGATGAGCAAAATTAAGGAACAGGAGGGAAAAGGGGAAGCAGGTGTTACTCGCGAAGAAATTACCGGTTATCGAGGAAAAGTCCTTGAAGATGAATATAAATCCCATTTAGACGGACTTCTCTATGGTCCCAAGGAAGCACCGCGGCGCATCCGGATTTATACGGTAAAAGAGGGGGATACCCTGGCCACGATTGCCGAAAATCTCTTCGGAAATCGGAATAAAGCCAAAGAAATTGCCGAGTTTAATGAGTTAGAGGTTGATTCTCCTTTAAAAGTAGGGCAAAAGCTTAAAATTATCTCCTGAGGAAGGATTAAAATATATTTTCCTCTTTGATAAATCAAATACCCCATTGTAATTATCACCTCTTATAAAGTTATTTCGCAAAGAAAATTTGCCTTTTTAAAATATAAATTCCCAGCTTTCCTATTTATGAAGCTTCCTACTTCCTTCTCATTTTACCTCTTTTTTATCTTCTCGAAAACTTCCTCCTTGCGCCTTAAAAAAAAATTTGCTTGAAATTTAGCCCGAATTATGGAATTTAATTAATAAAATCCTTTAATTTTTTATTTCGGTTGGAGAGAAGGTTAATTAAGGTGATGAAATGGCGAAAAAACCCCACTTTTTTCTTATAGTCATCTTACTTCTCTTTCAATTTACTTTTGCCCGGGCTGATATTTATCGGTATGTGGATGAAAAAGGAACCATTCATTTTACCAATGTCCCCACCGATAATCGTTATAAACTTTATCTTACCGGAAGGAATCAGTATTTCCCCTCAGACAGTTATGATTATAAAAAATATGATGGGTTAATTCGGGAAATGGCAAGAAAGTATCAAGTAGATTATAATTTAATTCGGGCGGTGATAAAGGCAGAATCAGATTTTAACCCCGGGGCAATATCTCCCAAAGGGGCAAAAGGGATTATGCAACTTATGCCGGAAACCGCTCAGGATATGGCAGTAAAAAATGTCTTTAACCCGCGAGAAAATATTGAGGGAGGGGTTAAATATTTGCGCCAGCTTTTAGATAAATTTAACAACAACCTTCACTTGGCGGTAGCAGCTTATAATGCGGGCGAAAATGCAGTAATAAATTGTAATTATACTATCCCACCCTATGATGAGACCCAACAATATGTAAAACGCGTACTTTTTTATTTGCGATCTTATAGCTCGGGTAATTCCAATTTCTGACTGCTTATCCCTAAATATTCCAAAATTATTCGATAGGGAATTGCTCCTTCTCGTACCAATTGAGGAGGAGAAAAAGTAACATCAATAATAGTGGAAGGCATCCCCCCCGAAGTTGGCCCACCATCAACAATAAGGTCAATTTTCCCTGCTAATTGGTGAAGAACTTCATCCGAAGTAATTGGGCTGTGGGCTCCGGAGATATTTGCACTGGTAGAGGTAAGCGGGGTATTGAGCATAGAGGTTAAAGTTTGGGCAACTGGATGGGAAGAGATCCGAAGGGCAATTTTTTGAGTATGCGCAGTAAGAATTGGCGGGATAAGAGAAGAAGAAAAAAAAACCAGGGTCAAAGGTCCTGGCCAGAAATCTTCAATTAACTGAAATGCAGCTTTGGGAATAGCATGAACATAGCGGGAAAGATGGTCTTTCCCCGGAATGAGAGCTAATATCGGCTGAGAAATTTCCCGGTTTTTAATAGCAAAAATTTTTTTTATTGCCTCGGGATTTAAGGCATCAACTCCCAGGCCATAAAAGGTTTCAGTGGGATAAGCTACTACTCCTCCGCTCCGCAAAATTTCTACTGCCGGTAGAAGAGATTCTTCAGTAAGGTTATCGACATCAACTCGGATTATTTTGGTCAAATTTTCCTCCGTTTTTTAGCGTTAAATACCAAAATCTTCTTTTTTCTGCAAGCCGGATTTTGGGCGAGCCATAAATTTTAAAATTTTTTAAAAACAACCTTCTCTAATTTTGTTTTCTAATTTTTCCTCTCATCTAAAAAACAATTATATTTTTAGGAGTTAGTAATTTTACGATAAAAATTTAAAAAAAATTGTTGACAATTTTTTTTAAAGAGGATTATTTTATTTATCTTTCGATAAAAGTGAGAAAAGTGATATGGAACCAATAAATTTAACCCAAAATACTGACTGGGAATTTATCGAGCAGGTTAAAAAAGAAAGCGGGGAAAATCCCTCTCTTTGTTATCAGTGTGGGAACTGCACTGCCGGCTGTCCGTATACTAAATATTTTGATTTTCCGGTAAACCAAATTATGCGTTTGCTCCAGACGGGTCAAAAGGAAACGATTCTTCGTTCTCGCTCTATCTGGCTTTGTGCTACTTGCGAAACCTGCACTACCCGCTGTCCCTGCCAAATTGATATTGCTCATATTATGGATGTGCTTCGGATTATTGCCCGGCGGGAGAATTATGTTGCCGAAAAAGAGGTAAAGATATTTTACGATGCTTTCCTCTCTTCTTTGAAACATCATGGCCGGATTTTTGAAGTAGGTATCCTTATGGGATACAACTTTCGCTCCGGACATTTGTTTACTGATGCTGACCTGGGACCAAAAATTCTGGGTAAAGGTAAGATCCATTTTTTACCCCCTCGAATTCAAGGAAGGGATAAGGTAGCAGAAATTTTCCGTAAATTTGAGGAAAAGAGAAAGAGTCGTGGCTGAAAAAGAATATGTATATTTTCCCGGCTGTTCCCTTGAGGCTTCGGCGATTGAATATGACCTATCAGTCCGAAAAGTACTTGGTGCTTTAGGGGTTAAATTGATTGAACTGGATGATTGGAGTTGTTGTGGTTCTACTCCGGCTCATTCCGTGGACCATGGGTTTGCGGCAGCAGTTGCCGCCAGAAATTTAGCTCTGGTAGAAAAAATGGGGCATTCAACCCTAATTACCCCTTGTCCGGCTTGCCTTTCTGCGTTTAAAAAAGCGCACCTGCGAATGGAAAAAGACAAAGATTTCCAAAAAGAAGTTAATTCGCTGCTGGATGAGCCTTATCAGGGAGGAGTTACTGCTAAATCAGTCCTCCAGATTATTTATGAAGATATTGGAATTAAGGCGGTAGCCGAAAAAGTTAAGATAGATTTACCGGATCTCCAAGTTGCTCCCTATTATGGCTGTATCATTAATCGACCGCCGGCAGTTATGGAATTTGATGATCCGGAAAATCCAGTAGCGATGGATAGATTGATGGAAGCAGTGGGAATTAAAGTTTGTGACTTTGCGTTTAAGGTTGAATGTTGCGGGGCTGCCTTTGGAGTAACCAAAAGAAAGATGGTAAATGAACTTTCGGCAAAAGTTTTAGCTATGGCTTTAGAAGCAGGAGCAAACTGCTTAGTGGTAACCTGTCAACTTTGCCATCAGAACCTTGATTTGCGCCAGGAACAGATTAATCGAACTATGGGAACTTCGTTTAATCTGCCGGTTCTTTTTTTTACTCAGGTGATCGGGTTAACCTATGGCTTTTCTCCCCAGGAGTTAGGAATTGATAAGCACAATATTAATGCTGAGCCTTTAATTAAATCGCGAAGACCGGTAGAAGAAAGAATCAAAGAGGAAGAAGAAAAGGCAAAAGCCAAGAAACCCAAACCTAAAAAAGCGGAAGAAGAGGAGTCTTAACCGGTGCGGGTAGGAGTATTTATTTGTCATTGTGGAAACAATATTGCGGGGACTGTTGAGGTAGCGAAGGTAGCGGAAGAAGCGCGAAAAATGCCCGGAGTAGCTTTTGCTACTACTTATATGTATACCTGCTCCGAGCCCGGTCAGGAAGAAATTAAGGCGGCTATCGCGCGAGAAAAACTTGATCGGGTGGTAGTTGCAGCTTGTTCTCCCCGAATGCATGAGCTCACTTTCCGCCGGACAGTAGAAAAAGCGGGGCTTAATCGTTACTTCTTCGAAATGGCTAATATCCGGGAACACTGTTCCTGGATTGGTGAAGATAAAGAATTGAATACTAATAAGGCGATTGAAGCAGTAAAGATTGCGGTAGAAAAGGTAAAACAGAATAAGCCACTTTTCCCCTCCCGATTTAAGATCAATAAACGGGTGCTGGTTATTGGAGGAGGAGTAGCAGGAATGCAGGCAGCGCTGGATTGTGCGGATGGAGGCTTAGAGGTAGTTTTGGTGGAAAAAAGTCCTTCGTTGGGGGGGATGATGGCGCGCCTCGATAAGACTTTTCCGACCGTAGATTGCTCCATCTGCATTTTAGGGCCAAAGATGGTGGATGTTTCCCAGCACGAGAAAATCACTCTCTACGCTTATTCGGAAATTGAAGAAATTAAAGGGTATGTGGGCAATTACCAGATTAAGATTCGGAAGAAAGCTACTTATGTTGACTGGTCAAAATGTACAGGGTGCGGAGCGTGTGTTGAAAAATGCCCTTCCCGGAATGCTTATGATTATTTTAATTTTGGAGTTGCTCCGTGTCGAGCAATCAATATTCCTTTTCCTCAGGCAATTCCTAAAAAAGCCAAAATTGACCCCAAATTTTGCCGTCAGTTTACTAAAGGGAAATGTGGGGTTTGCGCTAAGATTTGTCCGGTAGGAGCGATTAATTATGAAATGCAGGATGAGATTGTATCCGAAGAGGTAGGAGCAATAATTGTGGCTTCAGGTTATGGTTTGATTGATCTTGACAAATTGCCGGAATACGGCGGAGGCCGCTATCCGGATGTGATTAGCGGTATCCAATATGAAAGAATTCTTAATGCTTCCGGTCCGACTGCCGGGCATATTGTAAGACCTTCTGACCATACGGAACCCAAAACCATTGTTTTTGTTTCCTGTGCTGGCTCGCGGGATAAGTCGATAGGTATTCCTTACTGTTCTAACTTTTGTTGTATGTATATCGCTAAACAAGCTATTTTAACTAAAGACCATATTCCGGATTCCCAGTGTTATGTTTTTTATATGGATATTCGTTCACCGGGTAAAGGCTACGATGAATTTACCCGCCGAGCTCAGGAAGAATATGGGGTAAAGTATATTCGGGGTCGGGTATCCCGAATCTATCCTAAGGGGAAAAAGTTGGTGGTAAAAGGGGCAGATACCCTTTTAGGAACACAAGTAGAAGTTGAGGCGGATCTGGTGGTGCTGGCCACTGCTGTTATTGCTGCTCCTGATGCCCGGATTCTGGCGGAAAAACTTCATATTTCTTATGACCCGTATGGTTTTTATGTAGAAAGCCATCCGAAGTTGCGGCCAGTAGAAACAAATACTTCCGGGGTATTTTTGGCGGGTGCCTGTCAAGGTCCGAAAGACATCCCGGCTTCCGTGGGTCAGGGGAGTGCAGCTGCTGCCAAAGTCCTTTCGATGTTTTCTAAAGACACCTTAGAATCAGATCCACAAATTGCCAGGGTGAACCAGAATATCTGTGTTGGTTGCCGCAAGTGTATCCGAACTTGTCCGTTTGGGGCGATAGAAGAGCAGGAATTGCGCGATGGAAGGATTGTAGCCAAAGTTATTGAAACCGTATGCGCAGGCTGTGGGATTTGTAACTCTACTTGCCCCTGTGGAGCAATTCAATTGCAACACTTTACTGATAATCAACTTTTGGCTGAGGTAAATGCCTTATGTCTTACTTAGCCGGAAAAGAACTCCGGATTATTGGTTTTTTATGTAACTGGTGCTCGTATGGAGGGGCAGATACGGCCGGGGTTGCCCGTTTTAAACAACCTACTGACCTTCGAATTATCCGGGTTCCCTGTTCAGGCCGGGTTAACCCATTATTTGTAGTTAAGGCGTTGCTTAATGGAGCAGATGGAGTTTTGGTTTCGGGATGCCATCCCCGGGATTGTCATTATTCGGAGGGAAATTTTTATGCCCGAAGAAGGTTAGAGATGTTAAAACGGCTCCTTCCTTTCTTAGGGATTGATGAGCGCCGGTTTCATTACACCTGGGTTTCGGCTTCGGAAGGCGCTCGCTGGCAAAAGGTAGTAACTGATTTTACCAAAATAATTCATGAGCTTGGTCCACTTCATCCGAAAAAGGAGAGTACTGAGTGAGCATTGAAAGACTGAGAGAAGCAGTAAAAAAAATCTTACCCGAAGTGGATGTGGTTATCGGTTATCGCCAGGGTTTTGACCCTTTACATGCTACTCCTTATTTTATTTCTCAACCCGAGCAGGTTGACCAGCTTATCTGGAATCCCCTCTGCGTTCAGAACCTTTGTTCCTATTTGCCCTTTTTAAAGGGAAAAGTGGGAGTGATTGTTAAAGGGTGTGATAGCCGGACCATCGTCCAGTATATGCAGGAAAAACTGATTGAACGAGAGAAAATAAAAGTGATCGGCGTTCCCTGCCTCCAGGTTATTTCGGTTAAAAAGGTTATGGCGAAAATAGATTATCAAGTGGCGGAAGAGGTAGCCTTTGAAGGAGAAAATGTTATTGTAAAAACCCCGAAGGAAACAAAAACAATTCCCTTGGCTGAGGTTATGCCCCGTAAATGTCTTACCTGTCAATTAGCTACCCCTCTCCAATATGACATTTTAGCGGGGGAAGCTATTCAAGCCAATAAACCAGCTGAGGCTTTTGAAGAAATTAAAGAATTTGAACAACTTTCTCTCGAAGAACGGCGTAGGTACTGGGAAAGGGAATTTGACCGCTGTATCCGTTGTTATGCCTGTCGAAACGCGTGTCCAATGTGTATCTGTCAGGATCGCTGTGTTGCTGAAAGTCGTGATCCTCACTGGACTTCTCAGCGGGCTAATCTAACCGAGAAGTTTATGTTTCATATGATTCATAGTGTCCATTTGGCGGGGCGGTGCGTTGGGTGCGGAGAATGTGAACGGGTATGCCCGATGGATATTCCCGTGGCTAAAATTAAAAAGAAAATCAGTATGGATTTAAAAGAGCTGTTTGATTACCAAGCAGGAATTAATCCGGACGATCTTCCTCCAATGTATACCTTTAAGGTGGAAGAAGCAAAGATAAAGGAGCATGAACTCTGATGGCTGAATGTGGTTTCCTTGCCAAAGAAAAAATAAATACTTTAATCGAAGCATTAGCAAAAAAGTTTCAGGTGTTTGTGCCCGTTTTAGAGGGAGAAGTGGTTTTATTTCGCGGTTTTGAGTCCGGAAAATCTCTTTGTCTTAGTCGTCCGGCTAACTTGCCGCCGAAAGGGATTATTTTCCCGGCCAGTGATGTGCTTTTTCGCTTTAACTTTCAGAAAGACCCCGAAGACCCCAAAAAAGTCTCGGTTGAACTTAAAGAAAACCGGGATTTTCCCCTCACGATTATTTTTGGTTGTCGGCCCTGTGATGCCCAGGGTTTTACCATTTATGATCGAGTTTACCTTACCCCGGAAACAGTTGATCCTTATTATCGAGAAAGAAGAGAAAAAACTACCATTATTACTTTAGCTTGTAATGCCCCTTTTCCGGGATGTTTTTGCACTTCAGTAGGCCGGGGACCAGCCACTACCGAAGGTTCAGACTTGCTTATGACTGAGCTGGAAAAAGGGTATCTTTTTGTTCCGATTACGGAAAAGGGGAAAGAAATAATTAAAGCGGCTGAATTTGAAGATGGTAGCCCTTATCAAGAAGAGGCGAAAAAAGTTCAGGAGAACGCTGCTGCTTTAGTAAGAAAACCCTTTGAACATCTGGAAAAACTTCCGCAAAAACTTCTTTCTCTTTTTGAGAATACTCAATTTTGGGAAAAAGAAGCAGCCAAATGTATAAGCTGTGGTGCTTGCACCTACCTTTGTCCCACTTGTTATTGTTTTAATATAACTGATGAGCAGGTGGGAAATACTGGTGAGCGAATCCGGAGCTGGGATTCTTGTATGTTTTTCCATTTTACCTTAGAAGCCAGTGGCCATAATCCGCGGCCAAATAAATACCATCGCCTTAGAAACCGGGTAAATCATAAATTTAGCTACTATCCCCAAAAATATAATGGAGTAATTGCTTGTTGTGGTTGTGGCCGGTGTATCCGTTACTGCCCGATGTCGGTAGATATTAGTGAAATTGTTGCTCATGCCCAAGGAGCTTAAAAATATGAGTATGGTAAATAACCCCTACCTTCCAGAATTGGCAACAGTAGTTAAAATTATTGAGGAGACACCGAATATTAAGTCTTTCCAGGTAGTATTGAATGATCCGGAGAAGATGCAGCGCTTTTCTTTTCAGCCGGGTCAGGTAGGACAACTTTCGGTATTTGGGGTGGGAGAATCAACTTTTGTCATTAACTCTCCGCCTACCCGAAAGGAATATCTCCAGTTTAGTGTTATGCGAGCGGGTGAGGTTACCTCTGCTCTCCATGAATTGACGGAAGGGGATCCGATTGGGGTGAGAGCGCCTTTAGGGAACTGGTTTCCTTATGAACAAATGAAGGGGAAGAATATTCTTTTTATTGGTGGTGGTATTGGCCTTGCTCCTTTAAGAACTTTAATCCTTTTTATGCTTGATCATCGGGATGATTACGGTGATATTACGATAATTTATGGAGCCCGAACTCCGAACGACCTTTGTTATAAATATGACCTTAAAGACTGGGAAGAAAGATCAGATGTAAATTTAATCCTTACGGTAGACGCCGAATTTCCCGGTTGGGATAAGCGGGTAGGGTTAGTTCCCAATGTGCTTAAAGAAGTTGCTCCTTCCCCGGAAAATACCGTTGCTATTACATGTGGCCCTCCCATTATGATTAAGTTTACTCTTCAGGCCTTGTCCGCGCTTAAATTTAATGATGAGCAAATTATTACTACCCTGGAAAAGCGGATGAAGTGTGGGATTGGAATTTGTGGCCGTTGCAATATTGGAACCATGTATGTATGCAAGGATGGACCAGTGTTTTCTCTGAGTCAGCTCAAATCCCTTCCCCCGGAACTTTAAACCGTGCCCTTTTGTTTTTAATTGGATAAAAATTGCCCCCTTACCTCTCCGTGCATCGCTCTATTTATTAAAATTTAGGGATGTTTGTAATGGGATAACCTATGGATTATGAACTAATTATTAAGATTTTCCCCCTGCCGATATTTATTGTGGACGAAGATGTTCGGACCCACTACCTCAATCCGGCAGCAGAAAAAATATTTAGGACCGATAGTGCTAAGGTATTGAATCGGCGTTGTGGGGAGATATTTCATTGTCTCCACCACTTTGATGTTCCGGAGGGGTGCGGAAGAGGGCCATTTTGTAAAACTTGCATAATTCGTAATTCAGTAAAGAAATCTCTGTCAGGAAAGGTGGTTAATAGAAGGCAAGTCAAAGTTGAAGTTCTTCAAGGAGAGACTAAGAAAAAATTCGACTGGCTAATAACTACGACCCCATTTCCGGATGGACATAAACCGCTTGTTCTTTTAATTATTGAAGAGATTAGTGAAATTACAAAGCTAAGGGATATAATCCCTATTTGTGCCAAATGTAAACGGATACGAGATGATGAGGATTACTGGCAGAATGTGGAAGATTATTTCAATGAATATATCGGGATAGAATTTTCTCATGGGATATGTCCGGAGTGTATGAAATCTCTCTATCCAGGTTTAATGAAGGAATAAACCAATCAACTACTTAACCAGCATAACCGGGCATTGAGACAAAATACCTACTTTATAGCTAATGGTTCCCCAGTTTTCCAATGATTCTTGAAAGTTGATCTTATGAGAATTGAGAACAATAAGCTCGATTTTATTTTCATTAGCAAACCTTAAAATCTCTCCCACCCGATTTCCAAAGGCAATTTTCCCTTCAATAAAAAGTTTTTTTCGCTTATAAGGGGTGGTTAATTTATCGATGTATCGCTGGGCGTGGATTTCCAGTTTTCGATAAAAGCTTTCAAATTCGGAAAAAGAGGTATAGGCAATAGTCTCAATCACATGGAGAAGATAAACTTTGCTTTTGTTCTGGCGAGCGATTTGGACCGCAATGTCTAAAGCTTTTTTATTCTTTTTAGTTAAATCTACCGGGACTAAAATTTTTTTAAACATATTTTCTCCTACTGTTTCAATGGTTTCCAGTAAAAGTTAAGGGCAACTGTTTTTTTCTCCCAAAAGTTTTCTCTTGATTTTACCAGAACTTATCTAATTTTTAAGCGAATTTTTTGGATTTTTTAAAAAAAGTGGTAAATTTTTATCAAAATAAAATTATAAAATTACCCAAATTTTTTTTATGGAGGTGCCTATGGAAGATTTGGTTAAAAATTATTGGCAGAGCCGGTTAGCTCACCTTAAAGAAAGATTAGAGGAAAATAATTTTGAAGTATTTCTGGCGGAGAATGCAGCCCAAGCTAAGAAAATTGTGGAAGAAGAGATTATTCCACAGACAGGGGCAAAAAGTATTTCCTGGGGAGGGTCAATGACCTTTATTAACAGCGGGCTCTATCAATCCCTTAAAGATCGGAATGATTTGGAGGTGCTGGACACTTATGATAAGAGCCTTTCCGAGGAGCAAAAAATGGAGCGGAGAAGGGCAGCCCTTTTGGTGGATCTTTTTATTATGGGAACTAACGCCTTGACTGAGTCCGGAGAGCTGGTTAATTTGGATATGATTGGAAATCGGATTGGAGGGTTGATTTTTGGCCCCAAAAATGTGGTAGTTCTGGTTGGCCGAAATAAAATTGTTCCGAGCTGGGAAGCAGCTAAAGAACGGATTAAAAATTATGTTGCTCCGATTAACACCCGCCGATTGGGTAAAAAAACCCCCTGTGTTAAAACTACTTATTGCGAGGAATGCAAAAGTGAGGATCGAATTTGTAATACCTGGGTTATTACCCAGAAATCGTTTCCTCCGAAAAGAATAAAGGTTGTTTTGATTAATGAAGATATCGGTCTATAAAGAATGGGGCGAACTATGAAAGCAATGGTTTTAAATAAGCTTTGCCAGATGAAAGAAGATACCAATCCATTGACTTTAACTTTTCTACCTGATCCAGCTCCCGGAGAAAAGGAGGTTTTAATAAAGGTTTTGGCTTGTGGAGTTTGCCATACTGAATTAGATGAAATCGAAGGCCGAACTCCTCCTCCCCGCTTGCCGATAATCCTTGGGCATCAGGTAGTGGGGGAAGTAGTAGCGAAAGGAAATCAGGCGAACCTTTTTAATATTGGAGACCGGGTGGGAGTAGGTTGGATTGCCTCAGCATGTGGAAGATGTGAATTTTGTCTTGCTGACAATGAAAACCTCTGTCCAAATTTTCAGGCAACCGGTCGGGATATAAATGGTGGTTATGCGGAATATATGACTATATCCGAATCTTTTGTTTACCCTTTGCCCAAAATTTTTTCTGAGGTAGAGGCAGCTCCTCTTCTTTGTGCCGGTGCAATTGGTTATCGTTCGCTTAAACTTACTAACCTAAAAGATGGACAAAACTTAGGGCTTACCGGATTTGGGGCCTCAGCCCACTTGGTACTTCAGATGGTAAGGCACCGTTATCAAGGGGTAAAAGTTTTTGTTTTTGCCCGGAGTGCAGGGGAAAGAGAATTTGCGCGGCAGCTGGGAGCTTATTGGGCAGGTGGAATAGAAGAGGAACCTCCCGAGAAGTTGAATAGTATTATTGATACTACCCCGGTGTGGAAGCCAGTAGTCGAAGCATTAAAAAATTTACTTCCCGGAGGCAGATTGGTTATTAACGCTATTCGCAAGGAAGAAATAGATAAAGAAGCTTGGTTAGCTTTAAATTATCCGGTTCATCTTTGGATGGAAAAAGAAATTAAGACCGTAGCCAATGTAACCCGAACTGATGTCCAGGAATTCTTGACCCTGGCAGCCAAAATCCCCCTCCGACCCGAAGTCCAGCAATACAGCCTGGAAGAGGCAAATCAAGCTTTAGCCGAACTTAAGATGAGAAAAATTCGAGGAGCGAAAGTCCTGAAAATTGCCTAACCTTCTCCCTGCTTCGCGGTTTAATCTCATTAACCCAGATCACCTCCTCCTTAATGGTTCTCATGTCCCTCATAAATGAAGCCCCATTGACCGAAGCTTTCTTACCTCCCCTCCAGAATGATAATTTACCTTAAATAGGAATTTTAACTCTACCCTTTCAGTGTGTCCAATTCCCCAGGGTCTCAGTATTCCGCTTCTTGTCAATCCCAAAATCCGGCCAAAAGCTTTTCCTGCCCAAAACACGATAACTAAATAGTTTCAATTGGTTAGTAAA
>Ga0315298_1005543_pt1 | contig 17842 bp, 10 predicted proteins | sample WHS_1_MG_FD_203077 | JGI IMG/M metagenome (GOLD analysis project Ga0315298, IMG submission 203077) | Extremophilic microbial mat communities from Washburn Hot Springs, YNP, Wyoming, USA - WHS_1_MG | ecosystem: Environmental > Aquatic > Thermal springs > Hot (42-90C) | place: USA: Wyoming...
TGGCCCGCGCAACGGCGGGCGCGGCGGGTCCGCCGGTGCTCACTTCGCTGCTCGCTCCGTATCACGACCGACCGCCGCGCGACCAGTGGCTCGCGCGCCCGCTCGGCGTGCGCGCCGATCTCGATGGCCGCTCCGGTGCGCTCCTCGGGCAGTTGAGTTGGTCGCCCTCGCTCGGCAACCAGTGGTATCACTGGAATACGCAACAACTGTTCGCCGAGGTCACTCCCTGGCAGGTGCTCGCCAAGGTTGGACACTATGACTCGCTCATCTGGGTCAGTTCGCTCGCGACCGGCCGGCCGGTCGCGGGTGTGACGGTGCGTTTCAGCGCCGCCGCACCGGGCATGCTCGCCGGGCTGCACGCAGTGACGGCGAACGCCGTGACCGATGCGAGCGGACTGGCGGTGCTGCCCGGGACGGTACGCCTGAGCGGATGGAATCGGCGCTTCGGACCGAACGCCCCGCAGTGGTATGTCGCGGCCACTCGCGGCACCGACATGGCGCTGCTGCCGCTGACCTGGAACTACCAGCGTTGGATCAGCAGTGCCAGTGGCGGCGCGATCATGCAGGAGCAGCAGCCGCGCTACGGGCACCTGCGAGTCTGGGGCTTCACGGCACAGGGCGTTTATCGGCCCGGCGCCACGGTGCACTACGCCGCATTCGTGCGCGGGATGTCTGCGACCCGGCTGACCGCCGCTCCGCCGCTGCGCTACCGGTTCACGCTCACCAGTGCCACGGGCAAGACGGTCCTGATGCGCAAGGACGTGGCGCTCTCGGCCTTCGGCGCTCTGTACGGCAGCTGGTACGTTCCCAAGACTGCCGCGACGGGCTGGTACAACATGACCGTCAGTTGGCGCACCGGCGCGCTGCGCCAGCAGCGTCCAGCGGGCCGGTTCCTGGTCACCGAGTTCGTGCCGGATCCGTTCAAGGTGCGTCTCTTGCTGCAGGGGCGCCAGTTCGGCCCGGGCGCGACCTACCGGGCGCAGATCCGGGCGCGGCTGCACTCCGGCGGACCGTATACCGATGCGCCGGTGCGCACCGTCGCGCGCATTACTGCCGAGCCATTCGCGCCGCGGGATCCGCGCGACGCTGGATTTTACTTCCAGGTGAATCCGCCGAATGTGCCCGGCACCGTGACGCTCGCAGAGCGTCCGCAGACGCTGGATGCGCACGGTAATGCGCAAACCTCAGGTCGGCTCCCTGCGACCGAGCCCATCCTCTATGGCCGGCTCACCCTGCAAGCGGCAGTGAAGTCGGCCCGGGGCACCTGGGTCGCCCATCGCGCCCGCGCCCTCTGGGCCGCACGCACCCGCTTCATCGGTCTGCGGCTCGATCAGTGGCTGTTGCACGCCGCTCAGCCCTTCACCGTGCGCTACCTGGTGGTCGACCCGGCCGGACGGCCCGCCGGCGGCGTACCGGTGCACGTCGTCCTGCAGCGCCGCCGGCTCAACGTCGTCGAGACCGCCAACGGCACGGGACGCTTCACCGCTCGGCAGACCACCCGGTGGGTGACCGAAGGGGACTGCCGGGCCACCGCGGCTGCCGTGCCCGGTACCTGCCGCCTGACCCCGAAACAGGCGGGAACGTACCGCATCGTGGCGACGGTGCGTGACACCCGGGGCCGCAGTGAGCGCACGATCCTGCGCGCCTGGGCAGTGGGCGCCGGCAGAGTGGTGTGGAAGACCGGAACCCATGTGGAGTTGGTTCCCGACCGACACGACTACCATGTCGGTGAGGTGGCGCATGTCTTGGTGCAGAACCCGTACCCGGGCGCGCGGGCACTCGTGACCGTCGAGCGCTACGGGGTGCTGTGGCGCAAAGTGATGACGCTCGCCAGCAGCACGCCGGTGCTGCGCATACCGATCGAGCGCTCGTTCTTTCCCGGGGCGTACCTCTCCGTGGCCATTTTTTCACCCCGCGTCGCGCCCCCCGACAAGGCCGATCTCGGCCGGCCGACCTTGGCCCTCGGTTATGTCAGCCTGCCGGTCGTGGGCCGCGGCAGTGCGCTGAAGGTGGGCGTGGTTCCGGCACGCACGGACTACAAGCCGCGGCAGCGGGTCAGTGTGCAAGTGCACGTCCGCACCCGCCACGGTCGAGCGAGCGCGCATACCCGACTGGTCGTGGCCGTGGTCGACACGTCGGTGCTCGATCTGCTCGCCGGGCGCAGCCGCTATTACGACCCGCGCCGGGCGTTCTACGCGCCACCGGCCGGTGCGGATCTCAGCAACTTCAGCCTGATCTCGCAGCTGGTCACGACCGTGCGCACCCCGCATTTCGGCAAGGGCCTGACTCCCGGCGGGGACGGCGGCGGCGGCATCCCGATCCGCTCGGTGTTCAAGTACACCGCGTACTGGAATCCTCAGCTTCAAACCAATGCGGCGGGCCGGGCCGCTTTTTCCTTCAAGTTGCCGGACAATCTCATCGGCTGGCGCATTGTGGTGATTGCGTTGCGCCCGGGCGCGGCGATGGGGTTGGGGCAGGCGACGGTGCGCGTGAACCTGCCGATCCAACTCAATGCGGCACTGCCCGAGCTGCTGCATGCCGGCGATCGGTTCGCGGCGGGATTCTCGGTGACCAATCGAACGGCTGCGACTCGCCGAGTTCAGGTTACGGTGCAGGCGAGCGGCGCGGCGTCCGGTCAGGCTGCGGGCGCACTGACGCTGCACCCGTATGCGCATGGATCGCAGTGGCTGAATCTGACCGCGCCCCATCCCGGCGTGATTCAACTGATCGCGCGTGCACACTCCGGCCCGCTCGGTGATGCGCTGCGCAAGACGATACCGGTTGCGGCGAGCGGCACGGCGGGCGCGAGTGCCGAGTACGGCAGCCTGACCCAGGGTGACGCCGCAGTGCCGGTCCGGGTGCCTTCGGCAGCCGTGCCGGGATCTGCCCGCCTGGTCGTGCACCTCGCGCCGACCGCGCTCAGCAGCCTCGCCCCCGCATTCCGCGCGATGCGCGACGATGCGCTCGCAACCTGGGAGCAGCGCCTCAGTCGCGCCGTAATGGCCGCGGATTACCTGCGACTGCGCGCCGTGCTGCCTGCGACCCTGCGCTGGCCCGGGGCTCGTGCGCAGATTCGTGCCACGCTCGAACACGCGGCGGACTTCCAGGCCGGCAACGGCGGCATGAGTTTCCTCATGCCCCGCAATGCCTTCGTCAGCCCGTATCTCTCGGCGTACACGGCGCTGGCGTTCGACTGGCTCGCTGCCGACGGCTATCGGGCTCCGGCGAGCGTGCGCTCGGCACTCGAGAACTATTTGCGCGCGCAGGTGCTCAAGGCCGCCCATCCCAACGGTCGCAGCGGCACGCTCGATGTGCAGGTTGCCGCGCTGGATGCCCTGGCGCGCACCGGACCCGCCCCGTCGGACGAGGCGGCGGGCCTGGTGCCGCAGTTGCCGCGGCTGAGCCTGTTCGGAAAGGCGCTGCTGCTGCAGTTGGCGCTCAGGGAGCACGATCGCACCAGCGCACGGCGGATCCTGACGGCCCTGCTGGCCCGATCCGAGCAGAGCTCGGGCGCCACGTCGTTCCAGGAGACCCGCGCAGACGCGTATTCGGCGTTGCTGGCGAGTCCGCTGCGCGACAATTGCGCGGTGCTCGACGCGCTGGTCTCGTTCGTGCGGGAGAAGGGACCCGGAGTGCGCACCGTCGCGCCGCTCGCGAGCCGGCTGGTGCGTTGGATCGACGCGCAGCGCCGTACCGCAGGCGCCTGGCCGAACTCGCAGCAGAACGTGTTCTGCACTACGGCCGAAGCGCACTATGCGCGGGTCTTCGAGCCGCCGCTGCGTGCGCTCGACGGCCGGGTCACGGTGGCCGGTGAGCCCATCCTGTCGGCCGCATTCTCGCGCCAGAGGAGTGCGCCTCGCACGGTCAGCGTGGCGGCGGCCGGTGTGCCCGCAGTTCGCGTCACGCAGAGCGGCCAGGGCCGTCTTTACTATACGGTGCGACTCCATTACCAACTGCCCCCGGCGCTTGCGTCAACGGCTGATGCCGGCTTCAGCATTCGGCGCCGCTACCGCATCAAACACGGCACTCACTGGGTGCGCATCCGGCCGCAGACGGTGCTGCACCGTGGCGAGGTGGTGCGGGTCGACCTGACCGTGGACGTGCCGGCCGAACGCCACTTCGTCGTCGTCTGCGATCCGCTGCCCGGCGCGTTCGAGGCCGTCAATCATCAGCTCGCCACGGCTGACATGACTGCGCCTCAGCACACCCCGGGTGGCACGACTCTGTGGTTCGATTACGGCGCATGGCCGAATGACTCGATCACCACCGACGGGTTCTACCACCGGCAGATCGACCGCGGCTCGGTACGCTTCTACGCCGACCGGCTGCCGGCCGGACGCTATCGGTTGATCTACGCTGCCCAGGTCATTGCGCGCGGGCGGTTCCTCGCGCCGCCGCCTCAAGTGCGTGAGATCTATGCGCCCGACGTCTATGGGCGCGGGCGCGCGCAATACGTCGAGGTGGCGCCTGCGCCGGTGCGCAAGCGCTAGGGTGCGGCAGTGTTGCGCGTAACGACGAAGCGCAGGCTGCGCTGGGCCGGTGCGGTGCTCGGTCTGGCCGCGGCCGTGCTCGCCGCGGCGACCGTCTGGGACCTCGCGCCGCTGCCGGCTACCCTGCCGCCACCGCGCCGGGCGGCTGAGCCGGTGCTGCTCGCGAGCGACGGTATGCCGCTCACCGTCGATCGTGCCGGCCGCTTCAACCGTACGGCGCAGCTATCCCTGACCCAGATCCCACAACTGCTGCGCACTGCATTCGTGTTCTCCGAGGACCGGCGCTTCTGGAGTCACGGCGGCAGCGATTGGCGGGCGCGCTTCGCGGCTCTGTGGCAGAACTTGCGTGCCGGACACATCGTGCGCGGCGCGAGCACCATCGGGGAGCAGGCGGCGCGGATTTTGACACCGCGCCCGCGGACCTACTGGAGCCACTGGCTCGAGGGTCTCGAGGCGGGGCGGCTGATCGGGCGTTTCGGGCATACCGGGGTGTTGGATTTCTATCTGAACCAAGTGCCGTATGGCGCTGAACGGCGTGGGGTCGCGCCGGCCGCCCGCTATTATTTCGGCGCGCAGGTCGGCGCGCTCGATCCGGCCGAGGAACTGGCGCTGGTCGTGCTGGTGCGCTCCCCCGTGGCACTCGACCCGCGTCAGCATCCGCGTGCGCTGCGCCGCGTGGTCGATTCCCTCGCCGGGCGCATGCGCCGCAAAGGCCTGCTCGGCCCCGGCGCGCTGCGCGCGATTCTGCACTCGCCGCTCGCCGCCGTGGCGCCGCCGCAGTTGCCGGTGATCGCCGGCGGGTTTGTCGGATTTGTGCGTGCGCGCATCCGGGTGCTCAGGCTGTACGGGCGGCATTTTACGACCACGCTCGATGCACCCCTCGAGGGCTTCGTGCAGCGGACGCTGACGCGGCGTGTGACCGATCTGGCGGTGAGCGGCGTGCGCAATGGCGCGGCGCTCGTGGTCGACAATCGCCGTGGCACGGTGCTCGCCTGGGCGGCCGCACCGCCCGTCACTGCGGGCGATATCGATCCGGTCAGGATCCCCCGGCAACCCGGCTCGACGCTCAAGCCCTTTCTGTACTCGCTCGCCATGGAGCGGCTCGGCTGGCAGCCGAGCACCATCCTGCGGGACGGACCGCTCAGTGCCCGCATCGGCCATGGGGTGCACGACTACCGCAACTACAGCAACCGCTTCTACGGCAAAGTCAGCCTGCGGTATGCACTTGGCAACTCGCTGAACATCCCGGCGGTGGAAACCGCTCAGGCGGTGGGTGTCGCCCGTTTCATCCGGCTGCTGAACCGGCTCGGCATCACCACCCTGCGCCGGCCGGCCGCGTATTACGGTCCGGCGGTCGCCATCGGCGACGGGCCGGTGAGCCTGTACCAACTCGTACAGGCCTACGCAACGCTAGCGCGACGCGGACGATTCATGCCGCTGCGGGTGCTGCACGACGGTCCACGCGCGCGGCCCGAGCGGGTGCTGTCCTCGGCGGTGACCTCGGTCATTGCCACGATCCTGTCCGATCCGGATGCTCGCAGCGCCGAGTTTGGGCCCTACAGCGTCCTCGATCTGCCGTATCCGACCGCGGTAAAGACCGGTACGTCGAGCGATTTTCACGATGCGCTGGCAGTAGGGTTCGACAACAGGTACACGGTGGGCGTGTGGATGGGGCGGCTGTCCGGCGGCAACATGCAGACCATCACCGGTGCCGCGGGTCCGGCCCCGGTATTGCGCGCGATCTTCGCGTATTTGCGGCAGCGCCAGCCGTACGCAGGTCTGTGGCGGAGCCCCAAACTGCGCCGCGTGCGTGTTTGTGAGCGCATCGGCCCCGGCCCGTGCATCCGCCGCGAAGACTGGCGGTTGCCGACCGATGTGCAACGTGCGCCGCCCGTGGCGCGCTGGCGCGCACTGGCGATCGCCCGTCCGGTCCGCGGGGAGCGGCTCGCGATCGATCCGCGCATTCCGCGTGCCGATCAGGTCTATACGTTCCGCATCGCCGGTGGGCGCGCGGTGCGCTCGGTGACTTGGATCCTGGATGGACGCTTGCTCGGCCGCACGCGGCGGTCCCGGATCGGATGGCCGCTCGCGCCCGGGCGCCACCAGCTCTCGGCGCGGGTCCGACTGGCCCGTGCCGCGCCCGAGGTCCGTCTCGGGCCCGTGCCCTTCACCGTTGAGTGAGCCGCGCCACGGGCGTCGCCCCGCCGGGCTCAGCTCTGCGCCGCCGGTGATCCGGCGGCAGCACGCGGCGGAGCCAGGTAAATCGGCAGCACTTCGAGCAGGCGGTGGCGCGGCAGTCCCAGGCGTTCGAATCCGTCCTCGGTGCAGACGCTGTCGCGTGTGAGGGAACGGAAGTTGTCGAGCGTGAAGGGCTTGCCGGGCAGCAGGCCCATGATCAGACCTTGCAGGCGGGCGAGCGAATCGGGGAGGCCAAAGACATGGCAGGGCAGCCCTGCGACCGCCGCCGTGGTGCGCACCAACTCCTCCAGCGTCATGATCTGCGGGCCGCCGAGTTCGTAGGTTTGGCCGATCGTGCCGCGCGTGCGCAGCGCGTACACGAACGCTGCCGCGACATCACCGACGTAGACGGGCGCGAAGCGCGCCTGAGCGCGGGCGAGGGGCAGCCAGCCGTGCGACTGATGCAGCAGGCCCGCGAAGCGATTGGTGAGCGAGTCGCCCGGTCCGAAGATCACCGACGGCCGGAAGATGGTGAAATCCACCTGCGCGGCCGCGGCGCGCACCTGCGCTTCGGCCTCCGCCTTGCTGCGCAGGTACCGGCTCGGGCCGTGCGCATCGGCGCCGAGTGAACTCATGTGCAGCAGGCGGCGAACGCGACCCGCCTTCAAAGCGCTCACCAGCTTCTCGGCAAGCTCGACATGCGCGCGCTGAAACGTGTTTCGGCCGTGCTCATTCAGGATGCCGACGAGGTTGATCACGGCATCCATGCCTTCGACCAGGCCGTCAAGATCACGCGCGTCGTGCACGTCGGCGCGCATCAGCCGAACTGTGGGCAATACCTGCAATTCCTGATGCAGGTGCGGATGGCGCGTCGGCACGCGCACCCAATGTCCGGCTTCGCTGAGGCGGTTGATGATGGCGGTGCCGACGAAGCCGGTTCCGCCGAGAACGCAAATGTTCATCTGCGCTGCCATGTGTGCCACTACCCACCTATACGCCGCGTAGCGGCATGCGGCGGATTCTACGCCCCGGGAAGCGCGACGGCTCCCCGGGGCGCAGCGTCGAGCGGTCAGGCCGCGCGGACCTCGATCGTGCGCGGCTGCAGCTGCGGCTGCTTCGGAATCACCACCTCGAGCACGCCGTGCGACTGTTTGGCGGCGATCCGGTCCACGTCGGCTCCCTCCGGCAGCGTGAACGTGCGCAGGAACGTCCCAGTGCGCCGCTCGAGGCGCTGGCGGGCATTGCTCTGCGACGCTTCGCGCGAGCGCTTCTCGCCGCGGATCGTGAGCAGGCCCTTATCGGCGGTGATACGGATGTCCTTCGGCTCGACGCCCGGAACGTCCGCGACCACGACGTAGCGGTCGGTCTCCTCGTAGATGTCGACCTGCGGGATCCACGCAACGTCCGCCGCAGCGGCGCTCTCGTCGGTTCCCGTCGAAAACGCCTGATCCAGCTGGCGCTGCAGGCTGTCGATGAGCGTCCAAGGCTGATAGCGAACAACAGTCATGATCCAACCTCCAATGATAGTGGTGTCAGGTTGTGGCACCGTGAATCTCGTTGGAACGGATCTGCGGCCGGGCTGGAATTTTTCAAGCCTCGACGGCTGCACCGAGCGGGTCCGGCGGCCGGGGGACAGGCTGTGCACAAGCTGTGGAATTTCGGGGGATACAATATCTTGGGGTTATGGGACGGGGGGCCGGAAGGCCCGGACGGAAAAAAATCCTGCCGCCCCGACAGGCGGAATTGCCATAACTAATTGTTTTAACTGGCATTTATAAATCACCTGGCGTGCGCCGGAAATCTTGACGCAGAGGCGGGTGGTCATTAGGCTCTTTACCCCGACACAAGATCTTGTGTCCGCTCTCGGCGGCACGCGAGATCGCGCGTTCGGGGAGGCTCAGGGGGATACAGGCTGTGGATCGGCGTATCGGCGAGTCCGGTGCGCACAGCCCCGCGCTTTCCGCGCCGCCCGTATTCCCTGTGATCCGGTGTGCAGACACTAGGGGCGCCGCGGACACATGAACACCGTCGTGAAGATCGAAACTAAGGACATTGACGCCATTCCGTTCCAGGAAGCGTCAATTGACATCTGGGACAAGAAGTACCGTCTGACCGCCAAAGACGGCACGGCCATCGATAAAACGATGGACGATACCTACAAGCGTGTGGCACGCGCGCTGGCGGACGTCGAGCGAGAGGATCTGCGCGACCATTGGAACGAACGGTTCCTCTGGGCCTTGCGCCGCGGTGCCATTCCGGCCGGACGCGTCACGTCCAACGCCGGTGCGCTCGAGCACAAACCGGCCACCTCGACCATCAACTGCACCGTTTCGGGGACCATCGAGGATTCGATGGACAACATCCTCGGCAAGGTGCACGAGGCGGGCCTGACGCTGAAGGCCGGCTGCGGTATCGGATACGAATTCTCCACGCTCCGTCCGCGCGGAGCCTACGTGTCTGGCGCTGGCGCCTACACGTCGGGTCCGCTGTCGTTCATGGATATCTTCGACAAGATGTGCTTCACCGTCTCCTCGGCCGGCGGCCGGCGCGGGGCGCAGATGGGCACATTCGATGTCGGTCATCCGGACGCCATGGAGTTCATCAAGGCCAAGCGCGAGAACGGACGGCTGCGTCAGTTCAATCTTTCGCTGCTGATCACCGATGAGTTCATGCAGGCGGTGCGCCAGAACGGCGAGTGGAAGCTCGCGTTCCCCCTGTCGCGCAAAGAGTACGAATCCGAGCAGCCCGATCTCGCCGATGCTAGCAAGTTCGTCTGGCGCGAGTGGCCGGTGCACGACAAGTACGTGGTCAACGAGCACGGGCTGGTTGCCTGCAAGATTTACAAGACGCTGCCGGCACGGCGCATGTGGGACGTCATCATGACGTCGACCTACGATTTCGCCGAACCGGGTTTCATCCTCATCGACCGCGTCAACGAGATGAACAACAACTGGTGGTGCGAGAACATCCGTGCCACCAATCCGTGCGGCGAGCAGCCGCTGCCGCCTTACGGCAGCTGTCTGCTGGGTTCGGTGAATCTCACCCGGTTCGTGCGCGACCCCTTTAGCGATCATGCCCGTTTCGACTGGGACGAGTATCGCGAGGTCGTCAAGATCTTTGCCCGCATGCTCGACAATGTGGTCGAGATCAATGGCCTGCCGCTCGAGCAGCAGCGCGGCGAAATCATGCGTAAGCGCCGCCATGGCATGGGGTTCCTCGGCCTCGGCAGTGCCCTTACGCTGCTCGGTCTCAAATACGGTTCGGCAGAATCGGTGAAATTCACCGAGGATGTGGCTCGAGAGATGGCGCTCGCCGGCTGGGAGGAGGCCCTCGAGCTCGCACGCGAGAAGGGTCCTGCGCCCATCATGACCGAGCAGTTCACGATCACCAGCGAGATGCTGCGTAAGCGTCCCGAGATGGTGCGCGACGGCTTGAAGGTCGGCGACCAGGTGCCGGGGCGTATTCTGCACGCGAAGTACAGCCGCTACATGCAGCGTATCGCGCAGATCGCACCTAAACTCGTTGAGCAACTCGCCGAGACCGGTGCGCGTTACACGCACCATACGTCGATCGCTCCGACCGGAACGATCTCGCTGTCGCTCGCTAACAATGCGTCAAACGGTATCGAGCCCTCGTTCGCGCATCACTATTTCCGCAATGTAATCCGTCCGGGACGCAAGACCAAAGAGAAGATTGGAGTCTGTTCTTTCGAGCTGCTGGCGTACCGCGAACTGGTTAATCCCAACGCAACGCCCGGGGCGAGCGCGGACGCCGAGAAGTTGCCGGACTACTTCATCGCTTCCGAGGACGTCACGCCGAAGCAGCATGTCGATGTCCAGGCCGCGGCGCAGCGCTGGGTCGACTCCTCGATCTCGAAGACGGCGAACGTGCCGACCGACTTCCCGTACGAGAAGTTCAAGGACATCTACCTGTATGCCCACGAACAGGGGCTCAAGGGGTGCACGACGTTCCGCTTCAATCCGGAGGCATTTCAGGGCGTGCTGGTGAAGGAGCAGGACCTGAAGAACACGGTGTACAAATTCACCCTCGAGGACGGCACGGTCGTCGAGGCGCGTGGCGATGAGGAGATCGAGTACGAGGGCGAGATGCACTCGGCGGCGAACCTTTTCGACAGTCTCAAGGAAGGGTATTTCGGCAAGTATTGAGCCGACGGACCCGCGCATTTCGGACGACGACCATGACCATCAAAATCGAGCGCAAAATCGTCAAGTACCAGGTACAAAAGCCCGACGAGGCGCAGACCGAAAAGGCTGCAGTGGCACAGGCCGCGAGTCCCGAGCCGGCGCCGGCTGCAGCCCTGCCGCCATTACCGACGACGACTACGGTCCGCGACAAGCACGGGCACATGGCGCAGGTCATCCGGATGCACGAGAAGCTCGAGCGTCCGGAAGTTCTGATCGGCTCGACATACAAGATCAAGACGCCGATCTCCGATCACGCCATGTACGTGACCATCAACGACATCGTGCTCAATGAAGACACGGAGTACGAGCAGCGCCGACCGTTCGAGATCTTCATCAACTCGAAGAATCTCGATCACTTCCAATGGATCGTTGCCCTCACGCGCATCATTTCGGCGGTCTTCCGCAAGGGTGGCGACGTCACCTTCCTCGTTGATGAGCTGAAAGCGGTATTCGATCCGCGCGGTGGTTACTGGCAGGCGGGCGGAAAATTCATGCCCTCGATCATCGCCGAGCTCGGCTACGTCATCGAGCGGCACCTGCAGACGATTGGTCTGCTGCGCAAGCCGCAACTCGACGAGCATCAACAGAAGCTGGTCGATGAGAAGCGTGCCGAATATGAAGCGCGCACCCGGCAGACGGATGCGTTCGCCAAGTCGGACTTTCCTGAAGGGGCGCAACTGTGTGCCAAGTGCAGCACCGCCGCCGTGGTGATGATGGACGGCTGTATGACCTGCCTGAACTGCGGGGAATCTAAGTGCGGCTGATGGATGCGGCGGACATGGTTGCACCTAGTTTGTGGGTGACCCCATAAAGTGAGATTTTGACCCCATAAGCTGAGACCTGCGGCGAAGCGGGGCTTTTGGGTCGGATTTCTACTGACCAGGATGTCGCCCGGCTCATGCCCCGGCCCTGGCGGCCAGTTTAAAGTCCGCCACCCGTGTGGCGAGGTCAAAATCCCTCCTTTGACAGCGGCGGGATAACCGGATGATTACCCGGCGGCGGGCCACTTGGCGACCCGCTCGGCCGCCTCCGTCAGCCGCCAGCTCTTTCCTTCGAGCTGAGCACATTGTATCGGCTTACGGAGGCATGGCGGTGAAATCCCGAGCGTCATGGTGGCGGCCAGCTTCCGATCATTGCCTGATGTGATGGAATAGAGTGCGGCACTGCAAGCCCGAACGGCTTGCAGTGCCGCACCGAGTTCGACTATGGATGTTTGCGTCGGCGTTGCCACTTACGCTTGTCGTTCCGCGACACACGGCGGCCTTGCTGCCTGCCTGTTTTGCGCCACTGCGAACGCCTTGCGCGGGCTGCGTACCCGCGTCGTCGGGTGCGACGCCAGGGCCGCGTCCCGTGACGGGGCATGTACCGCGTCCGCGCGGCCCCGCGGGCGCGCACCACTCCGCGCGCATGGAAGGCGCCTGGGCGAGCAGTAGCTGCAATGGCTGGATGCCCACGATTCTCGCGCGCAAGCAGTTCTGGCTCGTGCTGGGCCCGGCGCACCTGCTCGTGTTGCAGGGCGGTGGGTGGGAGATGCCGTTCCCGTGCAACGAGACGTTGCTGGGCGGTGGGGACGGCCCGAACGCCACCGGGACCACCGTTGTAGCTCACACGAGTCACGGTCATCCGGTTGAAGACCGCCTCACGATACGTATTGTGGATGATCGTCACATTGACACGTGTGACCGCGCGGTTGTAAATGAACTCGTGGCCAATCCAGCGGCCGCCGAAATAGCCGTCGCCGTCGTACCCGAACCCGTAATAGACGCCGCCATAAAATCCAACGTGCGGGCCCCAATATCCGCCATGCCACACATAGAGGCCTCCCATGAAGCCCCAGTAACCCGGAGTCCACAACAGTCCGACCCTGGGCGGCGCCACCCAGGTTCCCGGAACCCAGAAATACCCTGCGGGGCCCCAGCGCCAATAGCCGGGAGTCCACAGCCATCCCACAACCGGGCACGGGGGCTGCACATAGATCGGCAAGGGAGGCGGGGCAACGCGCACCTGCACCACGCCGACCGGCGGTCCAAAAGCCGGCGCCGCAACGCGCACTTGAGCTGCGCACGCAGCGAGCAGTGTGGCGCTAAAGATCACTAGGAGCGCGCGCATGACCGGGACGCGGGCCGTGAGGATTTGACGCATTTGAGAGCTTTCCATGAAGAATAAGACCGGGTGCTGACCACTGTATAACGCTCCGCAACCTCGGGCGTGTACACGACTACTGAATTGAGATCGAATTCGCAGAGAGGGCGGATTGGATTCGGGCGGGATGGTGTCGAGGTCACCCCCAATTTGCGGATTGCGGCAGCAGCGATCCGCCGCTCTGCTCGGATGTCGGGCATCCGATTGGTCGGCTCGGGCTGTGAACGGTGGTCAGGAACCGCCTGATTCTGGGGTTGGGACGCGGTTTTGAGATGACCGCCTGAGCCCTGAGGCGGTCGATACTGCCTCTCGCATCGTCTTCGGATTTCCCCCTCTATACGTCGTTCGTTGGCGCGTCGCCGCGCAGCGGCGGCGCGGTCTGACCGGCCGTCCGGCCGGGCAGAGATCTACTTCTGCGATTGGACTTCTGGGGGCGTGCGCACCTGCGCCCCGGGTGCGGTTTTGTCCGCTTCGGCTATGCTGAAGGCACAAGACGCACATAGACGAAGGCCCGGGCAGTTTGATTGGCGTCGAACCCCGGGCCCTCGATGCGCAGCGCCGTCGGAGGCAGCTTTGCCGAGCCTTTATGCCTCCTCGCCGCGGCGCTGTCCAGTGCCATCGGGGAGGGGGTCTTGGGGCTGCTCGAGGAGCCGGCAACCTACCGGCTCTACCATTGCCGTCGCTGCGGGATGCAGGTGTGCATCTGCGCGCAATGTGATTGCGGGAACCTGTACTGCCCGGGAGATTGCCCGCATCAGGCTCGCCGGGAGTCTGTGCGCCGCGCCGGCGCCCGCTACCAGCGCACCCCCCGTGGAGCCCGTCGACATGCCGAACGACAACGGCGCTACCGCGAGCGACACCCGCGCGAAGTGACGCATCACGGCTTGTCCCTCTTGACGCGCCGGTGCAGCGTATCGCGGCATCTGGTCAGCGTGAGCGAGCCGATCGATGTTGTCTCCAAAAGGCCTCCCCGGCCTCCCATCCGTCTCCTGCAGACGCGCTGTGCGTTCTGTGGGCGGCTGTTGCCGGCCTTTGCCCGGCTTCACCCCTGGCGCTGGAGCGGGTGAGTCCCCTGCTGCCCGATGCGGCAGCGTGCGGCGATGATCTCGCGCGAGCTCGAGGCCGAGATCCTGCGCCTGTACCACGCCGAGCACTGGCGGATCGGCACGCTCGCCCGTCAGCTGAACATCCACCACGACACCGTGCGGCGCGTGCTGACGCAGGCGGGCATCCCCGCCGCCGAGCAGTCCCCGCGCGGCTCGATCGCCAACCCCTTCGTACCGTTCATCCAGGACACGCTCGCCCGCTACCCCAGCTTGCGGGCCTCGCGCCTGTACGACATGGTGCGTGAGCGCGGCTATCCGGGTCGTCCCGATCACTTCCGCGCCATCGTCGCTCGGTACCGGCCGCGACCGGCCGCCGAGGCGTATCTGCGGTTGCGCACCTTGCAGGGGGACCAGGGCCAGTGCGACTGGGCGCACTTCGGCAAGCTCGCTGTTGGGAAGGCGTTACGACCGTTGATGGCCTTCGTGATGGTGCTGTCGTACTCGCGCTACCTGTTCCTGCGCTTCTATCAGGGAGCGGCGATGAGCGCCTTCCTCGACGGCCATGTGCGCGCCTTCAGCGCCTTCGGGTCCGTTCCCCGTACCGTCCTGTATGACAACTTACGCTCAGCGGTGCTCGAGCGGGTGCACCTCGAGCGTGCCCCGGATGCGATCCGCTTCCATCCGACGCTGCTGGAGCTCTCCGCCTGGTATCGGTTCGCACCGCGCCCGGTGGCCGTGGCCCGCGGGAACGAGAAGGGGCGCGTCGAGCGGGCCATCCGCTTCGTGCGCGAGCGCTTCTTCGCCGCGCGGCGCTTCACGGACCTCGAGGACCTCAACGCCCAGGCGCTCGCCTGGTGCGCCGGTGAGGCGGCCGATCGGCCCTGCCCGGAGGATCGCAGCCGCACGGTGCGCGAGTGCTTCGAGGCCGAGCGGGGGCATCTGCTCGCCTTGCCCGATGAGCCGTTCCCGGCTGCCGAGCGGGTCATCGTGCACGCCCACAAGACTCCCTACGTACGCTTTGACCTGAACGACTACTCCGTCCCTCACACCCACGTGCGCCGCACCCTCGAGGTGCTCGCCACCGTCGAGACCGTACGCGTCCTCGATGGCAGCACGCTCATCGCCACGCACCCGAGGAGCTACGATCGCGGCGCGCAGATCGAGGAACCCGGCCACATCAAGGCGCTCGAGGCCCGCAAACGCGCCGGGCGCGCCCATCGGGCGACTGACCGACTGCACTATGCCGCCCCGAGCGCCGTGCGGCTGCTGCAGCTCGCCGCCGTGCGCGGCGTGCATCTGGGCTCCCTCACCCGAGGGCTCACCGAACTGCTCGATACCCACGGCGCCGCAGCCCTCGATGCGGCCATCACCGCCGCGCTCGCCGAGGACGCCGTGCACCTCCCCGCCGTGCGCCACTTCATCGACCTGCACCGCGCCGAGCGCGGGGCATCCCCGCCCATCCCCGTGACCCTGCCCGACGATCCTCGCGTGCGCGATCTCACCGTCCGCTCGCACGACCTCGCCGAGTACGAAAAGCTCGCCCAGGAGAGCTCCGATGAACGCTCAGATCCGGCCCCCGACCCCGAGCCCGCCAAGCCCGACGACGACAAGAACGGCAACGGCAACGGCGGCAACAACCCTGTCGCTTGAGGAACTGAAGCGCCGCCTGCGCCAGCTCGGTCTCTTTGGCCTGCTGGCCCACGCCGAGGAGCTCCTCCTTGAACCCTGGCTCGCCCGCCTCCTTGAGATCGAGGAGCGCGAGCGGCTGCGCCGCAGCCTCAAACGCCGCCTCGATGGGGCGCGCCTCGGCGCCTTCAAACCCATGGCCGACTTCGACTACCAGTGGCCGAAGCACCTCGATCGCGCGCTCCTCGAGGATCTCTTCACCTTCGAGTTCCTGGAAGCCGCCGCCAACATCATCGTGATCGGTCCAAACGGGCTCGGCAAGAGCATGATCGCCAAGAACCTACTGCACCAGGCGGTGCTGCGCGGCTACACGGCACGCTTCACCGCCGCCTCCGACATGCTGCACGATCTGGCCGCCCAGGACAGCTCCACGCAACTGGCGCGACGCCTGCGCCGCTACACCACTCCGGCGTTACTCTGTTGCGATGAGGTCGGATATTTGGCCTACGACACCCGCTACGCCGACCTGCTCTTCGAGGTCGTCACACGGCGCTATCAGCTGCGCCGGCCACTGATCCTGACAACGAACAGACCGTTCACCGAATGGAACCAGGTCTTCCCCAACGCCACCTGTGTCGTCGCGCTCATCGACCGGCTCGTGCATCGATCCGAGATCCTCCCGATCGACGGGGAGAGCTACCGCCTGAAGGAGGCGAAGGAGCGCGCCGCAAAGCGGGCCGCCGCGCGCTGCACAGCCAAGAAGCCCCGCGCCGCGAGCCGTTAGCCATGGAACCGAATGACCTGCCGATCGTTTGCCTGCCGCTGGAACTGTCCGGTGACGCCGCCGAGAAGCTCATCGACTTCCTCTACCAGCTCACCGAGGCCCTCGAGCGCCATTACGGCGGACTGCTCATCAACCGTGTCCACCAGATCGAGCCCTCCTGCCCGCCGCAGCCGCCAAGCCCTGCGACCGACGACACGCCGTTCTAAGCCTCAGCGACACCCGCCGCCACCGCCGACGCCGGCGATGCGACGTCGCTCGCACACAATCCGCCTCTCGACCCCAAAATTACGCGGATTTACGTCCCCGCCAACACGGGCGAACGGCTCGAGCGTATCGGCAACGATTTCACTGCGAACCTCGCTGTTGAGTACACCGAACCACTCATCGGATGAGCCTCGAGCGCCCCGACTCAGAGCGCTCGTCGGCGTCAAGTGAAGCGACGTCTAGTCGAATCGTCCTTCTGCAGTGGACGGCCTCTGTCCGTCATCATTTCGTCAGCGGTGGACAAAGGCTCCAAAATGCAAACATGAGCAGCAGAATCAAAGATTCACGAAATTCGGATCGGGAGCCTAACTGGCATCGAGCTTGATCACAAAATAATAGCGGCTAGCGAAGAATTTTCGCCGACCGCGTCCCACGCGTATCGATTTACGTATACGTTCCAGCGCTTCGCGAGAACCGCTGTCTGTCTCTTGGTGCGTCGGAGAATGCCACCAAAGTCCACAGTTCCTGCGAAACATGAGTTCTCCGTCGGCGAACCGAGCGTCGCAACGATCGAGCGCATATCGGGAATTGTGTGCCTGCCCAGAGACCGCTCTGCTTCAGCACGTGAAAGGTCATTTTACAGGCAGGGAAAGCATCACGGGTACACAGCTCATTCGTAGCCAGCTCTTGCGCGGGCTGATTGCGTCCGTCGCCGTAGCCAGTGGTGGGATGCGTCCCGAAGAACTGCCGCCTGCGGGAACAAGCGGCAGACTTCGTGACCATTCCTACTTTCCAATTCGCCGGCCGATCCTATTCTCCCGGTGGTTCAGAAGCGCTTGCTGGCGCCGCGTCAAATATCCTCCATTGCGTCGCGCCATGCGCCTCTCAGTGATGCGAGTGCGCCAATCTGCACTGCGCAGCCGAGCTGCCTTTGCGGGCGTGATTTCACCCTCGCGAAGCTGCCTGTTAATTCGCTGGTGCTGAACTGCGAGACGATGGTTGATCTGCTCACGGCGCGGGTGATGGGAATTCCATGGAGTATCAGCGCGAGCCGGTAAGGGCATCTGTCTATTACACAGATCTTTTCTAACGGCCTGCCGTTGACGCCGGATGACGAGACAGGCGTCATATCTACCCGTTGCAGAGATGTGTTCGGAAGTCGTGTTG
>Ga0315298_1005546_pt1 | contig 17837 bp, 14 predicted proteins | sample WHS_1_MG_FD_203077 | JGI IMG/M metagenome (GOLD analysis project Ga0315298, IMG submission 203077) | Extremophilic microbial mat communities from Washburn Hot Springs, YNP, Wyoming, USA - WHS_1_MG | ecosystem: Environmental > Aquatic > Thermal springs > Hot (42-90C) | place: USA: Wyoming...
AATGGCAAAGTTCCAGATCTACATGGCCCCAGCCATCTGCATCCTGTCGGGTGTGGGTATCGCGGGGCTGTTCCGGCTGCGGTATCGCGGCCGGCCTATCCCCCACGTTTCCGCCGCCGTGGTGCTGGGCGTGCTGGCGGTTTTCGGCGCCGGGTCGATCGTCCGAGATTTCGTCCAGCCAGCCAAAAGCGCCACGGTCATGCGGGCGAGGGACTTTGCCCGCTGGTTCTGGTTTACCGCCGAGTTCGAAAGCGAGGCCGTGTGCCTGAAGACCGACCTTGGCTTGGACTTTTCGCCGGCCACGTACAACTACGGACTGTCATGCCTGTATTTGTGTAACCAGAAGATCTATTCGCCACGCCATGCCCGGGGCGAACCGCCGCGTTGGGACCGCATCTCGGCTCAGTGGCCCCTCCGCTGCGTGGAATATCGAGGTGCCAGGCAGCCTTACGATCACCAGGCGGCAGCCGCTTGGCTGGAGTCGATGCAGAAACGCTACCGTCTGGTGTCGCGCGAACGTTTTCCCTTTGTCAACATCAAGCGCCTAGACCAATCGCCCAGCGAGTTCGACTACGTCGAGGTATACCGTTTTGTGCCCAAGTAGGGGAAGCGATTGTTTTGGGCCGGCCAGCCCGCCGGCGCTCTTCCCGTTCGCTCTGCCCATACGGATTGCTTGTTAGGACTCCCCCCGCGGGATCCGATCGACAAGCCCGGTCCGCCAGCCACGAGCCGGGGGCGTAAGCGCCCGGTGCCAGACGCAGTGCTCTGCTGCTGGGGTGCTGACCCCACCAACCCCGCCTGCGCTCTCATGGTGCCGCCCCCCCGGGTTTACGCCGGGGCTGACTCGCCGTTGGGCGCGGGGTACCGTGCGGATGACTCGCGCCCGGGGCTCGCCGCCGAAACCGCCGTCTCCCGCGGCGGCCGGGAGAGGGGACCAATCTGCCGCGCCGGGCTTTCGATGGGGCAGAGGCAGGTCCGTCGGCCAGCCAGGCTGCCAGCGCTCGAACAGCCTGCCGAACTCAGCGGGCCAGCTTGATGCCCAAGTCTTTGAGCTGCTGGGGGTCCACTTCGCCCGGCGCGCCGGTCATCAGGTCGGTGGCCCGTTGGGTCTTAGGGAAGGCGATGCAGTCGCGGATGCTTTCCAGACCAGCGAAGATCATCACCAGCCGGTCGATGCCCAGGGCGATTCCGCCGTGGGGCGGGGCACCGTATTGGAGGGCCTCCAGCAGGAATCCGAATCGCTGTTTGGCCTGTTCCGGGCCGATCCCCAAGAGTTGGAATACCTCCTGCTGGAGTTGCTGGTCGTGGATTCGGATGGTGCCGCCCCCCGCCTCCGAGCCGTTGATAACCAGGTCGTAGGCCTGGGCGCGGCAGCGGCCGGGGTCGGTGCGCAACAGGTCGCGGTCCTGAGGTCGCGGCGCGGTAAAGGGGTGGTGCATCGAAGTCCAGGCGTTGTCGGCCTCCACCCAGGCGAACATCGGAAACTCCACTACCCACGAAAAGTGTTTCTGGTTGGGGTCGTACAGGCGCAGTTCCGCCCCCAGACGCTTTCGCAGGCCATACAAGGCCTTACAAGTAACCTCGAACGTGTCAGCTACGATCAGCAGCAGGTCGCCCGGCCGGGCCTGGAACCGGCGGCCAATCTGCTCCAACAAACTGGGCGCGAAGTTCTTGGCGATGGGCGAAGTGAGGGTACCGCTCGGGTCCACCTTGAACCACGCCAACCCCTTGGCCCCGAAATCCTGGATGATCCAGGCGGTCAGGTCGTCGAGGTTCTTTCGCGAGAAGCGTTCGGCGGCCTGGGGCGCGCACAGGCCGCGAACCCGGCCTGCCGATTCCGCCGCCGCGCGGAACACCCGGAACTCGCACTGGCGGGCCAAATCCGTCAGGTCCACCAGTTCCATTCCGAACCGCAGGTCGGGGGCATCGTGGCCAAATCGCTCCATCGCCTCGTCGTAGGTCATCCGGGGCAGAGGAATCGCCAGCTCGATCCCCAGGATTTCTCGCGCCAGCCGGGCCATCATCCCCTCGATCACGCCCATCACATCGTCCATGGTGACGAAGGACATTTCCAGGTCCAACTGGGTGAACTCGGGTTGGCGGTCGGCCCGAAGGTCTTCGTCCCGAAAACAGCGGGCCACTTGAATGTAGCGGTCGTAGCCCGCCACCATCAGGATCTGCTTGTAAAGCTGCGGCGACTGGGGCAGGGCGTAGAAACACCCCTGCTGGATGCGGCTGGGCACCAGATAGTCGCGGGCCCCCTCGGGGGTGCTGCGGCCCAGCATGGGCGTCTCCACCTCGATGAATCCCAACTCGTCGGCATAATCGCGCATGATCTTGATCATGCGGTGGCGAAGCATCAGCGTCTTTTGCATCTCCGGGCGGCGAAGGTCCAGATAACGGTACCTCAAGCGCAAATCTTCACCCGGCAACTCCTTGCCGGTTTGGCTGGGAAAAAAGGGCGGCACGAGGCTGCGATTGAGCACTTCCAGCGACTCGGCCCGGAGTTCGATCTGCCCGGTAGCCAGCTTGGGATTGGCGGTCCCTTCCGGCCGGAGACACACTTTGCCCGTCACCCGCACCACGTATTCGGCCCGGAGGGCCCGAGCGGCCTCCATCACTTCTCGACCGCTATGCGGCCCGAAGACGACCTGGGTCTTCCCATACCGGTCGCGGAGATCCACGAACAAGGTTCCCCCGTGGTCGCGGTAGGTGTCCACCCAGCCGCAGAGGGTGGCCTCCAGGCCTACGTGCTCCGCCCGAAGCTCGCCGCAAGTATGTGTCCGAAGCAAGGTTGGCTCCTCGATCGCACCGCTGTCGGCCGGTCTGCCAGATTACGGAATCCGCTATTTTAGGGAGCGTCGCAGAAGGGGGGAAGTCGGGCCGCTGTCACGGTGCTAGCTTCCTAGGGTGCGATGCTGCCATGAGCGGTCTGCCACGCCAGCGACGCAGGGCCTTACGGCCGTGGCGGTCATGCCTACGACGGGGTTACCCGGTAGGTGTGTTTGCTTGGGGCATGCGCCCGATACGGCCGCACCGAGGCAGCCCGCTGTGCCGCCGCGGCCTTCTCGGTAGGATGCCACTATAGCGTTATCCATTCCGCTCCAAAGGTCTGGTTTGCCTTTGTCAGTGTTAGCGGAGTTAGGGCCGCAACTGGGTTCCGCGCAAGGGTTTGACAGGGATTTTATCAAACGGGATGATGGAGGCAGTGGGCAGGCGCCGGAGTTTTCTGCCCGTGGTGCCTCGGTTGGGGGAAGCAGGCGGGAACTTTTGGTCCCCCTGGGACGTCCAAAACGTTGGAAGAGCCGTGAACGACGACGCCCAACTGATCGCCGAGACACTGGCGGGTCGATCCACGGCGTTTGGGCAACTGGTGGAGAAGTACCAGGACCGGCTTTACAACACGATGCTGCACATCGTGGGTAGCCGCGATGATGCCCGCGACGTGGTCCAGGACGCCTTCGTTCAGGCCTTCATCAAGCTGGAGACTTTCCAGCAGAACTGTGCGTTTTACACTTGGCTGTATCGCATTGCGTTCAATGCGGCCGCCAGTTTGAGCCGGCGCAAGCGAGCGGCAGTTTCTGTGGAGGAGGCCCGCGAGTGCTTTGGCCGGGAACCTGTGGATAAAGGCGCCGGGCCGCCCGAACAGATGGAAGCCGAAGAACGCCGTCGCCAGATCCAGGCCGCCATCGCCGAACTGCCCGAGGAGTTTCGCACGGTGCTGGTTTTGCGGGAAATGGAGGGTTATTGCTACGAAGAGATAGCAGAGATTCTCGACCTGCCGGTGGGGACGGTCCGCAGCCGGCTGCATCGCGCGCGGCTTCAGCTGCGGCAAGCGCTCAAACAGGTGTTGGCCATCGAGGATTGATTTTTCGCCCCCCAGGAGCCGAAGAACGCGAAAGACCAGAAAACTGCGTACAAGCCAAGGGAGCGGAGCCCGCGGGGTGAGTTATGAGTCGGCCATGGGAAAACGAGATGCTTAGCGCCTATCTGGACGGAGAGCTGGCGCCGCACGAACGCCAGGAGGTGGAGCGGCTACTGGCCAGCGATCCGGAGGCCCGGCAGACCCTGGCCGACTTCCGCGCATTGCGGGCGGCCTTGCAATCGCTTCCTGCGGAACGGTTGGAGCCGGACTTCCGCGATCGGGTGCTGCGGCTGGCCGAGCACCGGATGCTGACCGAGCCGCTGGTCGCCGAGCCAGCGGAACTTCGTCCCGTCGGCGGGGTGGGGAAGTGGTTGACCCGCCGGCTGCTCCGCCCGCGAAACTTGCTTTGGCCAGCCGTAGCGGCGGCTGCCGCGGTGTTAATCGTGCTGTGGCATGGCCGGCCCGTCGATGAAGTGGCCGTGACGCCCGCCACCCGACCCAATCGCGATGTGGCCGAGCGGCTCGAGCCGCCGGCGCTCCAGCCGGGACCGGACGACGGCTGGAGGCCTTCCACCGATGCGGGGCCGGCTGGCGAGGTGGCAGCCGACGAGGTGGTGGTGGTCCTCTGCGAGGTAACTCCCGAGGCCGCTCGAAGCCGGCTGTTCGAACAGGTGCTGGCAAGCCACCAGTTGCGCCCGCAGGCGGTCAGCAATGACCCGGCGGGTGCCTTGGCCCGCTTGGCCGGCCGCGCCTCGGACCGCATCGACGTCTCGCCTCAGGCGGTGGCCACCAAGCCCATCTTCGTCAGCGTGGAGGCCACCCCCGCCCAGCTCGAGGCGGCCTTGGCCCAACTGCGGGCCCAGCCCAAGGCCTTCCGTTCCGTGGTGGTCCAAAGCCCGAAGGCTTTGAAAACCGGCCAGCCGGCCGGCAAACGCGTGGTCGTCTTCGTGCTCCACGTGGTCAGCGAAGAAGCGTCTTCCGCCACCCTGCCGGCTGGGGCGCCCAAGGCCGCGGCCCCCTGAGCTTCCCCAGCGGGACGAAGGCGCGTCCTGCCGAATCTATCCTTCGTGTCGATCCGCCCCACCATCTTAGCCCGGCAGGACGCGCCCCCGCCCCGCAGCCACATGGGGCAGACTTCGGGCTGTCAGGACGCCACTTTGTCACTGGGCAGTCAGCGGCGGGCCAGGATCGCCAGACGGCGAAAATCCGGTTCACGCCCCTTGCGGAGGGACGCAGCACGTATTGGGGCACACGTCGGGGCTAGGCCCCAGGGTTCCCAGCGCCGCACGAGGGCTTTGCGGGTTCATCCGCTCTTCGATCAGTTCGCGAATCATCCGCACAAACCGGGGATGCGTGCTCACGGTTGCAGCCCGAAGGTAGCGAATCCCCAGGGCGTCGCAGGTGCCGGCCAACTCCACGTCCAGATCGTAAACCACCTCCATGTGCTCGCACACAAAGCCGATGGGCACGACCACCACCTCTTGGGGTTGCCGCGATCGGACCACGGTGGTCACGGCTTCGGCCACGTCGGGTTCCAGCCATGGCTGCTGGGGCGGGCCGCTCCGGCTTTGAAAGGCCAACTGCCACTCCGCTCGGCCGAGGCGCTGGGAAACCAGCCGGCACGCCTCCTGCAACTGCTCTACGTACTTCGACTGCCGCGCCATGGCTAGCGGCAAGCTGTGCGCCGTGTAAAGGAGGGGCACGTCGTGGCGGCGGTCACTGGGCACCGCCGCCAGGGCCTGCTCCACCCGGTCAGCCATCGCCTCGATAAACCCCGGATGATTAAAGAAAAGGCGGAGCTTGTCGATGCGTGGCGCCTGCGGACCGGCCGAACGCCGCGCCCGCTCGATGTCCTCCAGGTATTGCCGGCAGCCCGAATAGGATGCAAACGCCGAGGTGACGAAGGCCAAAGCCCGCCGCACCCCGTCCTCGGCCATCTCCCGCACCGTGTCTTCCAAAAGCGGATGCCAGTTGCGATTGCCCCAATACACCGCCAGCCGGGGCCCGTAGGTGTTCAGCTCGGCCAGCAACGCGCCCAACAGTGCCCGGATCTGCTCGTTCAGCGGGCTGACCCCGTCGAAATACTCGTAGTGCCTTGCCACCTCTGCCAGGCGTTCTGGAGGCACGCGTTTGCCCCGGAGCACGTTTTCCAAAAAAGGCATCACGTCTTGGCGGCGCTCCGGCCCGCCGAATGAGACCACCAAAAGGGCGTCGTACGCGGCCGGACCGCCAGGGGGCTGAACTGTCGCTTCCGCCACAAGTATCCTCTCCGCACAACGATACGCCCGGGGCGGCCGAGCGGCTCCAGCCGCCTATCAAAGCGCATCGGCCGGCGGCCCCAGTCCCGCAATTCCCAAGTACTTTTGGGCAGTTTACCCCTTGCGCCGCGCTATGGCCACGCGGCTTCCCTTGGCCAAGTCAAAGCCTGAAAGCGGTCGCGCCATCGGCGGGGCCCAGGTTGCTCGGCACGCTTCTCGCCAGGCGCCTAGGAGTGCCCCAGGAAAGCGTGGGGCTGGACAACCGCGGCAGGAACGCATTCCGCGGTTTTTTCACGATCGGCCGGCAAGCTGCTTGCGGCGAGCCGGCTGCGGCCCGCGCCGGCTATTCGGCTGCCGGCCAACCGGCTGCAATCGCTTCATTCGGCTTACTGGATGCGCTTAATGGCACGGATGACCACCGGTTCGATGGGAATGCGCTCGAAGTTCGGTCGGTCGGTAACCGGCACCGAGGCAATGCGGTCCACTACTGGCATGCTCTCCGGGGCCACGTGGCCGAACACGCAGTAGCCGAATTTGTCGGGCGTCTCGCCCTCGTGGTCCAGATTGGGATTGTCGGTTACGTTGATGAAAAACTGGCAGGTGCCCCAGTGCGGCTGGTCGGGCGGACGGACCATGGCGATAGCCCCGCGAACATTCTTCTGGCCATTGCGGGCCTCGTTATACACCGGCGATCGCGTGGGCTTCTGAACCAGCTCGGGGGTGAAGCCGCCCCCGATGATCACGTAGTCCTTGAGAACCTGATGGAAGATGGTTCCGTCGTAATGGCCGCTGGCCACATAGGCCAGAAAGTTATCGACCGTCATGCTGGCGTTTTCGCGGTCCAGTACGACTTTGATGTCACCCAGCGTCGTCTGAATGAGCACCACGGGGTGCATGGCATCGGGGGCGGAGCGGGCTGGTGAAGCGGCCCGGGTCGATTCGGTAGCGGCCCCCTTTCCGGCTTCCGACTTGCCGGTTGCCGAGGGCTCGGCCACAGCAGGTGTTTGCGGACCACCGCTTATAGCGGCGGCACTGGCCTCCTTCTCCGCTTCGGTCTTGGCACCACAACCTCCGGCGGCCGCCAGAAGACCCGCTGCCACTGCAACAAGGGCAGCCGCCAATCGGCAACGACAAGACATGGATTCGCCTCCGTGCAGGCCTTGGCGGACTGGCTCCCATCCTTCGTGGACCAGCCCGGCCTCAAGCTCGGTTCATATCGCCCGCAACCAGGCCCCGAGGTGCGCAGGGGCCCGATCCGACTTGCCCGGCAATATCATCCACGAATCGTCCCCTTGGTGCAACACCGGTTGCACCGCTTGGCCCCAACCTTGGAGGGATACGCTCCGTCACGGTCGGCCCTGTTGGAGGGAGACGCCATCACGGCCGGTCCTTTCGGGAGGGACCCGCCGTGTCGCTGCCGCCCCAGCGCCGCCATGGCCTTTGCAAACCTTAGAACATCGTGTAGATAAACGGGGCGGCACCGGTGCCCGCCACAAGCGAAAGCAGTCCCACCAGCCCCAGCACAAGCACAATCGGCACCAGCCACCATTTCTTGTTCTCCAGCAGGAATGCCAAAAGCTGGCGGGCTAGCGTGGGCGGGGCTTGCTTGGCAAGTCTTTCGAATTCGTTAGGCATGGTCATTCTCATCTGGTCCAATGGACTTGCGGTGTTGGCTGGTCCCTGTGTCCCTCGTGTTTCAGCAGGTTGGCTCCTGGTATTGCACCTTGCGGCCAGCCTTTTTGTTTTCCGTACCGCCGCCCCAGCAGGTCATGTCTGGCGCAAGTAGCTGGCCGGACCGGCAGGCTGCTTTTTCGGTTGCCAGTAGGTGGGGGCCTGGCGGTCGAATCGCCGCTGGAGCGGATCGCGTCCTGCCAGGCGCATGATAAGCCCCAAGGGTGCGAACAATCCGTAGTACACACCGGCCAGTAACACCTCGCCCAGCACCCAGCCGATGGGCAGTGCCAGAGCACTTACCGCCCAATACAGGGGCCGGATGGCAAGCGGGCGCACCAGGCCCACCAGGGCCCACCCCACGCCGACAGCCGCCAGAAACCAACCTCTTGGCCCTGCACCCCACCCCCACGCCATCAAGGGGAAGGCTGCCAGGGCAATTCCCGCGAACTGCCGGAGCTGCCGGGCCCCGGGATGCCAATTCCATTTTGCCAGGCTCATGGCGGATGGCTCCATCAATCCAAAGCGAAGGCGGCCAGATGCCGCCGGCGGGCTTCGTCGCCCAGTTTTTGGCGCTGCTGGTCTTTGAGCACCACATGGCGGCCCAGCACCAACACGTCCATGTCGGTCACCAAAAAGCACCGCCAGGCATCGTCCGGCGTGCAGACGATCGGCTCGCCGCGCACGTTGAAGCTGGTGTTGACCATCACCGGGCAGCCGGTCAGTTCGTAAAACCGCCGCAGCAACCGATACAGCAAGGGATGGCGCTGGGGATCGACCGTCTGCACCCGGGCCGAATAATCCACATGGGTTACCGCGGGAATCGACGACCGGCAGAAATTGAGCTTTTCGATGCCGAAGGCCCGCTGCTGCTCGGGCGTGATAGGCAGGCGGATGTGTTCGGCCACCGGCGCCACCAGCAGCATATAGGGGCTGTCCTGCCCGGGCCGCATCTGGAAGTACTCATGCACGTGCTCGCGCAGCACGATGGGTGCGAAGGGGCGGAACGATTCGCGGAACTTGATCTTGAGATTCATGACCGACTGCATACGCCGGTTGCGGGCGTCGCCCAGAATGCTACGGGCACCCAGCGCCCGAGGACCGAACTCCATCCGCCCCTGGAACCACCCCACCACCTTGCCTTCGGCGATCAGACCGGCCACGGTGTCGCAAAGCTGTGGGTCGTCGGCACAGGTCGAATAGACGGCGCCGTGGCGGTCGAGTACCCCGGCGATGTAGCGGTCGGAAAAGGCGGGGCCCAGGAACGAACCCTGCTGCCGGTCCGTGGAGCAAGCGGTTCGCGGCCGCTCCAAAAGCTGGTGCCACACGAACAGCGCTGCTCCCAGCGCGCCGCCGGCGTCGCCGGCGGCCGGCTGAATCCACAGGTCTTCGAACGGCCCCTCGCGGAGAATCCGGCCGTTGCCCACGCAGTTCAGGGCAACCCCGCCGGCCAGCACCAGATACCTCATCCCCGTCTGGCGGTAAAGATGCCGGGCCGTGCGAAGCATGATCTCTTCGGTAACGGCCTGGATGGAGGCGGCCAAGTCCATCTCGCGCTGGGTAATGGGCGATTCGGGCTTGCGAGGCGGCCCGCCGAACAGCCGCTCGAACGCCCCCGAGGTCATCCTCAGCCCCTGGCAGTAGTTGAAGTACCGCATGTCCATGCGGTACGAGCCGTCCTCCTTCAGATCCACCAGCTTCTCCAGGATAAGCTCCTTGTAGATCGGCCGGCCATACGGGGCCAGGCCCATCAATTTGTATTCGCCGCTGTTGACCCGGAAGCCCGTGAAATAGGTAAAGGCCGAATAAAGAAGTCCCAGCGAGTGCGGAAAACGGATCTCGTGGGTGAGCGTTACACGGTTGCCGCGGCCGAACCCCAAACAGGTCGTGGACCACTCGCCCACGCCGTCCAAGGTCATGATGGCGGCCTCCTCGAAAGGCGAGGGGAAAAACGCGCTGGCCGCGTGCGACTCGTGATGGTCGGTAAAAACGATTGGCCCGCGGTACCGGCCCCGCAAACCTCGGCGGATCTCCCGCGGCAGATGGAGCTTTTGCCCCAGCCACAAGGGCATGGCCTGCCGAAACGACCGAAAACCCGCCGGCGCATACGCCAGGTACGTCTCCAACAGCCGCTCGAACTTCACCAGCGGCTTGTCATAAAAGGCCACGTAATCGAGCTGTTCGGGCAGAAGCCCCGCCTCGGCCAGGCAGTAATCGATGGCGTGCTGCGGGAAACGATGGTCATGCTTGACCCGGGTGAATCGCTCTTCCTGTGCGGCGGCCACGATCTGGCCGTCTATCACCAGGGCAGCGGCGGAGTCATGGTAAAAGGCCGAAAGGCCCAGAATGGCCGTCATTTCATACCCCCTGGCTTGCCGTCGTATCCCTTTCGTCCAAGCGGTGCCTTGCGTCAGCCGGAGACAGCCGCAAAGCGCAGCAGCATTTGGGGTGGGCACGGCGCTATCTTGGCGCCATGCTGCTGCCCTGGAGGCACGTAGATACCAGAAACGCACAGGACGGGTAAATACCAATTCCATTTAGCGCAGTTTGCCGCCTTGCGCAGGCCGTCCCGATTGACCCAGCCTACGCAAATCACCACGGCGCTTCGGTAAATTGCCACGTCGCTTGAATCCGGCACTGCCCGGGCTATGGCGCCGCCGAGATGACTATGGGCGCGGAAGAGTGCTGAATCTCGTAAGCGTGGAATTCTTGGCGCTGGCTGCGCCTATCTACCCGCACTGGCCCTCCCCAATCTGACCGCCAGGCTCTACAGACGGGGGCATGCCGATCCACTCTATGGTGGCAAAAACGCTGCCGGCCGATTGAAGCCTGTCGGCCGGTGAACTAGAGTTAGCCGTAAGGGGGCAAATGGTTGCGTTTCCCGCCCAAGAGCGTTGTCCTGCCTGCCAAGTGACCTCATAACCCTTTGACGAGGACATTGCCATGCGAAAGCGACTGGTTGTTGGGATTGCGGTGGTATTGCTTGGTGCCTTATGGGCCGAGGGAACCCATGGTGCCTGCTGGCTGCGGCCCCGAGTGCGGCGCGTAACGATGGCGGCGCTGCAGGCCGAAACCCAAAGGGCGATGGCTGCCAAGGCCGACGCCGACGCCGCCCTGGCCCAGGCTGAAAAAGCCAAAGCAGAAGCCAAGCAGGCCCAGCAGGCGGCGGAGGGGGCCCAGGCCGAGGCCCGGAAGACGCGGGAGGCGGCCGAGAGGGCCAAGGCCGAAGCCGATAGCCGCATCAGAGCGGCCCAGGCCGAGATGGCCAAGGCCCAAGCCGCCAAAGCCGAGGCCGAAAAGCAAAAGGCCGAAGCCCAGAAGCAACTCGAAGCTGCCCGAGCCGAACTGGCCAAAGCCCAGGCCGCCATGGCCGAAGCCAAAAAGACTCAGGAACGGGCCCAAGCCGAACTCAAAAAAGCGCAGGACCTCCACCAGCAGGCCGAAAAGTTGATGCAGGCGGCCAAAGAGGAAATGGCCCGCTTGCAAAAGGCCAAAGCAGAACTCTCTGGCCCTAACGCCAGTGTGCAGGCCAAACAGCCGGCCGCCAAAAAAGAGGAACCGCCCAAGCTCGAAAAGCCGAAAAAGTCTTGAGCCCCTGGCCCCAGCCTCACGCGGCCTTTTCGTGCTGGCGGCCATGCCGGTTGGGCTATCGCGCAATGATGGCCACCACCGACTGCCCCGCGCAAGTTCGCCCCACCAGCACGGCCCCGGGACGGCCCAGGGGACGCGCCGCAGGGCTTACAGAGACCGGGCAGCGGGGGTCGGGCTGGCAGTAATTTCGGGTGGCCGGTACGCACCCGCTTTCCAGGGCCAACAGCGACAGGGCGGCTTCGACCGTGCCGGCAGCGGCCCCCAGGTTTCCCAGGTAGCTTTTGAATGCCGTCACGGGGACGCCTGGAAGGGCCTCGGCCAGGGCGTGGGCCTCGCGCATGTCATCGTCCACCGTGGCCGCCCCCTGGGCGCTGACCAGCCCGATCTCCGAGGGCTCCAACCCCGCATGTTCCAGTGCGGTGCGGATCGCCCGGGCCAGGCCCGGATCCGTCGGCTGCTGGGGCGGCGGGCAATACGCCGAGGCCCATCCCAGCACCCGGGCCAGGATGCGGGCGCCGCGGGCCTGGGCATGGGTCAGGGTTTCCAGCACCACCGCGGCCGCACCTTCACCCCGTACCTCGCCGTCGCGCGAGGCATCGAAGGGCCGCATGGCCGCGGCCGGGTCCTCCTCTCGGCGCGATAGTCTCCCCATTATCCAGTGCCGGGCCCAATCGAATGGAGTGAACTGCGAGCTGGTGCCGCCCGCCACCATTACGTCGGCGGTGCCGCGCTGCAGGATGCGGGCCGCCTCGACCACGGCCAAAAGCCCCGAAACGTCGCCATGGTGCAGGGTATTGCTCGGGCCGCGGGCATCCAGCGCGATCGAGACGTGCGAAGCCGCCATGTTCGGCAGCACGGTAAGAAACGTGAGGGGAAACGTGGCAGCCAGGCCCTCGGCGCCCCAGCGGCGGTAATCGAACCGGCCTTCGATGACGCACGCCCGGTAGGTAGGCTCGCACGTTTCCAAGGGGTTGCTGATGCGGTCCGCCCCCAAGAGCACGCCCAGGCGGTCGGGATCTACCGCCCCTGCGATCCCCGCATCGCGGCAGGCCAAGACGGCGGCGGCCACGGCCAATTGGGCATCGCGAGCCATCACCTTGAGGCTTTTTCGGTTTGCAACGTACTGGCGCGGATCGAATCCCTCCACCGCCGCGCCAATCGTTACCGGGAACCCAGCCTCCACCAGATACGGGATCCGCCGCACCCCGCTTTGCCCAGCCCGCAGGCGCTCCCATACCGCCTCCCGCCCAATGCCCAAAGGCGAGACGATGCCCAGCCCGGTGATGACCACTTCACACGACGCCATAGGCGACCAGGGTTGCCCCTGGATCAGTTCGAAACCCGGCAGCCCCAGACAAGTCGGCCGGCACTGTGCAATCGGCTTGCGGCACCTGAACTTGCGGCCGGCCCTTTGGGCATCTTACTGAAAAAAGGCCACTTGCGGCAACGCCGCATTCCCCCGAGCATGGGCTGGCGGGAGCCGGCACGCTCTGCAGGCGGAAAAACCGCCTCGCTTGTTTCTCCCCGGGCCGTTCGGTAATCTTGGAAAACTGCGCGTGCTCCGTTCGCCTCGCCTCAGCCTGTTATGAGCGATCCCTATTTCCAGAAACTGTTCGCTAAGCGTATTGGCGGTGCCAATTACGGCAAGAGTTCCGAGATCTATAAGTTCGAAAAGATCAAGCGGGCTAAGCGCAAGGTGCTGGCCGAGCATCCCGAACGCCCCCTGCTGGACTTCGGGATTGGCGAGAACGACGAGATGGCCCCCGAGTCGGTCCGCCGGGTAATGGCCGAAGAGATCAATCGGCCCGAGAACCGCGGCTATGCGGATAATGGCATTCCGGCATTTCGCGAGGCGGCAGCCCGCTTCATGCTCCGGGAGTTCGGGGTCCGCCTGGACCCCGATCGCGAGATTAACCACTGCATCGGCACGAAGACGGCCCTGGCCATGCTGCCCGCCGTGTTCATCGACCCGGGCGATATCACGCTGATGACTGTGCCTGGTTATCCCGTGGCCGGCACCCATACCCGCTATTACGGCGGAGAGGTGTATCCCCTGCCCCTGCGGCCCGAGAACGACTTCTACCCGGACCTGGACGCCATCCCCGCCGACGTGCGCCGCCGGGCCAAGTTGCTGGTGCTCAACTATCCTAACAGCCCGACCGGACAGGTGGCCACCCGCGAGTTCTACCAGCGCGTCATCGATTTCGCCCTGGCCAACCAGATCGTGGTGATTCAGGATGCGGCGCATTTGATGTTCAGCTATGGCCAGCCCCCCCTCAGCTTCCTCCAGGTCCCCGGTGCCCGCGAGGTGGGCGTCGAAGTACACTCGATGTCCAAAGGGTGGAACATGATCGGCTGGCGCCTGGGGTGGGTGTGCGGCCACGAACGCATCGTGCGGGCCCTGGCCGATGTGAAGGACAATTCCGACTCGGGCCAGTTCATCGCCATCCAGAAGGCGGCCATCGCCGGCCTGGATGACCCCGAAATCCCCCGCCGCATGAGGGCCAAGTACCAGCGGCGCCTGAGCAAACTGGTCGAGACCCTCCGTCGCTGCGGCTTTCAGGCGCGGATGCCCGGCGGCACCTATTTTCTGTATGTTCCCGCGCCCAAAGGGGTGGAGGGCGGTCCGTGCTTCCACACTGCCGAGGAGGCCAGCCAATACCTCATCGTCGAACACTCCATCTGTACCGTGCCGTGGGACGATGCCGGGCCATTCCTCCGCTGGTCGGTAACGTACGAGGCACCCGACGAAGCCGCCGAAGACGCCCTGATGGAAGAGACCGAACGCCGCCTGCAGTCGCTCCGCCTGATCTTTTGATGCGACATGGGCCGCTGCCCGGCAGAACGCCGCATCGTGCTACGATGGACATCGACCGCACTGGCAGGCTTCGAAAGGCAATCGAGGGGCCATTCCCATGAGCGAGGGCGGGCTTGCGGAACAGAAGTGGAAGGAGGAACAGAAGCGTCAAGCCGTGCTGACGCCGGCCAAGCGATGGCACGCGATCCTGTCGGCTATTGCGTGGGCCGAAAAGCAACCCGGGGTGTCCCGCAACACCCCGGCCTGGTGCCTGCGAGGGCAGCGCCAAGCCCTCGCCAGGCTGCAACCGCCTCAGACGGAATCGCAATAGCTCGACGCCTCGGCGATTGGGCGATTGGGGGCACGGCGCGGTTCGCCTTGACGCCCCCCGATGGCGTAGCCTAGGATAAGCATTTTTATTTCCCGTCGTTCTCGTTGGGTCGTGGTATGACCGCCGCCAGAGTAGCCGTCATCGGCTTTGGAACCATCGGCTCGGGGGTGGTGAAGATACTCTTGGAGCACGGCGATCGTTTGGCCCGGCACGCTGGCCGGCCCATCGAGTTGGCCAAGGTGGTGGATATCGACCTCAGCCGGCCTCGCAACGTATCGGTGCCCCGTCACGTGCTGAGCGATGACTTCAACGCCGTGCTGGACGATCCGACCATCAGCGTGGGGGTGGAGTTGATTGGGGGGTTGGAGCCGGCGCGGTCGATTGTGCTTCGCTTGTTGGAGCGGGGCAAGGACGTGGTGACGGCCAACAAGGCATTGCTGGCGGAGCATGGGAGCGAGTTGTTCGATTGTGCCCGGCAGCATGGCCGCTCGATCGCTTTCGAGGCCTCGGTGGGGGGCGGCATCCCGATTATCGCGGCCATCGGGCAATCGCTGACGGCCAACCAGATCCTTTCGGTACACGGCATACTCAACGGCACGAGCAACTTCATCTTGACGCAGATGGAGGAGCATGGCACCGACTATGCGGCGGCTGTTGCCGAGGCCCAGCGCCGCGGCTATGCCGAGGCCAACCCGGCCATGGACGTGGACGGCAGCGACGCGGCCCAGAAGCTGGCTATTCTAGCCCACTTGGCCTTTGGGGCCGAGGTGGATTGGAAGTGCATCCCGCGCGTGGGGATCGATACGGTGGAGGTTTCGGACCTGCGGTATGCGCGGGAGTTGGGCTACAGTATCAAGCTGCTGGCGGTGGCCGAGTTGGCCGACGACGGCCTGGAGCTGCACGTCTCCCCCACTTTGGTGCGGCATGGCACGCCGTTGGCTGAGGTGCGCGGGGCGTACAACGCCATCCGGGTGGTGGGGGATGCGGTGGGGCGGGTGTTTTTCCACGGATTGGGCGCAGGGCAGATGCCCACGGCCTCGGCCGTGGTGGCCGACATCATCGATACCGTGGTGGGACGAGCGGCCATCACGTTCCGCACCCTGGAACTGTGGTCGGACCGGCGTCAATCGCCGGTGCGGCTGCGGGACCCGGCCAAGTCGGCGGGCCGGCACTACTTGCGGTTCAACGTGCAGGACAGCCCCGGCGTGTTGGCACAGATTGCGGGAATCCTGGGCCATCACCGCATCTCCATCGCCTCGGTCATTCAGCACGAGACCGAAGATGAGGAGGCCGACGGCGTGGTGCCGCTGGTGATCATGACCCATACGGCCCCCCAGGGGGCGATGAGCGAGGCGATGGCGGCCATCGAGCGGCTGCCGTTCGTCCACCCCCGGAGCGTGCGGTTGCGGGTGCGCGACTAAAGAGGGGTGCAGAGAGTGCCGGGCATGAAATACGCCTTGATCATTCCTGATGGCTGTGCCGACGAGCCCCAGGAGTCGCTGGGGGGCAAGACGCCGCTGGAGGCGGCCCGAGTGCCGGCCATGGATGCGGTGGCCCACGCCGGCGTCGTGGGCCGCGCCTGTCATACCCCCGAGGCCCTGCCCGCGGGTTCCGATACCGCCAACTTGAGCCTCTTGGGTTACAATCCGCTGGAGCACTTCACGGGGCGGGCGCCGCTGGAGGCCGCGGCCCAGGGCATCGTGCTTGAAGACGACGATTGGGCGGTCCGCTGCAACCTGGTGACGGTCGAGGAGCAGGTGATGCGGGACTTTACGGCCGGCCATATCTCCACGGCCGAAGCCAGGCAACTGATCGCCGCGCTTCAGGAGCGGGCGGGGTCGGAGCATGTGCAGTTCTATCCCGGCGTCAGTTACCGCAATCTGATGATCTATCGCAGCCGGGGCAAGCCCGCCCCGTTTTCCCGCGACACGCGGACCACTCCGCCCCACGACCTGACCGACAAGCCGGTGGTGGACGATTATCCCCGCGGTCCGGGCAGCGATCTCTTGGAGAGCCTGATGGCCCAAAGTGCCGCAGTGTTTGCCGAGCACCCGGTCAATGCGGCCCGGCGTGCGGCGGGCAAGCTGCCGGCCACCAGCGTCTGGCTGTGGGGGCTGGGCAGTGCCCCGCGGCTGCCGCCCTTCGCCGAGCGGTACGGAGTGCAGGGGGCCATGATCACCGCCGTGGATCTGCTGCGCGGCTTGGCAGCGCTATTGGGCTGGCGGCGCATCGACGTGCCCGGAGCCACGGGCTACATCGATACGGATTACGCGGCCAAAGGCCGGCACGCCATCGAGGCCCTCCGGCAGGCCGACTTGGTGTGCGTCCACGTCGAGGCCCCGGATGAAGCCTCGCACGAGGGCAACGCCCAGGAGAAGGTCCGGGCGCTGGAGAACATCGATCGCCACATCGTGGGCCCGGTGTACGAGGCGCTGAAGGGGTTCGGCCAATATCGGATCTTGGTTTCGCCCGATCATCCTACCCCCTTGCGGCTGAAAACGCACAGCCACGGTTTTGTGCCGTGGGCGATGGCGGGCTCCGGCATCGATCCGGATGGGTGTGCGGCCTATGATGACCGCACCGCCGAGCGATCGCCCCGGGTGTATGCCGAGGGGTGGCGGCTGATGGAGGTGTTTTTGCGCGGCACGCCGTGAGCGCCGGCCAGCGCGATGCGGGCCGGCAGGCTGCGGCCCCTGAGGCGTTCTTTTGGCTCGACTGCGACTTCACGGAGTGGGAAACTGCCTATGCCGATCATCGTTCAAAAGTTCGGTGGGACCAGCGTTGCTGACAGCACCAAGATCCTTGCGGCGGCCCGCAAGGCCATCCGCGCCCAGATGGAGGGCAATCAGGTGGTGATGGTGGTAAGCGCGATGGGGCATACCACCGACGAGCTGATTGCCCTGGCCCGGCAGATCACCGATCAGCCCCCCGCGCGCGAAATGGACATGCTGTTGTCCACGGGTGAGCAGGTGAGCGTGGCGCTGATGGCCATGGCGATCCATTCCTTGGGCCGGGATGCCGTGAGCATGACCGGGGCCCAGATGGGCATCCTCACCGACCGCACCCATACGAAGGCCCGCATCCAGTCGATTTCGGCCGAGCGGATTCGCAAGGAATTGGATCAGGGCAAGATCGTCATCGCGGCGGGTTTCCAAGGGGTGAGTCCCGAGTTCGATATCACCACGCTGGGCCGGGGGGGCAGCGACACCACGGCCGCGGCTCTGGCGGCGGTGCTGCACGCGGCGGCCTGCGAAATCTATACCGACGTGGATGGAGTGTACACCACCGATCCACGCCTGGTGCCCAGCGCCCGCCGCATGAAGC